>Ga0182030_10002479_pt1 | contig 39132 bp, 35 predicted proteins | sample 812S3MmetaG_FD_121299 | JGI IMG/M metagenome (GOLD analysis project Ga0182030, IMG submission 121299) | Permafrost microbial communities from Stordalen Mire, Sweden - 812S3M metaG (Illumina Assembly) | ecosystem: Environmental > Terrestrial > Soil > Wetlands > Permafrost | place: Sweden...
GCATTCATCCTGCACGCGGCGTTGCTCCATCAGGCTTTCGCCCATTGTGGAAAATTCCCTACTGCTGCCTCCCGTAGGAGTCTGGGCCGTGTCTCAGTCCCAGTCTGGCTGGTCATCCTCTCAAACCAGCTACCGATCGTCGCCTTGGTGAGCAATTACCTCACCAACTAGCTAATCGGACGCAGGCCGTTCCCAAAGCGCCGAAGCTTTACTCCTTAGAGCACATGCGGTATTAGACTCCATTTCTGGAGCTTATGCCTCACTTCGGGGTACGTTCCTACGCGTTACTCAGCCGTCCGCCGCTCGTCAGCGGAGAGCAAGCTCTCCCTGTTACCGCACAACTTGCATGTATTAAGCACGCCGCCAGCGTTCATCCTGAGCCAGGATCAAACTCTTCAAAAAAATTGACTGACTTAAAAAATCGTCAAAACTAAACTGACGTTGATTTGCACTACCAAATTTTTAAGGTACCTCATTCCCGGGTACCTTAATAAAAGACCCAAAAAATCTTTATTAATAATAGATTGTTATTAGAGGTACTGTCAAGCAACTTGTCTCATAATCTACAACGATGCGCTATAAAACCGTCTTATTTTGTGGCCGGTTGGCTTTTTTTATCTTCCGGCACTTCCTCGTCAATCTTGTCTACGAGAGCCAGCGAAACAACCTCATCACCTTCATTCAGACGCATTATCCGAACGCCTTGGGTAGCTCTGCCTAGGGCCGGGATATTTTTTAGCCCGAGTCTGATGGTTTGCCCTTGTGAAGAAATTATAATTACTTCCTGAGAATCATCGCTTAGCGTCTTAACTCCCACCAGATCGCCGGTCTTTTTATTAACTATAGCTGAACGAATACCGACGCCTCCTCGAGCATGTGCCGTAAATTGTGCTATTTTCGTCCGTTTACCATAGCCGTATTTGCTGATAACGAAGATGTTCGAATGTTCCTGGACTATGTCCATGCCAATGACATGGTCTCCAGCTCGTAGCCTAATCCCCCGCACCCCTCTTGAGACCCTGCCCATCGGACGGGCATCTTTTTCGCTAAAACGAATAGCCTGGCCCATTGCTGTCGAAATTACTATCTCGTTATTCCCGTGAGTAATTCTGATCCACTTCAGCTCATCGCCATCATCTAGGTTAATCGCTATCAAGCCTGAGTTACGAACATTTTTATATTGTTCGAATGGGGTTTTCTTAATAGTTCCGCGAACTGTACACATAATAAGATTGGTGTCTTTTTCAGATTGAGAGACATTAATAACTGAGCTAACTTTCTCCTCAGGCTGAAGCTGCAACAGATTAACCAGCGCAATACCTTTCGCATTAAGGCTGGCCGCCGGCACTTCGTAAGTCTTAAGCCTGAATACCCGACCTCTAGTGGTGAAAAACAACAGATAGTCATGGGTGCTGGCATTGACTACATGATCTATGACATCCTCTTCTCGAGTCACCATGCCGCGACGGCCCTTACCACCCCGTCCTTGCTGTTTATATTCTGCGATTGGGCTACGCTTAATGTAGTTAGCTAATGTAAGGGTTACAACAACTTGCTCGTCCGGTATCAAATCTTCATCACTCATTTTACCGAGTTCTTGGGGGACAATTTTAGTCCGGCGCTCGTCACCATATTGCTTTTTCAGCTCATTCAACTCTGTCTTAATAATACTTAGGACTTTACTTTCATCAGCTAGAATTGATTCCAGCTGGCTAATAATATTAAGTAACTCAGCTAGCTCATCGATTATTTTTTTGCGCTCTAGGCCGGCTAGAGTTCTCAGCTGCATGGCTAAGATAGCTTTGGACTGAATTTCGCTCAGAGCGAACTTCTTCATTAAATTCATCTGGGCTTCGTCTGCCGTTTCGCTCGCCCGGATAATACTTATAACTTCGTCAATATGATCAAGAGCGATAGTCAGACCTTCAAGAATATGGGCTCGCTCTTTGGCCTTGCGAAGTTCAAACTCAGTTCGGCGTCGAACAACAACTTGGCGGTGTTTAATGTGCTCATTAATTATGTCCTGCAGACCTAAGGTGCGGGGTTGAATGCCGTCAATGAGGGCCAGCATGTTGTAATGAAAAGCTGTTTGCAAAGGTGTTAGTTTATACAGCTGATTAAGAAGTTTCTTCGGATAGGCATCCTTTTTAAGGTCAATCACAATCCGAACTTCACCTCTTGAGCTTTCGTCGCGAATATCATTGATCCCGGCGATTCTCTTTTCCTTGTACAAGTCAGCGATTTTTTCGATCAGTGTCGCTTTGTTAACGGCATACGGGATTTCAGTGATTATGATTTGGCTCCTGCCCTTGTTGTCTTCTGTCACTTCGGCAACGCCGCGCACAACTACTCCGCCTCTACCGGTCGCATAGGCGGTTCTGAGCGGTTCCTTGCCGAAAACTATGCCACCTGTCGGAAAATCAGGCCCTTTAACAAACTTGAGCAGGTCATCCAGTGAAGCGTCTTTGTGGTCTATCTGATAAATAGTGGCATCTACTAATTCGCGTAGATTATGGGGTGGGATATTCGTAGCCATCCCGACAGCAATACCCAATTGCCCGTTCAGCAGCAGATTGGGCAGCTTAGCCGGCAAGACAGTTGGCTCTTGGCGGCTACCGTCATAGGTATCTATAAAATCGACAGTTTCTTTGTCGATATCTGCCAGCAGTTCATCGGCAATTTTAGCCATCTTGGCTTCGGTGTAGCGTTCGGCGGCTGGCGGATCGCCATCCATTGAACCAAAGTTACCCTGACCGGTAATCAACATGTAACGCAGCGACCAGGGTTGGGCCATTCGAACCATAGCATCATAGATCGCGACATTGCCATGTGGGTGATATTTACCCATAACCTCACCTGTAACTCGGGCGCTTTTAACTGTTGAACCGCTGCTACGCCATCCACTGACATTCATGGCGTAAAGGATTTTTCGGTGGACCGGTTTTAAGCCGTCGCGGACATCTGGTAAGGCCCGGGCGACAATCACGCTCATTGAATAGCGTAGATAGTTGTCCTCCATGACATTTTCAACTGTGCGCAATTCAACGCTGCGAGAATGGTTGGTCTGAACTGTCTCGAAAGCTGGTGTTGAATCGGTTTTTTCTATCTCTTGGTCCATCTTAAATATCCAGATCTTTTACGAATTTAGCATTGGTCTGTATGAAGTTCTTTCTAAGCTCGACTTCGGTACCCATGAGTTTGGTAAAAATAGCGTCGGCTTTCTCGGCGTCTTCGACCCGAACCTGAATCAAGACCCGTTTGGCCGGATCCATCGTCGTATCAAATAGTTGCTCAGCATCCATCTCGCCCAAACCCTTATAGCGTTTTAGGTCGACGAAGCCAGCTTGGCGGAATCTTTCATCGTCTTTATTGACTTTCAGATCGTTTTTTTTACGTTCAACTATTGCCTTGTCGATTTCTATCTCCAGATCGTCTTCATCATAAATATAGACACTGTTCTTGCGCCCAGTTCTAACCAGCTCAAATAACGGCGGCTTAGCCAGATACAAATGTCCAGCATCAATGACGGGGCGCATAAATCGGAAAAAGAACGTCAGCAACAGGGTGCTAATGTGTGATCCGTCAACATCGGCGTCAGTCATGATAATAATCCGGTCGTAGCGAAGACCGCTAAGATCAAACGACTCCTCGATACCCACGCCAAGTGCCTTGATCAGACTCAAAATTTCATTATTTGCCAGCATTTTATCCAATCTGGCACGCTCAACATTAAGCACTTTTCCCCTAAGCGGCAAGATGGCTTGGGTCTGACTGTCTCTACCATTTTTTGCGGAACCACCAGCCGAATCACCCTCTACCAGATAAATTTCCGAGTTTTTAGGGTCCTTCGAGGAGCAGTCGGCTAATTTGCCAGGCATACTGGCGCCGTCTAAAATACCTTTTCTGATGATATTTTCGCGGGCGGCGCGGGCGGCTTTGCGGGCTCTGGCCGCCAATAATACCTTTGCTGTAATACCACGGGCTATTCCCGGGTGTTCCTCTAGGTAGTAACTAAAGTACTCAGTCATCACCTGCTCTACGCAACCACGAACTTCGGGGTTACCAAGCTTACTCTTAGTCTGCCCCTCAAACTGTGGGTCGGGCAGTTTAACCAATATCACAGCCGTCAGGCCTTCACGACAATCTTCACCTGTTAAATTTTCTTCTTTTTCCTTTAATAGGCCGGTTTTACGCGCATAGTCATTAATAACCCTGGTTAATGCCGAGCGAAAGCCAGTTAAGTGGCTGCCGCCTTCAGGGTTGAGGACATTGTTGGCAAATGCCTTGATGGTTTCGATGTAAGAATCAGTGTATTGCATGGCCACTTCAACCTGTATTTCATCAACAACTTTGTCGACATAAAAAATGTCTTCATCGACGGCTTCCTTGCCAATATTTAGGTTCTGAACATAAGATCTTATACCACCCTCAAAATAAAAACTGTACTTCTGGTTGACTTGCTCATCATATATTGATGTTTGAACACCTTTTGTGAGATAAGCCTGGTGGCGAAGACGATCAAGAATTGTGCTGTATGAGAAAACCGTTGTCTCAAAAATATCTACGTTGGGGTAAAACGTGACTTCTGTCCCGGTTTTATCCGAAGGACCAACTTCTTTCAGCGGTGCTTCCGGGATGCCGGATTTATATTCTTGGCGAAACATTTTTCCATTTTGACAGACAGTTACAATCAACTTGCTCGATAAGGCGTTTACCACACTCACGCCCACTCCGTGTAGACCACCAGAGACCTTGTAGCTGCCGCCGCCGAATTTACTTCCGGCATGCAGAGTCGTCAGTGCTGTTTCGACGCCGCTTTTACCTGTTTTAGGATGTCGTCCGGTCGGGATTCCCCGTCCATTATCTGTCACCGTAACCCCGCCGTCAGCTCTCATTACAACCCCTATTTCGGTCGCAAAGCCAGCCAGCGCTTCATCGATACCGTTATCAATTAACTCCCATACTAAATGATGTAGACCCTCTTCGCCGGTACTTCCGATGTACATACCGGGTCGTTTTTTAACCGGATCTAATCCCTCTAAAACTTGAATTTGATCAGCAGTATATGATTTTTGTTGAGCCACTTTTAACAATATCCCTCTTTTTTATGGAAAGTTCTTGCTTCCCCACTTACCCATAATTGTATCTTATTAGTAAGCTAAATACAACCGTTTCTTATCTTAAAATTAATCCCTCGGTGAGCTTATTTTAGAGCCATCGGTTTATCAGGGTTTTGGTTCGTCGACTGAGTGGATATTACCTTCTTGGTCGATATATATCGTATCTTCAGCATTTAACTCTCCATGGTCAGGTGTTTTCTGTTTGGCGGGCTCTGACTTCGGTTCGGTCGAGTCTGCTTCTGTAGGAGATTGCTGGAGCGAGCTAGCTACTGCCGCGACATCCTTCCTTAAGTCTTTGGCGATATCAGCAACTTCAAGCTTGCTAATCTGATCACTTGAGATATTGGGATTTGATGAGTCAGTAGCAGTTCCAACCTGAGCTGTGTCGCTTTCAGGCTCCTTGGGTTTTTTGGGTTTGCCAGCCTTTTCAGGTGAGGTTAGGTACTGGTGATTTGCTGGAACTAATTGATGATCATGCTTGTCGTTTGACGAACGTACAGGGGCATTGGAAGGTTTTATTTGGGTTTGACGTTTAGCTAGCCAGTCATCTAGGAAAGACGAGCCACGTGGCGAGTTTGGACCTAAAGCGCCTGGCAAAGGCGGTGGGGTTGGACCGGCTTTAGGCGGCCATTGGCTGGATGGCATACCGAACGGAGAAGACGCCGCCAATGCAGTTGGATCGATTTTCGTTGTTAGCCGATCATTGATCTCTGCTTCTACGACCACCCTAGGACGTCCATACTTAGCAGCTGATAGCTGTTTTAGGGCTTCAGCCAGCTTCGGATTGGGTGAACCTAATGGAGGCAAAGTTGCCATTGAGAATGGCTGCGTGGGCACTCCGCCCACTAAAGTTCTGGTAATTGTATTGTAATTAGGAATCCTCAAAAGATCATCGCCGCTAAATATCGGCTGGAAGTATTGGCTAAGCGCTTCAACGTCGTTCTGTCCGACCCTAAATGAAACAATAGTACCCATATTGCCAAACACGGCATCTCGTATTTCTTCAGTTAGCTGGGTTGTAAATTGGTTGGCAACTATCAAATTGAGGTGGTATTTTCGTGCTTCGGACATAATTGTGGCAAAAGAATCGGTTGAAAAGTTCTGGAACTCATCAACATATAAAGCAAAATCTGGTCTCTGGTCCTCTGAAACATTTGCCCGACTCATTGCGGCAGCTTGGAATTTCATAACGAATATCATGCCTAGGAGTTTTGAATTTAGTTCTCCGGCCCGACCTTTACTGAGATTAACCAATAGTATTTTTTTGCTATCCATAATCGTTCTCAGGTCAAAGGCGCTTTTAGGCTGGCCGATAATATCCCTCATCATTTCATTGGATAAAAACGCTCCGAACTTACTGATAAACCAACTGACTACCTCTCCGAACTCATTCGACCTTTGACTTGTGGGCATTTCTTTCTGCCAAAATTCTATTACTGTTGGGTCGGTGACATATTGAAGCTTTTGTTGAACAAATTTAGGATCTCGGAACAATTTCGGTATATCAATAAAGGTTCCGCCGGCCGGATCGGCCATGACAGTAAGGGCGGCGTTCCGAAACAGGTGCTCATAACGCGGACCAATAATGCCTTGATGCTGAGGATCATATAGCTTATAAAGCATATTAATAGCTTCTTGGATCAGAAAATCTTTTTGGTCCGGGGTATTAAACTCAAACAGATTTAGCCCCATCGGGTATTCCATATCGGCCGGGCTGAAATAAATAATGTCTTCAGTTCTTTCTCTTGGAACCATTGCCATTAATCTCTCGGCCACATCCCCGTGCGGATCAATAAAAGCAAAACCTCCACCGCTGAGCATATCCTGGAGAGCTAGATTTTCGAGAAAAGCTGATTTCCCTGTCCCGGTTTGTCCGACAGCGTACATATGGCGCTGGCGGTCGTTCAGGCTTATCCTGATCGGCTTTTTTACTCCGCGAAAGATGTTATATCCGAGTAATAATCCTTCGTCGGGTATATTCCTTGGTCCATCAACCTGACGGCTGCCTTGGCGCTCCAGCTGTGATGTCGGGATATTACTCTGGTCTGGAAAATGGAAGAGAGTGGAGAGTTCAACAGTATTTAAGATGCTCTTGTTAGAATTTTGAGGGAAGAGTCGCATTATATAAGAAGTTACAAAATTATCTACGTCCTTAGCCGGAGTGAACTTAAATCCGTTTTTCCCTGGAGCATCAAAAAGTGAAAAGCTAGCTACTACGTTACTCAAAATAGTCTGGGCCCGGGCTGAAACATTAGACGAGGCGATAGCTCTGATTAAAACTTCATATCCTGGGTAGCGTGTTTTATCATGCATTGAGTCAATAACTGATTGATCCAAGCTGGAAAGTTCTTTCGGGGACTTATCTTTGGCCGTGGACTCGGGCGGTTTAACAAAAGCGGTGGCCAGCTGGCTGGCATAATCGATAACTGAGCTGCCCTTATTGGTGCTGCTTTGGCCCTCTTTCTTGGCGTTAGCCTCGGTGTTGGCGGTTTTTCGCCATGACGGGTCAGCTGGCCTAATTAAAATCTGAATACCGGCTCCATCCTCTTTTTCCAGAGTAGAAAGGGCGTTGAGCAAGCTCTGCATGGCATCCCGTTTAAGATCTTGATAGGTAGCGATAGGATAAGCAAATGATTCTTTAAGTGTTAATTCGCCACCGATGGTGCCGGTTATTAGGCCAACTCGATTGAAAATATTATAATCAGCTACTTCCTCTACTCTCGATGCCGGGTAAGCGCTTACAATTGCCTGTTTAACCACCTCAACTAATCCTATCGGTACAGCGGCATAAAAATACACGAAACCATGCCAACCGACTATTTCAAAACCTAGATGACGTTGCCCGTAAAATTTGTTTTTTAACCCCTTCTCATAAGTGCTCGCGATAATGTTATAGATGACTTGAGCTTTGGATATGTTTTCTTCAACTACGTCCCTGACATCTCTTCCGGCTCCCTGGATGTCTTCACTGGCTGGCGGTAAATGGATTAACAGAGGTACTATTTTTAGCCCCCGCTCATAATTTTTCTGGTCACGCCAGACTTTAGCGTATTGATAAAATCCAATTCCGCCGATTAGACCAAGCAGAAGTAATGCCCCCAGTAAAATGAATGCAGTTATCATCATATCTATTCGTCAGAGACTTTTATTTTTTTACTGTATTTGCGGTCCAAAAACTCTGCCTTATTCTTATTCATCTCTTTTGTCCTGACGTAAGGATCACCTTTAGTGGTAGCGATAATTTTCTTAGCACGCTCTACATATTGAGTCTCCAGGTGTTGATTATTGGGTTGGACGGGGTTGTTGACATTTAGAGCTGTTACGCCAGTAGTCGGCTTGGCTGTTGTTAATTGAGCACCCGGTATCAATGGCAGGGCGGAAGCCAGGCCGACATTAGATGCGGAAGTGATATTTGAAGAAGGAAATAACTCCGGGTTCGGTACTCGCTCAGGACTGTTATTTGGCTGATATTCCATCGGTTGACCAGGTTCAAAAGAAGGTGGTGGCAAGTGCAAATCTGACTGTTCGTTCATAAAATAACTGCCTCTTTTTTCTCAAATCATTATATCAGGCAGAATTCCCAATGTTTAAACCATAATTGGCAAACCTTAAACTATTTGGCCGAAAAACGGTTGCCATAAAACCATAAGACAAGGAACAGAAGTAATAACGTCACGAAAACCCTGAGTGAAAATTCACCTATAGATAACAGCAGCAAGCAGATTACCGGGAAGCCGGCCATAATTGCTGCTTGGGTTGATCTTTTTTTGTTCAACTTATCGGTGTTCGAAGCAAAAACCTTCATAAATATCTTGAAGGTAAAAAATAGCGCCAGAAACAAAATTACGAACGGTATTATTAGCACCACTAGAGGTAGATTCTGGGGGTTTGTGGTTAATAATATTGAAAAACCGATAAGGTATAGGATAATTGCTAGACTTAATTGTTTTCGCATATCTGTTTGCATCTTTTCATAATTCTTATGAAAAAACAAACAGACGCGGCTTTGACCCCGCGTCTGTTCTTGCCTTACAGACAAATCCACTCTTTATAATTAAATTAATTAGCGCTTGTCTGCTGAGGTTTGACTGACCGCTCAACCTACCTTTTATGGTAGTTCGAGCGACGATGTTAAGTAATTTTTGTGTTTTACTTACTGAATTAATGTACTACCTTTAGTGCATAAAGTCAATCGTGATGACGTAGTTATAATTACACTGTCCATCTGTTAATTGCACATAATAAGTCGTGTTTATTAAACAACGAAATATCGTGGGTACATTTATTGTATACTGGCAGACTGGCTAATAAATGCAAGAGTGCCCATGCCTTCGCCCATTATGCAGCACTCAACCTAGATGCTTATGTTTCAGGACTTAAATTAGTTGGTTTTGTGCTGATGCATAAAGACATGTTGGTTGCTGGCTAAGACATTTTTCGCATGTTGGAAGCCAGCTAAAGTACTTTCCGCATGTTGGTATTGATAATATTTATATCGCCATGTTCGAGTTTGATAAACATTACAGAATCGGTAAATTAATTAAACATTTTTGTGCTGAACTTGATTATCCGATCAGCAGACTCTGCCGACTTATAGCCGGAACCAGAGACATGCGATATTTCCAGCATAATGCCGCTAAAAGTGAGTTGCGATAGCCAAAAATATCTATATCAAAAACGGGGCGAATGAGCTGGTCGGTAAAGTTATGCACAGTTTTAAGAATACTGTAACGATTATGCTCTTGACACCAAAAAGTGTAATTTATAAGATAAGCACAGCACTTGAATAAAAAAAGTGCTCAAAAACAAAAACGCATCTGTAACAACGGCTTCTCGCAAGCCGTTGTTCCCAAGAAAACAACTCCACCGTCAAAAACAAATCACTTAAAAAATATATAGCCCGCCAAAAATAAGCGGGCTATTTTAGACTCAAAAATCTGTTATGCGGTATTGAAACATAATGATTTTTGAGTTTTTAATTTCATCTTGAACCTAAGGTCTTCACCTGTTAAGATATAAACAATCCATTTAATTGAGGTTGAGGAGATCATAGATCAGCACAACGCGCCTAAATGAGTACATACGGGCACAACAACTTAGAGTAATTGATGAGCAAGGTCGGCAATTGGGAATATTATCCCGTGCAGAAGCATTAAAATTAGCCGCCGATCAAGAACTTGATTTAGTAGAAATATCACCGGATGCCGATCCTCCCGTTGCGAAAATTATTGATTGGGGAAAATTTTCTTATCAACGCACCAAGCAGCAACAGAAGAATCGGCGGCACACTAAAGTCCAGGACATCAAACAAATGCGATCTGGCTTAAAAATAAGCGATCACGACCTTGGAGTGAAGCTTAAAAAAGTGTCAGAATTTCTCGAAGAAGGTCACAAAGTCAAAATTACTCTTTTTTACCGAGGCCGCGAATTGGCGCATAAAGAATTGGGGTTTCAGTTGGCTGACAAAATATTAGAACTTTATAAAGGGGCCGTGATCGTCGACCAGCCACCCCAGCTGATGGGCAAACAGTTAAGTTTTATGATAAGGAGTAACAATAATGCCAAAGCTAAAAACTCATAGTGGCACGAAAGATAGAGTAAAAATATCTAAGAATGGCAAGTTTCGTATAGGTCACCCTAATACTAATCACTTCTTGCAGAAGAAAAGTGCCGCCAGAAAGAGAAAGTTAACGAAATTAGAAACTGCCAGTAGTTCAACCAGTAAAGTTATCAGACGTAAGTTAGGAGTTTAAATGAGAATTAAACGCGGTGTCGCCAGCCACCACAAGCACAATAAGATTCGACAAGCCACAAAGGGCATGTCCCGCCCCAACCGTTCGAGCATCAAGCGGGGCCGACAGGCCGTCACCCGTTCCCTGCAATTCGCATATAGAGATCGACGTAATCGTAAGCGCACGTTCCGACAATTATGGAATGCCCGAATTAATGCCGGAGCTCGACAAAACGGCACAACTTACAGTAAGTTTATTGCTGGGCTAAAGTCCGCCAATATATCTTTAAACCGTAAAATGCTGGCTGAGCTAGCAGTCAACGAACCTAAAGCCTTTACAGCGGTCATCAACGAAGTCAAAAAAGTCAGTTCTAAGTCCTAATCAGGGGCCAGATTATCCATAAGCCGGGTTCTGTACTAATCGGTCATCTATCTAGTCGCGGTGTCGCCACCGAAATCGAGCGGTTAATTTGACGAACTCGCCGACGGGAATCGTAAGTTTTCACTTTTGAGTCCATCTCCTTGCAGCAGACAGGGTTTACCTTCTTAAACTGTCACCAGCCTAATTGTGAGCTCTTGCCTCACTCATTTCACCCTTACCTCATTTTCATGGGGCGGTATTGTTTCTGTGGCACTTTCCCTAGAGTCACCCCTGGTTGCCATTAGCAACTGTCATCCCCTATGCTGCCCGGACTTTCCTCTTGCTAATTACTAATAGCAAGCGACCGAACGATAATCTGGCCACGGATTATTATAACACCTTATGCTAATTATTTCTAAGGTGTTCGTCCAGGGCCTTATTGACCATTCTGTCAGCTAATTTATTCAGCTCTCTGGGCACATGAGTAAAAGTGATTTGTCCGAAAGATTCAGATAATTTCTTAATTGAATCGTAGATCGGCCAGAGGTCCCGGTTTTTAATTTTAAATTTACCGAGCATTTGATTGACTACAAGTAAACTGTCCATATACACGTCGACTTGACTGGCTTGAAGTTTCTTAGCTTCTTCGAGTGCCAGTTTTAATGCCTGGTACTCGGCTTGATTATTGGTAGTAATGCCTAGGTAAATACCCTGCTCCATCACAATATTGTCATTTGTATCGAGCAAGACGAAGCCGCTAGCGGATGGGCCAGGGTTCCCCCTTGAACCACCATCGGTATAAATTTTAAGCTTCTTCATCGTTAAATTATTGGCTTTTGGAGAAGATGAAAGTGTAGTATAAAGGACATCGACATTGTCAGCTAACTGCTTGTCTAGGTCCGAAATGACCCCTGTCGTGCTTAATGATATTGGCAGCCAAACTTCAACTTGATTACCCTTGTTGACCCATCTTGGATAAACATTATTTGTCTTAGTTATCTCGACTAGTTTAGTTATAAAGGCAAATGTTTTTTTCAGGTCATCGAGAACAAAGACTTTGTACAGCGAGTCATCTTTAAGCTGCCAGTGTGTTTGGTTGATCATTCTTATATCTAATGTAGCAGACAACCATCAATCCTCATAAATATGATAATAATATGATCTCGACCGGAAATACCGTTTCACTGACATGGTTGGAGAAAGATATCTAGAAGTTTTTGCCAGATAGAGTATGCTTAGATTGGATTTTAAAACAAAAATATATGCCGACCGAAAACTCGGTTAACGAAATAAATACAAAAGATGGCGACGTTGGTCTCCCCGACAAGAGGAGCAATGAAACAAATGGCCCTTCAGCATTATTCCGCTCAGCTTCAATAGTATTAGTTGAGGCAATTCTTCAATTAAAAATAAAGACGGCTCAGCTTTTTATGGGATACTGGCTTCACCGCAAGCGTATTGCGATTGTTGCCGCCAGTTTTATCTCTGTTGTTATTGTAGGTATTAGCATCTACACATTCATACCCCAGTCGATCCATTATGTATTTGCCGATTCAACCAATTGCATCCATAACCCCTCATTTTTCCCGGACCTATTTAAGTCTGGCCCCAAAGAGACATTTTCTCTTACTCGCGTAGCTGATTTTTCTATCGGCAAGATGCCTATTTTTTCAGATAAGCTCTGTGCAATCCCAGGTAGTGTCCCCTTGTCCCGAACAACCTACACTAATCATCAGCAACTATCGATTGGTGGGTTGCATCTCGGCAAGACAATTCGGGTTACTACTGCAAATTACCCGGCAATATCTGATATCCGTCTTGACGCTAAAGCAATACCGATCAATAAATCTTTGGTGTATAAACTTAGTTTACCCGATGCCACCTTTAATTATGCGATTTCCGGTAATGAGCACACTAGTCCTTGTACAAAACTCCAAACGACGCTTACTTGCAGTGTCGCACCTCTCAAATTGGCTTATGCTGCAAGTTATACGACCTCGGTAGTGCGAACGTTCCACGGACAGACAGCCGGTACTGCACTTACTCAGGCCGTACAAACAATTACTGCCGCCGCTATCATGCAAACATCTATTAATCCTGGAGCGGTCGTCTATGATAAGCCACAACAGATTACACTACAGACCAATAAGGTACTGGCTAGCATGCAGACGGTTAGTTTAACGACTACTAACAGCAACAACGCGACTTTGGCAATCCCAATCACCAGTTCGTTTAGCGGACAGACTATCACTATCAATATCGCAAATCCACTGCCCCGCCAAGCGACGTTTGATTTACATATTAATAACTTGACCGCAGATGATCAGAGTACCCTACAGCAGCCTTATGATCTATCATTTACTACTTCAGGAGGACCAGAGGTTGCTAACATTAACCTGCCCGCCTATGGCGTATCCTCCGGACAATCAATTGTTCTAACTTTTAACCAAACTTTATTGGCTAGTCAAACCGCAAGCAGTCTTGCCTCTTTGACGGTCAATGGTGCTGTGCAGCCGGCCTCGTATTCGCTGAACGGCGATCAATTAATTATCAATCCGATAGGAAATTATCCAGTGTGCGCCACTATCCAAGTCCAGCTAAATAATGAAGCCCAAAATATATACGGGGTATCAGGAAACTCAGCTTGGAGCTATCAAACGCGGTCACACTGCTATACAACGTTTAGCATTGGGTCTTCAGTAGACGGACGACCAATTACTGCATATAAGTTCGGAGGTGGTTCAAGCATGGTGCTCTACATTGGTGCCATGGAAGGAAATGAGCAAAACTCGTCTGAGCTGTTAAGTCAATGGATCCCCAATATAGATGCTAACCCCTCTAAGATCCCCTCATACAGAACACTTGTTGTCATCCCGACCATTAATACTGACGGCTTTGCAGCAGATACGAGACTGAATGCGGATGGCATCGACCTTAATCGCAACTTTCCCGCCAATAACTGGCAGACCCAAGTAACAGAGCCGACAGCACCTACCGTATGGACAAATGATGGAGGGCCAAACCCGCTATCTGAGCCAGAATCACAGGCATTAGCAACTTTCTATCTCGCAAACACTCCTCGACTAACTATGACGATGCACTCGCATGGAGGCATAGTTGAAGCCAATGACGCCGATGATTCAGATGCTCTAGGAGCTCAATACGCATCTATAGCTCGCTATGAAGCAATTCCGACCTATGCTATATAGGTAATTTTTTCGATTATACGACAACGGGGGCTTTTGAGGATTGGGCTAATGATAAGCTTGGGTTGCCAGTGTTAGAGGTTGAGCTCGAGAGCGCTACATCTGATGAATACAGCCGAAACCTTCCAGCCTTGTGGGCCATGGCTGAAGTCAGCCCCTAGGCAAAAGAGTAATTTATACTTTTGCAATAATATTTTTGGTTGAACAGAAGATAAGGTTATTGAACGACTGCTGGGTAATATAGCGGAGTGGTTTATTGATAATCCGGTTCCCTCCTGGCGACAGGAGTTAATAGATATTCGTAAAACTAAATATCAACAGACATACAGCTACTAATTTAAGTGTAACGTAAGGCTTCTTGAACAAAGGCTCGCTAATACTACTTACCTTAACTAACCCCTCGCCTATGCGCTAAATTACTTCTGTGTTATATGCCACTATTTAGCAAGAACTTCATATCCTATCGATAAAGGCTGACCATTATCAGGATAAGTATACTGGTTACCCGTTTGTGGGTTAACTGGATTATTTGTGTCAAAAGACGCTTCAACAGGATAGCTAGGAGGGAAAATGACTTCATTTTCATTGGGTAGCGCCGGATTTTCAGAATACTGTTCTATGTCAGTAGTTTTCTTATTATATTCAAGTACGACTACATCAGGACCAGTAGGTCCACCTTTCTGTTGAATATAACCAACAAATGTGACCGGCTTACGTTCCCCCCCGGACCCTACTTCTGCCGTAAACCATAGAGGATTTATTATATCGAAAGGCTTTACATTACCGCCATGGTAATAGACCATACCTGCCCTAAAAGTAACAGGTACTCCGTTGCCGATATCATCACTAATTCTTTTTTCTTGGGCTGTAATCACCTGCGACAAGGTTTCTGGTCTTGCGGGGGCAGCTACAGCAGGTTCAGTGTTATGAGCTACACTTGCGCTTGCAGCAGGAGCTGCAGGAATTAGTAGGCTTACACTTAAAACTCCCGCTCTTATGGCAGCTTTACCGTGACTTATTCTGTTATGTTTGTTTGCTATGGATTCGTTGTTTTTCATGAGCACAATAATAGCATAAGATTTATAGAATGTCAATGGTCGCGTAAGAGCCCACTAGCTCTGCAACATACAAAGTACGGCTGTTCTACACTGTAAGGACTACTAAATCTAAACAGGAGAACAGCCGTATGAGTTATTCTAACAACCCATTACTACCTAAAGCGAGAGCAGATGTCATCCTCCCCAAATTCCGAACACCTTGTCTCGCTATTTAAGCGTAGCGGCGTAAGCCGCTGGGCTCATGCCTAAAGCATTGTGAATGCGCTTTGTATTGTAGTAGTGGATTTGTAAAGCAATGGCTTCATTGAGAGATTCAACAGGACTATCCAAGAAGAAGGTCTGTCTAGAAGGTTTCCCAACTCAGAGCTAATACATAAACAACTCGAGAACTATCTTGAATACTACAACCAAGAAAGACTACACTCTAGCTTGCAGTACAGAACACCTGCTGAAATGTTGCAAAGGTCTTGAGCTAATTACGTGGTCGGGGTGACAGGACTTGAACCTGCGGCCTCACGGCCCCCAGCCGTATGCGCTACCAACTGCGCCACACCCCGTTATTAAAATAGGCTGAGAATGTAACCGAATATGATTAAACCTGTTTTTACCAGGTGGGTGTTCTCACTTAATATCCTCGGACATTAAAAATCTTGAACTCCCATTTGTTTTTTTATTCAGATAATCATTCAATCGGCATTATTCCCAGCCTGAAATCATTATAGTTGGAAAAAGTCTATCTGAACACCAATAAATTTATCAGATGATTGTCGATTGATACTATTGGAGGACCAAGTACGGTGTAGAAAAGGAAAAGGATAATGATGATTGCTGTCCAGCCCATCGATTCAATTTTCTCCATCACTTTCTTCAGGGCCTCGGGAGCAAAAGCATAGAGCAAACGTGATCCATCGAGCGGTGGAAATGGAATCATATTGAAGACAAACACCCAAACATTTATTTCAATAAAATAAAAGATGTATTGGAGAACACCTTGACTCAGACTATTAATCGAGAGGTGGAAGACGATGGCAGCTATACCGGCCAAGATCAAGTTGGTGACTGGTCCAGCCAATCCAACCAAAGCTACACCATACTCATGAAATTTTACTCTGTGGGGGTTAAACGGCACCGGTTTAGCGACCAAAAATGGTACATGAAAAAGTAAAACCATAACGATTGGCAGCAGAACCGTGCTGTACAGATCTATGTGCTTTAAGGGATTGAGTGTTAGTCGTCCTGCTTCTTTTGCGGTATCGTCGCCAAGGGAGTGCGCCATAAAGCCGTGCATAGCCTCATGAATAGCTATAGAGAAGATGATAAAGACCACTATCAATAAATCGCCAGATAGACTCAGACCCGTAAACATAAGTTCAGTATACAGGACAGCAAGATGAAAACTTACCCAAGAGTTGACTGGCTCCTTGAAAATCGCTACAATAACACCTCAAGCAAAGGATTCTTATAATGCAAAAGTGTGAAATAACCGGTAAAGGTAAACAGTATGGCAGCAATGTCAGCTTTTCTCAGAGGCACACCAAGAAAGTCTGGAAACCAAATCTTCAAACTAAGACCATCTTGATAGACAACAAAAAAGTCTCAGTTAAAATCAGTGCAAATGCTATCAGAACTCTCAAGAAAAAGGGTTTGTTAGTGACTGAATCTCTTACTACTAAAAAAACTAGTTAATTCTTCTCTAAAACTATCAACTGGGTGAGATCAGCCAGGTCCGCTAACTTCACACGCAGTTTGGTGACACGATCTATTGGTTCCATGCCAATAAGCTGCAGTATTTCATCCAAAGATTTTTGCGGGACTGGATAATTGAGGCCTTCAGCGGCATAGTGCGTAGGTATAACCAATTTTGGTTCTATTTCTTTAATTAATTTGAGCGCACCTTCAGGATCAAGCGTATAGCCGTTACCGCCCATCGGCATACAAAGAACATCAACGATACCTATTGTTTCAAGTTGCTTATCTGATAGATCAGGGTGAACATGTCCGGTTATAACCAATCTGATATCATCAATCAGAATCTTATAAAGGGTCGAGGTTGTCTCTGACGCTTCATCCATGTGCCCCCTGACACCTATGCCACGAATGGACACCCCAGATACCTCATACTCGCCAGGCCCATCGATAATTAACTTAGGGAGCTCTTTCGGATTACCGTGCTGATGAGTAAAGACAGCGATGTCGCCATCTTTACTAACAGATTTACCGCCAAGCTCACTTAAGTTATCGTCAACCACTATACGAGCTTGTTTAGTGGTAATTGTCAGACAATTAGCGCCGTAAAATTGTAGTTCCATCTATCTATATTACTCTATTTAACACTCAGCATGTTGTGCCGATCGATTATTATTTGTTTCTTGGCTTCTAATAAAACTTGTATAAACCGGTCATTAATTTGCTTTCGGTACTCAAATTCCTTTAAGGGCATGACAACGTAGCGCATTTCCTTGCCTTCTTCAACTTCTAGCTGTTCGATAAACTTATTAAGTTTGGACTGGTTAATGTTCCCGACAATCAGTATATCGATGCCGCTGGTATCGTCCCGGGTAAAATGCCCCGTATAGATTGCTAATGCAACGTTCCCTAGTGAATTGAGTGGTTCGGTAGAGGCACTGATGGCCTTAGTAGCCGTCTTTTCGCTGACAGCCCCGCTAAATATCTCTTTCAACGGGCGATAATATTCAAAATTTTGATTAACTTCGTAATAAAGTCGATTATTTGTTGTGTCAGAAGAGATTATGCCAATACTTAAAAGGTTGGCAAGTTCGCGTCTGACAGAGTTTATCTGCTCATCAATTTTCCGAGTAATTTCGCGAACATAGAATGAGCGGTTAGGATTTGAGAAAAACAGCCTTAGTAGTTTTGCTCTAGTCTTTGACCCAAACAACTGTTCAATCATAAATTCATTGTAGCAGAAGTAATGATAATATTATAAGTTATTTGTTCAAAAAGGTTGTTATAATATCAACAACTTCTATCTGTTGATTGACCCAATGAATAGATTTATTACGCTTAAACCAAACTGCTTGTCTTTTGGAATATTGGCGTTCTTTAGTAATTGCTTGGTTGATTACCTGGCTTAATGGTTGCTGTTTTTCAATAAAGGGGCGTAATGCCTTATAGTTTGGTAGCTGCATTGATGGAAGATCCCAACCATATTGGCTGGTTAATAGTTTGATCTCATCAACTAGTCCAGCATTTATCATGTCGTAAATTCTATGCGTAATTCTATCTTTTAGTTCTTCTGGTGACAATTGGATCCCGATGATAAGAGTATCCGGCCTGATCACGGAACATTTACTCGGTACGCCTCCCGCTTCAACTGTCCTGATCAGATGACGGCGATTTTCGGGGTTGTTGGGTAAATCCAGACCTGACCTGAAAATAATATCTTTAAGTTGGGCGACCGTTCGCGTTTCAAGTTGATCCCGTATTGCGGCTGACGCTTTCGGTCTAAAACTAAAGTTGTAGAGAACAGAGTCTATATATAGACCTGTTCCGCCAACCAGAAATGGAATTTTACCCTTCTCTTGAACATTAACGATGGCTTCTTCTGCTAATTTCTTATAATCAGATACATTGAATGGTTGGTCGGGATAGACTACATCTATAAGATGGTGCTTGATTCTCTTTCGAGCGGCAAGATTCGGTTTAGCAGTTCCTATGTCCATATTCTTATATATAGCCCGCGAATCGGCTGATATAATCTCGCCATTAAAACGCGTGGCCATTTCAATCGCCAATTCAGACTTACCAGATGCTGTTTGTCCCAAAATTACAATTAATGGATGTCTTTCAGGTTCGGCTGCCATAAATGTAAGCTTATATCAACTTGATATTCATCGACAAATGTAACTTTTTCATCTTGTAATAGTTTTTTCTGGCTGGCGCGCCCGCCGGGGGTGTAACCACTAGCCAGACTGCCCTTTTTATTAACCACGCGATGCCATGGAATTGAGCTCAAACCAAAATGAGCAATCTGCCCTACTTCCCACGCCGCCCAAGCTGCTCCGCAAATTGCTGCAATTTGGCCATAGGTAGCAACCTTACCTTGAGGTATTTGCTTGACCGTTGCGTAAACTTGGTTCTTAAAGTCTGTGTCTACCCTTGGCATTGTAGCTAAAGCGAGGTCTTCAATGTGCGACTCTTGGTTTCATTAGCTATTGTGCTAATAAGCTCATCACTATTGTAAGAATTTTCCTTATCTCCCACCTTGATATCTTCTCTTATTCGAGGGGTTAACTCACCAGAGATGATCTCTTTATCACCAATAACTACTACGTAAGGTACCTTCATTAATTCCGCATTCCGTATTTTTTTACCGACTGACTCGTTAGAGTTATCAATACCAGCCCTGACTTCTTTGAGCTGGGCCATTTCAGCTAAGCTGTTGGCGAATTTTACGGTCTTTTCCTTTTGGTTGATAGTCAGGATTCTAAGCTGTTCCGGTGCCAGCCAAACCGGGAATTTCCCGCCGGTATGTTCTATATAAACACTCAGAAATCGTTCAATTGATCCGAGCAGAGCTTTATGAATCATAACCGGCCGAGCTGGTTTCTCGTTATCGGTAGCATATTCTAGGCCGAATCTCTCTGGCTCAACAAAATCAAGTTGGATTGTAGCACACTGCCATTCACGGCCAAGAGCATCAGCTATACGAATATCTATCTTCGGCCCGTAAAAAGCCGCCTCACCTTTGACGATTCTGTAATCCATTCCTTGTTCTTTTGCGATTTTTTCGATCGTAGCCTGAGCATTATCCCATTTTTTCTTATCACCCAGGTAAGCATCTGTGTCATCTCTGAAAGAAAGGTCAATTTTTAGAGAAAGATCTAGTACTTTATACATATCTTTGACCATCCGAACGATAGACGTCATTTCGTCCTCTATTTGATCTGGACGGCAAAAAACATGGGCATCATCTTGAGTTAAAGCTCTTGCTCTAGATAGACCATGAAGCTCCCCGCTCTTTTCGTCACGATATAGAGTAGTTGTCTCCATGTACCTCAGGGGTAAATCCCGGTAGCTTCGAGGACGACTAGCATATATTTGCGTAACGTGAGGGCAGTTCATCGGTTTCATCATAAAATCATCATCAGATTCTGAACTCGTTACCGAGAAACGCTCAGGGAATTTTTCATAATGTCCAGATATCTTATAAAGTTCAGTTCGAGTTATATGAGGAGTCCAGACTGCCGCATAGCCGGCATTTCGCTGCAATTCTTCGGAAAACTTAATCAATTCATTCCTTAGGATTGTTCCTCTCGGAGTAAACAGCGGCAAACCGGGGCCAATAATATCTGATATGACGAAAAGATCTAATTCTTGACCTAATTTACGGTGGTCTCTCTTCTTCGCCTCTTCTTGCAAATCGACAAAGCGTTTTAACTCATCTTTGTTCGAAAAGGCCAAACCATAGATGCGTTGCATCTGCGGATTGGTATCAATGCCCCGCCAGTAGGCCCCAGCAACTCTCAGAAGCTTAAATGCACCGACTTTACCGGTCGATTCAACGTGTGGACCTCTGCAGAGGTCCGTAAAATCTCCATTTCGGTAAAATGACACTCTTTTCACTGCGCTGGGACGATCTGTCGCTATACCGAGTTCAGACGCATCAAGATCTTTCATCTTGGTTGTCCCGGCTCGCTGTAGATCTTTTAGCAATTCAACCTTATAGGGCTGATCAGTTTGAACGGCCCATTCAATAGCCTTATCAATATCCATCTCAAACTGTTCGAACGGTTCGTCGGCACTAATTATTTTTTTCATCTCAGCCTCTATCTGAGAAAAGTCTTTATCTGATAGTTTGGTCCCATCTAGATCAATATCATAGTAAAAACCATCATCAATAACCGGTCCCACGCCAAATTTTGCTGATGGCCATAGATGTTGAACAGCGTTAGCCATTATATGGGCAGCACTATGTCGCATAGCATGTAAAGAATCATCTGTTTTGCTCATGATAAATCCTAATCATTAAGGTTAATAAAAAAGACGCGCTTTATTAAATACTCTCGCAAATATATTTAATAATTTTACGCGTCTCGGACCCAATCTGTTATTGGGCGGTTCCACCGGACTTCCCTTATGAGGCTCTTGTGACAGCACGTAACGTACGTTCTGACGCCGACGAGGTTCTACGGCTGGTGAATCCGTATCATTACCTGGCTTTTAGTATAACACATCCCTGAACTTCACCCGTGCGTTAAAATATAACAGTATTGGTATGATAAGGCTAGTACCAAACTATTGTTTTATATACATCTTTTATTAAATTAATGTGGATAAAGATTAATCTCATCTGTGGTATTTTTTGATATTTTTATTTTAACTGGTTGATGTCTTATAATTACTCATATCGTACGTGGGCTCTTAGCTCAGTTGGCTAGAGCGCTTGATTGACGTTCAAGAGGTCAGAGGTTCGAATCCTCTAGGGCCCACCAGTTGACTACCCTGCAATATTATTGACTGCGACCAATGTTTCTGATAGAATTTTTTAGTTAAACGAGGTGTTTTGGTGAGTACCAAACAATCAAGTTCGCTTGATGGGTTTAAGTTGTTCTATGAGGAACTAGTCTCCTCCAAACCAAGCAACCGAATAAGACGAGTCTCGGCATAAACAGAAGGTTATATCTGTTAGCGAGTCGTCGAACTCCGCGGCAATCATGTCTGCGGAGTTTTTTTACACAATTACCGGGTTATTTTCCACTAGATTAATTACTTGCCTTATGACAATATGTTGACATGGTTTGTATTATTTGTGGCGCCTCAACCAAGACAATCAACTCCCGACCCCAGAGACGTCTCAATCGAGTGTGGCGTCGTCACCGCTGCACTAACTGCGGCTGTGTTTTCACGAGTAGTGAATCGTTTGATGAAAATAAAATGTGGGTCGTAAAAGATAAGGTCGGCAGTATTACCCCGTTTATGAAAGAAAACCTGTTTATTAGTATCTATAACAGCTGTAAGCACCGGCCCTCAGCTATTGTAGATGCTAAGAATCTAACAGATACGGTAATCAGTAAAATCATTAAGCTGAAACTTGGTACCGAGATCAGCAAGAAAGACCTGGAAAAAGTGGCCCATAACGTTTTGCTGCACTTCGATAAAGTAGCCGCCATCTATTATGAAGCCTACTATCTTTCGAATTAACTTCCACAGTCTTAGTGGATGGTCTGCTTGTCCTCTGTTACTATAACTTTTTCAGTGACGTCAAACTTACCAACATAGTTACCGAAAATTAGTCTAGTTTGAGAATAAAATGCTGCCAGCGAATTGTAGACTAATGATGTGACCGGCATTAATACCCATTGGATAAGCATTAAGAAGTTACGGCGAGCTTTGTAGCGTTTGGGTTTCGGCGGCAGTGTCTTAAAACAGATAAATATCAAAGCCAGAACGCCGACTAATGCTACATCTTGGACGCGACTGATTATAAGAGGTAATACATTCGCGGTATAGCTTTGAGGTCTAACTAGGGCCGGAATAAACCCCGCAAATAACAATAAGGGAGGCGCTACAGCCCATGTTACATGACTTTCGAGTAATCTTGCCAGTTTAACAATTAAGTCCTTCCTGGGTACCTTATTTGGCGTAAAAAAGCCTTTTTCAAGAACATATGCCACATCGGATGCCCCCCAAGTCCATCGTCTTAATTGGATAAATTGTGCTTTTAGAGTTTTTAAGTAAGTTCGCCCCAGTACAGCGTCCTGGAATATAGGGATATATAAGGGATACACCTTATGATTTCCGTCATAGCGAAAATATGTCCGCCAGAACTGATGACCGTCCTCGACACAGGTTCTAACACTCCAAAAATCTGTATCAATCAAGGTTTGCATGCTCTGCGCGTGGGAAGAAAAATTGCGCAACATGTGCGGCCTTAAGGTTAAAACTAAATTCCAAAAAGTGTTGCCGGTAGCTATAACTCGCATTGGCGCTGGTGCGTCCCAGATATTGTTGGTATAAACCGGGATAGGTTGAAAAGAGATCTTTGTTGGATCCTGGCAGAGGCAATATACATAACTTAGAACAGAAAAATACCATTTATGCGGATGGTTGTCGGCATCTAGGGTCGTCACAATAACTCTGATGGGGTCAATGTTCTGTTCTTCCAAATAATGCTGCAATGCTCTACCGGCATAGGTAATATTTCCTCCTTTGCCAATCATTTCGTTTGGAATATCCATTGGGTGTTTGACCGCCATTGTGTGTAAAAATTTACCCCTGGATTCATCAATTAATCGATTAACGTTGTTCTCGATTGCCTCTCCGCCCCGTTCTTCATAGGCGATAACAAGGATAATTTTCTTGTGGTCGTAATTAGCTTTTAGAATAGAGTTTAGGGTTAGTTCTAAAACTTCATAGCTTTCGTTATAGGTAGCAATCATTGCAACGTTAATAATGTCGTCGGGGTCTGATACCGGTGTTGGGTTTTGTTTCAGTCTCTCGATGTTTTTATAATGCCAAGCTGGTCTGGTAATATTAACAGTTTCATCAATTTGTTGTTCCCCCAATTCGCGTAACAGTTGATCCCAATGCAATTTTTTATATAAAGCCATCGTTTTAAACCCTTGCAGAGCCCGAATGTCTACGCCGATAGAGCGAACGAAGTAGATAAGTAAGTAGCCTATGACAAAGAATGCCGCAATAGTTATATTAATAAAACTCAGGATGAGAGGAGTGAAAAACAAACAATAACTGATGGCACCCGGTAAAATTTCAAAGCAACGATAACGAAAATGCCTATCTTTTTCTAGCGGAATCTCAAGATCGGTCATCGGTTTGTATTAGCGCAGAACTAATAATGCATTACTAACAATTAATGCAATGATCAGTAACAGTATGCTCATCCCTAAGATAACAATCGAAAATTGTCTCCTGATCCGATAAGTCTTCATGCTTAGGGTCAGGTTAAATGCAACTATCAGCACAGCAAATATAACAAAATACCAAAAATCCAGGACGCTGCCTGTTTTAAAGGACCCAATTCCGACATTGCTCCGGTATTGAACTATGTAACCTTCGCCAAGATCATTGCTCAGGCGTAAAGAAATAATGATAGCCGTCAGACATACCATAAATAAATTCAGAGTTAACAGCAGCAGAATAATCTTATCCTGAAAGAATTTCTTAGAAATCGGCATATTTATCTATTGTATTCTGTTATCGTCACGACGTAAATTATCTGTTTGGTGCGGGTACTGGGAATCGAACCCAGCGCTTAGCCTTGGGAAGGCTACATATTAGCCACTATACGATACCCGCTTGAAGAAAATAACTGGAGCCACCTGCCAGGATCGAACCGGCGACCTACGCTTTACGAAAGCGTCGCTCTACCAACTGAGCTAAGGTGGCATTGAATAACAAAATTATAACAATAATCTATCTACTTTTGGCTAGTTGTATAGAAATTAGTTGGTTTATCGGGGTAAGGGATATGTTATCAGGGTGATTAGTTTCGGGCGATGCGGGTCAGGGGATATCTGTCATTTTTATCTGTTATTAAATAATAACTACCGTAAGGAGGTGTTTTGTTAATATGGCGGGCTTGACCGGATTCGAACCGGCGATCTCCTCCGTGACAGGGAGGCATGTTAGGCCTCTACACCACAAGCCCAGAAAATAAATCAACAGAGGTCATCATAACAGTATGATAGGCATAAATCAATTAAGCTCTGGCAACTTAACAAAATTATGGATTTTTTCTTTACTTTGTAGTGGTGCTAAATACGTATTGACACTTTTAAAGTTTAATAAAATATGGGCCGCTTCGATCTTGCCGCCAGAAGAAGATATAACCTTGTCTATCTCGAGGGCATTCCCAAGATTAATAATCCCAGAGATCTGACCCGGTTGCAGAGTTAATAATGTATTAACTGTTTGCGGCGACAAGTTTCGTGTTGTTTGGTCGATCGGGAAACCAAATTGGCCGCTATTGTTTTTAGTTGTCGCGTCGTCAGAGTATTGAGCAGCGATTGCTCCAAAATCTGCTCCCTTCAATAGGGCACTTAGGGCAGCCTGCGCTCTGGCATGAGTGGCTGTATCAAGTTTTGATACAACGTCTTGTGATAATAGCTGCTGTCCAAGCTCTTGTTTGAAGTCGTTTATCGACCAACCCCAAAATTGGTTCAGGACTGATTCAAATTCTTTTTCATTATTACCCAAGCCGTCCTGGTTTTTTATTAGCTGGATCTCATTATTAATCTGTTGGCTACTGACTGAAGCATGATTTTTTGAGGCTAACTGCTTAACAAAAGCAACGTTTATTACATCTTGAAGTGCTTGATGTTTAAAGTTATTGAGCTGCTGTTTACCGGTCTTGCTACTAAAATCAACGTTTTGCTGGGTTTCGTAGTAATGAACATAGTGCCTGAGTTGAAATAAATAATCTTGATATGAGACAAAACTTGGACCAGCTTTGGCGATCGGAAACGGAATGACTTGTGTGACACCGTAGATAAAACCGGACATTGACTGAAAACGGTAGAGAGCCAGCCCACAATATATAAAGAACAGGACTACCACGGCAGTGAAAAGCGAGGTCGAGACAACAACTATGCGGTGTTTTGACAATCTTAGGGGGTAGATATATTTTCGGGCAGTTGAGAGTATTTCTTCTCGGTGAGCGGCAACGGTTTCATTGGTGATGTTGGGCAAGTCCTGGACTGCTTGGTCAAATCTGGCAGCAACGTCCTTGGTTTTCTTGGGACGCGGGATTTTAGAAATAAGTTTCTTGGCTCTATGTTTCATCGTCTTGTTCAAACCCAGGGGCTCCAGACTCCTGCTGGCTTTCAGTAGGATACGAAATCGCCGCTATTCCCCTCTCGCGCAAAATTTCTAATATTTTTTTCTGAATTTTAGCAGGATGGTGGACAGTGTGTATCACTAAATCGCCCACAAACGTCTGCATAATTATTGTACCAAACCCAAGCAGAGTTTCCTGGAGGCCTGATATCTGATAATTAACCATTTGTATCTGATCAAGTCCCATATCAACAACTGCCCGATGAAAAAACCCTTTTTGGGTTATTTGGATCAACCGTTTATCGGTAACTATGAAAACGCTAAAATACCAGGTTATCCAAAACGGTAGCATCAGCAAACACCCAACGATGACTCCAATGCCAATTCCGCCAAAGAACCAGCCAAACCCTAAACTAGGTCTTACTGCAGCTGGTATCAGCCCCAGTAAGATAGCCAACATACCAAAGACTAGACCTTTGCGCATTACAATCGGATGTTTACGAAAGACATAAAGCACTTCTTCGTCATCAAACTGATCGGCAAAGTATTTTTCAGCCATATGCGTTATTTTACCTTTCGGTAGAAAGAAAAACCAGTAAGATGAGTGCTAATTTTGGTGCCCCTGCCACGATTCGAACGTGAAGCTTCTCCTTAGGACGGAGCTATTTTATCCATTGAACTACAGGGGCTTATTACTAAGACTAAATCCTAGTAATGTTTCTCGTACATTATGTTCTCGCCCGCTCGCTGATAATCATATATCGGTTCACGGCCAAACCATAATTTTATCTCGTTGGCAGCCTCTTCGGGGTTTTCGCTGGCATGGATGATGTTATGAATTGAGCGCATCTCGGCATTGGCTATTGCTGGGCTGTCAACCGAATAATCACCCCTGATGGTACCGACGGCTGCCTTATATGGTAGTGTGTCGCCGGCTAATTTACGCACCATATCAATGGACTGAATCCCTTCGACAACCATGCAGACAACCGGGCCGGAGGTTAAATAATCAATCAGTACTTCAGTTACCTGTTTGCCAAGTACTTTCTTGTCGTCTGACCCCAGGATTTCCAGAGGGCTAACCGAGAGATTTTCAAAGCCGCTGAGACTTTTTTCGCCGAGGCGCTCTACCCAAAAATCATTTGTTACCGGATAATGCTGGGCTACCATTTCTTTGTTGGCGTGGATCATCTTTAAAGCAACAATTTTTAACCCGGACTTTTCGATCCGGTAAATAATATCGCCGACCAAACCACGCATAACGCCATCAGGTTTAATCAGACAAAAGGTCCTTTGGTATTTAATCGGGTGCAGCGCCGGGTGTAATTTTGCCATAATAATATATACTGTCCTTGTTTTACTGTTATTTGATATTTTAACAGATCAGAACCAGAACTGACAATTAATTGTTATGTCGCACAATGTTATAATGCTAGTGTGCAGTTTACGAAATTAAAAACTGATTTTTTAGAATATTTGGAAATTGAGCAAAATCGGTCGCAAAAAACGATTGCCAATTATGACCACTACCTTACCCGCTTAGCTGATTTTGCCGGTGATATTAAAGTTTCTGACATTGATAACGAGCTGGTACGAAAATGGCGGCTATGGCTCAACCGATTAGGTACCAATACCAGTGACGAGCTGCAGGCTGTTACCCAAAATTATCATTTGATCGCCCTGAGGAGTTTTTTAAAGTTCTGCGCCAGACGGAACATCCCCGCCATGACTGCTGATAAAATTGAGCTGGCTCGCACTCGGCGGAAGCAGGTTACATTTTTAAATGAAGATGAACTGGAGCGGCTTTTTAATCAGCCCGACATATCAAAAATTCATGGTTTACGGGATCGGGCGATACTGGAACTCCTCTTCTCCAGCGGGATGCGAGTATCTGAACTTGTCGGATTAGACAGAGAAAGCATTAACCTAAAACGGCGCGAGTTTATGGTCAGGGGTAAAGGAGAAAAAGACAGGCCGATATTCATCAGTCAAGAAGCAGCCGATTGGATTATCAAGTACCTCGACAGACGAGATGATAATTCAAGACCGTTGTTCGTAAGATACAGCGGTCAAAAAAAAGTAAATCTAAGTGGAAATTATTACCGTTTAACAGTACGTAGCGTACAAAGACTGGTCAGTCGGCATGCTTTGTTGGCCGGGATTACCAAACATGTTAGTCCCCACACTCTGCGCCATTCTTTCGCGACTGATCTATTAATGAATGGTGCCGACTTACGCAGCGTACAGGCTATGCTTGGCCATAGCAACATCTCAACAACCCAGATATATACGCACGTAACTGACCCGCATCTAAAAAACGTCCATGAAAAGTTTCACCGGCATGGCGCCTAAAACTAATTAGGGCAATTCGGAAGAACACCGAGCATGAGATCTGCTGCTGAACCGGGAATATAGCCGTACTGTTTGCAAACCGATTCAGAAGTCTGTAGAGCATTGTCAGGATAAAATCCGTTATTTGCGGTCGGAGTGTAAACAACCAGACGCCTGAACACAGAGCTTATTTCCCCGGTTGAATCAATTTCAACTTCGCTTCGATAAAATTGCGTGCCTGTAGTCGAAGAAGCCACTCCTGCCACTGCGTCAGTATATATTGCTGACATTCTGATGTAATAATCTGTGCCGGTCAAATTTGTTATCTCAACCTGGCAGGCATTTGGAGATGCCGACTTTACGCAATATGCCGAGACTAGGGCTCCGTTGCTGGAACCATAAGACACACTCGGCAGCGATCCGACCGTGCTGTTCGGATAAAGAAAATACGTTGATACTCCCGATGAGTTTTCGGATATGTTTTCGGCGGGGACAATATCAACTCTAAGAATACCGGCGCCACAATTGCTATTCCAGCTCCCACCACCGCTTGCTGGTGGCAAATTTACGCTCACACCGCAATTAAATACATTGTTACTATCGTAAGTAGTGTTCTGCCAACTGATGACAATATTGCCGACTGGGTTGGTTCCTGTCGCGGCGGAGTTAATATTTATATAACCGACTTGAGATTGTTGGGTTGTTGGTCTGTAGTAAAGTGTTGATGGTTCAGGATTGACCAGCAAACAAGTTATTCTTTGTCCTGGACTCTGGCTAAGTACATCGTCAGAGTCGCCGGAGTTACAGCTTGTTTGCGGTTGAATTGCGGTACCGGTGCTAATATCTGAACTAATTACTTTGTAGGCATCGTTAACGCCGCTTTCAGCGGCATAAAATGCTTGCATACTAAGTTGTCGATTAAGAGACTCTCTCTGTTCGTTTCGGGTTACCTGACTAAACCCCAACACCACTAGGCTCACCACTATCATCATGAGAATAGTAATCAATATAGATGCCATGCCATCTTGGTTATTTTCGATTTTTTTTATATCAACTCGTTTCATTTTACCTATCTCTATTATAAATCAACTGATTCTTTTCTCAACTACCGTAATCAATTTAGACGTTGCGCAAAACTGCGATTCAGCTGAACCGGCGCAAAGTGTAGTTCCGTTGGTATCCGTTGGCGGTGAAGTTAAAACATAGTCATCGCCATAAGTGACTTGAACACCAATAGAATATAGATCTGAGGTTGGGTCAGTTGATGGAGTGCAGCTTCCATCGCTGCTTGAAAGATAACCCTGGCAGATATTTAAATAAGACAGTCTCATGCTGGGCGTAAGAAGTTCAGAGAACCCCGCCGGAAGAGTTTTTGCTGTCAGAAATGTCGAGGACATTGATGAAACATTGGTCAAACTTGGGCAATCACTGCTTTCAGGATCGACAATTAACCCATTATATGACTGGTTACTCAATAGAGTTGATTGCGAAGAAGAGACAACTTCGTAGCCAACTTGATATATATACTCTCTGTCGCCAATACAAAAACCATAGACGTTTCCCGCCGTTACAGGATAAGTAGTCGGCGTGACATCCCCACCATTAAGCTGTATAGCCTGGGTAATATCGTTTACGATATTGCGTGCTACATTTTGTGTTTCGGTTTCGGTAACACCTTTGGTATAAGATTGAGTGATATGAATTATCCCAACAGTGATAATAATCAGAATAACGGCAAATACGCTACTGGCAATTAATAACTCAATGATTGTAAAACCCTTGATTCCCGACTGTATTGGTGCTGACCGAAATCTGCTCATTTAATTTAATCTGTAGTCTGCGGTTACGCTATTTGAAGACCCGGTGCCGGTTTGTGCCCATGTTGCAGTAACGGACGCTTGATAAAGTGCTGGATTTTGACCTAGATCATTTCTATCAAAAGTAACCGTCACGGCATACCACGGACCGCCGGCCGCAGCAACTACATCCGCGGCAGTAGCGTAGTAAACATCGCTTTGGCTAAAATAACAGGTAGTTGGAGGCAGGGCTGTTAGCGGATCTGTCGGCGCAGGTTCTGGCGCAGAGGTACTAGGGTTCATACAGAAACTATTCCCGTTTAGGTTGGCAATGTAGCCCTGAAATATTTGTTGCTCATTCGTATAATAGGCTTCTAGTTCTTCGATTTGGCTTTGGGTAATTTGTATGGCAATACTTCGGTTCTGAGATTGTCTTTCGGTATTCAAGCTGCTGTCAGCCGAGACTACAGCTGCTGCCAGTACAAAACTGGCAATAGTTATGGCCAGTAATACTTCTATTATGGTGTCTCCGGTATGGTTAAGCTTTTTTATCATGAACAATTCCTGTCACTTGAATTGGTTTTTATTGCCATGTTAACAATTGGCGCTTGATAATCTACCCCTATAGATAATAAGGCTGAGCGGGTACCGTCTGTCAAACAAATATATACTCCACCTGCTGGATTAACAGACGTTGCAGGAATAGTGGTTAGCGCAGTGTTGATTGCAGCCACCTGACTAATCGTATCAGTAGGCTGTGTTGCTAAATTATATCCTTCATTCAGCGGAACAATACTGCTCGCCGAAACTGATCCGCCAGTGGTTGAAGCAGAAGAATTAATCGTAAAAGCAACGGATATAAGAGAACTAGTGGGGTTACAGCTACTGGGTTGAAAAACAGTGTTAACCGAGTATGACGGTTGAACGCACTCAATATAGGTGCCATACTCTAGATAATCATGAATTGCTTGGGGCAAATCTTGCTGACCGGCAGCAGTGTTAGCCAATAAAACAGGGTCGGAATCTAATATCCCTTCAGCTGGTATTGAAGTGTTCGGCTCATCCTGATCACCGACTATGCTATATATATTAATCTGGGAAGAGGTTGGAGAGCCAATCCCAAAGTCCATAACTTTTCCCAGAAAAATGCAACCTATAGTAGAAGAGGGAGAAGATAACGGCCCGTTTGACCCTTGAGACGAATAACCTGAAGTAATTGTCGTAAATGTCGGCGGCGCACTAGTATTACCGCTACATGAAAAGTCATACTTATATTGAGTAGAACCGGTTGGATTATAGCCGTTCCCAGCATCATTAATTATTGATTGGACCTGCGTTTGGAATTGGTTAGCCGCCACAGCAAACTCTGTTCTGCTTTGTTTGCCGCTAAAAAGCGCTGCCGCACTGGCTAAGATCAATCCAGAGACCGCCAGAACGATCATCACTTCAATAATCGTAAAACCACGTTCAGCTCCTAGTTTAGGGCTGGTTTTCATATCTTAAAGTATAGCATAAGCACGATGTTAAGAAACTGCCTAAGAAATATGGTTTTTTAAATAATTTACAATGGTTTGACCAAATAATTCACACACAATTGCACCTAAGATTAAGAAAGGTCCAAACGGGATTTGACTCTTCCGGTTAACTTTTTTAGACGTTAATAGTATTGTCGATACTATTGACCCGCTTGTTGAAGCGACAAACAGTAGTAACAAGCTTGTAAGCGGGCTATATGAAAGCAGCCCCAAACATACACCAAGCTTAACGTCACCGCCGCCAATCCATCGTCCTTTAGAGATTTGGAATATGCCATAGAATAGACCGGCAATTATCAATACGCCCCATAGGGGGTTTAATAAGTAACTTGGATCATTTTTATAGACCAAAGCGTCTACTAACACCTTGACAATCGATGCCCCTATTAGAAGATAGACTAAAGAGTTCGGTAATATATGCCAACGAAAATCATAAACTGCTAGAGCAACAAACCCAACTATAAAGACCAGCCAAATTATGAAATCAAAAAGTCCGACACCATGCAGAGTTTCGGGCCACCATATATACGAAAAAATAAATAATAACGTCGTGGAGACTTCAATTGCTGGATATTGCCAGCTGATAGTTTTGTGGCAATAGCGGCATTGTCCCTTGAGCATAACCCAACTTACAATCGGGATGAGGTCAAACGGCCCCAATACGTGGCGGCAATTTGGGCAGATAGAGCGCCCTTTAAAAATTGACAGGTCAGACTGTCTTAAACGCCAGACAAGTGCAGACACAAAACTGCCAAAACATAGTCCAAGTAAAGCCAGAATTATAATTCTCATTTATTGATCTTTTTTGTTGTGACCTACATACAACCAGCCTCGATATTGAGGCTGGTTGTCGGGGGCGATATATAGTCCAAACTTAACTTGTTAGTCCAGACAGATGACTGAGGCACCGCCTTCAGGGTAGTACCAAACCGTAAAGGCACCTGTGGTTGCACTTGGAGCACCATTATTATTACACGAAGTATCTGGGTCGTAATACATCTGAGCGTTGCTTATGGTTGATGTGGTTGGCGCTGTTGGACTGGCATCAGTTGCGGAAATTACTGGGTTAGAGGTGTAGTACCCCATCTTTGCGGTTTCGGTGTTCAGATTAGTTTTGTCACAAGAGGTCGTTGGCAGCGTCGTACCGGTAGTAGGCACACAAGAAATTGTTGCGACTTTGTTGGTGGCAATAGTTATGTCGTTAGGCACATTACCATTGTTGTCAGAGATGTAATTTGAAATGGCCGCCACTACCGCTGATACATCAGTACGGCGTTGAGTGTTTCGAGCCGATCTCTGAAGCGCAGGAACCGCCAAAAATACTATTATCATAATTAATGCCGCGATGGCCAGTACTATTAGAACTTCGATTATAGTAAAGCCATCTCTATTTTTCTTAATGCTTTTTAGCATTACAAATGCCCCCTTTGCGTTGTTTTTTAATGCTTATGCCTAAATAATAGTGAAATCTAATCTAAAAGACAACTGTTTATCCACAGCCTTAGAACTGTATGTTGCCCGACCCGGCTAAGCCATAGATCGGCAACAGCACCGCCGCCACAATAATTATTGCCATTCCTCCTAAGACTACCATCATCACCGGCTCTATGATCGTGGAAATATTTTTAACGGCATCGTCGACTTCTCTTTCATAATAATCAGCTACCTTAGCGAGCATCTGCTCCATTGATCCGGATTGCTCTCCAATCCTTAACATATTTGGTACAAGCTCTAAGAAGCTTGGCTCACCCTGCAGCGCATCACTCAATGCTTTACCGCCCTTAACCTTTTCGATAGCTCTTTTGATAGCATCCTCGACGATTACATTATTAACTGCCTGAGCAGTAACTTCTAGAACGCGAATTATCGGAACGCCGCTGCCCACAAGAGTCGAAGCCGTTCGGGCAAATCTAGCCATATACATTTTTTGAAACAAACTGTTTACGGGCCAAGCATGTAGCTTGATATTATCAAAGAATCTCCTGCCGACAGGTGTTTTGCCCCAGCGTGAACATACAACAACTAAGATTATGACAATGACCAAAAATAACCACCAATATTTAATGACTAAATGCGAGGTATCCAATAATAATTTTGTTTCAATTGGAAGTGTTGCCCCAGGAAAAGTCGTATAAAGAATCTGAACTTGAGGTAATACCTTGATCAGCATGAAAGCAACAACCGCCAGCATGACACAAAGAACGATAACAGGATATATCATTGCTCCTCTTACCTTGCTCATGACATCAGCATCTTTTTCTTGCTGAACAGCCAGCCTTTCTAGGGTCGTATCAAGAGTGCCAGAGGTTTCGCCGGCCTGGATCAATGCGATATAGACTTGGTTAAATATTTTCGGGTATTTTGACATTGCAACCGATAGTGCGGAACCGGCTTCAACATTAGCTACAATTTCATTAATAACTACTTTAAAATGTTTATTCGTTGTCTGTTCTCCGACGCTTCTTAAGGCCTGGATTATTGGTAGACCGGCATTGATTAATGTGGACAACTGTCTAGAAAAAAGAACTTTATCCTTAACTTTAATTCGTTGGACCTGACCATTAAAGTCTAGGATGTTTTTTGACCCTGTATAGATATCGAGCGGGACAAGTCCTTCTTTGCGTAAAGATTTCGCAGCTGCTAGTTCGTTATCAGCCTGCATTGTTGAGTTAATTTTTTCTCCGGTGGAAGGATTTCTGGCTATATAGTGATATGTCAACATTGGGTTATTCCCTCATATACCGATCAAGTTCTTCTATGTCAACTGCATAATCTTTGGCGTCATCATATGTTATTGAGCCGTTTTTAATAAGTGCCACTAATGTTTTATCCATAGATTGCATGCCATACTCAGAACCTGTCTGTATTACTGCTTCAAGTTGGTGGCTTTTACCTTCACGGATAATATTGCGAACGGCAGGAGTACTAATTAATATTTCGGTGGCGGCAATACGTCCCCCACCAATTGCCGGAATTAATCTTTGCGAACAAATAGCCATCAAGATATTGCCTAACTGGGCTCTAATCTGTGCTTGTTGGTGTGGCGGGAAAACATCTATCATTCTGTCTATGCTTTGAGCGGCAGAATTCGTGTGCAGTGTAGCCAGAACGAGATGCCCGGTCTCAGCAATCGTAATTGCAGAAGCAATTGTCTCTAGGTCTCTCATTTCCCCGATCAAAACAACGTCGGGGTCTTCGCGTAAAGCTGATCTTAAAGCAGCTGAGAATGAATAGGTATCATAGTGAACCTCTCTTTGAATGACAATTGATTTTTTTGATTTGTGAGTATATTCAATTGGGTCTTCGATTGTGATAATATGTTTGCCCTGCTCGAGATTAATTTTGTGAACCATGGCTGCTAAGGTTGTTGACTTACCTGAGCCAGTCGGACCAGTTATTAGAACCAAACCCCGCGGATAAGCAGTAAATTTATTAATTACCGAAGGCAATCCGAGCTGTTCGATTGTCAATATTTCATTCGGTATTAGGCGCAGAGCAGCAGCAAGATTACCTCTTTCATGAAATGCATTTACGCGAAAACGACCCAAATTACCGAAAGCAAAGCTAAAATCAAACTCTTTGTCTTTGAGGAGTATCTGCTTTTGATCTGCATCTAGTATTGAAAAGATTAAACTTTCAAGAACTTCTTCGGTTAATAAGTCGGCGCCATTTACTGCCACGAGCTTACCGTCAACTCTTAGCATAGGCGGCAAGCCAACCTGCAAATGTAAATCTGAAGCTTTCTTGCGGATGACTTCTTCTAGTAGAATTTCTATTTTTGGCTGCCCTAGCATTTTAATACCCCCACCACCTACTCATTATCAGCCGCCGCCACTCTGTTAGCTTCGCTTAAAGTAGTAACACCAACTAAAGCTTTGAGATACCCGTCTTCGCGCATAGTAACCATTCCTTGTTGTACGGCAACTTTTTGTATTTCACTGCTTGTCGCACGTTTCAGTATAAGTTGTTGAATCTCATCGGTAACATTAAATACCTCATAGAGTCCAAGCCGGCCCTTATAGCCATCTGGGGTATCCATACTGTCAATACCCTTAGTTAAAGTATAAGCGTTTTTGCCTCTTAGAGGCAAATTTTCAAAACCTAAATCTTCATCTATCTTTTTTTGCTCGGCACTTGTTGCGGGTAATAAACGCCCGACTGTTTCGTTGATTGACTCTGTCTCTGCCGGGTCGGATTCATATGTTGTCTTTTTGTCAGAGATTCTCCTCACTAAACGCTGACCAATAACCGTCCTAACGGTAGATGCAATTAAAAACGGCTCTACTTCCATATCCAATAAACGGGGCAAGATACCAGCAGCAGAATTCGTGTGGAGTGTACTGAAAACAAGATGACCAGTCAGGGCAGCTTGAACAGCCAGTTCGGCGGTTTCTTTGTCCCGAATTTCACCTACCATAACAACGTCCGGGTCTTGACGCAAGATTGACCGCAAACCTGTCGCAAACGTCAAGCCTACCTCGGGATTGACTTGGATTTGATTAATGCCCTCCATCTTGTACTCGACGGGATCTTCCAGAGTAACAATATTGATGGCATCATTCTTAACTTCTTGAAGTAGAGCATAAAGTGAAGTTGATTTTCCGGACCCGGTTGGTCCGCTGGTTAAAATCATGCCGCTGCTCTGCTTTAAGCCGGTACGGATTGTTCTGAGAGCTCGCCCTTCATAACCCATGGCTTCGAGTTTTAAGCTCGTCCCTGTCTTATCCAGCAAGCGAATGACTATTTGTTCTCCCCAAACTATTGGTGAAATGGATATACGTAAGTCAATTTCTCGTTTTTCGGCAATTAATGTGAACTGGCCGTCTTGTGGGATACGGTGTTCATCGATTTTCAAATTAGACAGAATCTTTATCCTGGAGACTAGCGCCGGCTCGATGCTTTTAGGGAGTTCCATTAATTCCCGGAGCACTCCATCGACTCGTACTCTAATTCTCAAAGTATTTTGCCGGGGTTCTATGTGGACATCACTAGCTCGGCTTTTGGCAGCATATTCAAGAATGGTTGATAGCGCTTTGCTAATTGGAGAATCATTAACCACGTTGCCGATAGTTTTTCCTTTGGCGTCAACAGCATCGGCACTATTAAGTTCATTGATTTTGATGTTATCCGGTTGATTGTTATTGTCGGCGGCAGCTTCTTTTATCGAACCCTCTAAATCCTGCCCAAGATTAACTTGGTACTGTTTTAGAACCTGCCTTATACCCTCTTCGCTGGCAGCATAAACTTTCAGCGGCCGACCAATTTTGTTAGATAAGAAATCTACTGCTTGAACATTGCCGGCATCGAGCATTGCTACTACCAGGCGATGCTGCATCTCGCCCAGCGGAACAGCCATAAAGTGCTCTGCCACATCCTTTGGAAGAAGTTTCAGTATTGATGGGTCGATTCTTGATTCGCTTAGATTAACATAAGGAATATTGTTAGATTTAGCTATTAATTTTGTGAGTTCCTCGCTGCTAAGATGGCCCTCGCTAACTAATAAACTAAAAAATGGGACATGCTCTTGTTTGGCTTTATCCTTCAAATCCGTCAGCTGCTGTTGGTTCATAAGTTTATTACGAACTATGCTGTCCTCGACTTGTTGCTGAGTGGTTGCAGAGAGTACGCTCATCCAAAACTCACAACTTACGGGTTAGTAGTGCTATTAAATGGTGCTGCGTTAGAGTTGTTCCCAATTTGAATGAGTTGAGTCGGGTCAATAGCTGATGAATTAAAGTATGTTGAGCTGGGTGTATTAAAGCGATTGCTTATTTCCGGTATAACCTGAACCTGCTGTTGGCGGTTAGAGGGAGTTGAAATGACTTTACTTGAAATTATAAAAGATAGGATGCAGCTGCCCATTATAATACCTATTATTATGGCAATGTCTTGCTGTCTCATCTGACGATCTCACTTCCGATAGTAAAAGTTTTGGCGGGTTGATAAAAAGTATAGGCACTAATCTCGGCGGTTAGATTGCTTTCACTGCCACCTAAAGTCACCGACTGGATTACAATTGGCCTGATTGAAAGCTGGAGAGTTGAGATAAGCTGCTGGATGTACCCATAGGTCCCACTGGCTGAAATCGTGAATGGCATCTGGACTGACACCGGATTAGTTGAAGAGCTATTTGTTTGCTGAGAAAGCTCGTCATCGGTACCAGAAAGTCCAGTTAAGGCATAGCCCTGGTTTGATAGAAGATGATCCAGACTAGTGATAAGACCGGGAAAGTCATATTGGCTGGGCAGTGCATCAAGGATAATCTTTGCATTGTTGCCGTTATTTTGACCGCTGCCAGTAACAGGACTGCCCAAAATATTAACTGGGGTATTGACAAAATTTTTATAAGAAGTGATCAGCTGATTAGAGCTTGTGATATCTGATTTCAACTGATTGACCGCAGCTTGCTTGGCGGTTATGACTCTGCCTTGATAACCAAATTGACTGAGTAACACCTTGGACGATATTAAACTAAAGACAATTAAAAATGAAGCGATACCTATAGTAATAAGCATAACAGTATAGGCTTTATCGATTTTGGTTTGTTTTACTGAAGTGTGCGGTTTATCTGCCATAATATTTTCCTACTGACTTTTATTAGAACCGGCTGTCACAGGGCTGGGGGCTTGTTTAAATAAGGCTGTTGGCTGGTCAGTCTCAGATCGGGTGCTAATTATGTTTGGCACGTTAACGGTTACATCATCGTTGGCGTTAAAAATAGTCGGGGCAAAAATCGCTGAAATTGAATACGAATCTCCAACGCTTTGATTCGTCGTACTAATACCGAAACTCGTCAACACCACATTGCTGAAGGCCGGACTAGTTTGAGAAGAGGTGCCTAAGCTATAAGTTGTAAATTTTAGTGTGTCAACAAATTGATCAACTGTTGCTAAGCTATCAGCTTGACCTGTGATGGTAATCGTATTCCCTGTAAAACTTAAACTGAGTTGACTAATTGTGGCTGCGTTAGGTGTTAGTTGAGTAAGATAAGTAAACAAACGTTGTGTCGCAGGTTTTTGGCTTTCAAGGGCTGGCAAAGAGTTTAATTGATTCTGAATCGTCAAAACTTTATTAAGATCCGGTGTCTGGTTAATCTGCGCTGTGTACTTAGTGATATCACTGTTAAGGTCTCGAATACTTTTCTTTTGAACGCCATAGACAAAGAAAACAGCTATCAACAAGATGAATACTGCAGCCGCAGCAGCAATTGTAGAAATTGACGTTACGATCCGCTTA
>Ga0182030_10002481_pt1 | contig 39126 bp, 29 predicted proteins | sample 812S3MmetaG_FD_121299 | JGI IMG/M metagenome (GOLD analysis project Ga0182030, IMG submission 121299) | Permafrost microbial communities from Stordalen Mire, Sweden - 812S3M metaG (Illumina Assembly) | ecosystem: Environmental > Terrestrial > Soil > Wetlands > Permafrost | place: Sweden...
CGGGGCAAGTTCGTATGCCATAAGGGAATCTCCTCGTTTGGGGTTGTACTTGTGCCAGTTGGGCCGGACGATAAGCGATCAAAAAAGCCACGCTTGTTTGCCGGTACGTTGAAGCGAAATCATGACGTTGCGTTCAGTGCGTCTATATAGATGCGACAGAGAGTGGCGGGGTTCTGGAAACTTTTTGCGGCTGAGGTGGGATTTTGCGTCCAGTGGGACGGGTTGCGGCCAGGGGCGCGGTCCACAGTTTCACAGTTATACAGAAACTGTGGAACTGTGGAGTGGATGCTTGCAGGTTATTTCATGGTAGTTAATTGGTGATCCACAGTTTCACAGCCTGAAAGCTATGTTTGTTTCTGTTGTTCGGCAAGGAGTTTGTTTTCTATTAGATAGAAAAGTGGTGATTTTTGGTTGGTAGATATATTACTGAATTTGTTCAGCTTATTCATTTTGAATGCTGTGGTGATTCTTGATTACATGGCCTGGTCCGTGGTGCTGGCTGAAAGAGGTTTCTCTGGCCGATCTTCTCTATGATTGTGCGCCATTGAGGGGTAATTTTCTGCAGGACCACCTGCGGCGGGGCCAGCGGCTTGTGACATTGGACAAATTACTTCACCGAGTCAGCTTTTGCTTCCGATACGACAACGGTGATTGTGTTGGATCTAACTGTTTGGCTCTTTGTTAGATCATCTGGGAAGGTTTCTTTGGTTATAGTTATGTCATAACTTCCAGGTTTTGACATATCGAATGCGCCAGTAAGATGCAACGAATATTCCAATGATTCACCCGGTTTGGCCTCGTTGACGGCAAGTTGTGAAGTACACGGCACCCTCCTTGCATGCGCTTGTCTTTTGTGTCGTGCATCTGCATCATTCTCTTCCAAAGGCATTCCCTCGTACACGATTGAGATGTTAAACGCTCCTCGCGACTCAAGACACGCTCTTTCCTTGATTACTTCCTTTGATATATTTGTCTCTGTAACAATCAGGCGACGGGCAGTAGGTCTCATCCCTTCATGCTTTTCAGAGATAGCTAGCGAGAACTTCGGCACTGGTTTTTCGGCCATTTGCGAATAAACGGCGACCGTCTGCATTGCGTACATCAAAGGAATCAAATATCGAAATTCAGTTTTCATTGTTTTTCACACTTCCTTCTCAGTTATGTCTGCTGGGAATTTATGGAAGTTTTGATTAGTGTCCTGAGTCTGAAGTTCGTTGCATAAGTCAGTATCCTACACCGCAGCTCCTTCGACTAGGTTGGGCGCAAAGAACGCGCCCAACTCCGCTCAGGATGATGATCGAAGTTGAAGAGAAAGTACAACGTTGCTGTTACAAAAGCATTTCAACGGCCAACTATCTGAGATTGCTTGCAAATGGATGGAGATAGTCCCTATATTATAGGTTCAGAAATACATCCGCATTGATGCGTTGCGACAGTGAATATAGCAGGAGATTGGAAGGACTTCATGGCGAGCATAGCGCAGACAAACCGCTTGATGCAGTTTACGAGTCCGCTGGGCAAAGACGTGCTTTTGATTGAGTCGTTGAGTGGCACGGAGACGATTTCAAAGCCGTTTTTGTATAGTGTGGAATTGCTGGCAGCCGTAGATACGGTGATCGACCCAAAGTCAATCATCGGTTCCAAGGTAACGGTTGCACTGGACCTGAATGATGTGCAGGGTACTCGGTGGATCAATGGCATTGTTGCTTCGTTTGTTCAGGGCGCGGGTGACACGGAGTTCGATGTTTATCATGCGCACATTGTGCCGTCGATGTGGCAGCTCAAGCTGAGTTCCAACTGCCGCGTGTTCCAGAACAAAACGGTGCTTGAGATTACCAAGGCGGTGATTGGCGAGTATGGGTTGTCCCTATCCGATCAGACTGCCAACTCGTATAAAACTCTTGACTATTGCACGCAATACTCAGAGTCGGACTTCAATTTTGTTTCGCGTATTTTGGAAGAGAGCGGCATCTTTTATTGGTTTGAGCAGAGCGATCAGGATAACAAGATTATGTTAGGCGACTCACGCACGGCCTATAAGGATTGCCCGTTGTCGGCTAAAGTATCTTTTGTGCAGAATGATAGCGGAACGGAGGGTGCTTATGGTGCTTCTATAAGTGAGTTTATATCTACTTCGTCGATGGTTACAGGGAAGCACTCTACGGCTGATTACAACTTTCGCAGTTATGCACGACTGGATGTGGCGGATAAGAGCAGTACCAGTCCATTTGGCAAGAACGGTTTTGATAGTTACTTGTATCCATCTGGTGAAGAGGGTTATTTGAAAGCTGCTGATTCGCAGTTGGCGACACAGCTTGAATCGTTGTTTCTGGAGACGCGCGAGGTTGCAGTTGACGCCACGGCACAGGTATTTTCTGGTGACTCGAATGCACGGTCATTTTGCGCGGGTTACACTTTTGCGTTGACAACGATTCCGAAGGCAACATGGAGAGATAAGACATATCTACTAACTTCAGTGTCACACCACGCCAAGCAAGTTCCATCGTATCGGAGCAGGAATAACGGACAGGGGAACGGATACAGCAATCGATTTTCTGCGATAGCGTCTGATGTTGTTTTCAAGCCAGAGCGGACAATCATGAAGCCGCGCATCCTTGGTCCGCAGACAGCCTTTGTGGTGGTGCCGAGCGGTGAGGAAATGTATATAGATAAGTTTGGACGAGTTTGCATTCAGTTTTTCTGGGATAAGTTGAGAAAGCCGAACACGGTGGATAATACGTGGGTGCGCGTGGCGCAGAGTTGGGCGGGCAATGGCTGGGGAACTTATTTCTGGCCGCGTATCAAGGACGAAGTTGTGGTTGAGTTTCTCAATGGAGACCCGGACAATCCGATGATTATGGGTTCGGTGTACAACGGCGTGAATATGCCCAAGTACGCATTGCCCGACCATAGCACCCGCTCTGGATTGGTAACACGAAGCAGCAAAGGCGGATCGGCGCAGAACGCGAATGAATTGCGCTTTGAGGATAAGACCGGAAGCGAGCAGATCTTTCTCAACGCCGAAAAGGATATGGACCATCGGACGGAGAACGATCATCGCCGCCTTGTTGGGGGCAAGGATTCACTGATAGTAACGGGCAATCGACTGGAGGAAGTTGGCGCGGACCTTCATAGCCACGTCAAGGCCAATCTTGTTGAAAAGATCGATGCCAAGTCGGACATAGAAGTTGGTTCTCATCTAACGGAGAAGGTTGGCGGAAATTATGCCATGAATGTCGGCTCCAATCATGGTGAGAAGGTCGGTCAGAATTTTTCTGTTGATGCTGGAATGGAGATCTATCTTAAAGCGGGAATGACGGTGGTGATTGAAAGTGGCATGGAGCTTTGCCTGAAAGGTGCTGGTGGATTTATTACGATTGGTCCGAGTGGCGTGATGATTTCTGGCACAACCGTTCTGATCAATAGTGGCGGTGCGCCAGTCTCAGGCAGCCCTGCAACAATGACTGACCCAATATCTCCAACCGCGCCGGACAAGGCGGATGATGGCAGCAAGGGCGGAGCCATGTAAGAGTGGCTTACTGGCCGACTGCATCCCATATCTTGAGCAAGGCTGGAGAAACGTAATTTCGCGCAGGAGTGTAATTGAGCTTGTGGGCTGCTTTGAATGCCGACTGCGCATCGGGAGACGGACCCTGCCACTTTGAACGCGGCGTGTTCAGCAACGACTGCTCAATCATTGAAGCGCCAAGATAGAAGTTGGCAACACCGGGATTACGAGCGGTGAGCGGGGACTTCAGATAGTCCAGAAGCGATCTTTGGGCATCGTCGAATTGCGAGTGATAGAAGTAACGGATCGCGGTGATCAGTTCATTCCGAGCAGCAGCAGGATCGCTTCGGATTGCCTGCTCGATTCTGTCAGTATTATTCTGCGCGTCCTGATTTCCGGGCTGAAGCTTCAGTATATTTGCATAATCAATCAGAGCATCTGGCAGGTTGCCTTGCTTCTCTGCATTCTGCGCATCGCTTGTCAGTTTGCTGATCTTCTTGTTGATTTCCGCATTCGAATCGGTTGGCGGTTTGGAGTTTGAAGTAGAGGTTGGCTGCGAATTCCTCGCGAGCAAGTTCTTTTGTAACTCAGCCATCTTGCCTGCCGGATCATCGGGACCATTCGGATTTAGATCTTTTGCCAAAGCCAACTGCCTGATTGCCTCTTGCGGATTATCCCTGGCCAGCTTCTGCGCTTGCTGAATGTAACTGTTGTAAAGATTGACATTGTTGAGGTAGACGTTGGCGGCTGCTTTGAAGTCTGGACTGGTAATCGCCTGCGCCAGCGAGCCAATCGCGTTGAAGTTTCCACCAGCCCAGGCTGTCTTGATCTGGTTCATCAGTTTTTCATTTTTGATTCGATCCAACAGAAGCTTTGCGTCTCCTGATAACTTTGGATCATAGAGCGAGACAAGCTTTGCCATCGACTCAGCGCGATCGAGGTCATGACTTTTATACGCAGACATGGCGCTGGCCAACCATGCCGTATCATCGTGAATCAGCCCGGAGCGAAAACTGTTGCAGGTGTCGGCATATTTCTTGTTCTTTGGCTCCAATTGCGCTGCCTCGCAATAATCCTGAACCTGCTTGGCCTGGTCGTTGGTTTCGCTCTTGGCCCGTTCAACCAAATCCTTTGCCGATTGCTTTGGCTGTTCATCGGTGCCTTGCGCAGAGGCAAACACGGAGGCTAGAAGCAGACAAGCGACGCACATCCTTCGCATCGAGTTCACTTTTCACCTCCGATAATTTCCTCGATCGCTTTATCGTCGATGGGCTTCAATTCGATGTTACATACCAGCTCAATCTGAGTTACTTCACATTGCTGACGCTGCACACTTCCGTCGGATGCTTTGAAGTCTACGGTATAACTTCCGAGCAGAATTCCGTCGATCTGCATCGGAGTCCAATGATCTCCTGAGGGAAGCGGAACAGCTTTGCCATCCTTGCCGGTGACTGCTACAACTTCAGCAAAGGGAGTGGCGTTCAGTTCGAGAACCCCGTTGGAAATGGCGGGCGCGGAATGCCTCATCCAATAGCCAACACCACCGAGGATGACTACCAGCACGATGATTGTGGCAATCAGAATGGGAAGCCATGAGCCTCGCTTGGACTTCGCCGTAGCAGACGGTGGAGCTGGCACGACGGTTGCTTGTTGGATGGCGGCGGCCTTGACCGCTCGAGGACTTTCGATTGGAGCTTGTTTCTCACTTACAGTTTCGAGACTGGCTCTCAGTGAGATGACTTTGGGATGCAACTGAATTTCTTGCGGCTGACTGGCGAGAAGTTGCAAAGCCTGACCTTTGTCCGTCTTGCTGAGCGCAGTTGCGCGAGTTACAACAGTATCAACGCGACGCTCCTGCTCAGCGAGAGCGGCTGAAGTCTGACGCAACAACTGCTGGAGGGATGCATCGCCAGTTTCAGTTGCAACAGGCTGCAGCAGCGCAATGGCTGCCTCGAAGTTGCCCGCTGCAATCAGCGCTTGTGCATCACGCGTGGCATTGGCTACGGCATAACTCACTTCAAGCTTTCGTTTCGATTCTTGCGCGTACTTCAGCAGACAGGTGAAGTCGTCGTTGTCTCCACATTCAACCGCTGCTGACTCCAGAATCTGAATCGCCAGATCAAATTGTTTTTCATCAATGGCGGTCTGCGCACGTTTTTGATATTGCGCCTTCTGTTCTACGGTTGTTGCCTTCCTGACCTGCTCCTCGGCTTTTTCTTTCAGCGCCAGCAGTCGAGTCTCTCCCGGCATCTGTTCCAGCGCCGTTCGAACGATTGCCAATGCCTCTTTGGGTTGAGTCACCAACATGCTGTACACATTCAGCGAGGTCTGCTCGACCAGTTTCTTAGCTACCTGTTCACGCTGCCCGTTTTCAGCATCTGTCTTCAACCGCAACAGCGCCGGTTCACCGGGCAGGCGTTCCTGTGCTCGCTGGATGAGCGTAAGAGCACGCTCGAATTCCTTGGCAGAGATGGCTTCAGAAATCTCTGCAACGATCTGGTCGATGATGGTGCGACGACGCCTCTCTTCCTGGCGCTCCATCGCACTTTGGTAGAGCTGCTGAACCTGCGCATCTGTTGGATCAATCTCCAGAGCCGAGTGCAGATTCTTGATCGCTTCAGTAATCTGCCCTGCGGCAAGCTGACTTCGCCCGGATTCGCTGTACTGACGCATCTGGCGTTCTCGCGAGGCTCGCTCCGACTCTTGCACGATGCGTGCGCGTTCATTGCGAAGATCGGTATTGCGCTCATCCAACTCAAGCGCAGGGTTGATTAAGCTGCTTGCGGCCTCATAATCTCCGCGCTGGCGAGCCTCACGAGCCTGCTCAAGCAGTAAGGCAACCTTCTCGGCCTTCTCCTTCAACCCGCGAATGTGGGCGATCTTTTCGGCGATTTCCTGGTTGGACCGGTCAAGCGCCGCGGCCTGATCGTATAACTCAAGGGCCACAGCATAACGCTGCGCGAGGACAGCCTCTTCGGCTTCTGCGAGAAGTAGACGCGACTGATCGGACTTTTGTTGACGAGATAGCTTCTCCTGCACGTCGCGGAGCATCTTCTTGACTTCGGTGTTCTGCGGATTGAGACGTTGCAGGTCAAGCAGAAGAGGCCGAACGCTGGTCCATTGCTCATGGGCCATCATCTCTTTCACGCTGCTCAACGACTCTGCCACATGATCGCGTTTGAGCTGATCGTTGATCTGCTGGATGTCTTCGGCCATGTCTTCGGCAGTGTCATACCGGTCGTCGGGATTCTTTGCCAGAGCGCGGTCCAGCACTTGGTCAAGTCCCGCAGGGTAACCGGTGAGAAGATGCGACAGCGGCTCATGCGGTTCGTGGATGACTTTTTGCAGGACCGAGAAATCTTCGCCGGGAAATGGCATCCGCCCGGAAAGCAACTGGTAAAACACAATTCCGACGGACCATATATCGGATCGGCCATCCGCGCTTTTGCCGAGCAATCTTTCTGGCGAGATATAGTGGACCGTGCCGATTACCATGCCGGTCTGCGTCTGGCCAGAGATCGTATCCACTCGCGCTACGCCAAAGTCAACTATCTTGATATTTCCATCCGGCTGTACCATGATGTTAGCCGGTTTTATATCTCGATGGATAACTCCCTTCTTATGCGCATAACCAAGACCGATGCAGGTTTGATAGATGATGTCTAACTTCTCTATAAGTGAAAATCTGCGACCGGAACGAATCAGATTCTCAAGCGAATCTCCCGGTACAAATTCCATCACGATATACGGGCTGCCGTCCTGCTCGCCAAAGTCGTAGACGGTGATGATATTTGGATGGTTGAGAATGCCGGAGCGGGCTTCAGTCAAAAAGCGCTGGCGCAGTTCTTCGGTTGCGTTGGTGAGCGTCTTGATGGCCACTTCGCGGCCCACGGATTTGTCGATGCCCCGATAAACAACACCCATGCCCCCGACGCCCAGGACGCCCAGGATGGGGTATTTGCCGATCTGCGTGACTGTTGTTCCGGTATCCATGCTGTGGTGGTTCCTGAGGGAGAAAACTGAACCAGATGAAACCTATGATAGTCAGTTCGACGCAGTAGTCAACTCTTCTCGCATTCATTCTTCCATTCGAGGTAAAAACAACAAATTAATTAACGGCAATGGCAGATACTTTCCTTTCAGAAGTTTGAAATTTTGCAGATGAATTCCGCTTATAGAGCTTGAGGCTTGAGTACTGCGAAAATAACGCAATGCCCACGCCGAGCCGCTTGGCCAACGATGCGCATAACATCTGCGAGATACAAATTCATCTTCCGTTAAAGAATAAAGATCAAAATGAGAGCAACTTTCAGCGAGAGTTTGTGTTTGCCTTGTCAAGACGCACGAGTGCGCTTGTTTACAGGCGAGTTCGTAACTTGACAATGCAAGTGGCGAAATTGTAGTTTCTATGCACTTGTGAGTATTTCACAATAACACCTATGGAGTGGAAGAGGCGTATGGCGCAACTACGGAGCTTTATCGCGTTCGGAATCGCAGCAATCATGGCAGCTTTTTGCGTTGGATCACCAGCTCAGTCTGGCGATCCGGCAGCGATACAGCAGAAGTTGACATCGCATTTCAAGCTGACAAAAACTACCGCTGATCGAACCGATATTGTTACAGCGGGCGACGTAGTGGTGCTGCAAAAAGATGTGCTGATGATGTGCAGCGCCGACTCTCCCTATCCATACTCCAACAGCTATAGCAATGGAGTTTTGAGCGGCAATCAGAAAAATCGCGCCAAAAATGCTTTGAAAAGTTTTGGTCACGGCTTCATTCCAGTTGTTGGCGGGGGAGCCAGCGCGGATGCCGCCAACAATGCCTGCGCATCGCGAAAGTTTGTTGCTGGCGAGAAGTTCTGGATTACCGCTGTAACGGCACAAAAAGATGGAATTGTTGTGAGCACATACAGCGATCCGTACAACGATGTTCGCTTCTACGGCGAGATCAAGTTCCCTTTCCAGAAGGATTCGGTTCCACCCACAGATGATTTTGTGAAGACCGTATCGGAAGTCATTACGGTTCAGCCGGGCGACGACAAGGGCGGCCAAGGCGATCAAGACAACCAGCAGCAGCCGACGCAGGCTCCTGCACAAGCTCCGGCACCACCCCCGGCTTCTTATTCATCCATTGCGCCTCCGCAGCCTCCGGCAGATGCGCCAGCAATTTCGCTTGGGCAGACCAAGGATCAGGTGGTGGCAACATTTGGACAGCCGGACAAGAAAGCCAAGGTGGGCGCAAAGGAAGTTTACTACTACAAAGATATGAAGGTGACCTTCACCGCAAGCAAGGTCACGGATGTTGACTAACGCATCAAAGCCCGTGGAACCGAGCGGGAGCAAGAGGATCGGAATTGGAGATTGAAAGGAAATGAGAAACCGATGAGTATGCAACTTTTCCGCGAGACCATCTACAAGGGTTCATCCGTTTTGGTTGTTGCTGCATTTGTGGGAGTGGGCACAATGGCCTGCTCCGCCGAAACCAAGAAGGCGGCGCCCGCACCGGCTGCGCATGCTGCACCTGCTACACACGCAGCGCCAGCGGCACACTCTGCCGGCGGCGCAACAGGCGGGGCATCGCACGGGCCAACCGGTGGCGGTGCCATGCATGGACCGTCAGCCAATGGGGCGAGCACACACGGCCCAACCGCCAGCGGTTCGGGGACCCACGGACCAACGGCAAGCGGCGGCGCAATGCACTCACCAACCACTGCGCTTCCTGGAACTGGAGCCAGCGCACATACCGCAGGCGGGACGGGTTCCAATCCTCACTCCACTGGTGGAATGAATGGCGGAATGCACCAGGGAGGCGGAACGGGAGTTGGTCAGCATGGTCCTGGAGGCGGCATGGGAGCGAGTTCGCATGGTCCGGCAGGAGCTGGGATGAGCCACTCGGCAATCCACAGCGGACCAGCACCGCACGGCAGCGCCGAGCACATGACCAGAAGCGGCGGCGCAGTTCGCACTCGCCCCGGTGGCAGAGTGAGCGATGTGCATGATGCGCGGCGCGGCATGGATGTGCATCACGGCTTGAATGGCGGACACAGAACCATGATGGAGCGTCACGATGGCAGCCGCGTCTATGCTGAGCGGGGTCGTCCGGGATATGTGCAGCGTGGCTATTCTTACCACGGCCACGATTTTGCGCGTCGCTCCTACTACTACCATGGCCATGAATACAACCGCTACTATCGCGGCTACGGGTATCACGGCGTGTTTTTGAATGTATATGCCCCTGGATTCTACTATCGTCCTGCCTTTTACGGATGGGCCTACAACCCCTGGGTTGCGCCAATAACCTTTGGTTGGGGATGGGGAGGCAATCCATGGTATGGACATTATGGTTATTACTTCCAGCCGTATTCGGTTTACCCCTCGGCGGCCTTCTGGCTGACGGACTACATCATCTCGCAAAACCTGCAAGCTGCTTATGCTGCGCAGGCTGAGGCTGGCGAAACTGCTCCTGCTCCTGAGCAGGCAGCCGGTGGACAGCCGGTGCTGACTCCTGAAGTGAAGCAGATGATTGCCGATGAGGTGAGGAACCAGTTGGCGCTTGAGAACCAGGAAGCACAGCAGGATGCGCAGAAGCAGGACGTTGACCCCGGTTCGAGCGGCATTTCACGACTTTTGAGCGATGGTCGCCCACACGTATTTGTGGCCGGAGGCAACCTGGATGTTACGGATGCAAACGGTCAGGAGTGCGCGGTGAGCGACGGCGATGCGCTGCAACTGCGGACCGCGCCGCCTTCAGATGCAACTGCGGCAAATCTGGTTGTGTTGTCAAGCAAGGGACACCCGGAGTGCCAGATTTCTCTCACGGTTTCTGTGCAGTTGACGGACCTGCAAGAGATGCAGAACAAGATGCGCGAAACGATCGACCAGGGGCTTCAAGATCTGCAAGCCAAGCAGGGAACGGGCGGTTTGCCCGCAGCTCCGCCGTCGGCTCAAGGCGCGCCTGTGACCTCTCAGTATGCCGCCGTGGCGCCACCGCCAGACGCCAATGTTGCTGCTGACATTCAAGGAGCTGACAAGCAAAGCAGCGATGCCGAAAAGGAAGTGACCACGGAAGCTACTCAGGACGGCGGCGCTACGGCTGCTTCCGATGCGGCACCGGCAGCTCCGGCAGCTACCGCAACGGTTGCATTGGGTCAGTCGACCGATCAGGTGCAAGCTGCGATGGGCACGCCAACCAGGATCGCCAATCTGGGGCCCAAGGTCATTTACTACTACAGCGGGATGAAGGTCGTCTTCAAAGACGGCAAAGTCTCTGACGTTCAATAGCGCAAATACAACTGGCTGGGCGGGGAATGGATCATTCTTAGCCCAGCCAGTTGCACGTTTTTATGGGTTGATAAGCGGTACTCTTGGATTCCATCGGCGTCTCTGAGCGATGGATAAACTCCAGCGCAGAACTCAACAAGAAGGAGATTCTCGTGGCAGGCTTTTGTTCGAAATGCGGCACTGCACTAACTGACAACCAAATCTGCACGGCGTGTGGCGCTTCGGCAGCAGCCGTAGCTGCGGCTCCGGCTCCGAATCCAACTCCGGCTTATGTTGCTCAACCAATCGCTGCTCCTCCGGTCAAGTCCGGCAGCAGCGCACTGAAAATCATCCTGATTATTGTTGCCATCGTGGTAACACTAGGCATTCTTGGCGCAGGCGCGCTGGGATTTGTTGCCTGGCGCATCTCGCGAGCCATCCACATCAACAATCAAAACGGCCAGGTTTCAATCAACACTCCGGGCGGCAACATCAGTGCCAACTCGTCGGATAGCTTTACAGCCTCCGATCTGGGCACTGATATTTACCCGGGCGCAAAGAGCGAACGCGGGGGAATGCGGATGGATTTGCCCACCGGCTCAATGGTTTCCAGCGCCTACTCCACCACCGACTCCAAGGATCAGGTCATCGCATTCTACAAAAGCAAGTTTGGCAGCGAAGCCTCTGTCATCGACACCTCTAACGGAGCCATCGTCAGTGTGAAGCGGGGCGAACAAGAGTCTGTCATGGTAACCATCAACGCCAATGCATCTCAGAATGACGGAAAGACCAGAATCGCCATAGTACACACGAAAAACAAGAAGTAATCGTAACAAATCTGTCCCTTCCGAGCTTGCCGATTCGATGAAGTCTTTCGACGGCGGCGAGGGAACTATTTGGCCGCAGAAATTGAAATGGCCCCTCTGCTGAGAGCAGAGGGGCCAATTGTTTTAGCCGCGTTTTTTGCCGCTGGGTTTGCCTTTGAAGCCGGACTTGCCAAAGCCTCCGGGCTTGCCGCCACCGGCTGGTTTGCCTGCGCCGCCGTAGCGGGTTTTGGGCTTCCAATCTCCGCCGGCCTTGCGCTCGGCGCGCGGGGTGGAGTTGGGATATGGCTTGGCCTTGGTGGGGCGATAGTCGGATGCAACCCCCTCCGTGCGCGGAGTGAAGGGACGGCTGGAGCCGCCGGTGGGCTTGCTGCCAAAGGTACGCTTGGCACCATAGCTGGGTCGAGAGTCTGAGCCGCCAGAACGGCCTTCTGGCCTGCCAAACTTGCCTGGTTTGCTGCTGGGGCGTGCGCCACCGGCGCGGGGTTGACCGCTGCTGGTGGTATAGCGTCGCTCCATTCCTCCACCTGCTCCGCGTTCGCTGCCCGCTCCGCCGCGACCTGAACCTGCTTCGCTACGGAAAGGCCGGGGCGAGCTTGGGCGATCGGAACCAGTTCGGTCGGAACCGCCGCCTCCCGCATAGGGGCGATTGAAGGAGGGACGGTCTGACCGATAGCCGCCTGCGCTGGGGCGACCAGTAGCGGGCCGGTCTGACCCTGAACGAGGGGAGCTGGACCGGGGCGCACTGGGTCGAGCAGAGCTGGGTCGCGCAGAACTGGAGCGATCCACATACGGGCGAGGCGCAGTTGAGCGTGGACCGCTGGAACGGGGGCCACTGGAACGAGTCGAAGTGCCGCGATCCGAATCTTGCATAGGCTCAATGAAGATCTTGAGCGGCACGCGCGGTTCCAGATCGGAGTAATCATCATCAGCGCGCTGGAACGGCGTTGGCTTGCCTTTGTATCCGCGATCCGAGCCAGAGCCCTTGCCAAAGCCTCTGCCTGCCGGCCGATCCTTGCCGGATGGGCGGTCACTTTCGCCGGGTTTGCTCCAACTCTTTTTCTCAGGCCGGTCGCCAAAGCTGCGAGCGGGTTTGTCATCGAAACTGCGACTGGCTGGCTTGGCTATGAAGGGCTTTTCTGCGTCGGAAGCTGACGCGGGCCTGTCGAACGCTGGCTTATTGAAGGCTGGGCGATCTGAGGTCTGTCGCGCGGTAAATGGTCTGCCAGACGGCGGCGCGGGACGAGCATCTTTTTGCCATGCCGGACGCGCCGAGGGACGACCGCCTGTGGGCCTTGCCGAACCGAACTTGGTTGGACCAAACGTGCCGGGGCGTCTGTCCTGACCGGAAGTGCGATCAGGGTTGAATGGGCGAGCTTCTGCTGATGGAGGATTCTCAGTTGGCCGGGGTGAACCAAATCTGGGATTGGCGGAGCGATCCCTGCCCTCTGGATGGGCTTTGCGACTTGGCAAATCCGCGCCGAAGGAACGCTTGGGCTTGTAGTCGCCGGTGCTGCTTGTTGATGGTCGATCTGCAAACGGCTTGGCCGGTCTTGGCTTGATGGAACGCGGAGCGACGGTAGGCAATTGCGAATCGATCAGATTGCGGCGACGAACCTCTTTGGCTTTGGGTGCGCGGAGCTTGCCCTCAGCTACTTTGCGCAACAGGTCAACCTCTTGCGCATCCAACTCGCGCAGATTTCCTGGCTCTTGATCGAGCACCAATGGACCGTAGCCGACGCGGCGAATCTTCTCAACAAAGTGGCCGATCTCCTCGAACATCTTGCGCAGTTCGCGGTTGCGGCCTTCGATCAAAACCACTTCGTACCAGGGATTATCACCCTGGCGAACCTGGCGAATGCGAGCCGGAGAGGTCCGCACGCGGGGCGTTCCCGGCTTGCCACGCTCAATGGAAACGCCGCCGCGCAGCACGTCGAGTTCATCCTCGGTAGGCTGGCCGCTGACCTTGACCAGATATGTTTTTTCAACGCCAGCAGCGGCACGAGTCAGTCGGTTGGCGAGGTCGCCGTCGTTGGTCACAACCAGCAGACCCTCGCTGAGGTAATCGAGACGACCGACCGGATAAAGCCGCTCGCGCATCTTCTCAAAGAACTGCATTACGGTGGGGCGACCCTCAGGGTCCTTGACCGTGGTAACAAAGCCACGCGGCTTGTTCAACACAAAATAACGCAGACGCTCGGCACCTTGCAGCAGCTTGCCATCCACGCGGATGTGGTCGCGGCCAGCATCGGCCTTGGTGCCCAGTTCAATGACGATTTTGCCGTTTACCTGAACGCGGCCTTGCTCGATCATCTCCTCTGCCTTGCGACGGCTGGCTACTCCGCTTTGGGCAAGAATTTTTTGCAGCCGCTCAAGCTTGGCCGGAGGGCGAGGCTTGGGCACAAAATCAGGATCAGACTGCTCATCGTCAGAGGCATCGTCGTCGTCTGTCTGGCTGTCATCGTCGGACTCGTCGTCAGCCTCGTCGTCTTCTTCGTCTTCCATTGCATCCAACTCGGCATCCAGTTCGGCATCGAGTTCCGCATCGAGCAAAGCGTCAATGGCTTCTTCCGTCTCGTCTTCAACTTGCTCTGCGTCTTCATTGTCGCGCGCTTCAACAACGGGATTCTGGATAACAATATCCTGGATTTCGACTTCCACAGGAACTTTGGTTGCAGCTTTCTTTTTGCTGACGGCTTTCTTTTTAGGCGCGGCCTTTTTTGGAGCTGCTTTTTTGGGAGTTGCTTTGCTCTTGGCGGCTTTGGGCTTGGGAGTATCGGTCATGGGTAATGTCTCGGTTTCTGCCAACATGGTGGCGTGAGGCTCTGCGGGCCTGGTTCAGCGGGGTTTCCGCTTGGTAGTTGATGGACCCCTGAAAAATGCAAATGCTGATCCCACCCACTTGGCGAACACAAGCTCGCAAAATGGATGAGAACCCAGATTTCTCTGGAATTGCAATCGGTGTTTCTTCAATCGTTCGGGGTTGTTTCAAAAACCGGTTCGGTGGTGTCGGAGGGACTGGCAGCCATCTCGGCTGGCACTTCCGCATCTACGTTGGCAGCCGTCTGACTTTCAAACTGGGCTGGCATCTCTGCTGGTTCTGGGGCAGCCGTTTCTACTGTATCTTCGGCTGGCGTTTGGGCGGGCAAATCGGCTACCGTTGGCTCCTGCACCGCGGGAGTTTGGGCGGACTCTGGCACTGCGCCAGAGTCTGATGCTTCTATCGGCAGATTGGTGGAACTCTGCGCGAATTCTTGATCGGACTCAAGTTCCGATTCATCCACAACCGCCAATTCTGGATCGGTTGGTTCCGGTTGACTGACTGCGAACTGTTGATCGTATTCGCTGACCGTATCGGGTTCGTCCAGTTCAATCGAGGCCATCTTCTCGAACTCTTCCATCGACGGCAACTCGGCCACGTCTTTGAGACCAAAGCGGAGCAGAAACTCCTTGGTGGTCTTGTAGAGCATGGGGCGGCCAATTACCTGCTTGCGGCCTGCGGTTGCAATGAGCTTGCGCGCCAGCAGCGATCCAAAAACGCCTGAGGAATCCACGCCGCGAATTTCGTTCACTTCAGGCGCGGTCACCGGCTGCTTGTAGGCAATCACAGCCAGTGTCTCCAGCGCGGCCAACGACAATTTGAGCGCTGGCTTCAGGCTCTTGACGAACAGTCGGACAGCATCGTGGCACTCTGGCTTGGTGGCCATGCGATAGCCGCCCGCAATCTCACGAATCTCAACGCCGCGACCATCCGAGGCGTAGGAAGCAATGATCTCGTCGAGCAGTTGGCGCAGAATCGCGCGAACTTCGCGGTCCCGCTGCCGTGCTTGCCGCTTCAGTTCCGACTCGCTATCGACGGGTGTTTCTGCGACGGCCTCGGTTGCGGGTTCAGCGGCTTGATCACTAATCGGTTCGCCAAGCAACGCTTGAGAAACTTCAGCGGTCGGAGCGTCCTCTGGCAAAACCGCTGGAACTTCCGCAGTTTCTGAGAGGATTTCCGCCGTCGGTTCAGCAACAGGCTCAACTTGGGCGGAAGCCTCTGTGCTGGCTTCGCTGTCCAATTCTGAGACAGTTTCTTCGCTTGCCTCAGTCTGCGCTGGTTCACTGGCCGCAGCGTCCGGCTCCAGATAGGCAAATTCCTCGCCCAGAAGTGATTGCGATTCAGCAGCTTCCGCAGCCTGCTGGGCAGACGCGGCTATTTGCTCCGCCTTCCATTCCAGGGCTTCGGCGGCAAACAGTGATGCGAGCTGGTTCAATGTAACCGGCTCTTCGGCAGCGTAGATGACTGCTTCCAGTTTTGCTTTCAGGCTCATTCGACTAGAGGTACCTCAAGTATGGTACCGGAAGTTGAGCCACAGCGTGCAACGAAACGCACCAGAACCAGTGCGAAAGCAATAAAAAGGGCATCCGCGGAGGCCGGATGCCCTGAAAACCCGCTTAAGTCTGCTCAATCATCCGGCAAACTGACGGAAAAGCCAGAACAGTGACCCGGAAAGCAACGCGGCAACTGGGAGCGTAAACACCCAGACCGCAGCGATGTTGCGTATCGTGGAGAACTGCAATCCGCTCCTGTTCGCGGCCATTGTTCCTGCCACGCCGGAACTGAGAATATGCGTGGTCGAGACCGGCATGTGGAAGGTATCCGCGGTATAAATCGTGATCATCGCGACAAACTCGGCGCATGCGCCCTGCGCGTAAGTCAGGTGCTGCTTGCCGATCTTTTCGCCGACGGTGACCACGATCCGCTTCCAGCCCACCATGGTTCCCAATCCCAAAGCCAGCGCCACGGCAACCTTGACCCAGCTGGGAATGAACTTGGTGGCTTTGTCGATGGTGGCTTTGTAAGTGGTGAGCGTCTTCTCTTCGTCGGCAGTAAAGGCAGGCTGCTTGTTCTTCTCCATCAGGCGAATGGCTTCGCTGGCCACATACATATCGTTGCGGACGTTGGCTTGTTGATTGGCAGGAACCGCTTTGAACTCCTTGTAGAGAGCCACTTCGTGGTTGAGATCCTCAACCAGTTCCCGCAGAGCCAGAATCGTATCCGGCTGAATCTGCTTGGTTCGGATATAGTCTGTAACCTCGGCGCGCGCATCGGCACCCAGAATCCCATTCTTGTCCACATGACGATCAAGAACTGTGCCTGCCTGTTGCGATGCTTGAATGAATTGCTGAATATCTTTGCCGGTAACCGCGTGGTTCAAAGCGTATGCGGTAGGCACGGTGCCAATGAGGATGAGCATGATCAGGCCCATGCCTTTTTGGCCGTCGTTTGATCCATGCGAGAAGCTGACGCCCGTGCAAGTGAGGATCAACAATGCGCGAATGGGCCACGGCGGAGGCGTATTGCCTTTGGGAGCTTCAAACAGTGCCGGATACTTGATGAGCCATTTGGAAAGCAGGAACAGGAGCGCAGCAAGACTGAAGCCGATGAGCGGCGAAATCAGCAACGCTTTGAAGACCTTGGTTGCCTGCTCCCAGTCCACACCCGATGTGCCGGAGTGGCCGGCCATCAACTGATTGGCAACGCCCACGCCAATGATGGAGCCGATCATGGTGTGCGAACTGGAAGCTGGAAGTCCGAACCACCAGGTGCCAAGATTCCACAGAATCGCGGCAAGCAGCAGTGCAAAGACCATGGCAAATCCGGCACCGGAGCTGACCTGCAAGATCAACTCAACCGGCAGCAGCGTGATGATAGTAAACGCAACCGCGCCTGAAGAAAGCAGCACGCCCATCAGGTTGCACAGTCCCGACCAAACCACGGCAAGGTTCGGCTCAAGAGAGTGAGTATAGATGACCGTGGCCACAGCATTGGCCGTGTCATGAAAGCCATTGACGAACTCAAAGCCCAATGCGATGAGCAGCGCAACGTCTAGCAGTACGTATGGCCAGTAGTTGACGATGACGATGCTGCCCATGTCTTGAGCAATGTGGAAACCGATATAAGTAAGCCCACCTACCAGCGCCGCCAGAACCACAACGCCGCTTACCCAAGCGGAGGATTTTTTCATCTTGCTGTCGAGCAGCGAAGTGCCCTTTGGCTGGGCTTCGACGAGGGTTGCCGTATCGGGCATGATTACTACTCCTGAGGGTTGAGTTCGATTCGATGGTTTTCGTGTGACGGAAAACGGCGGGAAGCCGACACATTCAAGCAATATAGGAGGCAGATGAATGGGGAATGAATTCTGCGCAGGAAGGCATGAAAATTAAGCGCGTAAGGCCTGTTTGGGGCAGCACGAGTCCGCAAGGCAGCGTATAAGTGCTTGTGGTATTGGCCACAGAGGCTGCACAGATTTATTTGGGCATTTCCCAAGTCGTCGGGCAAACTTTCATGATTTCGATATTTCCGTTATGCTGAAAGTATGCCAAGCGGAAATGCGGTAATTTCGACGGCGGTAAGCCGGATCGGTCAACGGAGACAGGTAGTCATACCCAAACGCGTCTTTGATGCGCTGCAACTGCGGGCGGGCGATTTTGTTGAGGTGAGCGTGGAAGCAGGCCGCTTGCAGATGCGCCCCAAACGGCTGGTAGATATTGGCGATGAGGCGCTGACGGCCAGTGAGGCGCTCAAGGTACGCCGGGGAGAAGCGGAGATCAAAGCAGGGCGATCCAAGACGTGGCGAACGGTAAAAAATGAACTGGGGCATTGAGCTATCTGCCTCTGCCATCAAGGATCTGAAGCGACTGCCTCGTGACAGGCAAACGCAGATTGTCAGCGCTATCGACGAGATGGAAACCGATCCAATGGCCGGAGATCTGATTCCGCTCAAAGGGCCGGAATGGAAGGACTGCTTTCGCAAACGCGTAGGGGATTACAGGATTATTTTTGCGCTTAACCGCAAGGCCATGACCGTGGCGATTTCTGCCATTTTGGTCCATTCTGAAAAAACCTATCGATAGAGCCTCGTGCAAAATTCCCGCTCAACTTCAGATTTTGTGTCACTCTGCACGCGCAGTCCACGCCGAAGGCAGTTGGCCCCTCCGCAGGTTGTGCAGATTAATTCAGTGAAGCAGACGGCAGTGTCCAAGCGGAATGATGCAAGTGGCTCGACAGATCGTGGACAGAGGACTGCGAAAAATCAGTTTGGGTGCTGGCAATTCCGCATACTGGTTCCAGTTTGGCGCAATCTGAAGCTGATATTGCAGGGTTTATATGCTCTTCCATATCGATATTGATTCGTGACAACTGATAAATTTAGCAGATTTGCCTGCTTTCCACACCGCTTTATGGGGCGCGGAGTGTGAATACCGTGCGACAATGGAGGCAACCGTGATGACCACAGCCTCTTCTGCAGTCGTTCCCGAACCGTGTATGGTTACCCCGGAGTTGCTGGCCCAGCACAGCATCACCGCGGATGAGTACAGCCGCATTCAGGCCGCATTGGGCCGGGTGCCGTCGCTGACCGAACTTGGCATTTACAGCGTGATGTGGAGCGAGCATTGCTCCTATAAATCGAGCCGCGTGCATCTGAAGCGGCTGCCCACCAAAAGCGAACTGGTGGTGCAGGGGCCGGGAGAAAATGCCGGCATCATCGACGTGGGCGACGGTTGGGCCTGCGCCTTCAAGATCGAAAGCCACAACCATCCGAGCTACATTGAGCCTTTTCAGGGTGCGGCTACCGGCGTTGGCGGCATTCTGCGCGACATCTTCACGATGGGCGCTCGACCGCTGGCGGTGATGGATTCGCTGCGCTTTGGAGAGATTTCCGAGGACACCACGCAAGACGCCGAGGATCGCAAGCTGGTGCACAAGAACCACTCGATTGTCGAGGGAGTGGTGAGCGGCATTGCCGGTTACGGCAACTGTTTTGGAGTGCCCAACCTGGGCGGCGAAACCAAGTTTGAAGCCTGCTACAGCGGCAATCCGCTGGTGAACGCCTTTGCGCTGGGCATGGTTCGCATTGACGAAATTTTCTATGGCAAGGCCACCGGCACGGGCAACCCGGTGATTTACGTTGGAGCCAAGACGGGCCGCGACGGCATCCACGGAGCCACAATGGCCAGTGAAGAGTTCCATGCAGGAACCGAGGCCAAGCGCCCCAATGTGCAGGTCGGCGATCCGTTTATGGAAAAGCTGCTGCTGGAAGCCTGCCTGGAAGCGATGAAGACGGGCGCGATAGTCGGCATTCAGGATATGGGGGCTGCTGGACTGACGTGTTCCACCTGCGAGATGGGCGCCCGTGGCGGCGTTGGTCTCGACGTTGAACTCGATCTGGTTCCGCAGCGCGAGACCGGCATGAGTTCTTACGAGATCATGCTCTCTGAAAGCCAGGAGCGGATGCTGCTGGTGGCCGAGAAAGGCCGCGAAGAGGAAGTGCTGCGCGTCTTTGAAAAATGGGGACTGGACGGCGTCATCGTGGGCACCGTGCAACCCGAGCCGCGTCTTCGCATTCGTCATCACGGCGTGCTGGTCGCTGACATTCCCAACCAATCGCTCACCGATGATGCACCGCTGTATAACCGTCCGGTTGGCGTGTGGAAAGCACCGGTGGCTCTGGAGCCATCTGAAGAAATTTTGGGTAAGTTGGCTGAAGATCGCGACTACACAGCCGACCTGAAGAAGCTGCTGGCCAGCGCCAACGTGTGCAGCAAGCGTTGGGTTCACGAGCAGTATGACAGCATGGTGCAAACCAATACGGTGATTGGCCCGGGCGATGAAGCTGGTGTGATGCGCATCAAAGGCACTGGCACTACCGGCCACGAACGCGCTCTGGCAATGGCACTCGATGGCAACGGTCGTTGGGCTTATCTGAACCCGAAACTGGGCGCAATGCACGCTGTGGCCGAGGCAGCCCGCAAGGTTGCTTCGACTGGTGCAAAGCCCGTGGCCGCGACCAACTGCCTCAACTTTGGCAATCCTGAAAAGCCAGAGATCATGGCACAGCTTTCAGCGGCGATTGATGGCATTGGCGAGGCTTGTACGGCTCTCGGAACGCCGATCACTGGCGGCAATGTTTCGCTCTATAACGAGACTCGCGGCGAAGGCATCTATCCCACACCTGTGCTGGGCATCGTCGGCATTCTCGACGATGTGACCAAGGCTGTTCCGTCACACTTGCAGGCGGCGGGCGATGCGATTTTGCTTTTGTGGCCGATTCCCGCTGGGGATGAGCCGGACCCGAATCTTGATGTTCCACTGAACAATAGCAATTTGCGTTTTCAATTGCCACAGCAAGAAGCATTGCCGGATGATGTAATTATTGTTCCTGAAGATGCGGAAGAGACTGAAGCTTCCGCTACGGCAGAGCTGATTAGCTTTGGCTCATCTGAATACTCCAAAGTCGTGCTCGGCGGCATTTGGGGCCAGCCTCCACCACTCGACATCGACGCCGAAGCCGACTTGCACGTGATTCTGCAATTGCTGGCCCAACGCGAACTCATCACCTCCGCATTCGATGTCTCGGACGGCGGCATCAGCGTGGCACTGGCGCAGGCAGCCTTCCCGCATGGTATCGGTGCAACCGTTGAGCAGGATCAGTCGCTGATGGTACATCCGCTCTTTGGCCTCTTTGCCGAGCCATCCTCCACCATGCTGGTTACGGCCCATCCATCGCAGATTGCGGCCATCGAAGAACTAGCAGACGATTACAGCTTCTATTGCGTCCGCATCGGCACCACCGGCGGCGACCGGCTGGAAATCTCGGTCTACCATGAACCATTCATCTCCGCCCCACTCGCCGACCTGCGCAAACCCTGGGCCACGTCACTTGAAGCCACACTCCACGAAGAGGTAACGGCATGATTGACAGAATCGACGCTATCTCCGTTCTGCATAGCAATCCGATCCTTTGCGGCAACGCCGCTATTCGCCGTGCGCGCAGCACCGAAGAGGTAACGGCATGAGCGGTTTGCTCTATCAGGGAGTTGAGGGCGAATTTGACGCATCGGAATCGCTCGGTTCTTTGAAGGGTACGGGCTTTAGCCCGTACATAAAGAATGCTGGAAGTCCGGTGGCTTTAGCCCCTGAGGGAAATCTTTCTTCCAGCGCGGACGATAAGCTGCGTGAAGAATGCGGTGTCGTCGCCATTCATGGCCATCCAGACGCAGCGCGCCAAGCTTATCTCGGACTCTACGCGCTGCAGCATCGCGGGCAGGAGTCGGCAGGCATTGCCACCGCTGACGGACAGCATCTGGCCAACATCAAAGGGATGGGACTTGTCTCGGAGATATTTACCGACGACGTGCTCTCCAAACTCCCCGGTCCCATGGCAATCGGCCATACGCGCTATTCCACAACTGGCGACTCGGCCCTGCTCAACGCACAGCCGATTCGTGTTGATTCGGTCAAGGGACTCATCGCCATTGCCCACAACGGCAACCTGGTCAATCTGGGCAATGTGCGTGCGCGGCTTGAGCGCGACGGCGCATACTTTCAGACCACCTCCGACTCTGAGATCATTGTGCAACTCATCGCGCACTCGCAGGCAGGAACACTGGTGGATGCGATCGCCGACTCGCTGCGTCAGGTTGATGGAGCCTTCTCCATTGTGATGATGACTCGCGACCGCATCTTTGCCGCCCGCGATCCACGCGGCTTCCGCCCACTTTCGATGGGTCGCATCAAAAATCCCAATGGGCCGGACACGATTGTTTTTGCCAGCGAGACCTGTGCCTTTGACCTGCTGCGCGCAACTTATGAGCGCGACGTGCTACCGGGCGAACTGGTGATGGTTACTGAAGATGGCGTGACCAGTCGGCAATACGCAACTGGGTTTCCGCAAACCAGTTGCATCTTTGAGCATGTTTACTTTGCCCGTCCTGATAGCCGCATCTTCGGTCGCTGGGTGCAAGATAGTCGCGACCAGATGGGCCGCCAACTTGCCCGCGAATCCGCAGTGCCCGCAGACCTGGTTGTCCCAGTACCTGACTCCGGTGTAACAGCGGCGCTTGGTTATGCCGAGGAAGCCGGCCTGCCCTTCCGCATGGGACTGATCCGCAATCATTATGTAGGCCGTACCTTTATTGAGCCAGAGCAGCGTGTCCGTGACTTCGGTGTCCGCCTCAAACTCAACCCGGTGCGCAACCTGCTTGAAGGCAAGCGAGTCATCCTCATTGACGACTCCATCATTCGCGGAACTACGAGCAGAAAGATCGTCCGCATGGTGCGTGGCGCAGGAGCCAAAGAGGTTCACCTTCGCATTAGTTGTCCCCCCACGGTATCGCCCTGCTTTTATGGCGTAGATACTCCCAGCAAACGCGATCTGATCGCAGCCAATAAGTCGATTGAAGAGATTCGACAGTTCATTGAAGCAGATTCACTGGCCTACTTATCGCTCAACGGCCTGCTCAAATGCTGCGAAGGCAAAGAACACACCGGCTACTGCACCGCATGTTACACCGGCAACTATCCTACGCAATGGGTTGATGTGGAAGAGATACTTCCGGCAACAGTGGGGATGTAGCGACTGGAAACAAAAACTATGTGATGTAAATTGACCGAGAGTCATCTGAGTCAACTTCAACTCAGATAACTCTCGGTTTCCAAGTTAGTTATACATCCAGAAATTCCAGAGTTGCGATGAAGCACTCTGTGCGCCAACGCTGTAGATCGACTGCCCAAGGTTGCGTGCGTCGATCATTGTCGAGGCGCGGTCCCAATGCACTGCCGGGTTGCCGATAAGATGGCCATCGTTGTAAGTGCCATCGTCGCCGTCGTACGCTGCCACTTCATTAAACCAGGCCGCATTGATGTCTCCACCGAGCGCCGCATCAAAGCCAAACCCGTAATTCAGACTGTCATCCGGGTAAAGCATCTCCGTACGGAATCCAATAACGTTGTGCAACCCTTGAAATACCGGCCACCACGCGTCAAACGCGGTATATGGATTGTCAGCGGCACCGGCCTCGTTCTGACGGTCATACATGGATGGAATCACCTCGCATGACATGATGACCCACGTTGCCAGCACACCACCAGCGGCAGAGCCAAAGCCCGGGTTTCCACCGGTGCCAATGTTAGGCACATACCATCCCTGCGCATTGTTTGACAGTGTTGTGTTATAGAGCCAGTTACCGTGCGGCACTGTGTAAGCAATGTTGACAGCATTCATCCACGATTTGGACGACGGACCAACCACCTGCCACGGATAGGCTGTCCACCAAATGGTGCGCGAAAACGGCGGTTCGATAGCGGCAACAAACGTATGGCCAGTATTGAGTCCCGACATGAAGCTGTTAGCCATGTCAAGATAGGCGCTTTCCGTCGGCCATTTCTGGTTTACAAATTCACCAACAGAGATATACGCAGGCCCAGTGCCACCGGCAGATTCAAGCTCCGGCTTTGCCAGGCTTCGCTGCGGCTCTTCTTTGATTGAGGTCGAAGGAGTAACTCCTGTTGCCCGCGCAGCAAGGTCGGGGATAGGTTCGAGAGTCTTGCCAATCGGCACATATCCGGCAATCTTGCTGCCAGAAACCTGCTTGTCTCCTGGAGTAAGTACAGCCTCGAAGTAATAGACCGGCTGAATATAGTTGGCGTTCCCGTCATAGTTGGCAATTTCGATCTTACTTACATTCGCATGAGAACCTGACTCTGTAACATACGGCGCAAGCTGCCGTTGAATATCTGCACGCACCTGCGCCGCAGTCACTATAGGCTTGATCTTATCGCCCAGCGAGGCCGTACGCCAGCGCCGCAACGCGCCCACTACCGAGCTATCATTCGCAATCGAAACCAGCGCATGCGAGCCACGACCATAGACGCGCAGTCCACCCGCGTAGCGAATCGCAGGCACCAGCGTCATCACTACGCGCGGAGCTTCACGTGCTACTCCTGCCTCACGTGCTGCGGTTGCGCCTGAAACCGTGATTGCATTGGAGACCTTCAACGTTGTTACGTCGCGCGGAATAAAACGAATATCTGTAAGCGCAGTTCGCGCAATCGTCTGAGCGCGTTCAGCAGCAAGTGGCTGCGCTGTTTTCGCCGTGATCGCCAACTCCAGCAGGTTCGGAACAAAATGCACATCGCCACTTACTGAGTCAACGTAGGCACGAACCTTGTCTTGCGCCAGTTCGCCAGTTACACCTCGCGCAATAAATGTCTTCTGCTCAAGCTTCAAAGTTGGCAGTTTGACGGCGCTCAGTTTCTCGTTGATAAACTCCACCGGAGCAGGCGTGGCTGCAAGTTTGTACACTTGGGCCAAGGCTGGCGCAGGTGGAACTGTGGCAGTGAACTCAATGGATGCGGTCTGCCCAAACGCATACGTTGTGCTTGCGAAAAATGCTGTGGCTGAAACTATCGACAAACAGAGAACTATTGTCGATAAAGTGCAATCTTTGCGGATGTTATTTTTCTGCATGACCCTAACCTCCTGATGTTACTTCGTGGGGAAGTACGAGGAATAGTGTCGAGAAGGCATGAACCGTTTCATATTATGTAATCTATCCACGCTGTCAGGGTGTTCCAGCCTCTCAAGCAGGAGTCTGGAGCACCCGGAAAACTGTCACTGCATGATAAGTTGGCACCTCAGGTAGTTATTCCTCCTCTTCCTCTACCGGACGTTTAGCATTAGCCAAAATTTTGTCGGCGACTAACTGAGGAACTATCTCGTAATGATTCATCTCCATGCGGTAACTACCCTTGCCTTGCGTCATTGAAGTTAGAAGGGTTCCATAAGTCAACATCTCAGCCATGGGAACTTCGGCGTTGATCACGGTCGTTCTTCCCTTGGATTCCATGCCTTGCACACGACCTCTGCGACTGTTGAGGTCGCCCATCAATGTTCCGGCAAACTCTTCAGGAGCTTCTATCTCCACTTTCATGATCGGCTCAAGCAGGCAAGGTTTGCACGACTCCATCGCTTTGCGGAAGGCCAACCGGCCAGCCATCTTGAATGACATTTCATTCGAGTCCACGTCGTGATAACTTCCGTCATAAACTGTCGCCTTGAAGTCCACCACCGGAAAACCGGCGAGATAGCCACGCGCAGCAGACTCGACGATTCCCTTTTCAATTGCTGGAATGAAGTTACGCGGAACTGCTCCGCCGAAGACCTCGTTGCCAAACTCGAATCCGCCGCCACGAGGCAGTGGCTCCATGCGAATCTTGCAATCGCCAAACTGACCGTGTCCGCCAGTCTGTTTCTTGTGGCGTCCCTGCGCCTCGGCCCGGGCGCGAATCGTCTCTCGATACGGCACCTTCGGCGCCTTGAGTGTAACCTCGGCGTGATAGCGCTTCTTGAGACGACTTACTATAGCTTCAATGTGCTGCTGGCCTGACCCACCAATCAAAAACTCATTTGTCAAAGGGTCGCGGAAGAAGCGAATCAGTAAGTCCTCTTCCATCAACTTATGAATGGCTGGTGCCAACTTATCTTCATCGGCGCGACTTTTCGGCTCAATGGCATAAGTCATTGCTGGCTCAGGCAGTGGGAAAAGATCTACCTGTGCTTCTGCGCCTTTTGCGCCCAACGTATCGCCGGTAAGTGTCTCACGCAGCTTGGCCACTGCGCCTATGTCGCCGGCATGTAACTCAGCAACTTCAACTGCCTTGCGCCCTTGCATGATGCTCAGGTGAGTAAGTCGCTCCTGACCTCGGCGCGTATAGTTCTCGACCGTTGAATCGCTTTTGACTACGCCGCTGATCACTTTGAAGAATGTAATGCGTCCGCTGAATGGATCGGTCATGGTTTTAAAGACAACCAGTCCTGCCGGCTCATTGTCTGCCACCATGCGAAACCCTCCACCTACGCCAGCTTCGACGGCTGCCGATGCGCCTGCGCCGACAGCTTCAAGCGCCGGAGCATGCACGGAAAACGGTGCGCGCTCAATGGGTGAGGGCGCGTAGACCTTGAGAAAGTCGAGCAGATGGTCGGTGGCCATGTTGGACAAACCACTCGAGAACAACACAGGAAAGATTCGGTCCTCGCGAATGGCCTCATGCAGTGCTGCGATTAAATGCTCTTCTGGAATCGTGCCCTTCTCAAAGTACTCTTCCATTAACTCATCTTTGCCCTCGGCCACTAACTCGACTAATGCTTCGTGCCGCATTTTGGCATCAGCAGCTAAGTTAGCCGGTATCTCGCCGGTAACTTTGCCGCGACCATCGCCGCCGGGTGTGTAATAGAAAGCCTCCATAGTTACCAAGTCAACCACGCCGTGAAACCCCTCAGCATCAGAGATTGGTAACTGAACCGGCGTGCAGGTGCGACCCCAGCGCTCATGCAAATCGTCGAGCAGTGCGCTCAATCCGCTGCCGCCGCCTGCCTTGGGGTGGTCCATCTGGTTGATGACCACAATGCGCGGAACGTTGGCCTCTTCGGCATATTTCCAAACACGCTCAGAGACGGTTTCAATGCCGTGCTGCGCATTGACAACCACCACGGCAGCCTCGACCGGCAACAACGCGGCGCGCGCCTCGTGGCTGAACATATGAAAGCCGGGAGTGTCGACTAAATTGATCTTGACGCCTTGCCACTCAGCAAAGGCAACCGCGTTCTGCATGGTTGCTCCGCGCGCAATTTCTTCTTCGTCATAGGCGGTCACGGCGGTTCCGTCGGCCACGCGACCCTGGGCTGGTGTCATCTTGGCGGCATGCAGCAGAGCGGCAATCAAGGTGGTCTTGCCGCTGTGCGCATGCCCCACTACAGCTACGTTGCGGATATCACTTCCTTGGTACGTTTTCATTGGTTTCCTCCTGAATCTGGGTGGAATGGACTGAAATTACAGGAATTTGCGGTGACTGGGGAGATAAGCACAGAGAGCCAGCGGAGGCGTCCGCTAGGGCGTCCATGTGGCCGAATTTGCGGGCCACAGCTCCCGGTCTGTCGTCTACCTCACCCATTGAGAGGGTCTCGGACCGGCGCCAGCGGATGAATGCAGGATGAATCCGCGAGGCGTCTTTCGTTAAGAAGCGGATGCTATCACACGCGGAGTGTTAACGTCATGTGACTCGCGGCACACGCTATCAGAACAAGGGTTTGCGCAGGTGGGTGAGTCAATTTAGGAACGCGCACAGAGCGGAATGGCCAGCTTGTCGCCCGTCCTAAGGATATATGCGGCTGGCCCTGGTAGCCAATTAGTCTGCCTATTTTTACCCCTCGTCTGCTTTTTCAACCCTTCGTCGGAAACTGAGAGCGCCATCGGCACAACCTCATCTACCTTTCAAACAGAGCAAACAACGCTCAAGAAAGGAAGAGTAGATGGACGAACTTATCAACGTCGAAGCAGTCAGTCGAAGATTTCCACTTGACCATAACTATGTCTGTGCGCTCGACGATGCAAGCCTGCGCGTTACCACTGGAGAGTTTCTGGCAATTTCTGGACCGAGTGGAAGCGGCAAATCTACACTTTTAAATTTGATTGGATGCATCGACAAGCCAACGACAGGCAGAGTCTTGATTGACAATACTGACACCTCCACATTGAACTCAAATCGAATGGCCGCACTGCGTCGTCTCAAAATCGGCTTTGTCTTTCAGACCTTCAACCTGATCCCGGTCTTTACCGCTGCTGAGAACGTCGAATTCCCTCTGCTTGTTCAGGGCATTCCCGCCCATGAGCGCTGCAAACGCGTAGCAGAGGCACTTGAAAGCGTCGGACTCTCTGCTCGGGCAAAGCATCGTCCTGACCTGCTCTCCGGCGGCGAACGCCAACGTGTTGCAGTGGCCCGCGCCATCGTACATCGTCCGGCTTTGGTGCTTGCCGACGAGCCTACGGCCAACCTCGACACGCACAATGCCACGCAGCTCATTGACTTGATGCATGGTCTCAACCGCAGCCTTGGTCTCACCTTTATCTTCTCCACGCACGACGCGCGATTACTCGAACACACTGACCGCATTGTTACTTTATGCGATGGGCATGTGGTTGCAGATAACGCAAATCAAGGAGGCCGCCGTGGCTAAGTTTTTATTACTTGCATTCAGAAATGTATTCCGCAACCGCCGCCGCACCTTGATGACTCTGCTTATCGTAGGCGGTGGTGTTGCAGGACTGTTGTTAATTGGCGGTTTCTTTGCATCCATGTTCGACGGCATTCGCGAAAGTACCATCAGCGGTGGCCTCGGACATTTGCAAATCTTCACTGCAGAGCATTTTCGTCGCGACGAAGTTCGCATCATGGATACTGGGATCGAACATTGGAAGCAGGTTGCAGAGTCAGTCTCGTCTGCTCCGCATGTACGCGGCGTCGCTCCGCGAATCGACTTCTATGGACTGGTTTCAAACGGCACCAAATCCTCAATGTTCATGGGCAGCGCCGTTGATCCTGATGCTGAAAAAAGCCTCGGATTCCCGTCGCTCATCTATGCCGGGCGCGACCTGAATGGCAAGCCAGACAGCGAGGTTGAGGCTCTCATTGGTGCCGATCTGGCCAAGTCAATGAACGTCAAAGTTGGCGACGGACTTACTCTGCTCACCACCACCTCCGATGGAGCCATCAACGGAATTGATGTGCAGATCGTAGGCATTGTAAAGACAGGATGGGCAGAGGTTGATGCCCGCTATCTGCGTATAACTCTCGCCTCCGCGCAACGACTCTTGGCCACTGATCGCATCACAAATCTCGTTGTAGGTCTGGATGCAACAGACAATACGGATCGTGTCTATGCTGAATTGGCTCCGCGCCTCAAAGGACAGCCGCAGGAGTTGACTCTCAAAAAATGGATTGACCTGGCTACAAGTTACAAACAGATTCGCGGTCTCTTCATGACGATTTTTTACTTCATCGGAGCCATCGTGTTTTTCATGGTCCTCATGTCCAGCGTCAACACGCTGCTCATGACCATGTTCGAGCGCACGCGTGAAGTGGGAACCATGTTGGCAATGGGAACGCCACGTCGTTGGATTGAAGCTCTCTTCATGCTCGAAGCTACGTTGCTCGGAGTCATGGGTGCCGTTGTCGGAGTCGTTGGCGGCTATCTTCTCGGCATCTTTCTCAATCACTCAGGAATCCATCTTCCGCCGCCGCCTGGAACCACGGTTCCCATGACATTTCGCGTCCTTATCGGTCCCAGCTTGATGATCGGCTCATCTGTGTTGGTGATTATTTCACTGGCGCTCGCATCCGTTCTTCCGGCGTTCCGTGCGGCCCGATTGCAAATTGCGGAGGCTCTCTCTCATGTCTAATCTTATGTTTCGCAACCTTCCACGCAGCATCGACAACCGTGCAGCAGAGCAACGGAGAATCAATCGCATTCTACGCGGCTTTCTGTTCGTCTTCGCCATCGCATTTCTGGTTACATATGCCCTTGTTTGCCGTGCTGAAACGCCCGATGCTGAAGCCTTGCTGAAGCGTTCCGACTTATATCGAAACGGATGGCCGTCGTATGTGCTGCATGTCAAGATCACCAACTACGAATCCGGAAAGTCTGATGAGGAAAAGCTCTACGAAGTGTCGAGCAAGGGGACGGAAAAGTCTTATGTCGAGTTTCTAAGTCCACGCGAAAAAGGCCAGCATGTACTAATGCTCGGAGACGATATGTGGATCTATCTACCAGATGCAAGCCGTCCCGTCAGGATCACTCCGCTTGAACGTCTCTCGGGCGATGCCTCCAACGGCGACGTGTCACGCACCAATTACGCCGCCGATTACACGCCTGTCTATCTTCGCACGGAGAAGGTTGGAAGCGAAGAATGCCACGTTCTCGAACTGACAGCCAAGCGCAAGGGATCGACCTATCAACGCATTCATTATTGGTTGCGTGTCTCCGATGCTCGCCCGGTGAGAGCCGAGTATTTTCTCACTTCAGGCAAGCATATCAAGTCCGCAACCTTTGACGAATATTTCCCAGTCGGCGGCAGAATGCAGCTTCGTCGCATGACTCTCTACGATGAAATACGCCATAACTCCCACAGTGTTCTTGAATACTCCGGCATTGCACCGCGCGAGTTGCCAGACAAGCTCTTCTATCAAGGCCGTACCGACCGCTTCTAACTTCAGAGCTACTTGAAATGACCAGACGAATCCAAACATCATCGGCGCTTTTGCTCTTCGCACTCGCATCCATCGCCGTCGCGCAAGACGATCTGCCTCCGGAGTCTCGTCGCGACGTGCGCTACTCCATTGCCGTAATCAATGACACAACGCTCTATAGCAATCTTCAAGTGCCTATTCCGAAATACCTCAACCAATTCTTGCTTGAGCCATCTTTTGCACTGCGTTATAAGCCGCACTGGAGTTGTGCATCCAGCGTTATCGCTCTGACTAACACTTACAGCGATACTTACACGCAGTTTCGCGTGAAAGAGGCCTATGTCGGTCTCTCTGCCGGAGACTTTGACTTCATGACTGGCCGCCGAATTGTCCGTTGGGGAACGGGCTATGCATTCAGTCCAGCGGGCGTTCTCGATCCGCCACGCAATCCCACCAACCCCTCTGACCGCCTCAATCTCAACCAAGGCCGCGATATGGTCAAGGCTGATTATGTGCGAGGCCAGCACGCATTCACGCTTGCCTGGTCCTCCGCTATTCTTGCACCGGCTGGCTCCAACCTACGCGACACCACCGCCTTCCGGTATAACATTCTGGTGCACGGCTTTGACACTTCTCTGATCGCTGGCAATGACCGGGGCGGAGACACCTTTGGCGGTCTCACCTTCACGCGCGTCCTCGGTCAAGCCTGGGAGTTACACGGCGAAGCTGTATGGCGCGAGCATGAAGCAGTTCTGGTTGGCGCAAAATACACCACACCCAAGGGAATTACTTTCATTGGTGAGTACTACACTCCGCCTAACATACCGTACTATCGAGACATGAGCATTTCACCGTTTGCCGCCCGTCAACACTACGCATTCTTGTATGTAGGCAAGCAGCGTTTGCGTGAGCTGCCGGGATGGAAGCAATGGGATTTGGATGCTTCGATGGTCAGCAATGTGAACGATCGTAGTTATACCGCCATCTTTGATGCTACTCGCAGATTTGGCAATCATCTCTCTTTTTATCTGCACATGGAAGCCCCGGTTGGAAGCAGCACGTCAGAGTATGGCGCGGCTCCTTACTCGTCCGCCACTTCAGCAGGGGTCAAATTTCAACTATGATATCCGAAATCATTGCTGCCTCGTCGCAAGACGTGTCGAATCCAAAGTTGAGGGACAGTTTCACCCTGAAACTGGTCAGGGTATCTGCTTCCATTTTCATAATCACCTTTGTAATATTTATCCTTTTGCACTCCATGGGTTTCCCATGGTCACAAGCTAGCAGCCATATTGTTGGATCATTTGTTTATTCCACACTGATAGCTCTTCCCTCGATGTTGGTTCTTCGCTGGGTGTCCGTGCATTGCACTGACCGGTATCCAAGACTTGTACTGTTGTTGCAGGTATTCCTCTTGATTTGTACTGCGCTTGTTGGCTGCCTTGCTGCGGGCATCGTCTTACAGTTTGTAGGCATCTTCCCCCGCAGTGCATATTGGAGGGAGTTTCGTTCGTCGTCCGAGTTTTCCGTTGTGATTACTTTGTTGATTGGGATGACAACCACATCGTACGAGACCTTGCGCTTCAAACTTCAAGCCACCCAGCTTGAACTGCGCACCAAACAAGTGGAGCAGGAGCGCGCATACAAGTTGCTTGCCGAGGCGCAATTGTCTTCGCTTGAATCACGCATCCATCCTCACTTTCTCTTCAACACACTCAACTCCATCGCCGCTCTCATTCCCTCTGACCCGCAACGCGCCGAAGATACGGTCGGTAAACTTGCCTCTTTGCTTCGCTTCTCGCTCAATGCAAATTCCAGAGGATTGGTGCCACTCAGCCAGGAACTCAAGATTGTGCGCGACTATCTTGAAATCGAGAAGACTCGCTTTGGCCCACGCCTGCGCTATGAAATCGCAGTTCCTGAATCGATGGCAAATGCAAATGTGCCGCCGCTTGCGCTTCAGTCGCTGGTTGAGAATTCCATCAAGCACGTCGTCTCCCAACGCAGCCAGGGGGCTTCGATTCGTATTGAAGGGGCGACTGCAATCGATCGTATCGTGCTCGCAGTCAGCGACGACGGCCCCGGCTTTTCGCTGCAAGCAATCACGCCCGAGCACGGCCTGGGTAACCTCATCGCGCGCCTTGAACTTTTGTTTGGCTGCAAAGGCCAATTGCAAGTTACGCGCGAAAACGAACAAACAATGGTTCGGCTCATATTTCCCGCATAATGGAAGCAACGATGGAATCAGCAATGCTGCGCGCCTACCTCGTGGATGACGAACCGCTCGCAATCGAGCGGCTCGAACGGCTACTCAAGAGCGCGGCCAATCTGTGCATCGTTGGCAATGCCACTGATCCGGCGGAGGCTCTCGCATTTCTGAATCGTGAATCCATCGACGTTCTTTTCCTCGATATTCAAATGCCCGGAATGAATGGCTTCGAGTTACTCTCACGACTTGACAAGCAGCCTTTCGTCATCTTCACCACTGCATACGACGAATATGCGCTCAAAGCATTCGAGGTCAACTCCATTGACTATCTGATGAAGCCCATCGAACCGGAGCAGTTGGCCCGTGCGCTCAAAAAACTCGAGCGGCTTCATCCATCGGCCAAAACTGACTGGCAGCAAAACCCGGAGTTACCCGTACTACTCAAGCAGTTGGCTGCCTCGCTGCGCGGTGAGAAGGTTGACTTTCCACGCCGCATTGCCTCGCGCGTTGGCGAGCGTATCTCGTTCCTTGACCTCGATGCAGTAACTCATTTCGAGGCCCATGACAAACTTACTTACGCCATCGTCAACGGGCATCGGCACTGTGTCGATCAGAGCATTGCCGAACTCGAATTGCGACTTGACCCGGCAAGATTTGTTCGCGTCCACCGCTCTGCACTCGTAAATGCAGACTGGATTCATGAGGTCAATACCTGGTTCGCAGGCAAGGTTGTCGTCTGTCTCAAAGATCCGCAACGTACCCAGATCCCCGTCGCTCGTGATCGCGTCCGCACTTTGAAAGCGCGACTCGGAGTTTAGTGCCTGTTAACACTGTCTTGCAGTCTGGGCGAAGCGAAGTCGAAGACCTCGCATTTACCCCGCGTGCTGCCGCTATGAGAAAATCGGAGTTTGCAGACTCAGTCCAAATTTCGTTTGCTCGTGGTCCGGCTGGGCGCCATGGGGGATATTTTGCACGCACTGCCTGCTGTGACGGCGCTGCGGCAAGCTCATCCACTATGGGTGATCGACTGGGTCGTTGAGCCGCACTGGCGTGCACTGCTGGCGGCTGACGACAGCACCGGTCGCGGAGAGAACTTCATTGAACCCAACCCAGCGCAGCCCCTCGTTGACCGGATACATTTGGCAGCCACAAAGGTGTGGCGCAAAGCTCCTTTCAGCTTCAACACTCTCAACGAAATCAAGACTTTGCGACACTCTCTTCGCACCGGCCAATACGATGTTGTTCTCGATCTGCAAGGTGCCGTGCGTTCAGCGATTGTGGCGCATTTGAGCGGCTGCACGCGGCGTATCGGCGAGGCCGAGCCACGCGAGAAGATTGCAGCTTGGTTCTCAACCGAGCACGTCGCAACCAGCGGCGCACACGTCATTGAGCAGGACATGGAACTGGCCGCATCCATTGCTGGCGATGAACTCAGCCCCTTGCAACCCTGGTTGCCCATTGACCCGGTCGCTGAAGCCTGGGCCCACGGTCTGCTGCCCTCCGATTCTCAGCCCACCGTCCTCATCAATCCGGGCGCGGGTTGGGGTGCCAAGCGCTGGCCGGTGGAGCGTTACGCTGCCGTCGCCCAATCTCTCATCGCGCGCGGGTTTCGCATATTGGTCAACGCCGGTCCCGGTGAAGAGCCGCTCGCCGACGCAATCGTCCAAGGCACTGCTGGCGCGGCAATTCCACTCAGCGGCTCGCTGGCAAACCTCATCGCAATCACACGCCGCGTTGCGCTGGTTATCGCTGGCGATACCGGCCCGCTGCATCTGGCCTGTGCGCTGGGCCGTCCCGTGGTCGGAATCTATGGACCCACCGATCCCAGTCGCAACGGTCCCTATGGAACCAGATTCAAAGTCCTGCGCAGCCCACTCAGCCGTCGCGACCACACTCGCTACGCCGAGCCAGAGACTGGCCTGCTTACCATCCAACCCGACGACGTGCTGCATGCTGTTGATGAGTTGCTGAAGACGGAAGCTGGCTCATGAACCAACAATATAGGGTGCCCCAGGTCTTGATCTTGAGACCTGGGATACATCAAACTAACATCGGCACCATTGATCAGGAGTTCGTCCGTTGACACAACTCAATCAACCGCAACAGCAAGACTGGATCGCTCGCTGGCAGCATGTCGCACGACGCATTCGCGTGCCGCTGGGCTTTGTCGCCGCAGCTCTTTATCTTTTTGATCTTTGGCAGCGTGCGCCGCGTCCAGCCGCGGTGGCCTGGAGTCTTGCTCTGGTCTTGCCCGGTCTCTGGCTTCGCGGATACGCCGCCGGATACGTCAAAAAGAATCGCGAACTTACTCAGACCGGTCCTTACGCGCACACCCGCAATCCGCTTTATCTTGGCTCCATGCTCATCGCTGCGGGATTCGCCCTTGCCCTGCTCAGTTGGCCTCTGGCTCTGGTGCTGGTCGTCGGCTTTGCCGTCATATATATTCCAGTCATCGCCTCGGAAGAGCGCTTTCTGCGCACCACTTTTCCTGAATTTGAACCGTATTGTCGCCGCGTCCCCTGTCTCATTCCCCGTTTGACTCCGGCCCGCTCTGAATCCGGCGCAGGCAGTTTTTCCTTCACGCTGTATTGCAAGCACCGCGAGTACAATGCAGGTATAGGGGCCGCACTTTTGTACCTGAGTCTGCTTCTGTTGCGGCCAGTGCTCGACGCACTCCACATCGGGGCGCGATAATCAAGTTCCCATGCCATTTTGTTGTTTTCGATTGAAGGAGCACTGCCTGACGGTGAAGATGCGTACGACAGCTATCGCGACCCTATGTGCCCTGGCCTTGAACTCCTTGGCCTTGATCTCCCCGGCATTGATCTCCGGGGCCTTGATCTCAGGTGCAATTGCTCAGCAGCCGGCCCAGTTGCCGCCGCCGCGTCCCGGCTTCAGCTTTGCACAGAAGCAGACCCTCACCTATTCGGTTGACTGGCGCGTCTTTCCCGCCGGAACCGCTGTGCTACACTTTGAGGCGAACGGCAACAGCGAGCGCATGACCGCCAACGCCGACACCATGGGAGCCATCAATCTGCTCTTTCACGTGGGCGACCGCTTCCAGTCCAGCTTTGACCGCGCCACGGGCTGCACCTACGAGTTCGACAAACAGACCGTCGAAGGCCGCCGCCAGATCAACTCCACGCTCAAGCTCGATTACGCGCAGTCCAGGTCCACCCTCGACGAAAAAAACATGGTCACCGGTCAAAGCAAGCACGTTGAAGTGCCCATTACCGGCTGCCTCACTGACCTGCTTACCGGCGTCTTTTACGCATCGTCGCAGCCCATGCAAGTTGGCAAATCCTTCGTCCTGCCGGTCGTAGACGCACTGCATACCGTCCCCGTTACCATGCGGGTTGAAGGCCATGAAGAGATTAAGACCACACTTGGCACCTTCAAGACCGTGCGCGTGCAGCCCACCGCCGATGCCGGCGTCGTCAAAAATCGCGGCAACATCTGGATCTGGTATACAGACGACGACCGTCACCTGCCTGTGCAGATGCGCGCCCGCCTCTTCTGGGGCACCATCACTTTTCGCCTCACCGGCAACGAGAACAAATAGCGTACTTCAAGTTTACGGCTTGCCCGCCGGGGCTTTGGCTGTTGCGGTCGTCTTTGAATACACAATCTTCTTTGTTCCGTTCTCGCAACTGCCAATCACTTTGCCGTCCGCGTCCTTGTCTTTCAGCATAATTTCCAGCGTGTAGTCTTTCACGCCCTTTGCGTCCAGCTTTTTTGCAATATCTGCCTTCAATTCCTCACAGGGTTTTGACCCTTCCGCGTAACTCAAAACCGACGCAAACATGAGTACCGCAACCGTTCCCAGAACCTTCATAGCGTTATCTCCTTCGATTGGATGCAGGATGAATGAGGGGCCAAGATTAGCGCATTCCGGTTGCCAAGTCAAACCTTGTTTGCAGGCAAGCACAAAATTCACAAACCGCAATCTTCACCGTCGCCGGTGTAAACTTTTCTTTCGCGCACTCTTATCGTTTCCATTGCGCGGACAGGAGTATCCATGCGCAAAATTCTCTTCGCTCTCGCTCTTATCGCAGCTTCCCTCCCCTTCGGTTCCGCACAAACCGCGCCCGCCAAACGCCCCATGACCTTTGAAGATCTGATGAAGGTCAAACGCCTCAACGAGACTGCCGTCTCGCCAGACGGCAAGTGGCTGGGCTACTCAGTAACCAGCGTAGACCTTGACCAAAACACAAAAATGGCCAAGCTGTTTATCCAACCCATCGCTGGTGGCGATGCCATGCCTATCACCGTCGTGCAGCCCAACGACAGCGGATTGCAGTTCTCCGCCGACGGCAAACGGATTCTTTTTGTCAGCAGCCGCAGCGGCTCACAGCAAGTTTGGGCGGAAGATTTCGACACTGCCACGGGTGCCACCGGCGACGCAAAACAGCTTACCACCATCTCAACCGGAGCCGATCACGCCCTCTGGTCACCTGATGGGAGCTCCGTTCTTTTTCTCTCTTCCGTTTACCCAGACTGTCCGGCCATCACTCCCGCCGACGGTGGTCTGGGAAATAAATGCAACGCCGATCGTGACTCTGCGGCTGCCAACAGCCAAGTCAAGGCGCAGATTTTTACTCACCTTTTGTATCGCCACTGGAACCACTACACCGGCGACAAGCGTTCGCACATTTTTATTCTGTCGGTTCAAACCGGCACCCTCCGTGACCTGACTCCGAACGATCCTCGCGATGTTCCACCGTTCTCCATTGAAGACTGGGGCGGATTCGACATCTCGCCCGATTCAAAGGAACTGGCCTTCACTGAGAACCTCGACGAAGAGCCAGCCATCAGCGTCAGTGCGAAAATCTTTACCCTCGACCTCACCAACCCTGCTGCGAAGCCCGTAGCCATAAGCACTTCCAAAGGTGGCAACTTCAACCCCGCTTACTCGCCCGACGGCAAGTACATCGCATGGCGGTCTGAGGAGCGCGCAGGCTACGAGAGCGATAAGTTTCGGCTGGTTGTGTATGATCGCGCGGCGAAGACAATCAAGGATTTGTTGCCGAAGTTTGATAATTGGGTTGAGGAGTTCGCGTGGAGCCCAGATTCAGTTATCTATTTCACAGCTAGCGAAAAAGGCGAGATCCCCATATACAGTGTCGGAGTGGGTTTGGGGCAAATCCAGGCTGGGAACACTCCAAACCAACTTACAGATGTCGGAGAATACAGTGACCTCCATTTACTCAATGACGGTAAGAGCCTGATAGCTATTCGACTAACTGTTTCGACACCTAGCGAAATTGTTGTCCTCAGCGAATTGAATAAGTGGGTTTTGAATGTATCAATTTCTGATCCCTTTCCAAAGGACGTAAACTCGCATGGTTTTGTGCCTTCGACAACCGCACAACGCCGTGCCAATGCTAGCCAAACCCTCACGCACCTAAACGATTCCCTTCTCCTCCAACTCGACCTGCCAAAGCTAGAACCCTTCTGGTTCACCGCCTCCGACAACACCAAAGTCCAAGGCTTCATCATCCGCCCTCCCAACTTTGACTCCAAAAAGAAATACCCAACGAAGTTGATCATCCACGGTGGCCCGCAAGGCGCTTTGGGCGATATGTGGAGCTATCGCTGGAACGAGGAGCTCTTCGCCGCCAATGGCTACGTCGTTGTGATGATCAATCCACGCGGCTCCGTCGGCTACGGCCAAAAGTTCACAGACGGCGTCAATGGCGACTGGGGCGGCAAACCTTACACCGATCTGATGCAGGGACTCGACTACGCCGAGCAGCACTATCCCTTCATCGACAAAAACCGAGAGTGTGCGCTCGGCGCCAGCTACGGCGGCTACATGGCCAACTGGATTCTGGGTCACACGGATCGCTTTAAGTGCATCGTAACCCACGACGGAATGTTCAATCCCGAATCCGCCTACGGCAGCACGGAAGAGCTATGGTTCAACGAGTGGGAGTTCACGGGCAAGCCTTGGGACTATTACGGTAAGCCCGACGCGGAGAATCCCTTCCGCAAATTCAGCCCTGCTCTCTACGCCAAAAACTTCAAGACGCCCACGCTCGTCATTCACAACCAACTCGACTATCGCCTCGACGTCTCTGAAGGCTTCCAACTCTTCACCACGTTGCAGCGCCTCAAAGTCCCCAGCAAAATGCTCTACTTCCCCGACGAAGGTCACTGGGTCTTGAAGCCGCAAAACTCGCAACTCTGGTACAAAACTGTAAACGATTGGGTTGACCAGTGGACAAAGCAGTAAATCAGGAATAGAACTCCGTCGGCGGCTTCAAGCTCCATCTGCAACAATCTCCTATCGGGGATTGGTAGCACGTGGAGCTTGAATCCTCCCACTCAGTTTTGGGGTTAGCTCAGATCCCAAAACTGAGTGGGCATCACCCGCGATCCACCAACCCTAAGGCAGCGATTGGACACTCAACCTGTCCCAGGTCACGTCGTTCCAATGATCCGACCCATCCCAGTATGTGGCTAGGTGACTACCG
>Ga0182030_10002482_pt1 | contig 39126 bp, 51 predicted proteins | sample 812S3MmetaG_FD_121299 | JGI IMG/M metagenome (GOLD analysis project Ga0182030, IMG submission 121299) | Permafrost microbial communities from Stordalen Mire, Sweden - 812S3M metaG (Illumina Assembly) | ecosystem: Environmental > Terrestrial > Soil > Wetlands > Permafrost | place: Sweden...
ACCGGCCACCTATCTCCCGGGTCCGATTCCTGAGGCCCCGACTTTTCAGACTGGCAATCCTACCTAAAAAAGACTTACCATACCTTCCATCAGTTGAATACATGGCGCAACAGGACGCTTACGAGTATTCAAGTGTATTTCCGCTTAATACTGAGACATTTTCGACATATGGGAGTCCAGCTTCTATAAATGAAAAGTTTTGATCCGGCCCATGTGAAATCAGTTGTTGCGATACGCTATTAATCCATTGACCATTACCATTTCTTATAGCAATTGTTTGAGGCATCGGGTTAATTTGATTCCCGGCCAAATCGAGAGTATTCCATTCTCCTATTTGGAAAGTAACCGGACCCACGTATCCCAAGAAATCGCTGCTATCGAAATTTACGGTCTCCATTTGGCCATTATTTAGCCATTGATGGTTAACCATTACAGCCCTGCCGGGTGGGTTTATAAACACACTCGGGAAAATATTGCTCTTCATAGTTTCGCTAAAAGAAACGGAAGCACTTGTGCTGAGGTTGTCGGAATATTCCAAAGGAGAAACAAATGAATAGGAAAAGCTATTGTGCAAAATAGTTGGTGAATCTGCGGTCAATGGCCAGTTTTCGTTCAAATAAAGATTGTTTCCCTGCGCCATCGAAACGCCCTGCACATAAGGCATAAAATTGTCGATGATTTTTTCCGAAGAAACAGTTGCAGAATTACCTTTCGTGTCCCCAATAATCGCCAAAATAGTAATCGTACCATCTGGTATTTGTGCCTGAGCATTTATCGGAGCGTCAATTGAAATAGATTGGCCTTTTATTTGTTTTGAATTCCAAAAGCTTAATGTCGGTAAAGCACCTCCGTGGGTTTGATTTGTAATCCAATAAGCGGGACTAGCTCCAACAGGAGAATCATGAATGATTGTTACAGCGTGATTTGTTGAAGGGGGGACAGCATCAAAGAGAATCGTTTCATTGGGAATTGTATATCGATCATAAAGTATTGCTGGTGCACCCGCGATTGAGCCTAATATTTGATACCCCATTTGATAGGGCATCAGTCGCCCCAAATAATCGGTTGACTGGTATTGCTGATCCATTTGATCATACCCCTCAACCCGAAAATCTAATTTCCCATATATGGTTGGTGTATTTGTAAAATCAACGTCCTTATTTTGGGGGTCTTGATAAATGCTGAAATTGGTAATTGTAGGTGCTGTATTATCAACGAAATTGTGGATTGAAAACAAAGGATTACTTTTCGTTCCTTGTTGCGGTCCTTCAATCAAATGAACGTGATCTTCCGGTTCCAAAACACCAATAGCCGTTCCCACAGCAACACTTTGGAGATTATCAACCGGTATGTCTGGAAAAACCCTGATATGAATATAGACAATGTTTCCTATTCTTATACCTTCAGTATCTTCACCTGCATGTTGGATTCCTAAATTAATACCATCTTGAATACAAAAAACAGTAGCGGCCGCATCTGGCGGATTAGGCTCAACATCTAATCCATTATGAAAAGCTCCCCCCGCAAGCGTTCCATCTAGATTTCTTCTAAAACCACCGATATTTTGTCTGTCGAGTTGTTGATTAGTTGTAGCTTTATCAAATGGCCAGGGATAGGCAAATAGCACATTTGATGAAACAATAGATAAATAAAAGTATATTTTAAGCTTTCGCATCAATAAGACTTCCAGTAAATCAATTTGTAATTATTTCACCTGTAAATAAATCCAATTTTGGCCCTTGTGTCGACATTAGATATTTTCCATCCTCGCTTATTCCTTTGAATAAATAGTTTGTTTTTTTTGCGACCCATAGTTCATTTCCGTCAAAATCATACCCAGCATAACGAAACGCACCAATTTTTAATGTATGTTCTAAAACAACAATTATTTTTTTGTCTTCAAAAACTTTTAAAATTTTTCCATACCAATTATTAATATTTTTTTGGAAAAGAGTGTGGCCGTCAAAATCCAGCAGAGTTATTTCATAAAATATATTTTTTTCTTCTCCCCTGTAACGTGAAAAGCAAAATAATTTTCCATTGTCAGATACTATTCCCCCATCCATTAAAAGCGGATCGGCTTCTTCATCGTCTTCGGATATTTCTGTAAAACTTGAATACTTCTCTTCTTTCAACAAATTACCTAGATTATCAAATATCAGTAGCTTACCATCCATGGGTCCCGCAAAAGCAAAACGATTTAAAGTGTCACTTATAAATAATGTAGCCGTCCCTTTCTGCTTTTCTAATAAAGCATTTCCCTTTAAATCCAAAATAACATAATCCGAAATTCGCTTCTGGTCTAAAGTATATAAACGTCTTACAGCGATATACTTTTTAGAGTCTGTCCTATATAAGGCGCCAGATTGTTTTTGGGACCCCTCCGGGAAAAAATTGAATTCTTTAAAAACGTTACCGTTCTTATCCGTAAAATAAATTCTTTTTGATACCGGGTATTTTATTTTCTTTTTATTTATGACTTCTTCGCGAAAACCGGATGTTATTAAAATTGAATCAGTAATGTTTTTTTCTACCTTTTCATCGGATTTTAAAAAAGGATAGACGTTGTTTTGATTTACTTGGGCGAAAATTAAACTGGTTGGGGTAATTAAAAAAGTTAATAATCCTATAATTAAATATTTTTCCATAATATAAATAAAAGGGGTCGTGCCTGAAAATAGATAATTACAACGCCCTCGCCTATTGCCGCTCACCACTTTTCTCAACCACCTCATCGGAAACCGGCTTCTATTTTCTTTTTTCATCTTTCGCCCCCAAACATTCTTTGATCGTTCGATGTTCGAAATCCCAAAAAAGTTTTTAAGTTCAAAACATAACTGGTAGGTGTGGAATTGTCCGTAGGGTTTGGGGTGGATACGCCTCACTATTTCGAGAGGCAATTTGTGCATAAATATTGGAACACAATAGCCTCTTAAGCCCAAACCTCTATGACCTGTATCATGGTTCAGTTAACCGTTACAAAAATTACACAATATTATTTGCACAAAGATTGGCCTATCAAAATCCCTGATTTTCTTCAACTTCATTTATTAACATGCTCGTATTTATTAACGGCCAACGCTTTCTTCTTGTGAAGCGTCTAATGGAGTGGTAATCCATAGCTGTTTCACGGGCATCAAAACCATTTTGGAGGAATATCAATATGAACCGCTTAATCATTAGCGCCGTTTCGGTTCTTTTAATTACTTATGCTTCTTCAGTTGGAGCCGCCAACCAGCCCACCCCTGTAACCAGCCCAGGGGGGAAATCACTGACGCCTCATCCCCTCCTGCATCAGGTCAATCTTGAAATGAAACAACAATGGCAGAAGATCATGATCGACCAGAAGAACGGGAAATTGTCCACTTCTCAAGCCAAGACTCTTCGAGAAAATCTTACGGCAATTCGAAAACAAGTCGGATCATTTAGTAAGAACAATCCCAATCATGAATTAACAAATGATCAAGCTTCGCAGATCAATCAGCAGTTGCAAACTAACGCTCAAACGATTCCTTAACCATTTAACTCAAGTCAATTTAACAATTAGGGAGGAAATATTATCATGAGGCGCCTACTGATGTTACTTGTATTAAGCTCTGCTGTTCCTGCTTTAACCACCGTTGAAGCCGCTAATTTTTCAGCAACACCAGTTCATTCTGCCGGTTACAACCCGGATGCACATAAAAACTTAAATAGCATTACCCGTGAATATTCCCGTCAAATGGATATCATTTTTTTAGATAAACGATCAGGCGTGCTTACGGCTCAACAGGCTAAAACTTTTTATGACAATTTGAACAATATGACTACAAAAGAAAGCAAATACTTAAAATCAAACCATACTAATGAGTTAACACCCGATCAAACATCAGAACTGATGAAGGATTTACAAGCTAACGCACAACAACTGCCTTCTCCACCGCCAACCCCCGTACCCGGCGCTAACAACCAAATTAATAATTCTTCTTCCGCCAAAAAATCAGTTAAAAATATTCCTTACCCCCGATTGGATGCTATTAACATGGCAGGCGTTAAACAATTCAGTAAAATTATTGAGGCTCGCAATGCTGGGCGGCTTACTCCTCAAAAAGCAAAACAGCTGCTTGATAATTTGCAAGTGATCCAAAAGCAAGAACTAATTCATGCTAGTAAAAACCCGGATCATGATTTAACCGTCGATCAGGTTGAACAATTCAAACAGCAATTACAAACCAACGCCCAATCCATTCCATAACTCATTTTGAAATCGGATCATAGAACCTACCCCCAATCTCACGTTATATCACCTAAATGCTTTTATGGCATTGGGGTAATCACACCAAAGCCCTTTCGGCTTTGGTGCAGCCCAACCATTAATGCTCGTTTTGAAAACGAGCATTAGGGCGAACCTTGCGCCTTTGCTTGTCCCAATCGTTAGTACCGATTGGGATAACCAAACCACACCACTACCAACTGCCAATTGCAGTTGGTACAACCAAAACTTAGCACTCGGCTTGTGGCCTCGTGCTAGGGGTCACACTGATGGTTCGTGGTAGGTATAGTTACGGCACACACCCCCAATGTTTTGTATGACATTGGGGTAATCACACCAAAGCCCAATTGGTTTTGGTGCAGCCCCACCATTAATGCTCGTTTTGAGAACAAGCATTAGGGCGAACCTTGTTCCTAGCTTGAATCTAAGGAACAATCCCCCAAAGTTTCGTTCGACTTTGGGGTCATCAAGACATGTGCCTTAGCTTGTGGCTAAGGCACAGATAAACCCACCTTCTCCAATTTGGCGTGGTAGGGGGTTCCCTTGCGCGGGTCGGTATAGCGATGGGCTTTTTCCCACTCGCCGGGGTTGATGGCGTAAAGGGTATGGTTGCCTGAAGACAGGTTCTGCAAGGCGGTTTGGGTTTCATCCTTCCCCGGTTGTTTGGCGGGGTTCTGGTCCACGCCCCAAATATGGTCGCCGTTAATCAATCCCGATTTGTCGATCGGGCTGTCGGCCCAGGTCACATTCACCTGGTTCCCATCGCCCAAAAGTACCCCCTGGTTGGGATAGGGCAGGCCACTCATGGGAGCGTTAGTTCCCTTCCTCGCGGTTCGAACCCAGAATTGCAGGGCCGAAACCAGGCGCTCACAATCGTCCGCGGACGAGCATTGAACGATGAGCGGCTTTTTCATTCCCGGAACCATCAGGGAGCACTGGTAGATCGCTTTTAAATTGTCCGAGAGGGTTTGGATCTTGTTGCAGTGGATTCCCTTCAGGTCTTCCCAATAGATTTCCAATCCGTTATTCGAAGCCCCGCCCACCAGACCACCCGAAAGAACGCCCGAGAGGGCCCCCAAATCGAGTCCCCCCTGAAAAGACAGGGTCAGGCCGGCGGGGTTGGGGGTAGCCGATACGACCCTATGCCGGTCCCGCCCGATGAAAGTGGAATACCTTTCCTCATCCTGAAGGTCGTTGATCCGGTGGGTCGCCATATCCGCGCCCATTTCCGTGTCGGGCGTCATCGGGAACTCCTTGATCAAACAGGGCTGGGGAATAAGCGCGAGTTCGTCTTGGAAAGATTCAAGCGGTTCTTCGGCGGGTGACCAAGGACGGACAGAAATAAAGTTAGGAGTTTGGAGTGAGGAGCCCTTCGACGGGCTCAGGGCAGGGTTAGGAGTCCCGGCCCCCTTTTCTTGGTCCGGGACAACTAAACCGCGCCTCTCGGTTTGAAACCTCGAGGCAAGTGTTGACCCCGAATGAGCCACCGCCCGAGTTTTAGGCTTTTTGGCCTGGGCAACAACTTGTTCGACCTCCTTTGGAGGCGCAGGATTCGCGACCTGGGGTATCGATATGGTTGAGGTTTTCTGGGGTGGTGAAATAGAGGTTTCTTCTGGAATGCTTATATTAAGCTCACCCATCACCCAACCCTTGAAATGCCAGGTAACCAGCAACAAGACCGCGAGGAAAGCCATGGGCCAAAAGCCGGGTTTGAAGGTCTTGTGGATCCATGTCAGCAGGATCACGCAGGCCCCAAAGAACCAAAGGGGCTTCTGAAGGGTAGATCCGCAGGCGCCCAGCAAAAGGGACCACAGCCAATGGACTAGCTGAATAACATGGGTCTGCACCCAAGGCCCGATGAAGGGGGTGAAACTGCCGATCGTACTCAGCAGGGTCGAATAGCAGAACAGGGTGATAAAGAGGTAGGCCACCCCATGCCCCAGCGCCTTAAAGGGCGTCTGGGACAGGTGGGAACGGTAGGAGCTAGATTTACCGCCGGACCGAGACCCCAATGGAACAAACTGGTTGGCCCCGGCCTCGGCGATGCCATGGATGGCCTTTCCTATATGACTTCCCAGGAATTTGATGAGTCTGCCAACCAAATGCCTCAGGGCCTTGATCCCTTTTTCCAGGATGTAGCCAACCGCCTGCCACTTGTTTTCAGGCAATTTCCCCAGGGCGTCTTTTATTGCGGCGGCTGAGAAGCCCTGGAAAACCTCTGTCAAACCGGCAAGAAAAGTATTGTTCCCTTCACCCTTCGGTACCTCAGGAGCAACCTTTACCGGCTGGGTTTGGGTTGACGTAGGGGTTGGGGCAGGCGGTTGACTGTCTTCGATCCCTTCGGAGACGGCCGCTTCTGGTTGGGTCTTGGGGACCGGTTGTCCCAACCCTTTAGAGATTCTGGTTTTAGGGGGGGCCATGCCCGGCCGATATTGTTCGGGGTCACCCCCCGACTTGATATGGGCCACTAGGCCCTTCACCTGGCTTTCGCTCATTTCCTGGTCGCCAGCCACGAACATTGCTTGGTGTACCAGGTCCTGGGTTTGGGGAGGGACGGGAGGATAGGGCCAAAGTTTCGGTGGTTCTTGCCCCTGAGCCCTGGCTTTTTGCCATGAACCCGGTTTATAGGGTGGATATGGACCTAAATCACCTAATCGAGCAGTAGCCATTTCGCCAAGGTCCAAAATTCCATTATTTTTAGACTCGGATACTCCGAGTATCAAATCCCTTGTTTTAGGGCCTAAGAGGGGTAAGAGCCTCAAAGCTCGGCTAACCTTGTCCTTATCCATCTTCAAATTGTCCGCAACCTCTTGCATGGTCAGGTTCGGGTTGGCTTCGATCTCCATCTCGATAGCCTGGTAGGCCGCCCACCAGCCCCTTTCCCGGACGTCATTGTCCAACCACATGATCTCGTTAGCTTCTTGGGGGGACGGGTTAAGGATGAAACCCGGTATCTTGGGTCTTTTAAGAAGGTCAAAGGCCCTATAGCGATTCTCCCCGGCCAGGATCTCCCAATTGAAATCTTCCAAAGCCCAGGGCTGGCCATCACTCCTGAGGCGGGGGTTATCCGGGTGAAGTTGGACCCCCGGTGCCAAGGGATTGTCCCGGTCGGGCCGGACCTTTATGGCATTCACCAGCCCCCTTTGGGCAATGTTATCGGCCAATACCTGGATCTCAGACGGGGTAAGACGCCTCCCCGGGTTTTTGGGATTGGGGCGAATATTCGTAAGGGAGATTTGTTGTTCGACGGGAAACAACTCAGGCAGAAGAGCCAACACATCTTCGATAGAAACGGACATAGGGGAAACCTCCAAAAACCAGTCGACAGTTGACAGTTAAGCTTGAAGCTTGGCTGCCGACTGCGAGCTGCGAGCTGGTGTTAGTTCTCCCCTGACAAAAATAAATACTTTCTAAAAACGTTTGTCGTCAAATGAATTTTTTTGGGGTAAAAGATAAACCGTTAAAATAATCGGGTATTCCGTTCTGGCTATAAACAAAAAAAGGCCCCTGCTTTTTCAAGCAGGAGCCTCAGCACTCCTCGGGGTTGTTAAAAAACTACGCGTTCGCCTTCGCGGCCGACAGGGCCTTCTCGTAATCCGGTTCCTCAGTTACTTCCTTTACGATTTGAGCGTACTTTACCTTGCCATCCTTGCCGACGACGAAAACGGACCGGGCTTCCAGCCGCAGTTCCTTGATATGAGTGCCATAGGCGTTTCCAAAGGCCAGGTCCCGGTGGTCGGACAGGGTCTTGATCTGGATATTCTCGGCACCGCAAAAACGAGCCTGGGCGAAAGGAAGATCGGCCGTTATGGTCAAAACCTCGATGCCAGAGGGCAAGGTTCCAATCGCCTTGTTGAATTTATGGGTCTGCATGGAACAAACCGGCGTGTCGAGCGAGGGCGCCACCGAAAGAATGAGGGTCTTTCCCTTGAATTGGTCCAGGGTGACTTCCTGTAGGCTATTGTTCAACAATTTGAATGCGGGAGCCGTATCCCCCACCTTGATTTCGGGGCCCAACAAGGTCAACGGATTGCCTTTAAACGTGATAACGCCCAAGCGTTCTTGCATGGAAACTCTCCTTTTGATCATTAGCTATTAGTTATTGGCTGGTAGTTTTTAGCAAAGGGAAAGAAATAAAAGCAATGGGCGGGCCAAGAATTGCCCGCCCATGTTCAAAACAAACGGCTAATAACCAAAGGCTATCGGCTGAGGTTCTATTAGATGTGGCCCTTATGGATCAAATACTCCGCCACGAGCATGCCGCCTTTAGCGGCCCCCATCTTGGTGTTGTGGGAAACCAGGACGAACTTGACCCCATGGGCCAGGGCATGGTCGGAACGGACCCGTCCGACCGTCGTCACCATTCCGCCCTGACGATCCCGATCCAGCCTGGGCTGAGGGCGGAAGGGATCATCCGTCACTTCCAGAAGATAAGGCGGGCAGGAGGGGAGTTTCAAATCAATGAATCCCCTTCCCCATTCCCTCATGGCTTGTTTGACTTCGTCAACGGTCGCGGGTTTCTTGAGGGAGACGTATACCGCCTCCGTATGGGCTTCCAAAACCGGAACCCGGGTGCAGGTCGCGGATACCGGGAAAGCCGCAGAGACGATTTCCTCGCCCTTTAGGGTACCCAAAATCTTCTGGGTTTCTTTTTCTACTTTTTCCTCTTCCTTCGGGATATAGGGAATCACGTTATCAATAATGTCCATACCGATGACCCCAGGGGACCGGCCAGCGCCCGAGCATGCCTGCATGGAAGTCATTAGGACCTGTTGGATGCCGAAATGCTCGTGAAGGGGCTTCAAACTCATGGCCAATCCGGTGGTAGTGCAGTTGGGAACGGGGGTCACGAAACCTTTCCAACCCCTGTTCTTTTTCTGGACCGGGATCAGGGCGTCATGGCTCTCGTTTACGCCGGGAATGAAGATCGGAACGTCTTTTTCGTACCGGAACGCGGAGGCGGTGGAAACGACCGGGGTTGTTTTGGCGTAACGGGGTTCCAGGTCCTTGGCCGCGTCCGATTCGACGGCGGTGAAAATCAGGTCCACTTTCGTGGCGTCCAGCTTGGAGGCGTCCTGAACCATGATCTGGGCAAAGGCCGGGTCCAGGGGATCCTGGCAGTACCAGCGGAAGGCGCCAGCGGCGTCGGTGATGGCGTCCTTATAAAGTTTCCCCGCCGAGCGTTCGCTGGCGGCCAGGGCCACGACCTCGAACCAGGGATGGCCCGAAAGGGAAGCCAGGAATTGCTGGCCCGCCACTCCCGTGGCTCCGATGACGGCTACAGTTTTCTTTTTCATGGGATGTCCTCGCTTGCCCGGCTTTATCCGGGAATGGCAAAGGATATCATATTTACCAGAGGTTTCAATTTAGGAATGAGCGCGAATCGGTATCGAAGCGGAGAAAGTCTAGGGGATCTCGGTCTTGGAACTGGCTTCGTAAACTTTTTTCTTCACATTAATGTCGATGAAGCAAAGGTAGTTCCCGGGAGGCATGCGCCGGGTTTGCTCGTCCTTCCCGTCCCAGTAAAACAGGTGGGGACCCCGGGTCAAGTAGTCGGGACTATCGATCTTGCTGAACTCGAAATCCCTCGCCAGCCTGAACCCAGAGGAATATATCTTCAGGTAAACCCGGTCGGCGGGGATGTTGACTTCCCAACCAAAGCTGATCCTTCCCTGGGCGTCCGGTTTGGGCGAGACGTCAAACTTGAAAACCCCAGGGGTGCTGGTGGGCGTGAGGGTAATGGTGGGGGTTCGGCTGATGGTGCAGGTGGGGGTCACGGTCATGGTCATGGTTGTGGTAACGGTCGGCGAGAGGGTTTTGGTATTGGTTAAAGTAAACGTGGGCGAGGGAGACCTGGTGCCGGTGACCGTGAAGGTCGGAGTGAGGGTGGGGGTTTTAGTGTAGGTTTGGGTGGCGGTAAGAGTGAAAGTGGGGGTGGGGGTGATGGAAGGCGTGGGCGTTTTGGTGGGCGTGGCCGAGGGGGACTGGGTGCCCGTGGTAGTGAAAGTGAAGGTCACGGTGGGCGAGGGGGTCAGGGTGGAGGTGGACGTCGCGGTGGGGGAAAGGGTGCTGGTGGCCGAAAGCACGGGAAGCAAAGTAGGCGTGGGGTTGGTTTGGGCAAAGCCCAGGCAGGGTAAACCAAAAACGCCCAGCAGAATCCACGATCCCAGGTTTTTCACAGAGCCCCTTTGCATTTAAAAACCTCTAAAAATCCAGTTTAACCGCCAAGACACCAAGAGAAGAAAATCAAACAAAAGGTTTTAAAAAATGACCTTCTTGGTGCTTTAGTGTCTTGGTGGTGGGTTTGATTTAATTTTATTAATTGATTTCAGCACAGATCGCATCTCCCATTTGTGAACAGGAAACTGTTTTCTCGCCCTTTTTCGCCAGGTCGGCCGTCCTCAGGCCTCTTTCCAGCACCTTCTCGACCGCCCCTTCTACCGCGTCCGATTCTTTCTGCAGATGAAAACTGTATTTGAGCATCATCCCGATGGAGAGGATCATGGCCAGGGGGTTGGCCTTGCCGGTGCCAGCGATATCGGGGGCCGAACCATGGGAAGGCTCGTAAAGGCCCACCTTTCCTCCCAGGGATGCGGAAGGCAGCATGCCTAGAGACCCTGTCAGCATGGAAGCCTCGTCGGAGAGAATGTCGCCGAACATGTTGGTGGTCACCAGCACGTCGAATTGTTTGGGACGCAGGATCAACTGCATGGCCGCGTTATCCACGATCTGGTGCTCGAAGGCCACGTCCGGGTAGCCCTTGGAAACCTCTTCCGCCACATCGTGCCAAAGCCGGGAAGATTCCAAAACGTTGAACTTGTCCACGCTCGTCACCTTTTTTCGGCGCAAGCGGGCCAGCTCGCAGGCCAGCTTCACGATTCGCTCCACCTCGGGGGTTCGGTAAATCTCGGTATTGACCCCGTAGCGGTCCTTCCCTTCCCCGTGAATACCTCTGGGCTCGCCGAAGTAGATGCCGGAGATAAGTTCACGCACAATGAGCATGTCTACCCCGTCGATCACCTCAGTCTTGAGGGTCGAGGCTTCTTTCAGCGCGTTAAAGAGTTTGACAGGCCGCAGGTTGGCGTAAAGATCCAACCCCTTGCGAAGCCCTAGGATGCCTGCCTCGGGCCGCTTTTTATTTTCGATCTTGTCCCATTTCGGCCCACCCATGGGGGCCTTCAAGACCGCCTGGGAGGCCTGGCAGGCTTTCAAGGTATGGTCCGGAAGGGGGTTGTCGAATTTGTCGATGGCAATCCCCCCCGCGTCCTGGGGTTCGTATTCGAACTTGTGGCCGAACACGACCCCGACCCGGTTGAGAACCTTCTTGGATTCCTCGCAGATCTCCGGACCGATCCCGTCCCCGGATAAAACAACGATGTGATAATTCACTTAAAACCCCCAAAAATAAGTCGACAGTCGGCAGTTCGCAGTCGACAGTTAGACTTTTGGCTGTCGACTGTCGACCGTCGACATTCTTTAAAGCTTGAGCCCCTTCTGAATGTTGAAGGACGCCTTGGCGCTTTTCTTATCGTGCTTGAGAAGCAGCTTGTTTACACCGTTTAAATAGGCCTTCGCGGAAGCTTCGATCACGTCCGTGGAAACGCCCCTCCCGTTTGCCTCGTCTTCGTGGATCGCCACCGTGACCGTCACCTCGCCCTGGGCGTCCCGGCCCTGGGTGAGGGCCTTGAGAGTATAGTTTTCCAACCTGCCCTTGAAACCAGTGGCCCGGTCGATGGCGTTGAATACAGCGTCCACCGGGCCGTCACCGGTAGCGGCTTCCTCTACCTCGGTCTCGCCCTTTTTCAGTCTCAGGGTGGCCGTGGGGCGGGTGGTGGTTCCCGCCGAGGTATGCAGGTAGGTCAGCACGAACAGGTTGGAGGCCGTCTCGAGTTTTTCCTCGATTAGGGCCTCGATATCCTCATCATATACGCCCTTTTTTTTGTCCGCCAAGTCTTTGAACTTGGCGAAGAGGACGTCAATGGCATCGGAGTTCAGATGATAGCCAAGGTCCTCCAACCTTTTGCTGAAGGCGTGGCGGCCCGAATGCTTACCCAGCACCAGCCGGCTTTCCGGCACCCCGATGTCCTGGGGTGTCATGATCTCGTAGGTCTGGCGGTATTTGAGGATTCCGTCCTGGTGGATGCCGCTCTCGTGGGCGAATGCGTTGGTGCCCACGACAGCCTTGTTGGGCTGCAGCATGAAGCCCGTCAGGTTCGAGACCATGCGGCTGGATTTGTAGATTTCCCGGGTATTCACACCGGTCACATAGGGGTAGAGGTCATGGCGGGTTTTCAAAACCATGACGATCTCTTCCAGGCTGGCGTTGCCCGCCCTTTCCCCGATTCCGTTGATGGTGCATTCCACCTGCCGGGCCCCGTTGCGGATGGCCGAGAGGGAGTTGGCGACCGCCAGCCCCAGGTCGTTGTGGCAATGGACCGACAGGATGGCTTTGTTGATGTTGGGCACCCGGTTTTTCAGCGTGGCCACCATGTGGCCGTACTCGGTGGGAATGGCGTAACCCACCGTGTCGGGCACGTTGACCGTCTTCGCCCCGCTCTTGATGGCCGCCTCGACCATGCGGCACAGGAAATCCAGATTGGAGCGCGAGGCGTCCTGAGCGGAGAATTCCACATCGTCGGTGAACTTCCTGGCGTATTTGACCGCGTCCACGGTAGCGTCCAGGGCCTGTTCCCGGGTCTTGCGGAAGAGGTAATTCAGGTGGATGTCGGAAGAGGAAATGAACGTGTGGATGCGGGACCGCTTGGCGTTTTTCAGGGCCTTGGCGCAGGCGTCGATATCCTTGCGCATCGCCCTTGAGAGACCGGCTACGATTGTCTTTTTCATGGCACGGGAAACCTTTTCTACCGCCTCAAAATCGCCGGGGGACGCGGCCGGGAAGCCCGCCTCAATAATGTCCACTCCCAGTTTTTCCAGTTGTACGGCGATCTTCATTTTTTCAGCCGTATTCAGGCTGGCCCCGGGAGCCTGTTCCCCGTCGCGCAGTGTGGTATCGAAGATGTAAACCCTTTCGCTGGCAGTCGGGGCGGGGGAAGCTTGGGTACTTTTTTTGATTTTCATTTTGGACCTCTTTTTCGGAAATGGGTGAAAAGCCGTTGGGGAAAAAACGCTCAGATCTTTGGATTGGCCTTGGTAGGCTTTCTAAGTCGACCCAGGCTGTTCTTGGTCAGGAACTTGATGATGCCCCAGAAAAGGTAGATGGTCAGAAGCGTGAAGGAAGTGAATTCGAAAGCTTCCACAAGGGAGATGAGGACCAATCCGATGAAAGCCAGGGTCCAAGGCTTGATGAATTCTTTGTTCAACTTTTTCAAGCTCGGAAAGGGAATCGTCGAAACCATGACCAGGGCGATCACGACCGTCAGGATCGGTATCCAGGGTAGTTCAATAGCGTTCAGATTTTCCTCATACCAGCCCATGACCTTGTTCAGGAAGATGCCTTTGTCATAGAAGCCGTACCAGCGGGATACCAGCACGTAGCTGGCCAGGATGCCCGCCGCAGCCGGGCTGGGTAGGCCCATGAAAGACGTTTTCTCCTCTACCGCAGCCTGGACATTGAAACGGGCCAGCCGGATGGCCGTGCAGACGACATAGAGGAAGGTAATGGCCAGACCCCAATCGCCCATGTAGCGCAAGACCGACAGGTAGATGAGGATGGCGGGTGCCATGCCGAAGGAGACCAGGTCGGACAGGCTGTCGAATTCCTGGCCAAATTTGGAAGTCGTGTGGGTAGCTCGGGCCACTATGCCATCGAATAAATCCAGAAAAGCCGCTATGACGATGAGGCGTGCGGGCATGACATAGGGAATGGTGTCATGAGCTGGAAACATGGATAGGGTCAGGGAATCCTTGATGGCCCAGGTGATGGACCAGATGCCAAGAACCATGTTGGCCGCGGTAATGCTGTTGGGGAGCAAATAGATGGTCTTGCGCAGGCGTGAGGTTACGACTTTTTCCTGGACCTCCGTTTTGATATTTTTAGTTCTTGGCGACGCCATTTAAAATTCTCCTAATACCGTCACTCCGGACCTGACCTGGTCTCCCAATTTCACCTTCGGCTTAAAACCTTTCGGCAGGAAGAGATCCACGCGGGACCCCAAAAGGATCCTTCCATAACGATCGCCCCGGGCCAACAGGGCCCCCTTTTCCGGATCTGTTTTCACCCTTCGGCACAACAATCCGGCGATCTGCTTAAGAACGATCCTCCCGGGCGACTTGAAACCCTTGCCGCCCTGAAGATCCACGACCAGATGGCATTGCTCGTTGACCAGATCGGCTTTGTCCTCGTAGGCCGCCAGGAACTCTCCCGGAAAGTAGGCCTTCTTGACCACCCTGCCATCGAAGGGAACCCGCTGGACGTGGTTGTTCAGGGGGTTCATGAAAATGGCGATATGAACCGTCTTTTGTTTCAAGTGGAATTTCTCCACCGTCTCGGCGAGAACCACCACCTTGCCATCGGCCGGACTGACCACTTCCCGGGGCCCCAGGGGCTGGGAAGGCTTCCGCTCGAAATCCCTGAAAAAATTCAGGATCAACAGGGCCAGGACCAGGACCAGAGCCGCCGTGAAATCCAGCCACGGTGTTCCCGTAGCCGATCCCCAAACCAACAGGGCCGTCCCCGTCCCTAAGACGGGGAGGACCATGCTCCAGGTTTCCGGCATGAACGGAAGTCTCACTTCCAAACCTCCATCGGTTGCGGTTGGCCCTTAGCCTTGGATGAGGACTTTCATCCTTACTAACGGCTAAAGGCTAACCACCAATAGCTTTCTTACTACTTCTTGAACCAACTGAACATGCTGCGAACCTGGGCTCCCACCTTCTCGATGAGGTGCTGGGAGTCGTTCTTCAGGAGCGCGTTGTAAACCGGGCGGTTGGCCAGGTTTTCCAAGATGAATTCCCTTGCGAAGGACCCGGATTGGATCTCGGCCAGGATCCGCTGCATCTCGTGCCGGGTATTGTCGGTGATGATGCGCCGGCCCCGGGTGATGTCGCCGTACTTGGCGGTCGTGGAAACCCCGTCCCGCATGCCCGAAATGCCCTTCTCGTAGATCAAGTCCACGATCAGTTTCACTTCGTGCAGGCACTCGAAATAGGCCACTTCGGGTTGGTAGCCTGCGGCCACCAGGGTCTCGAATCCAGCCCGGATCAGCTCCGTCAATCCGCCGCAGAGGACCACCTGTTCGCCGAAAAGGTCGGTTTCGGTTTCTTCTTTAAAAGTGGTCTCCAGGATGCCGGCGCGCGTGCAGCCGATGCCCTTGCCATAGGCCAGCGCGATCTTCAAGGCGTTGCCGGTGGCGTTTTGGTGGATGGCCACGAGGGCCGGGACTCCCTTGCCTTCCACGTAGGTTGAACGAACCAAATGTCCGGGGCTTTTGGGGGCGATCATAAACACGTCCACGTCCGCCGGGGGGATGATCTGCCCGAAATGGATATTGAATCCATGGGAGAACATGAGGGCCTTGCCGCCCTTGAGGTTCGCCTTGATGTCATTCTTATAGATATTGGCCTGCAAGTCGTCCTGGGTCAGGATCTGGATGATGTCCGACTTGGTCGCAATTTCCTTGGCGTCCGTCACTTCGAATCCGTCCGCCCGGGCCTGTTGAATGGGCTTTTCCGCGCGCTCACCAATGAGCACCTTGATGCCCGAATCCTTCAGGTTCAGGGCCTGGTTCCGCCCCTGGTTCCCGTAACCGATGATCCCGACCGTCTTTCCCTTCAGAACATTCAGATCCGCGTCTTGCTCGTAATAGATCTTCGCCATTTCATTCTCCTTGGATGTTTCGCCCGAAAGCGTGTTTTCTTTTTACAGGAACTTCTTGCGGCGTTTGAAGGCCGCGATCGGCCCAACGGCTTTTAAAGGTTGGATTGCCCGGCCTTCCCGGCTTTCACCTTGACCTTCTTCTCTTCTTCCTCATGCACTTTCTTGCCACGGGAAATGGCCACTTCCCCGGTGCGGACCATCTCGATGATCCCGTAATTCTTCAAGAGCTCGATCATCCCGTTGATTTTGCTCTCCTTGCCCGTGACCTCGACGATGAAGCTTTTCAGGGCCACGTCCACGATTTTTCCGTCAAAACACCGGACGATTTCCATGACCTGGCTGCGGGATTCGGGCTCAGCCTTCACCTTGATAAGGGCCAAGTCTCTTGCAATGAAATCATCCTGGGTCAGGTCAACGACCTTGATGGTGTCCACCAATTTGTTGAGCTGTTTTTCCACCTGGTCGATGACCCTGTCGTCGCCCCGGACCACGATGGTCATGCGCGACACCTTGGGATCGTCGGTCACCCCGACCACCAGGCTGTCGATGTTGTAACCCCGAGCCGAGAATAGATTCGAAACCCGGGACAGGACCCCGCTTTGGTTGTGGACCAGAACTGAGATGGTATGCCTCATTTGCGGCCTCCCTTCGCCTTGGAAGGATGGGGCTTGGCTTCGGACTGCATCCGCGCCATTTCCATTGCCCGGGACAAGACAATGTCCTTCGTCGAACCACCGGCGGGCACCATGGGATAAACATGCTCTTCCGGATCGACCATCAAGTCGACCACGCAAGGTTCTTTCGACTTGAAGACCTTCTCCAGCGTCTGGGTCGCGTCCTTGGGCGTCTCGGCGCGGAAGCCCTGGATGCCGTAGGCCTCGGCCAGCTTGACGAAATCGGGCTGGGCGGGGATGGCGGTGGAGGCGTAGCGTTTGTCGAAGAAAAGGTCTTGCCATTGCTTGACCATCCCCAGGAACTTGTTGTTGAGGATGATGACCTTCACATTGAGGTTGTGCTGTTTCACGACCGCCAGTTCCTGGAGCGTCATCTGGAAACTGCCGTCGCCCGCGATGTCGATCACCGTGGCGTCCGGAAAGGCGAAGGCGGCCCCGATGGCGGCCGGGAACCCGAAGCCCATGGTCCCCAACCCTCCCGAAGTGATCCAACGGCGGGGTTTGTTGAAGCGGTAATACTGGGCCGCCCACATCTGGTGCTGGCCCACCTCGGTAGTGATGATGGCATCGCCTTTGGTGAGGCGGTAGATCTCGTCCACCGCGAACTGGGGCAGGATAGGCCCGTTGGGGTTCTGTTTGAATGCCAGCGGGTGTTTCCCATGCCAGGAGTCCAGCTGTTCGTACCATTCGTCGTAATCGTGGGATCCGGCCGATTTGGTCAGCGCTTCCAGGATGGTCTTCATGTCGCCCAGCACATGGGCGTCCACCTTGACGTTCTTGTCGATGGAGGTCGGGTCCACGTCGATGTGGATCTTCTTGGACAGGGGCGAGAACTCGGAGAGCTTTCCCGTCACCCGGTCGTCGAAGCGGCTGCCGATGGCGATCAACAGATCGCAATGGGACAGGGCCATGTTGGCCCGGTAGGACCCGTGCATACCCAGCATATCGATGAACTGGCGGTCGTTGGCCGGATAGGCGCCCAGACCCATCAGGGTCAGGGTGACCGGGATATTGGTCTTGCGGGCGAACTTGTAGAGCGCCTCGGAGGCCCCGGCGTTGATGACCCCTCCCCCCGCGTAGATCAGCGGGCGCTTAGCGTGGCGGAGCAACTCGGCCATTTTGCCAAGCTGGGAAAAATCGATCTCCGGGACGAATTTCGAGAGCGGAATATTGGCGTGCTTGGGGTAAGGCACCTCCGCCGCGGAGGCCGCAATATCCTTGGGGATGTCGACTAGGACTGGACCGGGCCGGCCCGAACGGGCGATGAAGAACGCGTTCCTTAAAATTTGGGGAAGTTCCTGGATGTTCTTCACCAGGTAATTGTGCTTAGTGCAGGAACGGGTAATTCCCACCACGTCGGCTTCCTGGAACGCGTCCGTTCCGATCAAGGCGGAGGGCACCTGGCCCGTGATAGCCACCAAGGGAACGGAATCCATTAGGGCGTCCGTTAAACCCGTGATGAGGTTGGTGGCGCCAGGGCCGGAAGTGGCGATGCAAACCCCCACTTTTCCCGTGGCCTTGGCATAACCCTCGGCCATATGGATCGCGCCCTGCTCGTGGCGGGTATCGATCAAGCGGATCCGATCGCTGTTCTGGTAAAACGCGTCAAAAATGGGGAGAACGGCCCCGCCGGTCAACCCCCAGAGCATTTCCACACCCTCTTCCACCATGATGTCCACGACCATCTGGGCACCGGTTTTGAGTTTGGATTTAGGTTGCTTCATTTTTATCCTCCAAAGGCCTCCCCCAAAAGGGGGGGAAAGCGCTAGATTTTACAATAATTCACCTGTTCAGGTGATAAATAGTGGTTAAAAATCCCACTAAACAAACGACTTTTAGGGATGAACCCTTCGGGAACCAGGTCGAGGGAACCTTGGGAGGGGAAAACCGGGCCTTAAAATAAAAAAGCCGCGAAACCCCTGGCGGGGCTCCGCGGCTTGGTAGCCGTCTTTAGGAGCGAACCGCCTCCGGACGCAATACAAGTACCAGTACCAAAAGCACTAAGTTCATTGCGATTCCGAAGGTCATGAACGACTCCTTAATTTCCGTGTCTGAAATATACCTTCACCAGTTTTATGTGTCAAGAGACCGGTAGGAGGCCCAATTCGCCATAGTGGCAAGGAAAGAAATCCCTATAAAACCTGAAGAATTTCGACATCCTTTTCTTGATACGAGCAATCATCCCTCGCTTCAAGTCAAACTTAATAAGAACCGGCCAATTGAATGACAATGAAAAAAATCAACGCCATGATGATCCAAACCAACCCGTAACCCCTGATCTCTTCCCAGTGAAGCAACCCCTCCTGCCGGCTGACCGACCGCTTCAAACGCCCGAAAAAAAACAAGGCCAAGGGCATCAATACGATCAGTATCACAGAACCCACGGCCACATCATTTTGAAGTTCAGGTTTTTTGACCATGCGAAGGGCCAAAAAAACAATTAAAAGAGTCAAAAACGTATGGAACATCCAAAAGAGAACATACTTTAATAGTGCCGGAGGAATTTGAAGCAGTCGAATGGAGGGATGGTTGAGTTTGAGGTTTTCTGAATGATTTTCCCTGGAAAGACGGGTTCCGCATCGGGCACAAAAACGAAGATTCTTGCCGTGGGCAAACCAGCTGGATTGAACAACGCAATGTTTGTGAGGGCAGGACTGGATGATCCAAGAAATCGATATGGCAAACCAGACGCAAAGAACCACTTGAAGCAACAAGCCCAAATCAAGAAAGCGATATTCAAAAGACCCCGTGACGAAACTCAAAAAGACATTCAGGAAAAAAAACCAAAACCAGGGTTCCAACATCCTGATGATCCTGAAATCTTCTGAAACTTCCACAAAATACCGCCATCCCTTGCCGATACACCACAAAACCAGGGCAAGAACTAATAAGGTTTCTAAAGCCATCCTTCGGCTCCTCGGTAAATTTAACCTTCCGCTAATTCAAATCGAAAATTATGGTAACCCAGAGAATTGAATTAGTTTAACTAGATTACTCCTAAAGATACCCCAGACGTCGCAAAATCGAGTAAACCAAGCCGCACAACAACAACACCAGCCAAAGTGAAAAAAACCATCTGGCCGCTTTGGAAAATCCCTCGATTTTCCAGCCTGAGATTTTTCGGAGATGGAGAACCAAAAGGTAATTCAAAAAGCAAAGGAAATAAGCACCCAGCGCCAATGGAATTCGTTGGCCTATGAACCGGATGGATTGATACAAAAGAAGAATGGAAAGCCCAAAATAAAAACCCATCCAGCCCCACACTCCCTGGCTGACCCAAACCCGGACTATTTTTTTCTCTTCCGATTCATCTTCTCCTCCGAACTCTAATACGTTCAAGAAATTAAAATAAAGCCAAACCCAAACAATGCCCAACCCCAGAATGGCCATAAAGGAATAGGAATGGGCTTCCCTTGTCAATGCAATCGTCGTGTCGACCCATAAAAAGAAGAGAGTTAGGGTCCATAGATTTCCAATAATTCGAGGAGGAAGGCTCGGAATCCAACCGACCATGAGGGTCCCGAGCACTGATACTAACAGAGCCGAAAAGAGCATCAGTCCCTTGATCCAAACTGACATGGAAAGATCGGCCCATTCATTGAGCGCTAATAGACCATGGGTTTCCTCGAAAAGTGGAATGTTGATGATAAATAGGAAATACAGGGAGAAAGAGAGAATCAGATAGAGCAAGACCTGGAAAACGAGGCCTCTTTTGAATGTCACGTTTACTGATCCTTGTTTGTTTTAGAAAGGTCCATCTTTTCAAATTTACGACATGAGGGCAATGGAGGCTTTTTCCGAGTACAAATAACAACGTTAATAATAAAAAAGCCTAATAAAAGGCTTAATAAATCAAGGTTTGTTCACAACATGATTTAGCGCATAAATATTGTTTCCTAGATATGTTAATTTTAATCATTGTCTTGTTTCTTTTATAAATATACAGATTAATAATCTTTATAAGCCTATATAGCTCTATACATCGTAATATATCATAACGTTGCTTGATTGATGATTCTAAGTAACTTAACAAGCAGCCTTCGACACCTACCAAAACCTTTCAGGAGGATAGAAATGAAGCAGAAATGGTCGAAAGAAAAAATCGTGGAGACAATTAAGGATTTGCAGCGGCAATCCACGGATATTTCCGCGAGCAACATTTCAAAGAATTACATTCCCCTTTTCACGGCCGCCTGCTCCAGGCGTTATTTTTCCAGTTGGGCCAATGCCGTAAAAGCGGCTGGAATTGACTATGACCAAATTCTGGAGGCCGGGAAAGCCCGTAGGCGCAAGAAACTCACGAAATGGTCGAAAGAAGAGGTTTTGGAGCAAGTCCGCCTGGCCGAATCAAAGAATCTATTAACGACCTACCGAGACCGGCTAGCGCTTTATTCAGCCGCCCGTAGAGAATTCGGAAGTTGGAAACAAGCCCTGGAAGCGGCGGGATACCGTCTTACCAAGGGAGCGCATAAAAACTCAAACCAAATTTTCAAGAAGGACGAAGCCAGTTCCCCTTCTCAAACCGCATCGGTTTAGGTATTAAGTCGCCACGGGAGCCAGTGGTTAACGAATGATGGCCAGTTTTTTCGTAACCGTCTGGTTCCCGACCGTGACATTGTAAAGATAAAGGCCACTTGCTAGTCGGTCCCCACCCTGGTTAACGCTGTTCCATGAAATTTGATTGATTCCCTTCTGGGTTTGTCCGCTTCCTATCGTTTGGGAATAAACCAATGTACCGGCGATATCAAATATTTTTAACGAAACATTTTGGGGGGAAGGCAGGTTCCACGAAAGGGTGAGATGACCATCCCTACTGGGATTAGGGAAGAAAAAAGTCGTTCTTTCAGAAAAAGAAAAGTCCGCCACTGATTTGGCGATAGGGGTCGGGCTAATGGTCGCGATCACTGTTTCCGGCAATATTCTAATGGAATTGGAACGCATGTGGGTCGTCACGATATCCATGGACCCCGAGCCCGTAGTATCCAGTGCCGCCACTTCAACCGGGCCGTAGTTGGAATCCGAATCGGAAGCCACGTTGAGGCTTTGCAATAGTTGAAAAAGATTTCCATTCCATTGGAAGAGGTCAAGCAGGTCCGAATCCCTATTGGCGACAATGATAGTTGGTATGCCCGTTTTGTCCAAATTAGCAACCGTTAATCCATTAGGATGGTTTCCATTAGTCGCAAGAGGTGGTTGGAGAACCAACGTTCCGTCCTTCTGCTGAAGGTAAATCCAGAGAATATTTTTTGCGAAATCGGTAGCAACCAGATCCGATCGACCATCATGGTTCAAATCTACGATACGAACATCTGAAAGGTCCGTTCCTGGGGCCGGTGACAGCGTTTGTGTGATTTTGTAATCCGGAAATTCACCGGGGGACATAATGGAAGGACTCAAAACGACTAATTGTCCGGTGCCCAAGCAAGCCACTACGATTTCATTAATGCCATTACCGAATAAATCCCCCACAGCGACTTGAGTGGGTCCTACGGGAACAGCAAAATCATGGCGAACTCCGAATTTTCCATTCTTTAACTCAAAAACTGAGATTTTATTGGCCCCAAAATCCGCTACGACCGCAATGGGAACTCCACCCGCTTTGGTGAGCCCATAGTTAACACCAACGGGTTGGGAAAGTGTCGGACTTTCATCCGATTTTTGAAATCGAGCGCCTTTCCACCGAAACATTTGCAGAACGGCTGAATCATAACAAGAGACAAGGAGATCCTCTTGCCCAAATCCATCCGGCACTGCCGCCAACCCACGGGGACTCCAGCCCACTTGTATTTCGCTCAATAGTGTTAACCCCGATGGGCTTGGTGAAAAAACCTGAACCGTGGACATTTCTTTAACCAGAATGCTTTGGGGTGTTGATTGTCCAATAAAGGTTGGCGAACCAAAATTTGCGACCGCCAAGCATTGGCTTGCGCTTCCAGTAAAATGACCTAGGGCTAAACCCCTGGGAGAGGTGCCCGTTGTGATCGAAACAGGGGTTTGAAATGAATAGGTTCCAGCCGAATAGCCAATTATTGGCAAAAGAAAAAATACCGAAAATGCAAAATGATAGGGTTTGAACAAAGGTCCCTCCTTCGTTGAATGGAATTATTTTACCTCATTATTTAAGACGGCACCAACACAACCAGGGTGCGGGTAAATAAAAGGATTTAATTTTTATGAATAGGACGCAAAAAACATGATCTCAGGTTTGGCGGGTTAATTAAAACTTACAAGCCATGGCTAAAATAGGGTGATCGTTTTCAAAGAAAACAACGGGCTTCAACCCATGTTCATTATTAAACTCCTGCGCAGCGGTAGGGGCATGAGCCATGTCAATTATCCAAAGCCCTCCAAAGGCAATGATCCCACCCCAAATGAGATTAGAACCAATGTTGTCTGCATTTACGGGATTTCCCAATAATCCACCAGAGAAAGTAGTCGTATCGGACTTGATCAAAGCGCCAAGTCCAACCGAAAGGACTGACAGTACTTCCCCCCCGAGCAAAACATCTCCAGTTATGTAGTCATCCGCGTAGAAATGACCGTAACCGTGAATAAGAAGCCCTGGAAAAAACGCCAAAAGAAACGCTTTGTTGGGATCTTTGTAAAAATAGGTTTGGTGATTGGTTTCTAAACTTCCGGATAAGCCGGGATCAGACAATTGGGCCGAAGCGGTCCTACTACCCAAGAATAAAACAATCACGGTCAGGAGAAAAACAATACGGCAAGAATGGTGGGTCATAGTTTTCTCATTTTACGTTCTGGACTTATGCCGGTCAAAAGAAAACTCCGATGACTTTTCAGCGCTTCAGCGAAGTATAATTTAAGAAGCGGACGGCTCTTTCGTCTTTTTAGCAACCTCCGGCGATTTACCGGATTCTTCTGCTTCTTGTTTGCTTTTTTTCGCCTTTTTGTCCGTTGAGGGCTCATTTGATTTTTCCTCAACTGGGCGATCTACCAGTTCCAAAAATACCATTTCTGCCCCATCCCCAGGACGGTATCCCAGTTTTAATATTCTCGTATACCCGCCTTTACGTTGGGCATAACGAAAAATCAGTGTTTTAAATAGCTTGTTGACAACTTCCCTCTCGCGGACGAAACCCAACACTTCCCGCTTGGACGCCAAAGTTTCTTTCTTGGCCGCAGTGATCATTTTTTCAGCATAACGGCGTACTTCTTTGGCACGAACCTTCGTAGTCTTAATTCTTTCGTGCTTCAATAACGAAGTTACCATGTTTCTTACCATGGCCCGACGATGAGCGGGTTGAACTCCCAACCGACCATGGTGTGCCTTGTGACGCATGAGTTTCTCCTATCAATACCCTTGAGGGTGTTAAACCGCAGCTTCTACGCGTGGTAATGTGGCCGTTTTTCCCTTGGCGAGGATCGAATCCACATCCATGCCGAAGGACAGACCCATTCCGCTTAGAATTTCTTTAATTTCATTGAGTGACTTGCGACCAAAGTTTTTGTACTTCAACATATCCGTCTCGGTTTTCCGAACCAGGTCACCAATGGTTTTGATGTTAGCTGTTTTGAGGCAATTGGCAGATCGAACCGACAATTCCAGTTCTTCCACGCTCTCATTGAGCAATTCGCGAAGCCGTTCCTCCTCTTCGCTGACCGCATCATCCTGAGCAGAGGGTTCTTCCTCGAAATTGATGAAAATCTGCACCGAGTCTCTCATAATTTTGGCCGAGTGAGCCAAAGCATCCTCGGGATGAATGCGACCATCCGTCCAAATTTCGATAATAAGCTTATCGTAATCGGTCATTTGTCCAATTCGAGCTGATTCAACCAAATATTTAACCTGCGTGACTGGGGTGAAAACCGAGTCGATGGGAATCACACCGATCGCTTGACCTTCCCGTTTGTTGCGATCCGCAGGAGCGTAACCACGGCCTTCGGCGATCTCAATAGCCACGTCTAAAAGCGCATCTTCCTCCGTCAATGTTGCCAAGTGCAATTGCGGATTAAGAATCTCTACATCCGAATCTATCTGTATGTCAGCGCCAGTTACCTTACGCTCTCCTTTGACGTTGAGGCGCAAGGTCTTTGAACCCGACCCATACATTTTTATTTTGAGTTCTTTCAGGTTTAAGATGATTTCAGTCGTGTCTTCAACCACACCCGGTATGGAGGAAAACTCGTGAGAGACGCCTTCGAATTTTACCGACGTGACTGCCGCCCCTGATATTGATGAAAGAAGAATTCTCCGCAAAGAATTTCCAATCGTGTGGCCATAACCTCTTTCAAAAGGTTCCGCTATGAATTTTCCATAAGTCGGGGTTAATGTTTCCTTCTCGTAATCAAGAAACTTTGGAATCTGAACGTTACCGATTTGCATGATCCCTCCTGCGTGGGTCTGTCCTAGTTACTTTGAATACAATTCGACGATGAGTTGTTCCTGCACCGGCAAGGCGATTTCTTCCTTGGTCGGAACCTTCTTAAAGACACCCGATAAGGTTTCAGTGTCCACTTCCATCCATGCGGGAACGCCCCGTTTTTGCAGTTGTTCCAACGACTTTTTCAACATTACGTTGTCCTTATACTGTTCCCGAATCGACACTTTATCTCCCGCTTTAAGCGAATAGCTCGGAATGTCGACCTTTTTGCCATTGACCAGGACCTGTCCATGGCGAACCACTTGACGGGCTTGAGTACGCGATTCCGCGAAACCCATTTTGTAAATGATGTTGTCCAACCGCTGTTCCAGCAATTGGAGAAGGGTTTCACCCGTTACTCCCTTTTTCCTCGATGCGATCACAAAATAACGACGGAACTGTTTTTCAAATAAGCCATAAATACGCTTCACTTTTTGTTTTTCGCGAAGCTGAAGCCCGTATTCGGTATCCTTCCGGCGCTTCTGGCCATGCTGTCCGGGTGCGTAGCCACGACGTTCAAAGGCGCACTTATCCGTTTCACAACGGGTTCCTTTTAGATATAGTTTCATTCCCTCCCGCCGACAGATCCGGCAAACAGACTGATCACTCATTCAAAAGCTCCTTTACACACGCCGGCGCTTGGGCGGCCGGCAGCCATTATGGGGGACGGGGGTCACGTCCTTGATCATGGTTATTACCAGACCGCTCGTTTGGATGGCGCGGATGGCGGCTTCACGGCCCGACCCAGGGCCTTTTACAAAGACTTCCACTGACTTCATTCCAGCATCTACAGCTTTTTTGCCTGCAGCTTCAGCAGCGACTTGAGCGGCAAAAGGAGTCGATTTTCTACTTCCTTTGAAATTCATCGATCCAGCGGAGGACCAAGCCACAACATTTCCACGCGGATCGGTTACCGTCACCAACGTATTGTTGAAGGTGCACTGGATATGGACTACACCATTTCGGGGGGCTTTCTTGCCTTTTTTAGACCCCGCCGATGGCGAAATTTTATCCGAGGACGCGGGTGTCTCCACCTTCACTTCCTTGGATTCCGGTTTATCTGTCACTCGCTCTCTCCTTCATGATCCGAATTAAATCGGGCACCAAAATTTACTCTTCCTTTTTGCGGCCACTACCAACGGTCTTTTTTGGACCTTTGCGGGTACGAGCGTTCGTTTTGGTTCGTTGTCCACGCACGGGAAGCCCCTTTCGATGTCTGCTTCCCCTGTAGGTTCCAATATCGATCAATCGTTTAATATTCATCGAAATCTCGCGACGCAGATCGCCTTCAACTTTGACGTTTTCAGTGTTAAGAACGTTCGTGATGCGGGCGACTTCGTCCTCTTTTAAATTTTTAACCCTTACATCAGGGCTAACGTTTGCTTTTGACAGAATTTTCCGCGACAGATTGGGGCCTATGCCGTAAATATAGGTTAAACCCACTTCCACGCGTTTTTCTTTCGGCAAATCCACTCCGGCTATGCGTGCCATAATTCTCCTCGATTAACCCTGGCGTTGCTTGTGCTTGGGATTGATGCAAATCACACGCACCACACCCTTGCGGCGGATCACTTTACATTTATCACAAATTGGCTTGACCGACGAGCGAACCTTCATTTTTCAACCTTCTTTCAATCTCTGTGCTTTATGGTATGGGGCAGCTCACTTGAACCGGTAAGTAATCCTTCCTCGGCTCAAATCATAGGGAGACAATTCCACAGTGACCCGGTCTCCTGGAAGAATACGAATAAAATTCATTCGCATCTTTCCCGAGACATGAGCCAGTACCACGTGTTTGTTTTCCAGCTCCACTCGGAAACTGGCATTCGGAAGGGCTTCAATCACCGTTCCTTCAACCGAAATCGCTTCTTCCTTGGCCATATGTCTCCATCCCGAGAGGATTTAACCGACCCGGGTTAGGTTTTGAGGCCCCTCGGCCAAGACTGCGATGGTGTCCTCAAAATGGGCGGAGAATTTACCATCTTTCGTTACGACTGTCCAGCTATCCTCCAGCACCTTTACCTCATCTTCCCCCACATTGACCATGGGTTCCAACGCCAAACACATTCCCTCGACGATACGGGGGCCCTGGCGGGGCTTCCCGTAGTTTGGAATTTGGGGTTCCTCATGCATCGCCTGCCCAATCCCATGCCCGACATAATCCTTAACTACCGAAAAGCCTTCATTTTCAACGTAACTTTGGATCGCATGACCAATATCCGAGATTCTGTTTCCTGCCCTTACCTGATCAATCCCGATATCCAATGCCCTTCGAGTAACCTCAATTAATTTTTTAGTTTCCTCGGAAACCTTCCCAACCTGGAAAGTTCTTGCTGAGTCCCCGCAATATCCTTTGTAAAAGGCACCCAAATCAATCCCAACGATGTCACCTTCTTCAAGAACCCTAGAGCCGGGGATTCCATGAACCACTTGCTCATTCACCGAAGTGCAGATAGTGGCTGGATAACCGTGGTAACCCAAAAAAGCCGGTACACAATCATTTTTTTTTAAGTACTCCGCCGCAAAAAGGTCTAATTCTTTTGTCGTTACCCCTGGACGGACTTTTTGGCCGATTTCCAAAAGCGCTTCTCCGACCACCCTTCCACTTACCTGCATCAGTTTCAATTCCGATTCGGTCTTGATTGTAATCACGAACTTTGGGCAACCTTATCTAAAACCTCAACAATCCTTGGAAAAGAAAATTCAAACACATCCTCACAGGAAACTCTTTTTAAGAGTTCCTTCTTCTCGTAATAAGCGATTAAGGGTTCGGTGTCTTTTCGATAAACAGTTAAACGATTCTCGATGGTTTCCGGCTTATCATCTGTACGTTGAATCAGTTCTTTTCCGCATTTGTCACAAATTCCATCTCGAAGGGGTTTCATGGTTTCAATATTGAACGTCGAGCCGCAGTTTGGGCAAACCCTTCTACCGGTTAATCGCCGAATCAAAACTTTGTGACTCACTTCGATCTTCAAAACACAATCCAACTTAATCTTCATTTCTTTTAGCATTCCCTCCAAGCTCTCCGCTTGGGGCACCGTTCTCGGAAAACCGTCCAATATGAATCCTTTTTGGGCATCCGCTTGTTTAATTCTTTCACGAATTAACCCGATTACCACTGAATCAGGAACCAATTCACCACGTTTCATGAATTCTTGTGCTTTCAGTCCCAGTTCGGTTCCTGCTTTGACCGCAGAGCGAAGCATATCCCCGGTTGAAATTTGGGGAATATAATATTTTTTAACCAATTCTGCCGAATAGGTCCCTTTGCCTGCCCCAGGTTCCCCTAATAAAATAATCCTCATTAGAACGCACTCCGTCCCTTCAATCGGCCCTTTTTCATAAAACCATCGTAATGCCGCATAAGTAAATGGGATTCAATTTGTTTCATCGTGTCCAGAGCCACACCCACGATAATTAGCAGGGATGTACCCCCGAAATAAATGGGAATGTTTAGGTTTCGGGTGATCAGTTCAGGAATGACCGCAACCGCACAGACTGCCAAGGCTCCCCAGATGGTGATTCGAGTCAGGGTGCGGTCTATAAATTCCGCCGTTTGCTGGCCCGGACGAATACCGGGGATGAAGCCGCCATATTTTTTCATGTTTTCGGAAAGGTCCGTTGGGTTGAAGGCAATCGCCGTATAGAAGTAGCAGAAAAAAACGATAAGAAGAGAATAAAGCCCGTAGTAGATCAGAGCTCCTGGTGCGAAATTGCGAGTAATGAAATCCATCACCCCAAAAGCCCAGCTTTGATCCAACCCTCTTTCGGAAAGGACTCCCTGGACATATCGCGCAATCTGTGCGGGAAATACCAATATGGATGATGCGAAAATGACAGCGATCACACCCGAATAATCAACTTTTAGGGGCAGTTGAGTAGATTGGCCCTTGAAAACTTGGCGACCCACCACACGAGTTGCGTATTGAACTGGTATTTTTCGAGCACCTTGCTGAAGGATAACGATAAAGGCAATGGTTGCCACGGTAAAAGTTACGAAGAAAAGTACCGAAAACAAGCTGACCGAACCAATGCGAACCAAACGGTATGTTGCGCTCAATTCTCCAGGAAGTCCGGCCACGATTCCTGCGAATATTATCAACGAAATTCCATTCCCGACCCCATATTCGGTGATCTGTTCGCCTAGCCACATAATGAATATTGTTCCTGTTGTCAGGGCAAGCACCGTCATAATCTGAAAACCAATTCCCCAGTGATAAACAGCATTGTCCCCAAAAGATTTCAGCAAATAAGTGGTTCCGGTTCCCTGAATAATACAGAGCCCAACTGTTCCAATGCGGGTATATTGAGTGATTTTACGACGTCCTGTATCGCCTTCTTTCGAAAGCTTTTCAAGTGTGGGAATTACTGCGGTTAAGAGCTGAAGAATGATCGACATGCTGATATAAGGCATGACACCTAGAGCAAATATGGAGGATTGCTTAAGAGCGCCACCAGAAAAAAGATTAAGAAATCCTAAAATTCCCCCACCTTGTCCCGAAAAATACTGGTTTAAAAAGGATATGTTGATCCCAGGAATCGGTATATGGATTCCGACTCGGTAAACCAAAAGAATAAGGAAAGTAAATATGACTCTATTCTTTAATTCTGGAACTCGGAAGATATTTGCAAAAGCCGAAAACACTTACAAAACCTCCGCAGTTCCGCCGGCCGTCTTAAGTTTCTCAATTGCGGAAGTACTGAAAGCGTGGGCCTTAACATTCAATGAGGCCTTTATTTCTCCCTCTCCTAAAACCTTGACCCGCTTTCCGATTTTTATCAACCCCTTGGCTTTCAATTCTTCCGGAGTCACTGTTGAACCGGCAGAAAAAACAGATAACAATCCAACGTTCACGACTTCAAAAATGACCTTATCCAAGCTTTTGAATCCGCGGATGGGAAGTCTGCGGTAAATTGGGGTTTGTCCACCTTCAAAGCCGGGACGAACACCCCCACCCGTTCTAGAGTTTTGACCTTTATTACCCCGGGTTGCGGTTTTGCCATGGCCCGAGCCCGGACCCTTACCAACGATCTTCCTGCGTTTGACCGACCCCTTATTGGGTTTTAATTCAGTTATTTTCATGCCGAGACCTTTTACTTTTTAATTTGGATTAAATAATTAATTTTGGTCAACATTCCCCGGATAACAGCCGTATCGGGTTTCACCACCGTTTGGCGAATCTTTCGCAAACCCAAAGCTTCTGCGATGCGTACGTGCTGGGGTTGACGGCCATTGAGGCTTTTAACGAGTTGAATTTTTAGTTCAGTCATGATTTCACCAGCCCCGTGAGACTTTCAACGGTTTTTCCTCGAAGGGCCGCAACCGTTTCAGGCGATCTAATTTCACTCAAGCCTTTTAATGCGGCTTGAACCACGTTAAAAACATTATCGGAACGAATTGACTTAGTCAAAACATCATGAATACCAGCCAATTCACAAACAGCCCTCACTCCCCCGCCGGCGATGATTCCCGTGCCAGGGGCAGCAGGTTTTAACAGAACGCGAGAAGCCTTAAAGACGCCTATCACCTCATGATAGATGGTGACGCCTTTCAAAGGCACCTGAATCAAGTTTTTCTTGGCATCATCCACGGCCTTCCGGATGGCATCCGGAACCTCACTTGCTTTCCCGGTTCCAATCCCAACAAACCCATGGCCGTCACCGACGACAACCAAAACCGAGAAACTGAAACGCCGGCCACCTTTAACGACTTTGGCGACCCGGTTGATATGGACAACTTTTTCTTTTAAATCAAGCTTAGAAGCATCAATTCGAGCCATGGTATTCCTTCTTTAAAATTTGAGGCCGTTGGCGCGTGCAGCTTCAGCCAAGGCTTTGATGCGACCGTGAAATATATACCCACCCCTGTCAAAGACAACCTGGGTAATGGATTTTCCCTTAGCCAATTTGGCGATTTGCTCTCCTACGGCCTTGGCCGCAGTTATGTTTCCGCCATTCTTCAATTGACTTTTCATTTGATTATCAAAACTCGCCGCCGCCACCAATGTAACTCCCTTGGAATCATCGATAATTTGCGCGGTGATGTTTTTCGCGCCACGATGAACCACCAGCCTTGGCCGGTCCGGGGTGCCAGCAACCTTTTTCCGGATCCGTTCGTGGCGATGTTTTCGTTTATGATTTTGCAATTTCGACTGCATTCAGTGACTCCTCTATTTAGCGCCGGCTTTTCCGGTTGCACCAGTTTTACCGACCTTTTTGCGGACTCGTTCACCCAAATAGCGGATGCCTGTCCCTTTGTATACCTCGGGAGGTTTGACCCGTCGGATTTTCGAGGCGGTTTCCCCGACCAGGTATTTATCAATTCCCTTTACTGTTAGAAGCGTTTGTTTTTCGATGTCCACTGCTATCCCTTTAGGCAATTCCATTACAACGGGATGGCTGAACCCGAGAGACATCGTTAATTTTCCTTTTTCCAAAGCCGCGCGATAACCCACACCCTGAATTTCAAGTTTCTTCTCGAATCCCGTCGAAACACCCACAACCATATTTTTTATAAGTGCGTGGATCAATCCGTGATGCGCGCCCACTTCTTTGGTTGTTCCGTGAGACCCCTCAACAATTGAAACTTTTAACTGTTTTTCCTGGGTCTCAACCTTCAATCCCGGAAGGATTTCTTGAGAAAGCGATCCCTTGGGACCTTCCACCGTCACTTTGCTTCCTTCCACCTTCACCTTAACACCCGGTGGCAAATCCATTGGTTTTTGGGCAATACGAGCCATGACGTCTCCTAAGATTCAGCTTAAAGCAACCCCATTAATGAATGAGACAAAGTACTTCCCCGCCCACACCCTGCTGGCGAGCCTGCTGATCGGTTAAAACGCCCTTCGATGTGGAAATAATGGCTATTCCCAAACCGCCGATAACTTTGGGAATCGTCGATTTACCCGTGTAATGTCTTCTTCCCGAGCGACTTACCCGGTCAATTCTTGAAATGACCCGTTCCCGCTTATCGCCATATTTCATAGAAATACGAATAACAGAGGTTTTTCCTTTGTCTTCGACCACCTTGTAATTTTTTATAAATCCTTCTTCCGAAAGGATTCGAGCGAGTTCTAACTTGAGTTTTGAGAAGGGTACATCAACCTTCTCTTTATACATGTGGTTCGCGTTGCGAATCCGTGTCAACATATCCGCGATTGGGTCCGACATTGCCATGATGATTTCTCCTGTTACCAGCTTGCCTTAACCACGCCGGGAATCTTCCCCTCTCCGGCAAGGCTACGGAAACAAATACGGCACATTCCAAACTTACGAAGATAGGCACGGGGACGACCACAAAGATTGCAACGGTTATAGGCCCGGACCTTAAACTTTGGTTTCAACTTTTGTTTGTTAATCAAGCATTTTTTCGCCATTGAATCTCCTAATTCCTGAACGGCATGCCCATCAGTCTTAATAGTTCCTTCGCCTTTTCATCAACCTTCGCCGAAGTAGCGATGGTGATATCCATACCGTGTATCGACTGGACATTTTCAAAATTGATCTCTGGGAAAATGATCTGTTCCTTCAATCCCAAGGTATAGTTACCCCTTCCGTCGAAAGAACGGGTCGGAACCCCTCTAAAATCACGAATTCTTGGAAGGGCAACCATAAAAAGCCTTTCCATGAATTGATACATACGGTCGCCGCGCAGGGTCACCTTAGCACCCAACGGCTGGTTCGCCCTAAGTTTAAAATTGGAAATGGCTTTTTTGGATCGAGTAACGGAAGGCTTTTGACCGCTGATCAAAGCCAATTCATCCACGGCCATGTCTAACAATTTTATATTGTTCTCAGATGCCGCTTTTCCAACACAAACATTAATGACGATCTTCTCAACCTTGGGTACCTGCATGATGTTGGCAATACCAAATTTACTCATCAAGGCAGGAACCACTTCCTTAAAGTATTTTTCTTTTAATATAGTACTCGTAATCGTGGCCATCTTTACTTTTCCTTGTCCAGAATTTCCCCGCACTTTTTGCAAGATCGAACCTTTTGTCCGTTCGCGAGAGTTTTATGCGCGATCCGGGTGGCCTTGGAGCATTTTCCACAGATCACTTGGAGGTTCGAAATATGGATGGGTGCTTCTTTTTCCAGGATTCCACCCTGCGGAAGCTGTTGGTTCGGCCGGGTATGCCGCTTTACAAGATTGATTTTCTCAACCAAAGCCGTCTCGGTTTTTGGAAAAAGTCGGATGACCCGACCTTTTTTGCCCCTGTCCTTACCCGTAAGGACCACCACCGTATCGTCCCGATTAACATGCATGTCTTACAAAACCTCCGGTGCCAGAGAAATTATTTTCATAAAATTTTTATCGCGCAATTCACGGGTAACAGGGCCAAAGATACGGGTTCCACGAGGAGCCATTTGATCATTGATAATGACCGCCGCATTTTCGTCAAACCGGATATTCGAACCATCCGGGCGGGCGAACACCCGCTTTTGCCGAACGATGACAGCTTTGACAACTTCGCTTTTTTTCACTCCAGCACCTGGAATGGCCTCTTTGACGGCAGCGACGATGATATCCCCGATGGCCGCATATCGACGACGAGTTCCACCCAATACATGAATGCACATGATTTTAGTGGCTCCACTGTTATCAGCCACATTGAGCATGGTCTGAGGCATGATCATATCTTGGCCTCCTCGATTTCCACTGCCTTTTTGACCACTTTCAAAAGTCTCCAGTGCTTGTCTGCGCTAATCGGTCGAGTTTCAACGATTTGCACGACATCGCCCTTTTTGGTTTCGTTTTTTGGATCGTGAATTTTAAATTTGCTTCGACGGCGGATTAACTTTTGATAAAGAGGATGCTTGACCACCCGCTCAATGGACACCACCGCCGTTTTGTCCATTTTTCGGCTCAAGACAACCGCCGTCTTAACTCTTCCTTCTTTTCGTTTCTCTTCCATCGGTATGCTTTACCTTTCCCTTTAGGCCTTCGGACCTTTTTCCTGCTCCCGAAGGATCGTTTTCAACCGGGCGACTTGACGCCGTGCTTCGCGTATTTTCATCGGGTTTTCCAACTGTTTGGTGGACATTTGAATCTTGAGGTTAAAAAGTTCTTCTTCCTTGCTGATAATTTGCTGTTTGAGCTGTTCGACGTTCAAATCACGAATTTCCTTGGATTTCATCAAACCCCTCCCTGAGCGCGGGAAATATACTTGGTTTTGACCGGAAGCTTATGGGATGCCAGAACAAAAGCCTCTTTGGCAATAGGTTCCGGACATCCGCTGACTTCAAAAAGAATTCGTCCTGGTTTCACTACAGCCGCCCAATGATCTGGCGCGCCTTTACCGCCGCCCATACGAACCTCGGCCGGTTTACGCGTAATAGGTTTATCCGGAAAGATTCGAACCCAAAGTTTTCCGATCCGTTTCATATGACGATTAATCGCAACGCGGGCCGCCTCGATCTGGCGATCGGTCACATAGCTGGCATCCAAGGATTTCAAGCCATATTCTCCAAAGGCAAAAGAAGCCCCGTTCTTTGTTTTTCCCCGCATGCGTCCCTTCATGGTCTTGCGGTATTTGACGCGCTTTGGCATTAACATTTCTAATTCCTCTTTTTAAACCCTGGTTTGGGGTTTTTGGGGTTTGGTATCAGGCTGCCGACGTTCCCTGTGGGGAGGCCGGGGCTTTGGTGCGGGAGTTTCTTCTACCATCTTGTCTTTTGATCCAAAAATTTCTTTTTTAAAAACCCAACACTTAATACCAATCGTTCCATAGGTGGTGCTGGCAACCGCCACCCCAAAGTCGATGTCCGCCCTAAGCGTATGAAGAGGAACACGACCTTCACGGTACCATTCAGTCCTTGCAATTTCTGCACCTGCAAGACGACCAGAGCACATGATTTTAATTCCTTTGGCGCCGCCATCCAGCGCGCTCTGGATGCATTTCTTCATTGCACGACGAAAAGCAACCCTTTTTTCAAGTTGCCCGGCGACGTTTTCCGCAATCAGGGTTGCGTTAGTCTCGGGATGCTTTTCTTCATTGATGTTAATTCGTACTTCTTTCTTCGTGAACTTTTGGAGTTCTTCCTTCAACTTGTCAACTTCCGACCCCTTTTTGCCAATAACGATTCCGGGGCGGGAAGCGAAAATGTCGACCTCAACGGTTTCGCCTTTTCGCTTTAATACGACCTTAGCGATACCAGCATGCTTCAACCTCATTTTGACAAACTTCCGAATTTCAATATCTTCAAGCAATGTTTGAGTGTAGCTTGCCTTTCTCGCGTTGAACCATAAAGATTCCCAATCCCGGATGATTCCAACTCTCAATCCGATCGGGTTAATTTTCTGTCCCAAAAGATCCTCCAAACGGTGTTTTAAAAAAGTTTATTTTCCCTCATCCGAGACCACCACCTTAATGTGGCTGGTTCGATGATGAAGGGCACTAGCCCGACCCATGGCCCGAGTGATATATCGCTTCGTGTTTCTCATCATGGGCCCACCATCCACTTGGATGGAATGAATGCGCAATTTTTCAAGATCCACTCTTGAATTCTGCCCTGCGTTTGCGACGGCCGCTTTTAAAATTTTGGACAATTCACCAGCAGCCCTCTTTTTTGTAAACGCCAAAATATTCAAGGCCTCTACAACCGGTTTACGGCGTATCAACCCCACCACTTGGCGGGCTTTTCGGGGCGTTACCCTCGTGTATCGAGAAACGGCTTGTGCTTGCATATTTTCTCCTCGGCTTACTTCAAAGCCACGGCTTTTTCACTCTTGACTTGTCCATGATTCTTAAAAGTACGAGTCGGAGAGAATTCACCCAATTTGTGGCCCACCATGTTTTCTGTAATAAAAACCGGAATAAATTTTTTCCCGTTATGAATCGCGAATGTATGTCCCACCATCTCGGGATGGACAGAGCAACGACGAACGTAGGTCTTAATAACCTTTTTCTCGTTCCCGCGGTTCATTTTTTGAACGAGTTTCATTAGCTTTGCGTCCAAATAGGGCCCTTTTTTCAGCGATCGACTCATAATGGTTTAACCCTTTGACCTTTCCGTTTCTTACCCGCTATTTCCTGCGTTTCACGATGAATTTATCCGTCAACTTATTCTCGCGTGTCTTATAGCCCTTGGTGGGTTTTCCCCAAGGGGTCGTCGGATGGCGACCTCCGGATGATTTTCCTTCCCCACCCCCCATGGGATGACCGTCTCCTGGCCGAGTGACCACACCCCGGGACTGGGGCCGTTCACCCATCCAACGCATGCGACCAGCTTTTCCGATGGTCACATTGTTATGATCCAAATTGCCCACTTGTCCCACAGAAGCCATACATTCCACAAGAATCAACCGCATCTCGCCTGAGGGCAATTTAATGGTCGCGTATTCACCCTCACGGGCCATCAGTTGAGCCACAGCCCCGGCAGAACGAACCATTTGCCCCCCCTTGCCTGGCCGAATTTCAATATTGTGAATCATCGAGCCGAGGGGAATATCTTTGAGTTTCATAGCATGACCGGGTTTAACATCCGCACCAGGACCCGAAAGAACCTGGTCGCCCACCTGTAAACCGTCTGGCGCGAGGATGTAACGTTTGTCACCATCCAGATATTGAAGCAACGCAATTCGTGAAGAACGATTCGGATCGTATTCCAACGCCACAACTTTCGCCGTCATTCCTGGTTTGTCCCGTTTTAAATCGATCAAACGAAATTGGCGCTTGTGTCCCGCGCCGCGATGTCGGCTTGTGATGCGCCCGTGCATATTGCGTCCGCCGGTTCCCTTGAGCGGTTCAACCAAAGACTTTTCAGGAGCTTTCTTAGTCAATTTTTCCCCGGTAATATATGTCATTCCACGTCGACCGGGAGATGTGGGTTTGTAAGCCTTAATAGCCATGATTACGCCCCCTCAAAGAATTCAATTTTTTGTCCAGGCTTTAAGGTCACAATGGCCTTTTTCCAACGATACCCTTTTGATAAAAATCGGCCAAATCGTCGGACCTTTGCGGGAACTTTGGTGGTGTTGACTTTCAAGACTTCAACCTTTTCTTTCTTAAAAATCAGTTCCACCGCGTTTTTAATTTCCGGCTTGGTCGCGTCAGGATGAACCTCAAAGGAATACTTGCCACTTTCCCTCATTTGCGTGCTTCGTTCAGTCACCAAGGGACGAATAATAACTTCCTGGACCTTTTTCATTACACTTTCTCCTTCGCGGAGCCCAGAGTCACCAGTTGTTTAAGCGTTTCCTGGGTTAAGACCAATATTTCATGGTTTACGATTTCATAAGTGTTTAAATTTTCCCTAAATAAGACCTTTGTTTTGGGTAAATTTCTGAAACTTTTAATGGTCGGCACGTGATGATGGTCTAGAACCAAAAGACATTTCTTGCCCTCGAGACCCAATCCTTTCAAAAGCCCCAAAGCCTGCTTTGTTTTGGGAGATTCAAATTGAATCTTCTCCACAACTAAAATTTTCCCTTGCTGTGCCTTATCGGAAAGAGATTCAGCCAGCGCTTGCCTTCTCATTTTTTTGGGAAGTTCTTTGGAATAATCGCGAGGCTTAGGTCCGTGGGCTATACCACCCCCAACAAATTGAACCGCTCTTATAGATCCTTGGCGAGCATTACCAGTCCCCTTTTGCTTGAATGGTTTTTTTCCCCCGCCCGATACTTCTCCCTTGCGTTTAGTCTTGACCGTTCCAAGCCTTTGGTTCGAAAGATGCGTAGTAACACTCCGCCACAAATGGTGCTCCCGGGGCTTTAAGCCAAATACAGATTCAGGAAGATCGACCTGCCCAGTTGTTTGGCCACTTATATTGTAAAGATTTGCTTTAGACATTGGTTTTCACCTTCTGTTGCTTTTGCTTCTTCAAGCTGGGACGAACCGTTATAAGGCCGCCTTCAGCTCCCGGGACTGCGCCTTTAACAAAAAGGAGGTTGTTTTCCGAATCTACTTTGACTACCCGAAGGTTTAAAATTGTATTTTTATCGGTCCCCATGTGGCCCGGCATACGAGTACCAGGATATACACGAGAAGGATCCGAAGAAGCGCCAATACCCCCTGGCGCACGGTGAAACATGCTTCCGTGTGAATTTCGGCCGCCACGAAATCCATGACGCCTCACAGCGCCTTGAAATCCCTTGCCTTTTGTAACACCAGTCACATCCACCCATTGGACATTCTTGAAGATTTCCACCGTCAAGGATTGACCCACTTGAAAAGGCGATACATCCTCAACACGTATTTCCCGGAGGACAGCTTTAGGCGTAGCGCCCGACTTTTTAAAATGGGCTTGGAGGGATTTGGTGGTGTGCTTTTCTTTTTTTTCACCGTAGCCCAACTGAAGGGCGTTGTAGCCTTCCTTCTCCTGACTTTTCTTTTGAATTACTACACAAGGTCCAACTTCCAGAACCGTCACATGGGTGGCCTTGCCGTTATCCTCAAAAAAAGTGGTTTGACCCAACTTTTTCCCGATCAGGGGCTGAACATTTTCGCTCATGGTTCTTTCCTTACAGCTTGATCTCGACATCTACCCCTGCGGGCAGGTCGAGCTTCATTAGGGAGTCAATGGTTCTCTGATTCGGATTTACAATATCCACCAAACGTTTATGCGTTCTAATTTCGAACTGTTCCCTTGATTTTTTATCTACATGGGGACTGCGAAGAACCGTATAACGGTTTATTTCCGTCGGCAAGGGCACAGGCCCAAGCACAATGGCACCCGTTCGCCGGACCGTTTCGATAATCTCAACCGTCGACCTATCCAACAACCGATGGTCGTAAGCTTTTAACTTGATGCGGATTTTTTGACTCGTGGCCGTGGCCATTCTTCCCTCGCCTTTTCTTAGGTGTTCGTTATTCGATGATTTCGATGACCACTCCGGCGCCCACCGTGTGGCCGCCTTCCCGGATGGCGAACCGCAGTTCCTTCTCCATCGCCACCGGCACAATCAACTCGATCTCCATCGTGATATTGTCCCCCGGCATGCACATCTCCGTGCCGCCCGGCAACTGCACGCTTCCCGTCACGTCCGTGGTCCGGAAGAAGAATTGCGGCTTGTAGCCGTTGAAGAACGGTGTGTGC
>Ga0182030_10002483_pt1 | contig 39120 bp, 37 predicted proteins | sample 812S3MmetaG_FD_121299 | JGI IMG/M metagenome (GOLD analysis project Ga0182030, IMG submission 121299) | Permafrost microbial communities from Stordalen Mire, Sweden - 812S3M metaG (Illumina Assembly) | ecosystem: Environmental > Terrestrial > Soil > Wetlands > Permafrost | place: Sweden...
GCGCCGGCCCATGCATTAAAAGTATAAAGACATGGCATAAAATACTGATTTAAGGCATCTGTCCCGGTTCTTCTGGCAGTCACCTGAAGAAATTGTTCTGTCGCGTCATTGGCGTTGGGGACAAAAGCGACATCGCCTGCAGCAAACGTAACCCCTGTATTCCAGGGACCTTTAAACAAATCGGTTGGTCCGGACGGCGCTATGTTCCAGGCAGCATCGCTGTTACTTCCTGCGTTTGTTACGGCAGCCTGAATAGACTGAGTATTCAAAGTTCCGGCGTCACTCAATGATGAAGAGTAAAACGAATAACCATACAGAGCGGCCGCATCAGAGGCAAATTGCAATTTACGTACTGCTAAAAAATTACGCATTACATCCGTCGAAAAACCTACGTAGCCGATAAGCATGACCATAGCCAACGCCACGAGTGGAAAAATCGAACCACTTTGTAGTCGAATTGCTCGTCGAGCATTGAGTCTTTTACTTCGAGACCGCATAAGTGTCCTTACGTGAGCCTGAAAATGCCTCCACCATCCACCCTAGTGGACCAGGTGCCTGAACATCTTTTGAGCCAGGCTCCATAAGTGGCGAATATGAAACCGGGGGTGGGGGCGCAATTACCGGCAGGGGAGATATCGAAGGCAGCGAGTTAGCGGCTGCAGCCTTCGCATCTGATTTGATACCGGCGACCGGCAAAAGATCGCGTTCGTCGGCTCCTGGTAACGGATATTTTTCATGGTTACCGGAACTGCGCAGCACAAGGCGAAGTTTGCTATCGCCAATGGCTTGCGCCAACTTCTCGGCGTCGACCGGGTCGACAGCTAATGTGATCTTGTGGTCCTCTAACGATTTAAGTTTGTCTGAAAGCACGATTTCTTTGGGTGCGCTCAACAGAACCGTAACGCTTTGACACAAGGTACGCGTATATTTCTTTCCTTCTTTTCCAACCGAAGTGGCGATGATGTCGACTACGTCTCCATTGACGATCGAATGATCAACTAGCTCGTCTTCTTCCAGTTTGAGTGTTATTGCTCGTTGATCGTGAAATAGCACGCCAGACAAACTTGCCTGATCTTTCATAAGCTGGTCTTTTAGCACCGGTTCTCCGGCTCGAATATAGGCGTTGGTCGTTTTACCGATTAGCTCAGGGTAAGACGTCAACAAATTTGGACGCATGTAACTTTGCGGAATGGTCATATATTGCAGGTTGCTGAAACCGATTTTACAGCCCGGAGGAATGTCTTTAATCGCCGAGATGACCTTAACCACTGGAGTCGTAACAGGTTTCGTAAATGCGCGGGAAATCCCAGCAATCAAAAATACTCCCATCGCCACGATAAGTACGATAGAAACAGGGCTCTGATTTTTTTTCGCTTGCGATGAGTTATTGAAAGTTTTTTCGCGACTTAAAAGTGGCGCGACTTCAGGTGAGCTAGAACGAGCCAAGGATCAACCTCCGTTTAATTTACTGTTGGTAGACTTCTTGCGAAACTGTAGCTTTTTCAGTCATTGCAAAATCTGGAAACGTTATTTGTGGTGCAGAAGGATCAAGGGTCAAAGGAATGTTCACTGCAGTTACTGGCGTGCCAGACTGCTGAGTGAAAGGATTGATCAATAGACTAAAAGGATATTGAACTAAGATGCCTATAGTTCCAGGTTGCACAGTAGCTGCCGCAGTGCCATCTGAATCCCATGGCAAAATTTTGATTGAGGCACCGGCTGGAAGATTACCGGTATTTCCATTTGAAAGTAATGACGCGGCCCCCAGTGATTGATAAATTATGGACGATGTATTGACCGCGGCTCCATTCCCGCCAAAACCTCGTACAAAATCTCTGGTTGCCGAGTCCTGAAGATTTGGTACGCGAGCCGCCGCGCGGGCCCCCTCTTGTGCAGTGAACGCCAGCACTTGAATTTGGAAAAAAGCTTTTCCAAAGTAGACGATACCTACAAGAAACATCAAAAGTATTGGTGCTGCAAATGCAAATTCAATCAACGACTGCCCGTTAGCCGATCTCCGTTTGTGGTGTCGTGTGTGGTGTCGTCTTGGTATCATCTGGAATTGAGTCTCTAGTAAGTTGCAGAGGGTTTTCACCCTCTGCATTATTGTCAACAACAATAGGTCGAACTATTGGAGATTGGCTGGAGTTTGATTGGCGTTTATCAGGTGATATGTATCGGCTACTCCGTGCAAGCCAGGTGCACCGCCGTAGTTGATGGCGCTTTGTACTCCGAGAAATATGTCCCCGGAGATGTGACCTAGTTCGCTGAATGCGACCATGCATACTGCTGCCACGCAGCCAATACCTAGTGCGTACTCAACCATACTCTGCCCTTTTTTACTTCGAACCGTGCGCATGTTTTTTCTCCTTAAATCAAATCGAGCTGATGTTTTGCCAAACGTACTTTGCTTTCCTTGACTTGCTAACTGTCTCTAGTCGGCCGTGTTTGTTAGTTATTTGTCAGAAATTTATCGCACTAAGGCTTGATAACTTTCGCCATCTATTCTCAATAACGATGCTGCTAAAGTTACTTCTAAGATACATCTTTGTCAATTTGTTTTTGCTAATGGAGGAGTCCGAGGTTGTTTTTGGAGGCGGAGGAGAACTGGGATTTGTTTTATAAATGAACACTGGTTGGGAGTTCCTGGCGATAACGATTTCATGCCGGTCTAATTGTAACTGAATACAGTTTATTTCCCGCGTGATGCTGGCGGGGTTGAAAAGTAGGATAATTCTCAATAATAGAATGGCGGGTACGGGTATGTTATGCAGAAACAAACAGGGCGTGCCTGCGCACACCCTTATGGTGTCGCGCGCAACTTTTACATGATCGAGTCAGGAGAGATTGAGATTATCGAGATAGTCAACGGCGCGGAGCTACTTATTGTGATGCGTCTCGGCGTCATATCGTAGCTGTGCTCGATTCATCACGTCACTGGCTTCCCTTTCTCCACCATCAATGATACTTTTCGCCTGATTGCGCAAATCAAAAGTAGCAGCATCGATAGCTTCATCAGAGTATGCTCTTCCAGTCATCGCTTTTCCGACCATAACCTGCCGCATTTCGGCAGCCATGCTGTTTACTTGATTTGTGATGAACTGAGCTCGCGTTTTTGCGCTCGTTCTAATCATTTCGGCCTGAACGGTCGCTTCGACCAACTCCCGATCGACTTTGGCATAATTTTCGGTAGGCTTCGGAGGCTCCACGGCATCAGTCTTATGGACATCTGAAGTTTTATTCTTCGAATCAATTTCATCCATAAATTTCATGCTGTAACTGGCTTCGCTCGAACGAGGAAAGTCAGTTATTATTATTCGAAATTGTTGCTGTGCAGCAGCTATGTCATTCAGTTTTAGATATACAAGAGCAAGGTAGTAATAGGCGCGAGCATTTTTCGGCTCAGCGACGATCAACTTCTTAAACAATGGCAGCGCAACGATGTAGTTTTCTTTTTTAAATTCCGCTGCAGCCTGCGAAGCCAGATCGGCTGCATTGCTGTCGGGCAAAATAAGACAATGGGAAATAGCGATGAAGAGAGTGCAACCAAAAAGCTTTAACAATTTGCTTTTCGCGGGCAGAACTCGCTTGCCAGCACGTATGTATTTAGGGATATCTTTCACCGCCTCCATATTTCCATTATGGCGCATTTCTCGCGCGGGGAAAAGACGCGAGCTGATGCCACTGGAAAGCAATGACTAATGATCCCTTATCGATTAGACTAAGCCAACAACCTTTGAGGAACCTGCATGTTCAAGTACATAGTAGTTGGTAAAGGCATGATCGGTAGCGCAGCGGCAAAGTACTTAAGTAGTGCGAGCGATAGCGTCGCAGCGATCGGCATAAATGAACCAGCCGACCTCAAAAAGCATAAGGGTGTGTTTGCCAGTCACTACGATTCTGGGCGCATTACTCGCATACTCGATAGCGATTACACGTGGGCACTTGCTGCCAAAAGATCAATTGAGATGTATTCAATAATCGAAGAAAAAAGTGGCATCAAATTTTTTCATCCTCGAGGCTGTATAAAAGTGGTGCCAGATTCCCCAGAGAAGCAAGCATATATTGACGCCAACGAAACGATAGGGAACAAGCTAGGCGCTATCAGCCAGCGATTGACAGCGGACGACCTCATCGCTCAATATCCATTCCTCAAATTTCCATCAGGTTCAATTGGTATAGCTGAAAAAATCACAGCTGGCTGGATTAATCCGCGGAAGCTCGTTGAAGCACAACTGATTCTAGCCAAACTAAACGACGCGCAAATCATAAACGATACTGTTGTGAGAATAAGCCGTGAAGTCGGCGCGCTCTCAATAGAAACCTTAAGTGGTCAAAAATATCAAACTGAGAAAGTTGTAATAGCGGCTGGCGGCTTCACGAACTTCAACAACTTACTTTCTAGCGAAGTAGAGTTGACACCACGCGCTGAAACAGTTGTGCAAGCGAGGGTCAGTTCCGGTCAATTGCCAGAATTTAAAAATATGCCGTCAGTAATTTGGTTTCTAAAAAATCAAGAAAAGCTTGAATATGTCTATGTAGTGCCACCAGTTCAATATCCAGACGGAAACTACTATATCAAAATGGGTGGCGACCGCGAATCAGAGCAAAGATTCACTTCTCTCGACGAGCTAAATAACTGGTTTCACTCAGATGGTGGACAAGAGGGAGTTACGGTATACCAAAAGTTGATGCAGGAAATGCTTCCCACCTTAAAGGTCGAACAATGGCTCAGCAAGCCTTGTGTCGTCACAGATACAGTTACAGAAAAGCCATACATCGACATCGTGGAAGAAGGAGTTTATATCGCGGCAGGTGGATGCGGTGCAGCCGCAAAATCATCGGATGAATTCGGTCGGCTAGCGGCACTTTGCGCCCAGGGACAACATGACCCCTCCTATGATAAGGACGCTTTTAAAGTGGTTTTGAAAGATCAAATTATCGATCATGAAATCGAAAAGCGAAAATTCAAATTTTAAAGCTTCTTAGAGGGTTGGTTATGACCCAACTCGGGACATTTTGCCGGTAGAAAAAGCTATTTTGTCGATGCTAGCTCCAAAGATTGCAGAGTCTTTGCTAAATCATTATGACGCCTGAACTCGACTCTAATCTCGATCGCCTCGATGATCTTATTGATGCCTCGTGCTTGAGACGGAACCGGATGCTTTCTGAAGAAGTCCTTGACCTCATCTAACTGTTGCTGTGTATCCAGTGCATTCATAGCCATGACCAAGTTTAGCATCAGGTGTTCTGGAAACCGCCAGGCGATGCGGATGATGTGCTTCCTGACGAACTCCCACGCCTCTCCCCGGCCCGCACTCTCCTCCATTATTGCAGCCACCAATAGTGGTGCATCTTGTCGTTCAACTTTGCTCGTCAACGACATTTTGAGGGTCTTCTCAATCAGCGCGGGCTCTTGGAACATGCTTAGAGCCATTAATGCGCTATTCTTTCGCTCAGGTGTTTTTGAACGTTGCCATAGTCCTTCAATTTTCTCGAAATCCTCATGGTTTCCATTGTATGCAACTATTCGCAGCATAGGCTCGAAAAGCTCACTTTCGACAGCAGAGGCATCGTCATGAGTAAAATATTCATTAGCAAGCTTACGCGCTTGCGCAATTATCTCTTTATCCTGTCCCAGGGTTCCGAGAGTCAGCAATACTTGCGCGCGCTCTCGTTTAACCAGGTCTGACTGGTCTTCTACTGCCGACCATCCGAATTGCTTCTTCGCATGGGCAAGCCTATCTCGAACGAACGCCGAAAATGGAGCGCGAGCATTGTCATCCACCAGTAGGTTCATTTCGCTGAACTGATTACAAATCACTGACGTGACGTTCGGGTCTTCCTCATCTTTGTAATACACAGTGAATTCAAGATACTGCTTTACTGGTATCTGTCCAGAAAGAGCCAGATAGAATTGATCCGAAAGCACCGACGCACGCTCTAGCACCGTCATTTCGCTCATGTGAGACATGATTGCCTTTAGATCATCTGGCGAATACAAGACACGGAAGTAGCCCTCGCCTTTTGCGTTTACCAGGAATGGGGCTTTCTTATTCGTTCCAAGAACACCGGTCTTTTCGGTAAAAAGAATTTTCTGCGATGCGTTCGGGTCTTTGTTACTCAGGCTTCGAACTTGCAAAGGAATTTGCCAGGCCGACGACAGATTGGGCGTCTCATTAGTTTCCTTGCTGTCCTTAACCTGATTCGGCTCCTTATCGTCTTTGGAATCAGTTAGAAACACAAATCGCTTTTGCGATAACGATGTATTTGGTTTCGAAGAATCAACTGTAACTTGTGGAAACCCCTTCAGGTAAACCCAACTATGCATAAGCTCCGAAACGTTCTTTCCAGAGGTAGCAGACAACGCAGTCCACAAATTCTCTGGAGTTGCATTGGCTAGCTCATGACCAGCCAGGTACTTGCGAATACCATCTCTAAAAGTGTCTTGCCCAAGAAAACCTTCGAGCATGTACAAAACAGCTGCGCCTTTTTCATAGGTGATTTCATCGAAAACCTGATCGATCTGATCTGCGTCTTTAATTTCTGCATGAATCGGTTGCGTTGCCCGCAATGAATCGCTCAGCATCGACTGCTCTCGTTCGAGCGTAAATTGATTGCGATAGTGCCAGGTTGGCTCCACTATATCGACCGCCTTGGTCGACATCCATTCGGCGAAAGCCTCGTTCAGCCAGATATCATCCCACCACTGCATGGTGACTAAATCACCAAACCACAAGTGAGCCATTTCGTGCGAGACGTTAAGAGCAACTTGTTGCTTAGCATCGAGGGAGATTGTTTTTTCATCAACCAGAAGCAAGTCTTCTCGAAAAGTGCATGCTCCCAGGTTCTCCATGGCACCATTTGGGAAATCGGGGATGGCGACCAGATCAAGCTTCTTAGCACAATATGGAATATTGAAATATTTCGTGTAATAGTCGAGCACCTTTCCAGCAAGAGCGCGAGAATACTCAGTCATCTTCTCTTTGCCAGGCGCGCACCATATTCGGATTGGCACACCAGCAGAATAAATCGGTTCCGAAGGCACAATGTGTCCGATGACGAGAGCTACGAGATAAGTCGACATCTTGGGAGTGGGTTCGAAATCGATAACCTTACGTCTCGTTTCTTTATCAATGACTTCTTTAAGCACCGGCGAATTTGAAACAGCTGATTCATCAGCATTCATCGTCGCTGAAATCGAAAAAGTAGCTTTATACGCAGGTTCGTCAAAGCAGGGGAACATTCGACGCGCATCGGTGGGTTCCATTTGCGTTGCCAGGAGCCAACCTACTCTTCCTTCTGAATCAGTAACCTTTTCGCGGAAAAAGCCTTTCAGTTTATCGTTTAGTTTTCCCTGGAACACCAACGTCAAGCTGTATTGCCCGGGCTGAATCGGCTCAGAACTCTCCAGCATGACTTCTTCAAATTTAGCTTTATGCCGAACGGAAAGCTTTTTGGTTTTCTTCCAGCTGGGGGATTTATATTCTGCTTCGCTAACGTAAATATCGGCCGAGTTCAGCACAATTTTTTTGGTGGCAGTGCGGACTTGAATATGAATTGTTTCCTCGCCTGAAAATGATTTAGTATCAGGCTTAGGGTCAAAGTACAGGACGTAAGATGATGGTGTGACATCGCCAGGCAGTCTCTCCTTTTGAACGGTGTCATTGTCATCAGCCTGCACGGCTGCAGATAAGCCCAGCGCTATAACTGACGATGCCAGTAGTCCTCTTCCAAAAGCTTTCAAGTGCTGCCAAACCATCGAGTCTTCCTCCAATTGAACACAAACATGTCGTACATGTCGACGAAGTAGCCGAGACTGGCAATTTTTACCGTTACAGATAAAACTCGTCGATCGCTTGAGGCGGCTGTTTCATTCATTCATTTGGCACGGGAAAGAGAACTGGCAATTGGCGTAGGAAGCCATGTGTTATGACCGATACAGTCTCAGAAAGACCGTACATCGATAATGTAGTTTCTAAAATCAGGTGGCATCTGTCAATGCGCTAGCAACTGCGAAGCTCTTTTTAATTACCGAATCGATAATCGCTTTAGTGATACTGGGCTGATCTCTCATGCCTTGCAGAAAAAGCTCCTCGGCTAATTCGGACAACTTCCCGTCGATATTATCAAGCTCGATCTCAAATGCATCCTGTGCATGCTGAATCAAATCCTTCAATTTGGCAATTTCGTTTTTGCTTTCAGGATTTGCACCTTTCATTATTTCCCGGGCAATTACAGGTGTGGCAAATACCACGAATTCGGGATCTAGACGATTGTGGTCCATATTTTAGTTTGCTCCATTTTTGGATTAGTGCCGCAAGAATGTCTGGCATCAATTTATAAATTGCCTGCATGGGAATGTGCCAGACCTAGTGTAAGACGATTTAGTATACCCCTATGGACAACAATTGGTCGTTTCAGGCTAGATAAACCAGGGACTGATTTTTACATGCGCGTAATTAATGCAGGAGTCGCCACCGCTTCCTCCTTTGCCGCCATCGAAACCTCCCAATCTGAAGGCACGACAAAAGTCTTAACCGCACGAATATTGCGCTCAGCTGATAAAAAGTAGATTGTTAGAAACCACCGGATATGGTGCTATATCTAAGAAGGGTGGCGTGAAAATTCCGCCAGGGCGACTTGGATTTAGTATCCGTAGAGAATGGGTACTTTGCAACTAGAAATATCCACAGCTACTCGCAAAGGGAGTTCTAATATGACTGAAGCTATTGCTCCGCCAATCGAGTTCAAAGACCGTAGCACCGGACTCACAATTTTTGGCATAGTGGTAATACTTCTCGGTTGCATGTCAGCTTTTGTGAGCTTCGTTATTATTGCGACTCCCTTCCTTCCCCAGGGGCTAGGGACGCAGCATGAGATGCCACCGTTTCGACTCCTGTTACCTGGAATACTGATGTATTTCGGAGTAGCGATAGCGTTCATCTGGCTCGGCATCGGCTCATTATTAGGTCGGCGCTGGGCACGGACGCTGCTGCTCGTAACAGGTTGGCTATGGTTAGCCGCAGGCATTATGTCAATGATCAACACGGCTTTTATGTTCCCTGCAATGCTCGGCGCAATGCCAGGCGCGGACCAAATTCAGCCAGTAATGAAGCAAGTAATTTTGGTGGTGGCTGCAGCTTTCCAAAGCATCTTTTACGTCATTATTCCGGGCTCGATTGTTTTATTTTACAAGAGTCCACACGTGAAGGCGACTTGTGAATCTAGAGATCCGGTAATACGTTGGACTGATCTGCGTCCGTTGCCGGTATTGATATTATGCGTAGTAACGGCTGCCAGCGCACTGAGCGTGCCAGCAATGGTTCTGAGTTATAACGGTGTCGTTCCTTTTTTCGGTACGTACTTGTCGGGTTTGCCGGGTGCGGCTGTATCGCTAATCATGGCGCTAATTTATGCCTTCGCAGCGCGCGCCTGCTATAAGCTCGAGATAAGAGGTTGGTGGATAGCGTTACTAGCCTATGGACTTTCGTCAGCCTCATGTGTCATCACATTTGCGCTCATTGGCATCATTCCCATGTATGAGCAGATGGGATTTCCGGAGTCACAGCTCACGATAATGAAGCACATGACTGCGATTCAAGGTCCTATGTTCTGGATATTGTCGTTAATGTGTTCATTGCCGTTTTTTGGTTTCCTAGCTTTTGCGAAGAGATACTTCAAGAAGTGATCTCCAATTCGCTGTTCTCGCGGGCATGAGCTCCAGGTTCAACGTTCAAATCAAAAGTGTCAGCGCATCAGTGCTATGCTGAAGGAAATATTCTCGTAATGTACGAGGGTTGTCGAAAGGGGTAAAGGAAGATGGTTATATGTCCAATAGCCCGAGCGGTTCACTGCACTGGGTGTGCGCTGGTCAAATTTTGCCCGGCTAAAACCTTCCTGGGCGACTACGGAAAAACGGAAACGAAACCTGAGAGCACGGGTTCAGACTCCGAAAAAACAACGCCACAGAAGGACGATGGCAAAGTATAGGGCGAAGGCAAACTGCCCGCAGTGATAGGACAGTCATATCTGAGGCAGGAACATGGCAATTGTCTCCCATTCGCTTTAGAATATAGCTCCCAGCTTCCCACTCGTCCTCGCTCGCTCATGCCAGATTCCACCATCATTTCAACACTGTCGGTTTTGCACCGAGATGCTCGCTTGATAGTCGTTGATAAACCGTCAGGAGTTATTGTGCATCGCATACGTGGTGACCACTCTGTTACAGCTGCAGATATCATCCGAGACGAAATTACTCATTCCCCCGTATTTGGTGTTCATCGCCTCGATCGGGGCACGAGCGGAATTCTTATGTTCGCTCTTGATTCTGCGATGGCCCGGTACGTACAAGAGGAACTGCAAAGTGGCAGGGTAGAGAAGCGCTATGTCGCACTTGTTCGTGGTCCCATGATAGATTCCTGCACCCTCGACCATCCTATTTTGATGAAAGATACTCGTCGTAGAGTCGATGCCGTAACACATTTCGAGCCTCTCATGCAATGCGGACGCTGGACGTTGGTAGAGGCTCGCCCAGTAACTGGTAGATTGCACCAGATAAGACGACACTTGAAACACCTGAATCATCCAATCGTTGGTGATGTGCGATGGGGGAAAGGCGAAATAAATAGAATGTTTCGCCAAGAACATGGTTTGCATCGAATGGCCTTGCATTGTTATTCGCTAAGCGTTAATCACCCAGAGCTCGGGCTAATAACGATTGAGTGCCCACTCCCACCCGATATGGTGCAGCCTTTGAAGAGCCTGGGCATGGAACCGTTGCCCGAGCGGCTCAAGACGCAAGATACTCCGGCTACCTCCTGTGCACCACGGCATATTCTTTCGGACTAATTGTATTGAGGTCTAGCCATTGCCAGCCCCTCAAATTGGTGGCCTCTGCAAAACGGCGAGGCTTTTTATTCGACTTATTATTTTTCCAATACAATCCATCGCTTTTACGTGAGACTGTCACTGTTTTATCTGGCGAACTTATAACAGAGGCGATAAAATAACTGTGGGAATCAACAGTTTACGGAGTCCCAATCTTCCCGATCGGATCCGCGTACACGCCTGGCGCGCTGTTCTCGATCTCGCTTGCCCCAACAGCTGTTGCATAGAACTCAGGCGACTCGGCGGACCCGATAATGGCATAGGCATATCCCATTTCTCGCAGCCCGTGTAAAGCGACCAAAAGCAGCGCTTTGCCAATGCCTTTCTTCCGTTCTTGAGCACTTACTCCAGTGGGTCCAAAATAGTTACGCCGAGTACAGTCATAAGCAGCAAAACCAATAACGCTGTTATCACGTGCCGCAATAAAAATAGAAACGGGTTGACGTGAGTAGCCGATAGAGATTTCGTCAGCCCAACCAACGGTGAATTCCCTGATTACGAATTCTCGCACCACAGAAATTTCCCAAGGTTGGGCGCGCCTTATGATCACCCCTGATTGCCTCATAGAATGAATGATCGGCTCCGGCGGCTCAAGCTTGAGTAACTGCACTAACATGTCGTTTTTAATCATGTCTCTCATTCTCCTGTGATCAGAAAGGGTGGAAGCCTATACCACTAGGATCTCCTTGACCTTTTCCGCCAGATGTTTTCCCAGGATGGAATGTCCGCTGGCCGCCATGCCTTCTTCCACGATCCTGGCTACGCCACCGAATGTGGTTGCAAGTTGCCCGGTCCATCTCACCTTCAGATCAAAGCGATCCGGGAAGCTGTCTTGCAAGTCCTTAGTGCCCCAAGTGTTGGAATCACCAAAGCAAAGAACATGTTTCACGATAAAACTCCATGAAGTCGCGATCTAAATTACCATGCTGCTTTTGCTTTTGCCAGATTGACAATTCTTTCGTTACCACCTGCTTCAATGAGGGTGCTACTTTCTGCATCGCTCATTCCCCCGACTCTAGCAAGCAGCGTCAAAGCACTTCCCGAGTACCCCTTCGGCCATGCGCACATCTCTATTAAAGATGCCAATGCGTCTTTCTGGAGCTTTTGCAAAACAGCAGGATTGTGAGATTTAGTGAGCCCTAACAAGACAAAAATACTCTTATTACGATCCACCCAAGTAGGTGAATTGACCATATTGATAAAATGCTCCGCTGGCACCAAATTTGCTATGGACGGTTGCTCGGTTAATAGCACTCCCAGTGCTCTTGTTGCATTATTGCGCACCGATTCATCAGAGTCATATCCAGCTTGTACCAGTGCATCGATCTGCTCCTTGTTATGAGCGATCAATCCAAGTGCGTGAGCGGCTAACATGCGCTCTCGAGGATCTGCCGCGGTTGCCAGGACGTCCATTAGCTGATCGGGAATTTTAAGTGCCTCGTTCTTTGTATCAGCACGCAATTGAAAGTATTTATCCTGTTCGGTCTTGTTGCCGGTCTTCAGATGTCTGGTATTAGCCTCCATCGTTTGGTCGTACAGCAGATGAATAGTTTGTGGGGTTTTCAAATCCTTGGTCTGTTGCGGCAAAAATTTGAACGCCTGATTTGACCTTCCAGGAAGCCCGACAAAAACTATGTATCTGCCACCAAAAAGAATCAGGGCTTCATCCGTAGATTCCGTCCCGAGCTTCTTTTCAACCGCCGCTTTAATTTTGCTCTGCTCTGCATGAAAGGCGAGGTAACCATCAAAGGAATCACCAACATGAAGCGGCATTATAGTTTTGATCGCCTCTAAATCCAGACCGTCATAACCAAAATAAAATATGTCTGTGATGGTGATGTTTTCACTTTGCACGGTTTGAGATCCTTGTGAACGCACGGGCAGAGTGATCGCTTGAAAAATCAATACGAGTGGGACGAAAAATACAACAGAAATGCGCCAGACCTGTCTCATGCGGATCAGTATATCCCTTCAGCCACTGATAAGCCTCTCGATTTCTTCTCGTCCAAAATCCCGCTCTTTGCTTTGCCAAAGATTTGACAACAAACCTCTGTATAACAGTTCTTGTCAGCGCAAGAGCTCTGCTCTGCAGCTTCAGATCCTGAAAGAAAGGTTACAGACATGCCATCCACTAATACCGACCGAGTGAGCAAAATCATTCACGATGGTTCCGGACCTGAGGTTTCCCTGCCTCAAAAACTTTCCTCGGAAGCAGCGGAACTACTAAGTGGGCGGGACGGCGATGGCAAACAGCTAGATAGCAAAACAATGAGTTCGATTTTCCAAAATATGGAAAAGGAGATGCTCAGCGTGACAAACACTGCTGCTGCTCTGAAGCCAGGTGCCTTTAACGGAGTGGACACCTTAGTACCTGCGAAGATAGTCACAAACGGCCCCGATACAACTCTTGTTTTCGGAGGCGACGACACGCATGCGGCTCCGCTAGAAATCAAAATTCATACTACCGCAAACGGAAACGGTTGGAACGCCAATGCTGAACCCGTAAACTTCTCGCCAGCTACTGAAATCGAATCACGACGAGGCAAACAGTCATACGAACAGATCCTTGTGCCAAATCTTCCGCAAGAAATCGACAAGCTGGACGTTCCTGACGCGAAAACCAAACTGCGGGCTTTATTGAGCGCTGAATTGACACCTTGCACCGATGAAACGACTGGTCAATTGGTTGACAGCGGGTTCGGCTATTCACTAGCAACCACGTTAGACAACACGCAGAGAGCATTTGGATTCAATGCGGCACAAATGAGTCACTTTATCCAGGACACAATCTGTCCCTCAAAATTTCCTAATGGCACTCCGGCGCAATCACCAGACTTCGTTGCGTCGAACAAACTGGGAATTGCTGGATACAAAATCAAAAACAGCGGAGACCAAATCCAGATTACCAATTCGGACGGAACAACTACCTTTCAATGGCAACCAAAAAGTTGACGAGTGAATTCTTAATTTCCGCCAGATTATCAATCTGTCTCATTCAGTCAGTTTTGACAATCACCAATTCGCCATTCACAAGACCGGTCGGTGGTAAGTAAACTCGTTTGTTATCGCGGCGCCACCACGCGCCATCTAAATTCTTCTCTTTCGGCGTCGTAAAATGATAATCGTAAACAAAGGCTCGAATTAGCATCGGTGGATGTTGTAGAAATGGATCACGAGTAAAAAATTCGTGCATCGCAGGCGAACCAAGTAACAGCTGCCGAACTAACCCAAGAACCCAGGGATTCTCATCGAGAGGCTCCATCGCGGCAAACCAGAGTCGCCAATCCAGGCGCGGCATATGCGGTTCCACCCATGGTGGTGCCCGCTTGAGGTCGTCCCCAGGTTTATATTTAAACTCATAAGATTCCCAATGGTGACCATCGCTACTGCCTTCGAAAACAATCTCCGGGCGAGATGTCGTCATTACTGCAAATAATCCGTAGCCGTCGGCAATATGGAACGGTGCAACAATACCTAACGCGCTTAGAAGAAAGCTCGGAACTCTTCTACCGAACACAGTGACCATGAGTTGACTCGCGGCAAGAGTGATGAGCAGAGCTGCAACTGAATTTAATAGGAGCTTCGCCCATCCTGATTCGCTCCTTGTAAATTGGCTACCGGTAATCTTGTCACGCAGCCACCCAGGCATCACATGCGATACCACAGTGTCATCCAACAATGGGACACACAGTAATATGCAGAGCAGGTTCAAGAACGTATAGTTGCCTGTAAGAGCGATCATAAAATGCAAGCCGGCAATAAGAACAGCCGCCAGTAGTCGAGGCTTTCGTCCGGCAAATATAAGGAATGGTGCCAGCAGTTCCGATAGATACATCGCAATAACCGAAGCTTTGTGTGTCCATTCCGGAAGCCAGTATGCGTACCAGGCTAGAGGAGTAGGAATAGGCTGAGTTTCGAAGTGAAAGTTCAGTGCTGTAAGCTGCCTCCAGGTATCATCACCGCTCAAGATTTTGACCAGCCCCGAGGCGAGCATTAACCGGAAAATCATGAATCGAAGAAGGAAAATGGAAATATTTGAGGGGGCGCGTTGCTGAGTCTGGCGGCGAGGTAGACTCCATGGGGGCTCGACCCACTGCCAGGGGACAAAGAAGAGTGACAGAGTCGTCGCTTCAACAAGCATTCCATCTGACTGGAATGCTGTAAATTGACCACCGCCAGTTACGACGGACAGCCAAAGTAGGTCCAAAGCTATTAAGGCTGGAGCGGTGAGAACACCTGCTATTACCAGCAGTGATAGGGCGGTCCCTGTTAACGCAAGCACTTGCAGAGCAGTATCACTGGAGTTCAACCATTCTAAAGTCGGCATCAAATAATATGCCAATGAACCCAGCTGTGCACTTGCGCCGCGAAGAATTTCGTGAGTTGATTCAATTCCTTGCGAACCGTTCAAACCCAGTATTTGCAATGCGTAAGAGCCAAAGGCGACTAGGTGTATAAAGCCCAGCCCGCGGAAAAACAGCCACCGAGTTAGCGCATAAGAAGACGCGCGATCGCGATGAGCGGATTGTATCTCTAAGTGGTCATTTGTTTTTGACATCTCAGGTTCAATTAAAACATGTATCAGTGCGACCCAGTTCTGTCAACTTTGTCTGTTGTAGAAGATGGCTGGATAATTACCAGGGTCCCGATTTAACTCTGGGTCTCTTCAAGCGATAACGGCGCGGTTGCAAGCGCACGCAACTCCAACGATCATTAATTCAACATCTTAGCAAGCCCCGAATCACCATCCAAGGAATTATAAAGAGGATTCAGGGCGCCACCAAAGTCCACCCTAGCAGTCCAACTTCAAACGCTCACTGATTAGGAATTCGGCGAGCCTGAATATTAAGTGTGAGCGCATTTGAGACGCCAGCTGGTGTTCGCACCACAACCTGTTTACCCCATGACGGCATAGGTATTTCTGGTATCATGCATGTTATAGAAGTCGAAGTTGCCGAAATTATCGGGGCTGATACTTCGGATATCGTCACTACGATTTGATCGGGACGGAACGCATTATTCTCATACTGATGCAAACGCACGAGCGCTCACCAGATGCAAAATTTGCGGGAACAGCATAAAGCACCGCAACAGAAATCCGATCAGCACTCACAGTTTCATGTTGCTGATCGGATATTCTAAAAGTTCAACCGTTGAAGTTAAACTATTTTCTTGATGCCGACAACTTATCCAATGCTGACTGGTAGCGGGCAGCATGGAAACCTTCGACACGTTTTAGAGCGCCAAATCTCTTTGCTGCCTTCTGAAAGATGGTGGCATGTTCGAGAGACTCTTTCGCCTGTTCCTGGAACTCAGCTACTGCATCCGGGTTGCCTTCTTGAATGGCTTCGCGCTCGAAATTCGGATACATAGTGGTGCTTTCATAGAGCTCTCCTTCAGCCGCGAGAGCCAGCACTTTTTCAGTGGTCATTTCGTTTGATGGCCAGATTAGCTCAAGGTGCGCGAATGCGTGGGCAGTTTCGTGGTGAGCGGTTTCTTCGAAAAGCTTTGCGACTTCTTCATCACCATTTCTCCGCGCGATTTTAGCGAAGTAGAGATACTTTCGATTCGCCATTGATTCACCACCAAACGCGGCCATCAGATTGGCTGCAGTCTTGCTGTCAGTGGGTGCCGCTCCAGAACTAGCGGCAGCATCTTCTGTAGTGAGGTCTGTTAATAGAGCCTCTGAGTCGGTCAATTGTGGAACGGTTTGATTTGGTGACATGTTGAATCCTCCTGAGGTAGCCTAGATTCGTGTTGTTCGGCTGTAGGTAAAAGTGGAAATCCTTTTTCGCTATAAACGAAAGAAAGGGTTGGTTTACGAGCAGGTCGAAGGCAAATTACGTGGTCGGTGGATTATCGCCAACTTGGACTTCTCGTATAGTTAGAATAAGTCTAAAGCGAGAATTCGTCAACCCCTGTTTAGTAAGACTTACATTCTTAAGCTCAGCCGCTACGTTGGGAGACAACTATTATCCAGCGGCGCTAATTTGGACGCGAGAACTATTGTTGCGTCCGAATTAGCTTGGATGGTTGCAGACTCTATCGCTTCTTTCTAAGACCGCAGTCCAGGTGCCTCGGAAGTGGTGCCACCTTCAGAGCCGCAGCAGCCTCCCTCAATGTCTTAGAATCAAGACGCTGCGCTGCTGGTAGTTAGAATTGTCCACAACCAAATTGTTCATGCAATCCGCACGTCACGGTCTTTCCTTTATATGATTGCAGCCACAATGCTAACTTCTCACTAACGCGGCTCCGGTAGCGCATATTCCCAGAGTGGCTACGCCCGTTTCGCCTGGCTTTTCTATTGCCTGTTGCACTCTGAGGCCAATAGATTGCGTGTTTCATTGCAGCTCGACAGGGAAGTCGCAGAGGTATAACTAAAAGAGCCCTAAAAGATCACGCGTGATCTTTGGGAACCTCTACCTCTAACACTTGCGTCTCTCCCATCATAAGGGCAAAGCCCAGAGAGATTAATAACAAGGAGTCGAAAATGCTTTATACAATTCTGTCAATTCTAGTTGCACTGTGGTTGCTCGGGTTCGTAATGCATATCGGCGGTGGCTTCATTCATACATTACTGGTTATAGCCGCAGTCATCTTTATCTTCGATTTGATTGCCGGTCGTTCGAGAGCTGTTTAGGCACCGCGGATAAAAGTTTAGAAGGACAGGCTAATTGCCTGTCCTTTTTAGTAACCACATATAGCTACCGAACAAAAATAATCGACAAATGGACAGCCCCACTCGTCAAGTTCCGACTCATGAGATACTAAGGCGGATTCTTAATATCCCAATGCGCAGCCTGCGCCCGGTTCTCAAGTACAAGGAGTTCTTCCGTGAAGAAGATGTGGTTGCCATCGTTTCTGCTCGCTATGCAAGTTCTTGGAGTGGCAGCTCAAGCTAGCAGCACGCTTGAAGACCCCCTCGAACATAAGAGTGGTGTTATGTCTGGACAAAACAATTTCAAGATGCCTGATAAACAAGTCGAGAAGGCGTTCATCGATGACCTTATGAGCAAAATGACGCTCGAAGAAAAAATAGGCCAGATGAATCTGCTATCTGTCGGATTCGACGTTACAGGACCGATAGTCAGCAAAGACGTGGATGAAAAGATCAAGAAAGGTCTTGTGGGCGGCATCTTCAACACGTTCACTCCTGATGCGGTGCGGAAATTGCAGCAGCTAGCGGTTAGTCAATCCAGATTGAAGATACCGCTGTTGTTTGGATTTGATGTTGTCCACGGACACCGCACAATATTTCCAATCAATTTAGGACTCTCTTGTTCCTGGGATACAGATCTTGTGGAGAGAACTGCACAAGCAGCCGCAGCTGAAGCAACTGCAGATGGTCTGAACTGGGCGTTCTCTCCGATGGTCGACATTGCACGTGATCCTCGTTGGGGGCGGGTTATGGAAGGGTCTGGCGAAGATCCTTATCTTGGATCTCTGATCGCTAAAGCAACAGTGCGTGGATATCAAGGCCGAAGCTACGAAAAGCCAAATAGACTTTTGGCCTGTGTCAAACATTATGCTCTTTATGGTGCCGCAGAAGCAGGGCGTGACTACAACACAGTAGACATGAGCCCGGTAAAGATGTTCAACGACTATATGCCACCATATAAAGCAGCAGTCGAAGCAGGCGCCGACTCTATCATGACCTCATTCAACGAAGTGAATGGTGTTCCTGCGACCGGCAACAAATGGTTGCTGGATGACATTCTGCGAAAGAGGTGGGGATTTAACGGGCTGATAGCGACAGACTACACGGCTGTAAGCGAAATGATTAACCATGGCGTGGGCGATGAAGCTAAAGTTGCAGAATTGTCTATTAACGCCGGGGTCGACATGGATATGGTCAGCGAGCTTTTCACCAAAGAGGGCGCCGACCTTGTGAAATCCGGTAGAGTTTCCGAGGCGAAAATCGATGCCGCTTGTCGTCGCATTCTGGAAACCAAATACAAACTCGGATTGTTCGATGATCCATATCGCTTTGTGAGCAACAAGAACAGCCAGGATCAAATGATGAGTCCAGACAAACTTGCGTTGAGCAAGGAAGCAGCTCTGAAAAGCATTGTATTGCTGAAGAACTCCAACCAAGTTTTGCCATTGAATGCGTCGAAGAAAGTGGCTTTCATAGGTCCGCTAGTCAAAGACAAACGGAACCTGATAGGCAGCTGGAGTGGCGCCGGAGACTGGAAAAAAGCAACGAGCATCTGGCAGGCACTTGAAACCAAATATGGTGCCAATAAATTCCTGTATGCCAAAGGGTGCAATCTTGTAGACGACAAAGCATTGATCGAAAAACTAAATCTCAATGGTGCTGAGCTCTCTCAAGATGCGACGCCTCCAGAAGATCTGCTCAAAGAAGCAGTGAAAACAGCTGAACAAGCTGATGTCGTGGTGGCGGTATTGGGTGAATCTTGCGCATTCAGCGGAGAAGCTTCATGCCGTAGCGAAATTGGTCTGTTCCACCAGCAAGTCGCACTATTAAAAGCTTTGAAAAAGACTGGCAAGCCAATAGTTCTGGTCTTGATGAACGGGCGTCCTCTCACTCTTCGTTATGAAAACATGATCATGGATGGAATTCTTGAAACATGGTTTGCTGGCACTGAAGCGGGACCGGCGATTGTAGATACTTTGTTTGGTGATTCGAATCCATCCGGTAAATTGACGATGAGTTTTCCGATCAATGTAGGTCAGATTCCGATCTACTACAACGCTAAAAATACTGGTCGCCCGTTCGACGAAAAAGAGAAATACCGCTCAAAATATCTAGATGTTTCTAATTCGCCGCTGTTTCCTTTCGGTTATGGCTTGAGCTATACAGATTTCGAATATGGTCCAGTTTCCGTAAGCAGCAAAACGCTAAAGCCATCGGAAACCTTGACTGTGACTACCACTGTCAAAAACATTGGGAAGCGCGCAGCTGTCCAAACGATGCAACTGTATACTCGTGATTTAGTCGGCACCATCACAAGACCAGTAAAAGAGTTGAAAGGCTTCCAGAAAGTCGAGCTCAAACCGGGAGAAGAAAAAACCATCTCTTTCAATCTAACAAGTGACGATTTGCGATTCTACAACTCTGAATTGGAATTTAAAGCAGAGCCCGGAGAATTTAAAGTCTATTGCGGTCCAGACAGCCAAAACGTAAAGGAAGCCAATTTCACGCTGATTCAGTAGTAAGCAATACCTAACGGAATCACTTAGTCGGTTCTTTGTTGAAATTCATCCAATTATTTACTATCTGCTGATCTGTATCGATCTCAGCGTATTTAGTTTGAGCATTTGTATGCTTGTTAGTCGGATCAGCCTCTGGAAAGCTATGCAGCGCTTCAATGTAATTGACCTCAGTCAACTGGTTATGGTTGTTGGGATCTAGTGGCTTGAAGACTGTCACATTGTCTTTGGCATTTTGGCTTGCGATAGGAGTGCTCAACTCGGTTGTTTGCGTAGTCGACTTGCCCAAACGGTTTTCATACATTGTCATCTGCTTCTGCGGATCTGCTTCGGCATTATCGATCGGCGCAAGATCGTCCATCTTCTCAAAGAGGCTTTTAGGCAAGGTATCTCGGAGTACCTCTTCAGTTTTAAATTTGGCGTCGGAATTATTTAGAAAAGGCAGCGTGTCCTTGTCCCCGCGCAAATTGACAATGTCAACATTTTGCGCATTCCCTGGTTTCACATCGTAGTTATAATTTTTATCGACGGCGGTCCCCACTAAATCGACAGTGGGAAAAAGATCGGGAACATTCGATGCCAGGTAGTTGAGAAAAACTCCGCCCTGCGAAAACCCTGTTGCCGCCCAGTCCTTATGAGTCGCATCAACATTTGCTACTTGCGGAAGAAGCTTAGCAATGTCTTTCACGTAATCCGTATCATCATAACCAGCCTTAGCGGAATCAGCTTTGTCGATTAGCACGCCGCCATTCTTATCCAATACGTTCCACCCGTATGCAGTCTTATCGGAGCCAGTCCCCAACAAATGGCGCTGTGGAAGCGGATAGACAGCGATGAACGGATTTTTCGGATCGTTCGCCTTAGTGTTCATACCGGATTCCGGCATAAAATCTTTGATGTTCCACTGTCCTTCTGCCGATCCAGAGAACATAAACATCACTGGTAACTTTTGTGTGCCATCATTGGGAGGCACATGCATCAAAAATTCGCGGTTATCTGCGAGCATTATTGTATGATCCCCTGGCCCAAGTTTGCCGAGTGGTATCAGTGTGTCATTTCCCGCCTTATCTTTTACAACTTCGTGTGCACCATCCATTAGAGGGTTATCTGCCACCGTCGTGTTCGTCGCGTCGGGCTTTGCCCCAGTGGCATCGAGCTTGGCCCCAGTGGCGTCGGGCTTTGCCGCAGTGGCATCGGGCTTCGCCGCTGTGCCATCGGGCTTCGCCGCTGTGCCATCGGGCTTCGCCGCTGTGGCGTCTGGCTTCGCCGCAGGTGCGGAAGCCTGGTCCTGAGGGTTCCCAGCTGCGGAGGTAACTCCGATTAACTCCAGAGTCCCGTAGATACTATTGGCGTTATTTTTCGCGGCTTCGGTAGCACCAGTCCTCGGAGCATCGGCATCCCTGCTGGTCAATGATTTAGTAGCTTGTGCGCCGAGCTCAGTTGGTGGTTTGTCCAGCACAGCTGGCGCCGCACTCTTCTTTTCGGCGACATCTGTAGGTGTATCAGCCATTAAGCTACCTCCTCAGCTGATATTCCCCAAATTGACGTTCTTAAGCGCTGTCTGGGCAGTCAATTTGATGGTGGGGTCAAGCAGGGTCATGGTGTTGCCCAATGTCTACAAATTTTGTCTTTCTTCGATAATGCCGTTCGTAAGGCTACGTAGTAGCTAATACATCATTCCACGATTATAAGGCGAGCCGTAGGGCGCCATTCCGCCACCATACATGCCAGGATAACCGCCACCACCATACATGCCAGAGCCCATGCTCATAAGAGCAGACTCGCCTAGAACACTCGCAATCTTTCCGAGTTTATGCAAGAAAGAATGATGTGAGGACATCTGGCCGTTCGTAGCACGACCGCTATTTTGGTCCGCGAAAACCGGCACCGAATTCAAACCATTCTGCGCCAGTCTGTCGGCATCTCCTGGTTCGCGAATTTGCAAGCTTGTCATTAATCGATTTACTCTCGCGGGCACAGAGGCAAAAGTTTCAAGAGGTTTCGCAGGGAAGACAGCTTTCTCAAGTCGATTCAGACGACTTACTACGCCATCTTTCGCGTATGTTTTAGCGAAAACAACTTTCTCGATCAAATCAAGCTTGGCCGTCACAGAAAGCGTCTGCACAGGCTGATTCGTAGCAAACGTAGGTGGACTTTGCGCCAGGTATTCCTCGCCACCATTTTTTGAACGTTCATAATTTTTCAATCGATCAACTCTGAGCGCCAGATCATCAGTGCTTGCGCTTGGTTTACCAAAAGCCTTCTGCTCAAGATTAGCTAGCCGCATCGGAAGCGGCTGCTTCTCTTCGGTATGTCCAAGAATTGCCTGCTCGAGAGCGTCTACAGTGGGATAGTCCTCTCCGCTGACGCCGTTGTTGGCTCCAGAGCTAGCAGCCGATGGAGCTGTATCGGAATAATCCTGATCCTGACCGGACGACAAATTTGAACTTGGATTTGAAACTGGATTAGTAGCCGCATTCGCAGAGGAATTCGCGGCAGCATTCGCAGCTGGATTCGCAGGAGCATAATCCGCCACATTTGAAGCAGGGCTCGAAGAATCATTCACTCCGGGATTATCTGGTTGTTGCGAGGCTGTCTTAGCGGTCTCGCGAGCCAATTTTGGGGCCGTGCTTTGTACAGTCGGAATGTCCATCATCAACCTGTTAAGGCGCTTGCTAACGGACCCGGCTTGTACACTTCCCAATACAAATCTATCCAGCCTATTCAGCCTCTGATTTACGGTTTCAGAAGTGTATTCTTCCGAGAAAAGTTGTTTCTCCAGAGCGAATAAATGCAAATTCGTCTGCTCGTCACTCGCTGAATTCGCTGGAGTCAGAGCGTTCGAAGCAGTGTCGGATGGGATTGATGCAACAGTCGGAAGTGTCGATGACGCAATAGGAACAGCTTGAACACTAGATCCAGGTATTAGTCCTATCGAAATGAGGCCAATCAAAAACGCTCCACAAGAATACGACTTCAACCTGTGCTTATTCATCATGCCTCGTCAATCATTCACGTTAACTAGCGTTATGTATTTTTACTTCACCGTTGCAAATTGATTCACCAGCCGCCACGTCGAGCGATGAGAATGCTCCTTCCAACAGGAACATAATTCTACCAACAGTTAGTTCCATGTAGACAAGTAAACCTCGAGCCGTGTATCCATCAACCAACAACAAAAGTCGGAAATTAGCGACGCATGGAGGAGAACATTCCCAAACGGCCGAGGAAGTAATGAGGTCTTATATGGGCAAAGACATACACGGGCGCCAACAAACGGCATGAAACGTTTTGGCGACCGATCCGTCTATGCGGTTTGTAAACAGCCCGGCAGGGAACACAAGTCAGGAAACAACCATGAAATTTGTAAAAATTGTCACCATTGAGGCAGAAGAGCTATATGTCAACATGGATTGTGTCGTCACTATTTATCGCGACCCATCTGGGCATATTGCTCTTTCAATGAATGACGGTCGGAGGTCAATAATTTTGGACTCGGAAGATCTCGAAGCCGTAATCTTGGACTTCAACTCTCCCATTGAGCCAGTCGGGCCACTCGACTAAGTTGGACTTTTGATGACAACTAACAGGTAAGCAGAACTCGTTCGACGAAAGACTTTGAGAGGCGCTCTTAAAGCAAGCACCATTAATATCTGATACCATATATAATACCATTTTTAAATATTTCAACTCCGCTAAATAACTGCAATGCGAGAACAGCAGAAGCAATGAAACGACTCACAACGCTTTTCCTCTGCATACTGTTAACTGGTTGCTCCGTTCCTGGTATCGAAGCGACCAAATCCAAGCAGAGCGTATCGCAGCTGGAAGATCGCAAAACCATAGCCGAAACATCGACATCAACACCGGCAGAGGCACCAAATCTCATAACTCAGGAAGTCACGGAAACCGAATCTAAAATCGATTCGAAGACTAGTTCGGCGCAAGCGAAGACCGAACTGCTGGACGAAATAACAGCCCTGAACTCAAACCTGGACAAAACAAAAGGCAAAGACAAAGAAGTACGAAAAAATAGCATAGCAACCAATCTCGATGAGTCCGAAGCAGATCAAGTAGTGGCAACCGCATTGGAAACGCATAAGCCAAAGGTAAATCTAAAATCGCTTCGCTATTTCGAGGCACAAATCAATAAAAAAGTTTTACTTCCGCTCTCCTCCCCTACTGCTATCAAATACGTGAGAGAGCTCAATTTAGCAGAGCTCCATTTAACAGATGACGACCTGGAACCGATCGCAAATTTGCGGCTTGAATTACTGGACTTGTGTGGAAATAATTTGAGCGATCTGCGTGCACTAAAAAAGATGACAACGCTCAAAACGCTTGACGTTTCAGGCTCGCCCTTGAAACCTCAGGCATACAAACAGTTATCGCAATTGTCCAAAATGCAAAGACTCAGTCTCTCTAACACACCGACAACTGACGAGGACTTAAAACTACTATCCAACCTCTCCAACCTTAAATTAGTACAATTGGGAGGTTGCAAAATCACCTATAAACCATTAAAAGCGTTCATCGATGCAACCCATAACAAATGCATGATCGAATCGGTAGAAAACAATGTTCCCGTCCCAAAAATTCTTATGTTCATGGACAAAACGATCGAGGACAAGAAATACGCAGAAGCAGAAATAGCGATAGGAAGACACCTGAAGGAATGGAGAGAGAAATCTCCACCAGATTACGATGCCCTTTGCCAGGCTTATATAATGCTAGGCAGATGCGAGGCGGCTCTCAAACGCAAAAAAGAAGCCCTATCGGCTTACAACCATTTCTACGAATTATTTTTGCACGATCATCCATCAAAGTTATCTCTCTGGGACGCTGACGATGGATTTGAAGAATATGTATCTTGCCTTCAATTCTATGGAGAGTGGGATAAGGCTCTTCAGCTTCGACTTGATAGAGAGAAAATAGCAATCTCGGAATTGGCTAACGTACAAAGTCTGCAGCGTCACTGGCAAGTCGGCAGAGCGTATAACTATTTGGGCATCGCAAATTGCTATGCACATTTTGGACAATTCGAAAATGCATTGAAGAATTATGCAAAGGCCGCTGATGGCTTTGAAATATATAGCGACGAGTATGGCTGCGGAGGAATTGACGCATATATCGGGGAAGCACGAGCATTCAAGAGTAAGAAAGACTCGATCAATAGCAAAAAATACTGTATAAAAGCCCGGCAGTTGATTAGAGATGACGCGAGCAAAAAAGAATCTTATCGTCTAAAAGATTTGAGCCACTCCGTTGATCAATTGGAAAAATAATTAGCCCACATGCGCATGATCAACTCTAAGCTCTGGTCATAGCCTGGAGAAGTTGGTCAGGCGTCATCGTGTGCTTGATCCCCCACGGATTATAGACTTCGACATTACCATCAGAATCCAGGCCAGTGATGGAAAGTATATGACCCGCCGCAGAAACTTGTGCCGCCGTCTTTTCAGGATGTCGCGCCAGGTAATCTTCAATAACGCCAGGTTGGTTGGCATAGACAAACGCGCCCATCGGTAGACCGCCAGATTGTTTAAGTCCCGAAAGAGTTTCTTTCAAAGCCGCCACTGAATCTACCGAAATAGCTGAATTTGTATCGACCTTCATCCCTTTCGAAGGACGTTGAAGGGAGGTTTGCTCAAGCCTTCCAGTGATAGCGGCATTTACTATGCTCAAATCCGTTGAAGTCGCGGCGCCACCAAAACCATAACCATTGTCGTCTATATCCACGGCTTTGCCCGTTTTGGGATCAGTATAGGCAACGCTTTCGCAACTCTTATCGGCAGATTTCCCATCTAACGAAGGGTCCGATGGGCGCTCAATTACAGAACACTGTTCATATTGCATCGTTCCGGGCTCAACTTTTTCACCTGTCGGAGTGAGAGTCGTGGCATCCCACTTTATGTTGTCTTCCATCACCTGCGCAATCTGGTCTACGTAGTCTCGACCGTCGGCGTGAGGTGAAACGCCCTGAGCCTCCTGGTCCGGCTGTAGACTGCCAGGATCGAGTTTAAGCACTTTCGTCGGCATAGCGTTAGCGCTAACGTCACCACTTTGCACCTTTTGCCAGTCGATGGTGGAGACACTTCCAGTGGTAATAACTTCAGCCATTTTGGCGCTAATTTTATCGGGGTCATTTGTTAGCAGCCGAGATTCAAGGTAGGTCCAGCCGCAAGTGTCGTGCCATCCCTGAGTGGGCGTATCGGTTGGGTCGCCCAGCCGAGTCATCCACTGGCTTGCAAGTTCCTGTCGCTGAGCAGCCGGGATCGGCGAATCCGGCGCAGGTCCAAGCATTCGCTCCACTTGCTTGTAAGAATCAGTTATTTGAGCCGGGGTCAGGCCTTGCTGGTCAGACCGTTGCTCAAATTGATTCATGTCTGCCTTGAACTTTTGCTTCGCTTCGGGAGTTTGCAACTGGCTGTCGGCAAGGGAAACCAGCTTTGCGTGCTCAGCGATGACGTTCTTGTCTAGAGCGACTGGCACAGAAACATCAGGCAGATGAGCACTGCTATTATCGCCGACATGCGCGGTCTGAGCATCTGTGAACGTTTTGTGGTCAACGCCTCCTAGCGTTGAAGTCACGGCAAGATCAACTTTACCTGTCGACTGTTCAGGCTTCGCCTCAGCTGGCTTGGGCGCAGGCGCGGTCTTATCTAGCGACAGTACATCCGTTTGAGTCATATTGAATTCGGGAGATCTCAGGACATATTTACTGCAGTGCACCGCCTTAGCGGCAGGTCTCAGGCAGATCCCAGGGACAGCTACCTGAGTTATACCTGATAACAGCAAACCTGAAACGTTGCAACCGAGCTAAACGGCTCATTGCTCATGTCTATTACACAGGTCTATTACTCATTGAAGATATTTTGGTTACCGTAGTATTTCGATTCCATGTTTACGTCCTCATCAAGCCCCTTTGCGGCACCTGCGACAAAGCCTAAACCTCCGCCAATGAGCGCTCCGGGAAGAGTGAAGAAGCCACCGCCCAGAATGGCTCCTCCAGCAGCCCCGATAGCTGTGCCGCCGGCAACGTCTTTAGCAAATGCTTTTAGTTCTGGATGAAAGGTTTCAGCTTGGGCAGCTCCAGTGTTCGGATCAAATTCGATTCGCTTATTGTAAGCATTACTATCATCCTCATTGATGCCCCACTCACCAGGACTTATAGCAGTGATGTGGAGAAACTGGTCGCTTGCATTCATAGCATGAGCTACTACAGGATCACTTAAATCGTAACCGGCAGTTTTCAGATTTTGAACTTCTTGGGTTATCTGTGCATCAGTCGTTTTTGCATCCTGTCCATGTTGGAAATAGTTATCTGCAGTCACTAGCATCGGCTGGACAAACTTCTTCTGAAACGCAGTATCGGAATCGCTCATAGCTTGGGGTTCTCCATCGGTGCTGGTATCGGCGGCACCTTTGTTAAAATCCAGAGTAACAAATCGTTCACTCGAACCAAGAGTACTAAAGTTCACGAGTTTTGAATCACCAGGGCTATTAGTAAGTTCGAGATTGGGAAAATCGCTCATCTCACCGCTTGTGTATGCCCCAGCCTCTTTTTGCAGAACGGAAAACTTGCTCTGCACCTGACTCAAGTCACCATTCTTCCCAATTTGAGCGAACTCTTTTTGAAACGCCTGAGTCGCTTGGTCCTGCGTGATCTTAGTGTTCTCAAAAGCATTGACGGTGGTGCGAAGCTGGTTGTAATCATTGTTTACTTGAGATTCGGAAGCCCGATTTGCTTGTGCCATGATCTTTGATTCCTTTCTTAAGGATTGAACGCAAGGTGATCTCATCACCGAACACGAAATCAGTATCAAATAACGCGACAAGGAAGATGTTACATAAACGTTTAAAAGAAAGCGCATTTGAGAGATGGAAAATTCCCTGACGATGTCGAAATTTCCTCAACTTCGTCTATATCCTTCTATAGGACACACAGACCACCCGTAAAAATTACTATGGCGAACCCAAATGCTAGCTTTTACTCTCGGATTGGAGAAAATCTGTCAGATTGCGCAAGTGAAGCGGCGCATCTCGGCACACTTGCCGTAGAATCGGCTTTGCACGGCGGAGTGCAAGATCCAATAGACGCGGGCCGCCAGTTAATCAATCACATTTCCAAACCACTAACAGGATATGAGTTGCCGCCGCTGGAATTATTCGATGCGCCACCACCAGCCAAATTTGGAAGCACAGACTGGGTAGCTGAAACAGTCGGCACAGGACTGGGGAAAGCAGCAGATGCACTTCTATTAGCTTATGGACTGGCTGCAGTCGGCGCAACAGCAGCAGTTGGCGAAGCAGCCAGCTCTGGATTCGAGTCAGGTTCGCTTTTAGCAGGCGCAGCCAGTAACGCAGCAAAAGCAGCATTAATTGGTGGCACATTTGGTGCTTTACTATCGCCCTCCAACGACAAGCAAAATTTCTGGGCGCAACGCGGCGAGAACGGTCTAGTTGGCATAATCGGAGGGGGACTGGCAGGCGGACTTGGTTATGTAGCTAAAGACGCAGTCGATGGATTATTGGCAGAGGCAGAACAATTTCCGCTCTACCACACACTTAGCACTCAAATTGCAGACTCAGTCGTAAGAGGTGTCACAAGCACAGTCGCTCGCAGTTCTGTATCAGCTGTGCTGGGCGTTCAACCAATCACAGCACAAAATATCTCGGAACACGCATTACAAAGCGCAGTTCGCTCTGGCTTATCTGAAATCACGCATTAGCAGGCTGCTTGACGTTCAATGCAGGAACGGCAGTACCATTGAGATACGTACCAAGTTGATCGAGCGAGAACTGCACTCCGGAGAAAAAGTCGCCGAAGTGTCCGTATTTTGAACTTGCTTCGTCAAAACGCATTTCATAAATGAGTTTCTTGAAGACAGTCGGATCATCTGCGTAGAGATCGACGCCCCATTCAAACTCATCGAAACCAATTGAACCAGAGATCACTTGAGTCACTAGACCATGATAGGTACGACCGATCTTGCCGTGCTCTATCATTAGACGACCGCGCTCATCATAAGGCAATGTGTACCAATTAACTGATTCTCCACGCTTTTTATCCATCGGATAAAAGCAAACATAACGACGTTGAGGAATCGGCGCCCACAAACGTCCACCAAAATGTGGAATCTTTGCTTGCTCTTGAACCATCGCATCGAAAGCAGTGTTCCATTCGGGAGAATGTGGCTTCAAATCGCCCTGGCTCAAAGTCGCATGAATCTTTCCTGTGGCTTCGTACATTCCCAGTTCAAGAATTGACACGTATGAGGAAGCAGCAATAAGGTATTCGGATAATCGCAATTTATCAAAGATCATCTGCGCGTGGGCAAGTCCGTCGTAGTCTTTGCTGTAATGCGTCAACATCAAGTCAGCCTTGTGACCCAGCATTTGAGCGAGTCCAACGTCTGATTGCTGGGTGTTTTTCAAAACTTCGAGAGCCGTTTGAGCTTCACGCACGATTTCCGCACGCTCTGGCTCTGGCACACGGTCCCAGGACAAGCGATCAAATGAGAACAAGCGGTGAAGAATCCACCAACCTTCCAGAGACTCAGGAACATTCGGATGGCGCATGGATTTATACCCTCTGTGAACTGTCTAACGCGTCTACGTAGTCTAATTCACCGGCTCGTCCCACAGCGCAGATGCTAAGCAATTTTTCGCAATTCAACAACATCAGGCTGCAGCACTTCATGGAAACATCCACTTGGAAGCTGAGACGGACGGTTCAGTTAGAGCAAGTAGCAGAAATTCAAATAGCGCAAATTCAAATAAATAGAGCAAATTCAAAACGTCTACTACAAGCATAACCATGAGCATGCGTTAACAACTCCAAAACAACATGCAGCTTCTAATTGACCATAATTGTGAAATATTCAGCGATGCAATCATCATTGAGTTGAAATACTTTCAACCCAATCGTGCGAAAGTCGCCACCTCAAAAAGATTTACTACGCACCGCTGGCAATGGCATACTATGCAGAAGGCTGCACAGGCGAAGCATTATCAAAGATGCGCTATTCATGCGTTTTTAGCACGCTCCAGCGACAAAACTATTTTTCCGTTCCGTGTCCAGAAAACAAATCGTGAGTATAGATATCCTCGTGAACGGAACGAGTCAAAAGGAGATTTGCAAATGGACCCTAAGCCAACCGCGATTGAAGCAGGCCGTGCAGCCGACAAAGAAATTAATTGGCACGGTAATTTATCAACAGAGGGAAAAGCCATTATGGAAGTAATGAGCGAGAAGGCAAAGCTCACACCAACCGAGTATAAACAGATATTCGAAGTTGCGAAGGACATAGCACTGATCACAGTTCCATCACTCGCAATAACATACGCCGCAGAAAGTTTAGCGAAAAAATTCATGACTCACGATAAGTAAAAAGCCTTGAGTGATCTCCAACCAATATAGTGTTGATTCATGAACACAAAAATCACAGACTATAGCGCGACCGTCCCACTTGTAGAATTACAGGGCATAGCTTTCGGATCAGTAACTCTTTCGATTGGGTTTGGTGTGGTGGCAACCGGCGCTATAATTCTAGACGGCTTTCTGGTGACTGATATAGTAAGACAGAGAGCACGAACTCAAAAAGTTGCGGAAGAGAACAAAAATATGGTTAAGAGCTGGCTGTAGGATCAATAATCTTTTGAGCTATTAAAGCCACGTATTCTTTTATCTTGCCGCAATATGTTCGGTCATTTGCTATCGCCGGAAGATGACGAGAAATACATCGAGCGCGTTTTCGAAGCAGAGAGCTAGCGGTCGCCTTTATTTGTGCTTCGTCAATATCAGCAGGTGGTTTACCTTGAGCCATCAATGAGGCAAGCAAAAGCTCCTGTTGTGCCGCGAGTTCGGCTCGCTCAGTCTCGAGAGTAGTAAATCTACTCGGTGTAGTCGGCTCCATAGGTACACCTGCCTTCGACTTTACAGTCTCTCTCATTGTGTCAACGAGCCTCCATTGGAACCTGGGATGTGGCAAACCTTATCGCATCCAATTCCTCATTCAGGATTTCCGCCTGGGGAAATGAATCATCACGCTCGAGCATTATCATCGGAGGTCGACGGAAGTCGCACAACTTAACGAGTAGCTTGTGGACTTCGGTCGGAACAGGATGCGCATGGGTGTCATGATAGAGTCCATTGTGCATAACCCCACCAGCGATATGAACATAGGCCATACGTTGAAGCGGTATTTTTTTCAAAAAGGCAACAGGGTCAAAATTATGATTGAAGGAGTTCGCCATCAAATTGGCCAGGTCCAGTAACATCATCGAATCGGTCGCCTCAAGAATTTCACTTACAAATTCGGCTTCATCGAGTTCACTATTTTTCCAATCACAAAGATAGGCGATGTTCTCCAGAACAAGTGGCACCTTGAGATGTTCCTTGCAAAAGGATATGTTCTCTACAAGCACTTTAACAGCGCTTCGCGTCCGTGGGACTGGAAGCAAATGACCAGAGTCGAGGCGCTGGCCCCTCACGAATGCTATGTGTTCGCTTACGAAGGGTGAATTAAATCGTGAAGCCAATTCATTCAGTCTTTTGATTCTTTTTAAGTCTGGCAGCCTTGCACCACCAAGTGACAGTGAAACGCCATGCGGAATAACCGTAAGCCCTCGATTGTGCAAACGAAGAAGTGGTTCAGGAAGCTCTTGCACCGACCAGTTTTCAGCGACTATCTCGACAAACTCAAGGTCACTTCGACGCTCGATAGCGACAGCCAGTTCTGGTCTCCAGCCTATGCCAAGTTTTGGAATATCGTGAGCAAACATGTCCGCTTCCTAACCTCCGCAACCGCCACAACCGCCGCCGCAGCCTCCGCCACCACCACAGCTTCCGCCACCACCGGAGCCACCATCACCACTGCCGCTGCCACATCCAGCACCGCCACAACCACCTGCTCCGCACCCACCTGACCTTGCTACACTTCGAGATAGCGCACTTTGAGCAAACATAAACGAACTGCCAGCAGCTGCGGCACCGAATAATCCATAAGCCAGTGCCAGATCCGGCGGAGACATGGCAGCAGGACATGTGCGACTATTCAATTCGAGCGCCGAATTTTCGTTGCGCAAATGTTCCAGGACGACAAGACCCTTATTTGTCAGCCTCTTCCGAGAGTAAACAAACGGCATGATCATTGAGGCTATGAACGAAATAATGAACAAAATGACGAGATAGCCTACCGGTCTGTGTGTAGCAACACCGCCAATTATTTGGAAAGCGCCAACAAACAAAGGCAAGCTTATAAGAACGAAGAAAGCCCACATGCGTCCTTTTACCACTTGCCCTTCAGTCGCCAGCAGCTCCAAATCCATCAGCCGTCGTTTAATTGGCAGGAATGTTCTCTGCGCAGTCACGAAAGCCTTGTTGATGGACGACTCTGACTGACAGGTCTCCAGTAGCCCCGATTCAATCGGATCGAGGTCGATGTTCCGGCTTGAAGTTACCAGCAGCGTCCTTGTCACTTGCCCAACCTGGAGTATATTGCGATCAGTCAAAGCCGCAACTGCTGTTAAAAACACCCGGGCGTCACCACCAGACAGATAAGCGATTTCATACGGAGTGAGCTCTGGAAACGTATCATCTTCGGAGACTGTAAGCGCCTGTTCGTAGAATTGCTTCGCTCCAATTAGCCCTAAAACGAAAAATACCGAGTACACCAATAAAAACAAAGGTCCGTGAATTTCAAAACTGTTCATTTTTCTTTTTTATCCTCCACTTCGATGAGCAAAGGAGTTTTCGAAACCGCAACGCCGATACCATTCAGAGGTATGCACAGATGCTTCGAAGAGTTAACAAAAACGCCGCCCATTGACTGGCGGCGTTTTTGACTTACTGGAATGCGTTGACCGTTTTTCTCTCTGCTCAACTCCTCACTTCTTTCGGGACTTTGATGTTTGTTCATCGTTTTTATCTTAGTTATTTCTCTTCTTTTCATGCCTCGAATATAGCATGAGATAAGTTATGCGGGGCTTAAGAAAGCATAAAAAATGATATGGGCTACGCAGACTATCAATCACATTGGTGGAATCAAAATCTATTTCCAAAAGACGGCACGAGTCCACAATTTGGTGACTGAAATATCGAATACAGTATTTAGGACGCCCAGCAAGATCATTGCTAAAAAGATCACGTGCATAGAGAAAGTAGAACGGGCTGTTTTGTAAGACAGCTATCTGCCCGCAAATCTTTCAACTTTATCCTGCGACCGCAGCAGCCCACTCATTCAGTTTCAATACATTCGACTGCATGGCGAAGACTTTTTCTGTCAAAACTCTGTGAACCTCCTCGTCTCTGTCAAAACAACAATCAGACAAAACGGTTATTTCATAGTCCTTATCAGCCGCTTCCCTGAGCGTGGACAGCACAACACCACTCGTTGAAATACCTGCTAGAACAATATGCTCAATCCCCTGAGCTCGTAGCACCACTTCCAGATCGCTACCCGCAAAGCCACTTACTCGCCGCTGGGTCACGACAATATCACTCGGCTCGGGAGCAAGGTCATTGTGTATTTCCATAGCAGACTCACTTTCAAGAAATGGCATGGCGCCAGACTTGAGAGCGGCAAACACTTTATTTCGCGGACTAACTTCAGGAAATTCCGGTCTAAATTTGACGACCACATAAACGACAAGCATTTCTGCTTTACGTGCAGCGGCCTTAGCCTGCTGCAACCTGGCAATGGAACTGGGGTCACAACCGATCATATTAACGATTGCATTCTGCAGATCCTTCAATAACAACGCCGTTTTAGCCACAACCACCTCTCCCAATTATTTTGATGTATTACTGAGATCACTTACCGACGACGGACATCTCTACTTCTTCTTCTGCAATGCCTTGTTTAATTTCCGCTGACTTCACATATAGATGAATCCTCGTTATGCGGGTACCAAAAATAATGCCGAGAGCAAGTGTCACGATTCCAGTCGCAGCAACCGTTGTGCCCACACCGATATAGTTCGCCAGTGCACCTGCGGCCATGGCACCAAACGGACTGAAACCGAGAAAAGCCATGACAACAAAGCTCATCACTCTTCCTCGCTTATCCTTATCAACAATTGTCTGTATAACTGTGTTACTTCCGGCAAGCACAGTCATGCTGCTGAAGCCAATGACTGCCACCGCCAGCAGTGACAAGGGCAAGAAGCTTGAAAAACCGAAGATTATTAATCCCAGTCCATACATCACACATCCGAGCATGATCCATCGGCTCAGGTCTTTGGTTCCCTTGCGCGAGGACAGAAACAGAGCACCCACTAGTGAACCCGCGCCGGCCGCGCCGTTTAGATAGCCAAGCGTAGTCGCATTACCATGGAACACATCGCGAGCAAATGCTGGCAGCAGGACCACGAAAGGCATCGCAAAAAATCCAATCATAGCCAGCAAAACAATGAGGTCACGAATGGGCTTGAAGCCAATTGTGTAAAAGAAGCCTTCCTTAAGTTGAGCCAGCGAGTTCTTTTTTGTTACGGGTGTGACAGGCTGATTTGCTTTCACAAAAAGAAGTGCCGCAATCACCGCGATGTAACTCAAAGCATTCGCGAAGAAACACATTCCCTCGCCAGCCCACGTAACGAACAAGCCAGCGAGAAACGGTCCGACGAGGCGGGTCAAAGTATTAATCGACGAATTGATGCTCATTGCACTCATTAGCTGTTCGTCATCATCGAGCATGTCTATAAGAAAAGTTTGTCTCGTCGGCAAATCGAAAGCAGTAATAGCACCGAGGCACGCACTTAAAACGATGAGCTGCCAGAGTTGAGCATGATTGGTCCAGACAAGAGCTGCCAGGATAGCCGCCTGCAACATAAACAAAACTTGCGTGATCAATACCAGGCGATGGCGGTTGGTGCGATCGGCAACAATTCCCGCGATTGGTGTCAAAAACAGCGAGGGCGCCTGACTAGTAAAGCCGATAACACCGAGCATAAAAGTCGAATTCGTCAATCTATAGACGAGCCAGCTCAGTGCCATTTGCTGCATCCAAGTGCCAACAAGCGAAATGACTTGCCCGGTAAAATAGAGTTGCAGGTTCCTGTTTTTCCAGGCAGCTTTCACTGGGACCTTCCTAAGCTGAAACTTTCAAAGTCAGTCAGCAATTTCTCCTCGACGACTGCCTCTATGAGGTTGTAGTCCATGACATTCTATAATGAATCAAGTCATTTTACTAGCAGAAGCCGGAAGGGTCATACTCAACCATCGCCGTAGCCGCTACGAGGGACCTGAGCCCGTAGTATAGAACCGATCAAGCCCTACATAGAAAACCTTTGACAAAATAGTTAATGTTATACAACTGAATTGATTCATTATAATTAGTATCGACATCCTCACAAATTCGATTTACTCGATTTACTCAATTTTCTCAAAATGGCTCGAACACTCGATCTCGCGAAACGAACAGCAATCCTGGATGCAGCAAAATCCATCTTCATAAAAGATGGATACAATACGGCCAAGATGTCGGACATAGCGCAAGAAGCCGGGGTCGCTCAAGGCACGCTATATCTTTATTACGACAGCAAAGAATCACTCGCTAGTGCAATAGGAGAGGAACTGTTTTCGCGGTTGATTGAACAGTGCGGCGCAATCATGAAAAAGATCGAAGCTCCCGATGACGTCGAGACTTTAGTTGATTGGTCATTAAGGGTTGCAGCAGAAGATCACGCCACTCTGGCAATGATAAAGGAACATAAGCAACGTACGAAAAGTAGCATTAGTGGGCGTATGCGCTTTGTTAATGAGGTTTCTGAAGCGCTCTCCGCGCTAACATCGCGGGGCACAATCAGACGCTACGATAACATCACAGTGCTGGCGGAACTCGTCCTATCATTGATGAAAAGGCTATTTATGTCTCGCGCAATCTTTGAAGATACGCAAACGGACGATCTCAAAGCAGGTGCGATACTTCTTCTACAGCACGCGCTCTTTGATGATGTTACTCTGGCTGCAAATAAGCTAGTTAAAAGCAAAAGTGCGCGCAGCGTGTGAAGATTACTCGCAATCAAGAATCAAAATAGAACGAACTACTTAATTCGGAAGAAAGATTATGCCATTGCTTTCAAACCTAACAATCGAAGATTGCCTTAAGGCTGATCTTTCGAAAGTTCAAGAGCTCTGCGACGACCTCTACTCAGAAGACCCGAACATATCGGATGTTCGAGTTGATATAGAACTAACCTGGAAAGAATTTAGCGAACACTCAGATAAAGGGCGCCTGCTAGCGATAAAAGATCAGAACTACGTAGTTGGCTACTGCATCATAATCTTCTTCTGGAGTAATGAATATTCTGGCGATCTAATGGAAATCGATGAACTGAATATCGCCAAAAGCCATCGAGGACAGGGAGCCGGGAAGCAACTGTTCTCGTGGCTCAGGGCGGAATATCCGCTGTGCAAGGGAGTGACCTTGCAGGTAGCCGAGAAAAATGAACGAGCAAGAAAGTGGTATCACAGCATTGGATTTACATTATCGCGTAACCAACATCTCATTTGGGTACTCAACTAGCAACGCTATCACTTTCTTGCTTCAATAATTTCAGAATTTCAGCCACAACCTCCCGCGCGAGGAAGCATTACTCCGTCCGAGAGAGGTGGTCCATTGCTCAACATCCAACCGACAAGCTCGGGCGCTGTGAGCGCGATGCCAATGAAGAGAGCTCCCCAGATAACGTTGGCCGTTGACTTAGTTGCTTTTGCTCCAGCTCCGCAACCAGTGCAGATCAAAGACAAACCATATAGACCAAGTATCATTTGCCCCGCTAATTTAGCAGTATTGAGCAGGTTGAGCGGCTTTGAAAAGAATTCTATGCCTCTGGCCAATGGCGTGTGTTGGTAGTCAGGCGATTGCTGTATTGAACTGTTAGCAATCGAACTCACGTTCGTAGGAACTACCATCGGAACTGGTGGCAATACGCCCATAGACGGACTGATGGCACCGATCGGAGTGGCATGCGCAGAGAGCTGAAAGACCCCAAGTAGCAAGATTATTGCCGATGAGCCGAATATTGCCCATAATCGTTTTGAATTCCACATCGATACCCCTCCTTGATTAACTAGATCAGCTGTTAATGCTGTTTATTATCTTCGCTACGCATTACGCCTGCGCCATATAACGGCGTCGGCTGCAAAATGATGAAAATTGACTGTGCAAAATACTGCGGCCATTGCCGCGATAGGTGAGAATCCGGCCCGATAAAGCGCCATTGGGAATACGATATAAAGTACGGCACCAAGAGTTAGCACCTTCGTCCAGTACAAAGTATTTTCACCAGTCAACAAACGCGGAGTAACTAAATGTGGTGCACCGTTTAGCGAAGTATCTGAGGACCGCTGCTTCATCGTATGTGCTGTCGTGACAGCCAGATACTGCGTGCCATGAAAAAATGCAGGCGCTAGTAGAGCGAAGATCCCCACTACAGGACCGATGGTATAGAGCAACAATGTATTTCCGGCGAGAAGGACAGCTCCAGGATGAATAGACTTGCCTGACTTTTGAGCCTGAATTCTAATTACTACAAACATCACCAGGGAAGCGAAAACGGCAATCAAACCGAGAACAAAGTTGAGCACATCGGGCAGTATTGGCCAGTACGGAACTTGCACGCCCATCATCTCGTAGGTAGCCACAACACTAAATTGCCGTGCGATGCCTGAGATCATCATTGCGGTAAAAGCGATCTTTATCACGTCTACCTGTCGAGAACTCAGCTCCAGCCCAGTTTTTCGCAAGTAGATCATAGTGATACCATACGCCTGAGCCGTCACATGCTGCGCGATCAGTATCAGGTAAAGTTTCATACCATAAGCCAAACACTCGGAACTCCCCAATAATGAAGGCAAGACACATAACACCATTAACGCCGGCAACAAAACAGAAACATATGGATGCCGAGCTGCAAGCCCAGGTTCATCGATGAATCTGACGATCGTGGCGGCATTATGGGAATCAGCGAAAATTAGAGCGCCACCAATCAGAATCAAAGACAGGAATGTATGAGCTTCGGAATAAGAAATCAAATAAAGGGGAATCGCACAGAGGCACATAAGCCACATGGCTCCGCCGCACACGAAGAATAAGTCCAGCGGACAATTCAGAATCCATCTGGATTGCTCCGGAGCTTTCGCTGGAGTGGATTGATTTGCATCAACCATGCCAGCGTCCGTGACGGTGGTTTCCGGGAATGCAGCCCTGGCTGCCGTCAGACTCAATTCCATCGCATTTACCTTAACCATTGGTTATGGACATCGTATTCGCAGGTAAACCACCTGTGACCGCTAAAAACCCTGAATTTTCTCTCCTTGATAGTCAAACGAATAAACGCGAACAATTACCAAGACGTTTTGCAGTAGGCGAGAACTCTGTCGTGAAACCAAAACATTTCAGACAATAATTTCTACACCAACAAAGCCAGACGTCTTCGTTGTAGTCAATATAATTCCATCCTATACCAACACCTCTTGGAATGTAAGGGAGTCGGTCTAAGTCGTGGAATCAAGACTGGCAGCGGGAATACAGCGAAATCAATCAACGATCGAAGCTTAACTTCATCTCACGTTCATCCAGCGCTGTATCCTCTGGTGCTTGCATTGCATCAGGCAGTCAACAAAGCATTTCTCACAAGTGCTCAAACTTAAAGATAAAGATCATTGAGGCGATTGATATCACCAGCAGTGCCAATGAGCAATGCAGTCAACAAATACATTCAACACATACGGTCAAAGTACGGACAGATCTTTTTGGACGTGCTTGCTGAAGCCTAGGACGCAGGCTAGGCAACGTCATGAGATGATGTCACCACGCGACCACTAAGACATCCTTTTTTCAACAGTGTCGATTTTTCGAATTAATTTACAAAGATATGTTAAGTGCCGTTTTGCGGGCTTTCTGACAACGGAAAGCCGCTACGGATAAGGCTTCGAGACCGTCAAGCAGAATTAATAATTCGCTTAACACAACTAAGGTCCGACCATTTTAGACCATGTGGCTTGCGCAGACTCACTGCGTACCAGCCTCGTTTTAGGCTGCGCCACGC
>Ga0182030_10002484_pt1 | contig 39095 bp, 35 predicted proteins | sample 812S3MmetaG_FD_121299 | JGI IMG/M metagenome (GOLD analysis project Ga0182030, IMG submission 121299) | Permafrost microbial communities from Stordalen Mire, Sweden - 812S3M metaG (Illumina Assembly) | ecosystem: Environmental > Terrestrial > Soil > Wetlands > Permafrost | place: Sweden...
TGCCACAATTCCCCACCCAACCACACAAAAGGTAGCCCATATATGCGGTGGTACAACTTTCCACATCAGCGCAAACCATTCGAATACGATATAGGAGATGTAAAATATCGTCAGAAGCCATTGGTAATCGGGAGAGGAAAGGTGGAGATCTTTCTGCATGCCTGCAATTTTGGCGTTTCTAGAAACTATCAGCTGTGTCTCCCGGTGATATGGCGGACTCCGACATACCCAATGTTTGATCGGTCCAGATATGCCAGAAGATCTGGAATTATCAGTAACAGGTAGTAAGCAGGAAGAAATGCATATACATAGGCCCATAACAAGAGGAACCAGTCTCTTATCCAGCTTCCTCACCACCGTCTTCTCCATTTCTGGTGTCACGTGCGCCGCATGTCTTCCTGCTGGACTCTCATTCCCACTCTCAACCTGCGCAATGTCTTGTTTCTCAGGATCAAGATCTGCAGCGGTCGCAATTGCTGCTGGATCTTCTGCTGTAGAAGGGATCGGTTTTGCGAACCTGGAGAGGATTCCCATCTTCTCGGTATATAGATGATGAGGCTAGATGGTGCTCTCTCTGTTGATGCCACAAGCCTTGCCGGAACGCGATTATTGTCCGAATGGAAACCAAGGAGAAAATGATTGTGAGCAGATGTTGTGTTTGCGACTTCACGAGAATTTGTAGAAAGCTCGGGGAATCCGTGCAGCGCAACTCCATCTTCGGGTGATCATTACTGGATTGGTACAAAGATCATTAGGTTTTTCTTACCCCGCCAAACGGCGAAGCCCATTCTCTGCTGTCATAGGTCTAAATACCTGCTGTAGAAGATGCGGCATTGGATGAATTCCTGATAGATGGACCCTGGTGCCCAGTTGGGAAGCTAGCAGTGTCGTGACAGGTCGCTGATCTGGTCATCTTGCTTGCACAGATGTTACCGCAGCGGGCAAACGAACCAAAGAAGCTAGGACAAAACGTTTGCTCTATTTTGTGTGATAAACAGTGGCACGCTCCTCGATAGCAGATGGAAAGTGTGCGTAGAATTCTCCATCAAGTGCCGCAAAGGAGAAATTGAGTGTAATAAAAGTTGTGGTTGACCAATTGGTGACTTTATATGTATATATATATATATATATATATATATACTGAAATACCGAAGTTCGCTCTCAACTCCGAAGTGGATGACTCGCATGTAAGTCCTACTTGAACACGTGAGATCTGAATCCCCCCACTGCTGCTGCCAATGCTCAGGGTCCAATTTTCTCTTGGCGATGGCGAATCACCGGCATGTTCCTCGTGTACCCCTGGGCACTAGCATGCATGACGTTTGTGCCGCGTACCAAAGCAAAAACTTTCAATCTCTCTCCACAATCTCGAAGAACATCCCCAATTATAGAAGTGAAGTATAGATGCAGAGCAACGAAAGGCCAAGTAGGTTGTCTTCCTATCATTCAACGGTAGGTCGAGCTTGTTGGCTAGGATTCACGTTGAGCTCCACTCTACAGCTGCCGGCAGTGCAAACAAAATGTCACAAAGCTTCACCTGCACGGAAAGTATCATACAACACCACAGCTATCCAACCATAAAATTTGAATCCTCCCAGCTGAGCTGTAGGTTGGATTTTGATAGAGACTTCTTCAACCTGGAATGTTCCTCAACTGCCCCTCTACTAATGTCACCCCTCCTTCAATCTTAACAGCAATATTTTGCCATATACCTCCAGATCCCCTCCCATTCACAGCCGCGACTTGAGTTCCACTTCCGCGTAACGTGGTTACACATTTCTCGAGCCACCACTCAAGTCACCGGGCTGGGCAAGGAATAGTCTGCCACAGTCATCAAAGCATCCTCTTGCTTAATTCTCCGCTGCACATATGAACAATGACTTCAGGTAAGTCCTTTTGACATCTTGTTTCTGACACCAATTTCCCTCTATCTGCATCTCTTTTGCATCCATCCGCATTGTTGAAACTGGATGCTACTGAACAGGTCGAGCTTCCATGCCCTCCAATGATACCGCCCACGCAGGACTCTCCACTTGGAGACATCACCCACCCTTCCTCTCAATATCATAACACAATCTGACATCTTTAAAGGCATGTCTCCCGCTGCGAAACTTCGGAAGTCTGCACCGGTATGGTTGCACAATCTTCCTCCCTCCACGATGTCGCTTCAAGAGCGTCCTCCACACGATTCAGAGCAGTCCCCTCGCTCGACACTAAGGAGCTCTTCGGCCAATCCCAGGCCCCCGAACACGTTCAACAACACTGATTCACTGGAGAGAGATATGGCTACACCAGGAGATCGATCTTCGCTACCTCTTCTTCCTCGAACCTCCGCACAAACAGAAGGAAGGCCAAGATCCAACTCCCTCGAATACCTTCCGCAATCTACAACAATGGGTTTGCTATCAGCATTTGGCAGCCGTCCTTCAACGGCGAATCCAGAACATGACATCGACCGCAATAAATCCTCGAGATTGAGTGTGTTTGGTATGGGACTCTTTCCTCGATCTCGCAATTCGCCCGAGGATATCAGTCAGACACCGGACACCCCAGCCGCTTGGCTCCTTTGCACTGAAAATGAAAATGCCGAGAACCTCCTCGTGTACTCTGTGGACAACTTGATAACCGGAAGAATGGTAAATTGAAGAGGCTCCCCGAGCTCGCTGGTTTCGTTCTAACTCCCTTCTAGATTGAAGAGTTGAACCTTCCTAATTCTGAAATTTTGGTTCACCTATTTCCCCGCAGTAATCAACGAGGCCCTTCGATCAAAGTTCCCTGTCCTGTACTCTATTCTTCTAGATACTTTTGTGCGTTGATTCGTGGTGGATTGGAGGAGTCGTTAGAAAGGACCGTCGATGGAAGTCAACAAGCCGCCAATGTTCAAGTCGGACCTTCACGATCTCCAGATGGCGTCGAACAATTTACCTCAGCTGGGAAGAGCGGTGTTCATATATTCGTCCCACTACAGTTATCTTCGGATGCGACGGCCTTCACCCTCACGGATTCTGACGTCCAAGCTCTTATTGATGTGCGGAATCTCTTTGCCTTCCTAACTAGCAAGAGACTCGTTGCTACGAAACGTTGCCCAACGCTTTTCCGGATTTTGATGGGTGTGTCCTTGCTTCTTCAGAAGTTTGAGTTTAGAAACGAGGATGGATCCACTTACGGGGAGGCCGCGGAATTAGGGTTTAGCTCGTTGGTAGAGGAGTTCAAGTTGGATGATGTTCGAGAGAGTCGACTGAAAACCATCCAGGCCATTATTCTTGCAGAGAGGATGAAATGTCCGGAACTTTACAAAGAGGTTTTCCCTCATGCTGTTGGCAACTACATCTCCATAAAAGCTGCTCACCCGGGAGCTTACGGCGAGATTTCCGAAAGCGTCCGCGAAAGATTACATAGAGCACACCTCGACTTAACTCAGCGCCAAAATACTGTCAATATGCACTTGAGCACCTTTAACTTCCCTTCCCTTTTCGCCGGAATTGCATCTAGTACGACGATCGCCGAGTCAAAGGTTGTTCGGTTCAGTAAATGGAAGCTTCACTGCAGTGCAATGCGGACCTTTATTCTCGAGTACTACAGGGATCTGTACGGTCAGTGGCCACCGAAGGCGAAGAATAAGCAAATCAAGTTTGTATCAGGTGGTTTGAATCGATTGGTTTTGAGGGGTCTCTACCGTGATCTTTGTTTCCTCTACGACTCTATGGCAGATCGTGAAGCATTTACCACTCGTCACATGAATTCTACCGATAATTATGATGATGATTCCACTAGTATGAACGCCAGAGGACTCAGGAAACTGTTGGAGGAGTATGATCGCTCTTCGCCCCCTGTTCTCCCCCCAATTCCTTTCGACCTCCCCCTCGAGCCAAAAATGACATCCATTGACGGAAAACACGACGAGCGGCCCCAGGTTGAGCAGCAGAAGGCTTTTACCAGAGCGCTCAAAGATCACGAGGTGGAGCTCGTTCTGCTCAAGAGTCACGAAATGATCGGCCACATGGTATCTGATGTTCCCCAGAATCCGATCTTAAAGGCATATCAACAATTTGAAGTCAAAGAAGGCCGAGGAAAGTCATGTCAGGAGCTGGTGGATCAACGGTACGGTCACTGGATTATGCTATACGCCATACTTCAGCTATTGCCGTTGCTTGTAGTTGATGTCGACGGTCTCAACTACACCGATGGCGTTGAGTACTTTCTCTGCCAGGCCCCCATTGGAGCATTGCCCTGGGTCGCTGAAGGAACTAGCCAACGAGAATTATACGCCGTCCAATCCAGCGATAAACTCATCAGTATGCCTAAAGACGTCGTCAAGTTTAGCATCGAGGCGACATATCAACGTAGTCATTGTTGGAGAGTCGCAGAAGAGTGGCTTCAACCCACCTCATTCGAGCCGCCGCAACTTGAAGAGCCACAACCCCTTTCTCCTCTTGTCCCACCGCCAGGATTCGCCGATGGTTTATGGGGCGTTCGTCCGAGCGCTCGTAACATGGGTCGACGCCACGAATCAATGTCCATACTGAGATCAGACAATGTCTCATTCGAGGAGGCACGACGAAGTAAGCGGATGAGCATTGGCCTTGGTCTCTCCCCTGTTGGCCGTCTTGATGCGCCGACTGGTTTTAGACATTCAAGCTCGACCACCCCCATCACCCACGGATCAAACACCTCCAGTCCCGACGCTTCCTACTTCAATTTCTCACCCGCGGCCGAACAATTAGCCAGTCTCAATTATCCAGGATCTTCGGCGCCAAGTTCCGGACCACCTTCAAGACCAGGCACCGGCAAAGCCCCGGCAAAAGACTTCAAGGCCATATTAGAGAGCTTTGAGGCGGAGAGGAAGGAAGAGGAGAGGAGGGTTGCCGAGGAGAAGAGGGTTGCGGAGCAGAAGACGAGGGGCAGTTGGTTGGGTAATTTTTTCTGAGACAATGATAATGGGTTAAAGTGTACATAGCGTGGCGTTTAATGCAGAGGGAGAGGGGGGGGTTTAATTGTGCATACCCATTTGGTACATTAAATGTACCTATGTATAGTATTTAATAGAATCATGGAAAGTGCCCTCCGCTGTTCTTTTGAATGTGCCTTGTAATTACAGACAATCAGGACAATTAAAGCGGCTTATAGAAAACGACCCTCACTTCCACCCCTTCCATTGTTTTTCCCTACAATAGACAATCAAGAAAACCAAATCCCCCTCTTCCATTCATTTCATAGTACCTAGTCACGTGAAACTGCGGGGCAACCTAAAGTGGCTGTGCACAAGCCCAACAGGGGCTCACATGCGTCAGCCACACCACGGCAGCGCCGGCCAGTCACAGCGCAAGCGTGGCGCTCATCCAAAAATAGGGGGATATTTATAGGGATAGGAAATGCGACGTGCAACAAAAGATGCACGCTTCGCTCTCTCCCCTTCCCAAACCTCCATCGAGACCCCGAATTTCGTGATCCTTTGACGCGGGAAGAATGTCCGTGGTGGGGGATGGATGCTGGAGAGGCATTTGAGAGCTGTGACGAGGCCCGGTGGCGGAGAATAGGGGATGTGCTAAATTTGGACGGGTTATAAATAGATGTTCTATATTTATATTTTGTGGGGATCGCAGCAACCACTTTTGTGTTGCGGGGGGATTGGATGGTTTGTTGGTGTGGCTGTTGGGTTTTTGGGTTACTGTTGCTGTGATTGTTGGTTTGAGGTTGAGGTGAGGTGTCTTTCGGTCGGATACCGCGGACTTTCCGGGTTGGTTTGCGTGCGGTATCAGGCAGAGCAGAGCACTCACTTCCGTTGGTTTGGATGAGATATTGGCAGTCGGGACGGGATTTTGAGGAGAGTTATTATATCGTAACTATATGTTTACATCTATCATTGAGCAGGGTATATCCACCTTTTCCATTCCCGTTCCCATTCCCATTCCCATTTTCCCTTCCCATCCGTACCCAACCTTAGCACCAACGTTACCACATACTATTCTCCTCCCAACCCGAATACAGCCAACTATCCGGGGCATCGAAATTAAAATTCGGACTCCCATCCTGCATCACAAAATCATACCCAAAATCCATATTCCCCTCAGCACCAAACCCCAACTCCGCCGCCGCCGCGTCAACCACCTCCCCCGTCCCATCACTCGGCGTCTGCACCGTATTCGTCCTCGCCTTCAACAAATCCAAACAATGCCTTGCACTCACCCTCGAAGCCTCAATAATGCCCCTCTCAGGACTCGTCCCATTCTCCGACGCTTCGATCTGTCCCATCGCCGCACTCAGGAACAAATGCCCCTTCACACTATTCTCACCCAGCTCAATCCTCTTTGCGCTTAGATCGACCACATCTTTCATCGCCCTCCTCAACGGCTCTCTGGAAACCTGACTCTGCGCGCTCATCGGCAATCCGCTTTGGGCGTCTTCTTCTAACTGAGTAATGTACTCTAAACAAATGATTATCCCGGCGTGAATCACCACTTCTTTGTAGAAACCTCCGCCCACAGATTTAAGACGCGTGTAATCATCCATTAACACAGTACCGTTTTCGGCTAATGGAGGAGGGTGCAAAGAGTCGGTTCCTGAATGCGACATAATAACGAGCGCAGTGTCGAGACATACTTTGCGCGAGAAGTAGAAGCGGGGATCTTGTTGGGATTTTATAGCGAAGGGGCGGTGGATGGCGAGGAGGAAGCGGCGCTGGAACATATCTAGGAGGTTTCTTTGCAACGGCGTTGGAAGTTTTGCGGGTGGTTGAGGTGAAGAGTGCGTATAGGAGAGCATGAGCCTCGTGCTTTCTTTGCAGGCAATGCCGATCAGGTTGCCGAGGCGCAGGATCTCTTCATACGTAGGCTCGGAATGGAAATCATTTATGAGATGAGTAATCTCGTGGCGGACGGGAAGAGATTTAAACATCTGAATTTGAATACTAGATTGTGTGAATTCCGTCTCTGGTCTAGGCACCGGAGGCAATTCTGTGGTTTCGGAAATATCTTCATCGTTGATGTTTAGTGGGGGTTCGGTGTCGAAATCGTTGGAGGTAAGCAGAGGTGGCATGCCGGTGTCAAGGGCTGTTTGAATGGTAATTTCGAGGACGGTGGCCCAGAGACGCCGTCGAAGCTCACTATGCAAGACGGTCATTTTGGGGAAGTATTTGGGGTCCCGGTGGAAACCCATCTGGAAGGCGGTGCGGAGAAGTGAGCCGGCTGCTATCCAAATGAGATCCCCGCCAACGGCGTTTGTTTGTCGTGCGAGAAGAAGCAAGCAATGTACTTGAAGCCCAGAGAGGTTGAGACGTCCTTTTTCGAACGGGGCCGAAACCCATGATTGGGCAGAGTAGACCCACTGTTGGGCTGTTGCTCGCAGTGATTCGTTGTCCGGACCTTGGTAGAAGCATGTGCCAATGGCCATAACAAGAAGGATCTTGACGACCGTGCCAGTAGGAGTGGTATCTGGATCTGCCCAGTATTCCTCGTACTCGCGCTGGAATGAAGGGATATGGAGGATACGGTGTGTGGATTCCATGGTGCGGAGATAAAAGCCAACTAACTTGTCAGAGATCTCCCTTGAGGGAAAGTAGCTCCTAAAACATGGGTTCGTATGCCATTGGATTGGGCGCTCTGCTTTGGCTTTCCGACCCATGATTTTGCATTTTTCGAGCAGAGATCTAATTTCCAGCTGAGCTTCACCAACTCCAGCGCCTGTTTTCCCTCCTGAGTGGAAGTTCCTCTCCTTGAAACAGTTTATTTGGTGGAACTAGGAGAAGTCAAGTCAACCCTGCTTAAAGACTGGAGCTTAATTACCTGCTCGAAAGAATTCATCCAATGGCTTTGTCCGAAAAATCTGGTCTTGGAATAACTCCCTCTCAAAGCTTCGTTAGATTTTAAAACCTTTCCGTTGAAAAACTTAGTGCGAATCCTTGCCCCAACGTTCCCATCCTCGACTAATATGTCGTTGAAAGTAGAGAAGTCTAATCCAATGGCCTGAAGACCCATTGAGCTCTTATCTTCTCCGGTATAATTCATAGCATCAGGAAGAGTCTTCTTGACTCGATCCGCGAAGCCTTGGCGATCTTCATCTATGGAGTTTCCTCCTGGTGAGGGAAGAGATGATCTGTCTTTCTCCGAAATGGAGACATGTGATACGGCTGGTGTCAGGATGAAAGAAGAATCCTCAGACAAGAATTCATATCCTTCACTTGGGGTGTTCTGTATCCGTTGGTTCACGGGTGTGACTGAAGGCGTCGCCGACGAATGTCGACCATTGGGTGGATGAGCATCTTTGTACACACAGACAGTATTTTTAGATGATTTGCAATGATTGCATGGATCATTCCGATCGCATTTAATTTTCCGACGTCGACATTCCACACATGACAGCGCTGGTCTGCGGCGTTTCCGCACTGGGAGCGTTGATTCGGACACGAGCTGGCCAAACATCGTGACTTTCGTTCGCTGAATTCAGAAGATCTGATAAGAAAATGAGGCGAAGCGGATTTTAAAAAGATCTGATAAACAAAGATAGAGCAGACGGATATTAAAGGTCTTGGAGGGTAGCATATGTAATGAGAATCTCTCCGAAGCGGATTTAATTTGGCTCGATATGGATAGTAGATACCGCCTAGACCAATCACTTGCCATCTCGTAAACAGCGGACTAATATTAAACCTTCGAAAAGCCACCCTAAACGCGATATTAGTGGCGCACTGAAAACCACCAATTGTGGCATAATTATGTCCGCTTCCACCAATCGCCTTTATTCGCTCTTCAAAGAGGCCGAGCTACCGAGAATCTATACCCGTGTTAAGAGGTTGTGTTGCGTCGGAGTCTTTGTCGTTTACCATAATGCGACTATGCCTAGCCTTTTCCGCATCATATATCAATGGGAGGGTCTTCAAGATGTACAAGTATAACCCCAGAGAAACCACTGAGCCCCACAGTGCTAATATCTTCCATTTTCATCAAATTTCACGTGACCATCCTCCAATAATAGTGGTGCCCAATATAGGCTCACGGCGAGAGTTACTTTGGCGGAACACACAATCTCTTGCTGCCGTACCAGATTAAGGCTCGATTCTAAGCTCGAACTGATAATCCATCGTCTGTCTCCGAGAGATAGTCAATCCCTTCCTCCCACCCCGCTTCCAACCAAGTATCTCTCAGATAGTCCTCATTCAACATGTCTTCCACCCTCTCCAACGACCCGGAGAAGAATACCAACCCAGTTGGGAAATCGCCAATAGAAACACCAGCGGAGCGAGATAGCTCCCTAGAAAAGGGTGCAAATGAGAAAGTCATTTTAGCTGGTCCCCTAACTTTTCCAGAAGGAGGAGCCAGAGCTTGGTCTGTGGTTGCTGGTACCAGTGGAGTTTTGTTTTGCACTTTTGGCTACGCCAATGCTTTCGGGTAAATTTCCTTCCCCTTCTGCAAGATACTATCTAACATTCTCAGTGTCTACCAAGAGTACTACACAACCCATCAACTTCGACACAGCACCCAATCAGCAGTTGCCTGGATCGGATCTATCCAAATCTTCTTCCTCTTCGGCGGTGCACTCTTCGGTGGTCCACTCTTCGATCAATTCGGTGGTAAGGTCATCTGGCCCCCAGCAATGATCTATGTCTTCTCCATAATGATGACCTCCCTCTGCAAAGAACTCTGGCAATTCCTCCTCACGCAGGGAATCCTCGGTGGCTTCTGCATGGGAATGTCTATGGGTCCATCCATGGCCGCAACAGGACAATACTTCCACGCCAAGCGGGGTGCCGCGATGGGACTAGCTGTTGCTGGCTCCTCACTTGGCGGCGTCATTTTCCCCATCGCTCTTTCAAAAATGCTCAACTCAGGGTCTCTGAGCTTCGGATGGACCGTCCGGATTTTAGGCTTCCTAATCCTTGGCATACTATTTCCTAGTTGTTTTGCGATCCGAGCAAGATTACCGCCGCGCGCCGGCCAATTCTTCCTCCCAGCTGCATTCAAGGAATTGCCTTATATTGGGATTCTTGGAAGTGTCTTCCTAATGATGATTGGACTCTTTACACCTTTTTTCTACCTCCCAACATACGCAGTCATGCACGGCATGTCATCACAACTTGCATCCTACCTCGTGGCCATCCTAAACGCCTCATCTTTCTTCGGCAGAGTCATCCCTGGTATATTAGCGGATAAGATCGGGCCCCTCAACATGTTGATGGCTTCTGGTCTTTGCACTGGTATTCTTGTGCTAGCCTGGCAAGCAATCAATACCAATGCCAGCATAATCGTTTTCTCAGTCTTGTATGGCTTTTTCTCAGGAGCCATCGTCTCGCTCATGTCGTTCGCGATTTCGAAGGTCCCGAAGAATCCGCAGAATATTGGTACTTATATGGGGATGGGGATGGCGGTCTGCTCGATTGCGGCGTTGATTGGACCTCCTATCAATGGCGCTCTTGTTACTCATTACCATGTCTTCAAACAAGCGATGGATTTGAGTGGTGTCTTCATCGTCGTAGGAGCCTTGGGGATTATTCTTGCAAAGTTAGCGAGGGGAGAAGGCTTATTCGCTAAGAACTAAGCAGAGAAAAGTTTTTGATACCTGTAATTTTTTATATGGCATATTAAATGGCTGGTATGGTATTGATAGATATTTTGTATAATAATCTCTTCTCAATTCATATTGAGTTCTTATTTTTAAGCTCCCTTCCTTCAAGCCATGGCCAATCATGTTACCTTTTGCTCTGATCTCCACTTGTAAGATGAAATCAAGCCCTTGAGAATAAAGACAACATGGTAAAAATTCCAATAACGCAGGCTGAAATACACTATGTTGAGCAGCAAAGCGCTGCCTACCCCTATTGGATAATCTTTACAATCTAAAAGAATGTAAAGTGTCACCTTGTAGAGTGGTCGTATATATATGGAGCGAAGTATGTGATAATATTCTATAGAACTATGTGGCGCTCGAGTGAAACGAGAGTATTTATAGCCTAAGATTTCCGGTGCACTGTACTACGCGCATCACATGCTTACAAATGTTTGCCTCCTCCGTGACATAAAGCTACCTTATATTTGATTGTAGATAAGATATGTTTTGTAGCTTTGGCTATATATATATTTGTTTTATTTGACATTTTGATCGATCTATTTCTTATATATTTCTGTCAAACGATCTTAAATGTAAACATAACCAACTAAAAAGAATATCAATATGAAAGAAACAATAAAGATATCAATCATGATTACAAAGTGAGAGGTGTGAGAGTAGGGGTTATAATGGTTAAGTCAAACTGGTTGTTAATTTTTTTTTTTGGTAACGTCACCACCAAAGAGTTCGAATTCTTAAATTATAGCTCCAAGAATCTCAGAATCAGGCACAAACTCTCGATAACATCATGTAGGTAGCATCTGGAAAGTTGAACTAGTTAATATATGGCTCACCTAAATTTTCATATCAAGGCCTCTTCACTGCTTAAAAGTCATGGAGATAGATAAGTAGACCGCTCAAATCCCAGATATCATGCACATAAATGCCATAGTTTTCCAAACTTAACTTGAACTTGCCTCCTAATATATTAGTGTCGCGAATGGTGTATGCCATGATATGTCCTCACCTATTGGTATGCGCTAACCTCTATTGATGCTTTTCAACCCATATAGGCCCATAACCATTGCTATGATTTTAAGCCCCAAACTTGCACTTTAGACGGCTGATCTAAAAGTTTTCCTTAATTGTACTATTAATAGCATCAATCGAAAGCGACACATTAGACCGAAATCGCCTCTGGTCATTGACATAGTCGAACCATATCTTCATCACCAGATCCCAAACCGCTCTAAAGCTTGGGAGATCGTCCGCCTCTCGCGACACTCTCGCAGTGTGAAGCAAGTTCGTAAATTGAGCGAATTTTACATCCGAGTGGTGACTCTTGATTCCAGATAAAAGTCGTTCAAGCTGCCAATAGGCCTCAAAGACTTGAGGACGGAGCGGGGGTCCTGAGCTAGACAGATCGCTCACCCAACATTTGAGATAATCATATAAATTCTGGTCAAGAATAGAGGAAGTATAGTTTTGGTGGTTCAGGAGTTCTACCTCGCAGTCCTGGAGGTCGTTGATGAGGATCAAGGGGAACTCTGGTTTTCGCACGTTGCGAAGGCGTTGAAACGGCCGGAGGAGGACCTGAGCTGCCGATATTGCTTCTTCTCTCTCGGTCTTGCCAAGCTTTATGACTATCTTCAGTTGCGCAAGAGGCCGCGGTATTAGCCGAAATCTCCCGACTAGTTCGTGCAGGCGATCGCAATAGTCATAGAGCCTCGACTCGAGAGCTTCGGCTACTGCTGCGGTCGTCCCACGGCCACTGGACGAGTTTGGGTTGCTTTGAGAAGAAAACACAATTTCGACGAGGAAAGATTGAATCATGTTGAAGTAATTCACACTGAGTGGGGGATACCAGGCGGGTTCGGCTGGCCCAGATGTATAAGGAACAATTGAGGACCCGTTGACAGGCACATTGAAGTTGATCGGAGGGTGATAGCTTGAACTCGACGATCCATTATTGATTATGTTACCTTGCTCCTGCCTTGCCATCATGAGGCGCTTCTTATTTTGTTGCTCAAGAAGCATTAGTTGCATCTGATAATCTTGTAGTGCGTGACTGCTATTATGGGCAGACATTTTCGGCGAGTTGCACATAAAAAACCCATCTGCAGCCAGCTCAATAGTGAAGGTCCTGACCGCATATAGGAGACGCACGGCTTCATCATGGATTTGATGATTGATTCGGAGCAGTGCCGTGTATACTGGTTCGTTGTCGCTGGTAAGGTATCTAGAATTCCTATATCGAGCTGGTATAGGGTGATTTGGGAGTAAAAATCCATAGATGCGAAGTCGCATCTCTATCGGAATCTTGAGGAGGTGGCAAGTCATCGGATGTTCGTAATGTTCGGAGCAAAGCTGAAATCCATGAGGCTTCCATTCGCACATCTGACCGCACTCAAAGCCACAAGGTAATGATGCTCGGCACCAAGCTGATTGCCTCAGTTGATCTCGGTGTATTCCGCACGTAGGCATCATGCCGGGATTCAGAGGACCCAAGGCTTTGTTGACGCAGCTTCCCCCCTTCTTCTTCAAAGTTCCTGAGCAAATCGCTGTCTTACGGCCATGCAGGAGGCATGTCTGAAAATGTGCAGTGATGTTGGGGGGATGCACTCTAATCTCCTCTGCCATTTAGAACCTAGTACAAAGGTGTGAGGTGAGTAATATACTGGATAATCGAATTCTCGTGGCAAGGTTATGGATGTGACTTTGCTAGATGTTAAATAGTGGAGGCATGCGACGTCAACCAAGAAGTTGCGTGAAGCGCAATTTTAGTGCCGAAACATCATTTTCGCGAAAATGTCCTGATGTCCTTACAACCAAGCTTTTCAGCCACCCAAAGCAAAGATATATTATAGCCAATAAACAGAACTGTTGAGAAAATTACTCAGCAAATCATTTTCTCTGCCCTGTCATTCCGCTAAATTATGTGCCATGCGAGCATGATAATTATACTAATTTCTATACAACCATATGAAAACAACTCTGTCACGGAAGGACTATCAGTTTTGTAGTGTAGTATTAAAAATGAAGAGCTAAGCTACGTAGGTGGCGTAGGGCCTTATATAGGGCTAGGATTGCGCTCAGGAGGACGGGAACCTTCCAGGATTGCCTCTCAGAGAACCCAGGTGAATTGTAACAAAGTCTCGATCTGCAGCACCTGCTCATCAACCTATACTTTTGATTTCGGATTCGTTCTCATTCAAATTGACTATATTTCATGTTTCGTAGTTTCTTTTAATTGTTACGCAGTAGCAAAGGCGGCAGATATGCAGTGCAGGCCAGGGACCTATTTAATTTTCGGATTGAATAGCGCTGGACATGATAGCCAGAATGTTATCGGCGCGTTTTGGCTGTCGTCACGATAGTCCGGCACAGCTTGAGCAGAGCCTAACACGACCTGGGCGTTTTAATCATACCTTCTCAGCTACAATTTTCTGGTGGGGTTTTTGCCTGTGAATCCGTTCTGCATTCCTTTACGAGAAACTCAACGCTCATGTTCATATGAAGGTCATACCGATGCAGCTACGAAGGTTAGCTTTATTGGAGTACGAGACTTACTGAAATCAATTGCATCAGCTGAAGCGCCTTGACTCAAAAGAATCAAGCCTCGTTCCGCTTACAGCACTTGTTATGCGAGGGCTGGCTCGGGCCGGCGAATCCCTACTCAATAGCGAATCAACCAGGGGTGCTCGGGTAAAATTCTTATTCGATCTATAATGATGAGCACAAGAGAGGTAACGTGAGTCCAATTCCTTTAAGACTGACATTCAGCTAGCCTTGCATATCGTCGCCGTCTCGAGAGATGCATAAGCTCGAGCTTTGCTAGAGAAAAAGTATGAATTACTTCACATTCAGCTAGGATAGCATAAAACGGACACCAAAATCGTAGGGGTTTACAAACGGCCTCTGGGAACTCCAAAATGAAGTCACAACTCAGCCTTAGCCCTGCACGATGATCTGACTTGCCTTCTGTTTCTTTCAGACTTTATGCAAGGAATCCTTTTTCCACAAGCGTCGCGTGGATGGTTGATTGGCTTGCACAGGTATCAAAGAAGGAAGAGATATACTCCTCTTTTTATTTGAAGAGGCCTCGGGAAGGTACGAAGCTCAGTATCAATCGGACAGTTTAGTTTATTTTCAAACTAGGACGATTGATTCCCTTGGCCTGGACGCCGACGACTTCCTCATCCTTTCTCCGAGTCTTTTAACTCCGCATGCCCTACCCGCCTATATCTTCCCCAGGAAGTTGCTCAACAACCAAAAAGATGGTATTTCTGTATGTGCTGTATACACACTCACGCCATCGCAGGAATACCAATCGCGCACCTTTTAATCCAGCTTTTGATGTCGCAAAGTCTAGTGATGTCTCCCCGCTCGGGAGACAGCATCCCTGGCCTTGGACACATGCACAAGCAATTCGAAGGGATCCACGTGAACATTGATTTCCACCAGGACACATCAAGGGCTTGTTTCGTGGCTACTGAGCGGTAAAGACCGGACCTCCAGTATTATAACGGCGTGCTTGACCTGCCCGAATGGCGCACCAGGAAAAGCAGGCTCTACTTGACAATCGAGCATCCTCGCGTCAGGGTACCTCACTTCACCGAGATGCTCTTTGCAGTTGTATCTCGAGGGCCACCAGACCTTCGGCATATAAGAGAAGCTTCAACTGGAGCTCATATGCAGTTTATAAGACATGTACATTCTCTGAAAACTGGAAGGCTTGCCACTTTCCACCAAAAGCTGAAAGAGAATTCAATTTCTAGTCTTGTGGAACTTTAAGAAAGAAATTGGGGATTAAATTTTTTTTGGTGATTTCAATTAGCATATAATATATTCCAAGCCATCACTCATATTCCCGCTGTCACCATGATTTGATTGGATTGTTGCATTCAACAAAAAATGATATAAGAGCCTGCCTCTCGATGTAACGAAAAAGAGATCTCCTCAGACAGGGGAGAGAGCAAAAAAAAGTTCATGTTTGATGGTGATGTGCAAAGGTATTTATTTATCAATAAAAATAAGTTGACAATAACATTAATTCTGTTTGTATAAGGTTATTGGATAATGATATGCTGATAAACAACGTCATTGAGTAAGAATGACTTAAGTATTAGATAATTAATTATTTCAAATAAGAATATGCTTGGTAAAAAAAAAGAGGATTTTGAGTATTAATGAGGATGTGCAGGATAAACAAAGTTTATTGAGTAGGAGGGAATTGACGACCTTTACGAATCGCCATACCTAGACACAGGAACCGATGTTCCACAAGTGGGGCATTGAATCGAGACTTAAGGACTCAAAGAGCGTCCTATATAGTCTTTTGGGGGAAGGCTCACTCGAATGATTGGGTTGCAAACAAATACACACCACTAAGCCACAGAAACTGGAAGATTTTTTGCTCAAAAATCGCTTAATTTAATACTTACTACCAGTAGCGAATTAGATCCACAGATCAATTTACCTTGTCTCATATCTTTTCAATAATGTGTTATATAATAGCTTGCTCAGATTATACAAGAAATCCTTTTTCTATAAATATTATATAGATGATTAATTGGCTTATACAAATATTAAAAAAAAAAATATATACTTTTCTTTTTATTTAAAAAAGGTTTAAAAAGATACAAAACTTAGTATTAATTAAAAAGTTTAATTTATTTTTAAATTAAAATAATTAAACTTTTTAATCTGAATATTAATAAATTTCTTATTCTTTTTTTGAGTCTTTTAACTCTGTATGCCCTATCTGCAAGGCTTATAGACTATTGGAAAGGAGGGAGACTATAGGGGTCACGCGTCCCAGTACCAGTACCATTGCCACCGCTATCGTTGGCCATTAGAGGATGCGTCTTGTTCTTTTGATATGGGCCTAAACATGGATTGTAGAGTTTACAATTCGAAATCGGATTTGCAGAACTCTTTCTTGTCTTTTGTAAAGCCCTTGTCTCGGTTAAGCAATTGAATACGAGACCGGCTGGGCCGTATTAGGCAAATCTGATCCGAGATGATAGCTGACGCCAGAGCAAGATCTATCTAATACGATAATCTGGAGTGAAGTCAAGCTTCGCGGACCACAAGCTCCAGATCTCGGATGGATGGTATGCTCTCAATTGGCTACGATCTTGCATGAAATGTCACTTTGAACTTAGATGCAAATATGAGTTATACCTGCAGTTGCAGAGGAGACAGTTGCCAAGTTGTAGGAGTGAGAGGTGCGTACGAAAGCCAGCACAAATCCATCCGCTATGCAATGTAGTGAAGATAAATCACATCTTGTTCCTAATCAAAAAGGCGCAGTCAAAAGCCCTCTTGTTATCATCACCCAATGCCTTGCAAGAGCGACGCATATAACCAACACCCTCTCAAAATTTACGAACGCCACCCCAATTGCATTCACCATTTGCTTATTTTTACTTGAGATCAATGCAACTATCAGTTACCATGTCTCTACTGAAATAGAGCCAGAATGAATATACAGTGCCCGGCTGCTTGCTACACATTCTTGAGTTTTCAATCAGCTCATATCATCACTGAGGGGGATCTATCCTCGGTGAGCTCTGACTGATGCAAGATACAGCAGTTTCGTTTGCTGAAAGTGACTGTATACTGCGCGGCGCTTTATTGGAGGTAGGGCCAGAAATCAAGACGCCTTATCAACCTGGGCCCAGCGGGGATGCTATCCACACCAACAAAAGGGAAGAAAATCACATTGTAAGTTCTCCCCAACGGAACTGAGCCTGGTCGATCGAGCTTCTCGATTGAGACATGCCTTAGAGAGTGCGCCGATTTTTATCTTCTCATATCGCGCATAGCTGTTCTTCAATCTCCGTACGTGCATGCATCAAATAATTGCAGATTTCACCTGGTTAGGAAAATGTGATATCTTATATATTGATCGCAATTGGGTCCTGCGTGGACTTTAGCTCTCTGCTACTGTTCATGCAAAGCGGCCCAACATCATGTTGATCTAGTACAATGTTCAACAAATCCAAATTCTACCTCTGCTATTGGAACACAACTAGGTTTGTTTTTCTCCGCCTAAGAGCTTGACAAGCCTGCGAGACGTGACGAGAGGAAAAGAAAGCAAAGCAAGGGAAACATGGACGGGCTATTAGGTAGAAATCATGATATGCATGCCAGATTCATGCGTCCGGCGATGCCGCGATTGGCCAAGAATCTCGTCGGTTCAGTTACCAACCGAATCTGGACATCACAAGACCATTTTCTCATGCGGACAACCGCTCTGGTCCCTGTTTGTGCTGCATTCCTGCCCGATAAAACTGGAAGTCGGTTATGCAAGAGCACGCATAATATTACAATAAATCCCCTAGATTCGGGAGTGTGGTGCTCATTCGAAGCTTTGGAGAGTACCTCTGAGATCGAGTGATTACATGATGCATTAGCTGCAACTTACGAAAGCCGCCTCAGCGCATTTACTTCACCTACTCTAGCCTTGCAGATATAATGACTGACGTGTCTGGAAAATAGAAAGAAAAAAAAAAAAGGAATGACGAAACAGGTCTCCAACCAATTTCGAGGAAGAACATGATAAAAATACATTTGTATACAGTGGAGTAGGGCGGTGGTGAATGCAGGCGAACGGTGACTTCCTAACTGTTGCGTATTTGATTTGACGAGCATAGATCTGCTTCCGACTACAGCGATGCTAGGAGAACGTGAAATGAGCCACTGGCCTCTAAAAATGCAAGCGAAACCATCACAGCACATTTCGATAATGCTAGACTATGCACAAAGTTAGTCTAAGGACCACAAAACCAAATGATGAATTGCTCTGCTTATGCCCAATGAAATCACCTTCCCACAATTTGTCCATTAGTTGCTTTTGACGTTGCCAATCCAATCTGTATGCATTAAACGATTGGCGACTCAACTTGAAACTTGCATTTTCAGATCTAGGCACTTGATTTCAAATGCAAATTGCCAAAATGTAGATATGGTTGCAGAAAGGACCAATGCAAATTTGTGGGAGTGAGAGTTGTGCAAGAGAGGCCAATACCAATCCATTCGCCAATTAATAGAATCAGACAATTGAAACAAGTGACATCCTATCACCATGAACAAAATGTAGCCCTGGTCTTGAACATCATCCTTCTCGATTCGCTGGCAACGCCCTGCAGTACCCACACACTCCCAAAGTCATCAAATTCCAACCCAGTTACATCTCCATTCCTTATCTTCACTTCATCAACGCAACTATCCCTTACATCCCCCACCCTCACATCCCCATATGAACTCACAGAAACTAACGCCCATAGACTAATTTAAACAGTAAGTCACCACGCAGATAAAGAGGAGATCGAGTCAGGGACATACAAGGATCGCTACCTTGTGAACTAGAGCCCTTGTCACCGCCATTACTCGATTCCTCAGCTGGAGGCATTCTGGCGTCGGATAGAGAAGACGTGAATGAGTGTCCCGTAGCGGGGGTAGATAATTGAAATGGGCTTAGGCGCGCGTGGCAATGATTATAAGTTGTAGCGAGGCAATGCAAATGCTTATTGCAATGATTCTTGAGTTAAGATGAAGTTGATGAATTGAGGTCTTTTCGTGAAGGTGTGAAAAGAGGGAGGGAAGGAGCATTTTATAGAGGAGAGCGGGGGTGGGAGAGGTAAAGGATGGGGATCGTAAGCTGGAGAAACAGAAAAACGACGACCTTCCAATTGGACCTGAATCAGCGCTTGCAGGAGAGAGACGGTGAGCAGTACATCTGCATAGCACACCGGTGAAAGAACACGGGATAGATAACCTAATCCACGTTGTGCAGCTTGATGCCGACGTAAGAATCAGTCCGCAATATTGGTTGGCCGTTCTTTTAGAAGATACCCCTCCCAGCATTGACCTCTCAGCCACGCAAGCAAATAGTGGTCCTCGAATTACACAGTGTCCATGGCGGGTAAGACAATCGATACACCTGATTTGATAGCTGTTCGCGTAAATATAGTTCAAACCGCTGCAAAGTGTGGATAATGACAGACTTTTAGATGTAAAAAGCACTTGGCACACGCAAAGGGCGTGGCCAGAATCTCCACCTCATCAGCAGAAAATAGCCGAACAACCATATCTCTCTCCAATAATAACCAGTCTCGCTTCAATGAGTTGAGACAGGTCATGGAAGCGGCAATGGCATTGGGCGGAAATGTAGAGGCCCGCGAATGAGAGGGAAGATGCGTTGTCCACTCGGAGATTTTTCAAGCCATGTGCCGATGTAATGCATGCACTCACTGCCATTCAACCCGACAGGCCACCTCAGCCACCAACGATTGGCAGGCGTGGGGCTGAGTCTTCTGTGCCTGATAGGGTAAGCGTGTTCCCCGTCCCACCCGCGGCACCATAACGGCCGAGGACGGATTGTCACATCCATACCAGCATCCAACGGAATCCTGGGGTCTCTAAGTGATTAAAAGCTCTCCCATATCGCAAAAGCTGGCTTCAGAGAGGCACAGGGTTTTGTGTAAAGGGCTGTTGGCGATCACTTAATTCGTGGGAGAGCTCAAAGATTGACTATTTACATTGAGCGCATTACTAATTTCATAGACTAGCTTTGCCATCACTTGAGGTTGTGGCATCGATTCATCAGTATTCTCGTATCCCAACTGGGGCTTCCGCGAAGGATTGGTGTGACCACATTTTTAATAGCTCATTCCCGCATTTCCTGGGGGGCAATGCAAATCCCTATGGGCCAGTATCTAATATTCCTATTTAAATATAAATACCCCCAATAAAACCCACTTGGGTGCAATATCTCCACAGTACATTCAAAACACCGAGCCCACCAATCGGGTTGAGGCGTTGGTTTGCAAAACGGTGCTGTTTGCCACCAGCGCAACGCCCCAAAGCACCACATCAGCCAATGAAAACAGCATTCTGCGATCGAGATTTGAGATAATACTCGGCGAAGCCAGGTCTCAGTTCTTTGCCTCGGAGTCTGCAGTCCTCTTGTCTAATTATCTCAAATACAGACCCCCCTGCCCTCGCTCAAGCGATCGAGGCAATGAAGATCCCTGTAGTGACAGGCACCCGATCCGAAGAGGAGTCTGACGTTAGACCCCGATTAAATGCTGATAATCCCCCGATCAAATGCAGACTATGCCAACCTCGCAGAATCAAAATTTCTACGGGCCAATTCAAGATCTTGAACGAGTAATATCCTTGCAATTGGCTATGATGTTCATGGAACCTAGTTTTGCAAGCGGGGATGCAGGTGTGGGGCATGAGTGAGGTGGAAAGTCATCTGAACCGCACTTGCATGATGGAAACATGTATTTTTTTTCTTCTTTTAGATTTGCAGAAGTACTCCGTGAGGAACAAGAATGCGACTGTCAACAAGTGTCTAGGTAGTCAAAGCTAGTAATGCAAGTTCAACCACAATCAAAAACCCTAAATATCACCATTTTTAATCGCTGTGTCCTAGCATCCAGTGAAAGCCTCAAGCGCTGCTCAGAATACGCCCCCTTTTCCGTATCTCTACTTGAGATGGAAATCCCTATCTCCCGTAGACTAATCAAAAAGTCAGTTCTTGCATAAGTGTCGGAAATGAGAAGTAGTATGCATACAAGGGTCAGTGCCAGAGCTTTTGCCACCGCCATTGTTACTGCCATTGTTGCCGCCATTGTTGGTTTCGCCAGCTTCAGGCATTTTGAATCTTGAGGTGGATGATCAAGAGGAATGGAGATCTTTGGGCTTGAGTGGATGAGGTGGGATGTAGCAAAACTTGGGCTTTGAGTTTGAGAGGTGTATATGATGCTGATGGAGCGTGGGCTGGAAGAGGTGATGAGAAGAGCCAATGCTTTAGAGGTGGGTGGAATAAAGATGTTGAGTATATTGAGACTTCAATGTGAAGCTGTGAAGTGAGGAAACGACTTGAATGGGAGGAGGGGTTCTTTATAGCTGAAAATGTGGGATATGGCCGAAAGTGAGAACACGAGCACCGCCAGCCATAATACACCATCTGCCAACACTTCTGGGAAATGACGGTGGGGATTGCATGGCACACTAATGCAAAAAGTAAATGAGCGCCACTAAAGTTGACTCCATTCAACCTGAACAAGATAATGGCAGAGATCATTTGATGTCCATACTCCAATAGAATATTTGACAGTGATGTATGGTGTGGATGATATCAATCAAAGTCCCGTCCAAGTTCTGGATATCACCCGAGCAGGGCGTAATATACCATAGACCGCCCTTCCATCTTCTGCCGTCCATACCTTGGAAAGCATAGAACTGTCCGAGAACGTTCCGATCAGGTGCTACGCGAAGTCAAGTTTGCACACTAGACTCGAATCGGGTGGCGAACTCTGTTTTAATCACTCTATGAAGAGATGACCAACCCCGAAGTTCTCTCCAATCGGTATCCAGGCTGGTTCGTTGCGTGGGGAGGGCGGAGTAAAACGGCTTTACCGATACACGTAAAGGTGGAGTCGATAGCAGCTGCACTATCTAGTCGGATTTTTTTTTTTTGCAACCGCGCATAGCCGGCGCAGCTGCTTCATTTTCGTGCAACAGAACTATTGGCATGATTGGTTCTCGTCCCGCAGACGCCAGTTTTCGTGTACAGACGCTGGTTTTCGTATGCAAGCGCTGATCTGCCGCTCGTTTTCGTACACCGAGCCGCGCATTATCGTGCTGACAATCTTCCAACAGGGCGACACATCTTATTTGCTGGATTTTAAATTGCAACTAACCAACCCAATAACACAATCAACACATACCGAACTGTTTCCTCAGACACACCAATTCTATTCGTACCATCTCTTGGCCTTGCCCTGCTTACCTTTCGTTTCCATCCCCCCTAGATCATGTCAACCCTAATGCTTGTCAACCTCTGATGCTTTTTATTATCCCCGGACGTCTTGCGTTCGGTTAGTAAATGATAGCGTTGCTATTATCCCTTCCAAGTTTGACATCGCGTCCCACTTATTGCTTATAAAGAATGTTGGATGTGCACAGACCACGAACGATGTCAGAGGATCTTCTTAAGCTATCAACTGCCTCCCCCAGCAAAGAATCCATACTGTGCTGCGACTTGTGATGAAGCTGTATAGTCCGAGCTTACCATTGGGCTTTCTTCCATTTCGGTTGTCACTTGAAATTTGGCTACCATGCAAAAGCTTGGATTATACGAGGACTCGGACTTGATAAATTGCTTTTTCGGCTCGGTGAAGGCACTTGCCGGATTCAACCTCCCAGACGTTGCTTTGCCCACTGGGGCCACGTTATCGCGGGCGTTCAAGCAGATGAGAAGAAACCCACTGCGGGGCTAGATAGAACATCTATATGGAAATGTGAGTATCTCTAACCAAATATAATCAAGGTGCCACGCCCTCGCAGCACGTTCAAAACGCCGGGTATGCCAATCAAGTCCCATACTTGATCCCAGACTATACCAATATACATGTTCGCTCTGACCCTATTATACACCCACATTTTATTTTAAATCAATCACTCAGCTCCCTTTTACTCGCTGCCAATACTTCTACCTCCGCTCTACTTGGCTCGATCGGACCGGTGACATTCCCGTTCGAAGCCACTCTCGAGCTCTCCCCTTTCTTTACTTTTGAGTAATTGGTATTCGGTAAGATGTCGCCATCCGACGTGACGTATGACCCCTCGATAGTATTCCAATCCTCCTCATCACTATCATCATCCGCCTCAGTTTCAGCCCCATCCTCTTTCTGGTGAAGTTTGTGTGCTGCAAGCTGTGCATCCTCCCTCATTTTGCGAATCTTGATCCAGTTGTACGCTGCAATAGCTCCAATAGTTACGAATAGTCCGGAAACGTTGATTGCTGTGAGTTGATCTTGGAATATGATGCCCGCTGCTGAGATTGTGACCACTTCTTTAAAAATCCCGGCGATGGACAAGGTGACGACTGATGTGCGTTGTAGTAATGCGAACTCGGATGAGGTCATACAGAAGGCGATGACTCCGGGGAAGAGGAGAATAAGAGGTCCTAGAATGGGTCCCTTCTTCTCAATGAGGATGCCAAGACCTTGCCAGAGGGCGGGGAAACCTTCTACCGGTACCGCGATGAGGAATAGGCTGGCAAACATAATTGGTGCAAGGTAGAAAATCGACGAAAACGGATTCGAGGTTGCGGGGTTGCGAAGAAGGAGGATTTGAGTAAGCCCCCAGCGAAACCCGGAGAAGAACGCAGCGGAGATGACGAGGATGAACCCGAGGGTCGAGAATGACACTTCGCCCGCTACCATCATTATTACACCCGCGGTCATAGTTGCGATGATGGCCACGAGGCGCCATGATGGGGTTTCGAGGCGGAAGAGGAAAGCGAAGGTAAGGACGAAGGCGAGTGAGGATGATTTGCACATGGCTAAAATTTGTCAGCTGATATCAACAGGGGGTCCTGTGAGACATACTGTAGAATGTCAGGGTGATAAATTTCAATGACATATTCCCCAACCCAATATCTAAGCCTGTAGCAGCCCCGCACGGCCCAATTCGTGTAAAGTAGAACTTCTTCGTCATCAGAGGCTTTTTGGAATTCTCGGCATGTTGCATCAACTCGCCATCTGCATATGTGCTATGTGGGTTCGATATGGAATCGTATCGAGGTCGAAATTGTGGGAGGAAGAAGAGGACGAGGGACGAGAGGGAGAACTGTACGAGCATGTGCATACAAGTTGTGAATAATGGGAAGTGGAAATCGAGATGTTTGGGGTCGAACATCCATTTGTTGTACTGTATGATTTGTCAGTGTTTCGCGCCAGCAGTTAGGAGGATGATATACAATTGATATTGAGAGGGAAAAGAGGTACCACAGTCCTATCAGCAAGCCATTGATCAAGCTCTTCTTAAAGACGTTTTGATCTGCCTCTTTCTTCTCCTCTGCTGTGATCTTGACATCCCCGGCAACCCTCTGATCCAGCAGCGTATTTCTCCTCTTCCTTCGTTTCCTCTTCGATTTGTCCTTTCCCGTCAGCCCCGTCTCCTCGTCATCTTGTAACCCATCCTCCTCTGATAAATCAGCCAATTCCACATCATCACTCGTGCTCATCTCATCCTCGTCCCTGGGGTGTGATTCCTCTTGTATGTTATTCCTCCCCTTACTTGGACTCTTCGATATGGGTGATCGTTTCGAGGTTGAGGGAAGACTCGTGTTCAGATTGTTCATCAAGCTACTCCGCCGCCGCCTATGCCCTGCCCCCTCTGGCACCATGTTATTACCGAAATGAACACCTGCGAGCGCAGTCGCAGCATCTGGAGATCGAAGGTCGTCTTCGGAGCGCGTTGGATCGAAGGTTGAACGTCGGGCGAGGGAAGGCTTTGGGAATGACGACTCTTGCGATCCTGCAGCGGATTGATGAGGTACTAGTATCGTCGAGAGCTTTGGGGTCTCCTGACCGTCCATAATCACACTGGTCACGACGACTAGTGGTCGCTATGGCGTCGTAGTCTGAGAACCAGGGGCAGTCGAATACCGAAACGCTGCACGCGACTGGCGGTTGATCACCCGAAGGGAATTAAACTGGGGGGTGCGGTGGAGTGTCTTGGCAGACAATGGGGATGGGCGGAGACTGATGTTCATGGGATATCCACGTTCTTATTCATGCCAATTCATGCCAATCCACGTATTTTGATATTATCATGACGGTGGGATATCTTGAATCTTGATTGTTGCGACATGTGGCTTATGTTGTTCAAGAATTCTGACCAGTTGTCTTCTCAGGGAGGCTTGGAAGCTTGTTCCTTCGAGAAACGTGATACTAGCACTAGTACTAGGCCTAGTACTGTACCCGGAATAGAACCTTGCGCCCTGTACCGTAACAGGACAAATATAGCGGAGGGCCCTGGACTTTCCGCTCGGCAGTGGACAAAGCCCTGAGATGGTAACTAAATCATACACCACGAGCTTAAGTGCTCTACGTGGCATGTTTTGATGCAGAACATCCTCTACTCCTGTAGTATATTTTAGTTTACCGTGAGTTGGCAAAATTCTCATTTCTTTTCCTTCAATGAACCAGCTGCAGCATCTCTTCCGTGTCTTTAAGAACCTTTCTGCTGTAATCAACTGCTCAGATCTTGGTGGGACAAGAGTTCTCTTGTTCCGAGCCCCTCGTATGCATGTCATTACCGAACGAGGGAATGCAGAACGCCTCACAGATGAGGAAATCAACAGCGAAGCTCTATATACATTTATTATTTCTCTTGCTCTCCTGATTGCAATATGTTGAGTTCAAGTTGAATCGTGAATATCAGAAGTATATCTCACGTCACATGATCCTTCCCCGGGCTTCAGTGGAAGTCGCGTATCACGATCGTCAAACCGTGTCATGGGGGAGCAGGATTTCAGCCACAAAAAACCTTCGGCCACCGATAAACCCTACTGTGCAATCCTCGACGGTCATTCAAACAAAGGCAGGACATATATTCCCTTGAATCATCCACACTCTTTCCTACTCTCATATCCTCCAGTAAAATTCATTCCATACCAGTCTATCATCAACCCACAAGCTCTCCATAAACAATGACTGCCCCGGCAGAAAGAGTGGCCATGGTACCAGGTCGTCGACATATAACAGGATACCTTCCAATTGAAAACTATGGTTTGATTGGAAATATGCGAACTTGCGCCCTTGTAGGTAGTGACGGCAGCATTGATTTCATGTGCTGGTAAGATATCCAACGTGCCGGTTTCACCCCTCATTAACCCCTCCATATTGTAGGCCAGACTTCGACTCTCCGTCCGTCTTCTGCAGACTCCTCGACAAAGACAAAGGCGGATTCTTCAGTATCTCTCCTCCCTCCGATACGACATTTACAACGAAACAGCAATACCTTCCCTCCTCTAATATCCTTCGAACGAGCTACATTGCTGATGACGGTGTTGCGAATATCATCGACTTCTTTCCCCGCCCGAAGAACAGCTATATTGTACCAAAGGGTCCCCGGCAGATGCCATATCGAGAGGCAGTCGCAGTGCAAGATGAATTAAAGAAGTGGTTAGTGAGGCGAGTGGAGTGTATTCGTGGCACAGTTGACTTGGGTATTGGAGACTCCCCCCCCCTAATACGAACTCTGCTGACACCGATTCGTAGACGTTGAGATATTTCCAGCGTTCGATTATGGCCGCGCACAACACGACGTGCACATTCTCCTTCCAAACCACCCACCAGGAATCAATGAGAGCAAGACGGTGACATGGTCCAGCAAGGATGTCAATCTTCAATTAGATGTGACAATTGATCACGGAGAGGAAGATGCGGAGTCCTGTCCTACCGTCAATTTTAAGAAAGCGAGGAAAGAAGGTATGCTTGGAGAGGGAGTCGTGGCACACATCCATCTTCAAGAGGGTCAGCAAGTGTCTTTCGTATTGCGGGACGATATTCCAAATCATGTCACGAGAGACGTAACTACTGAGGTCCTCGATCGTCATCAGCACGACACACAAACATACTGGTCTAACTGGATCTCGCGGAGTAAGTATAAAGGACGTTGGCGTGAGGTAGTCTCGAGGAGTTTGATGATCCTAAAGCTCCTCACTTATGAGCCAACTGGAGCAGTCATTGCTGCCCCCACATTTTCCGTTCCCGAAGATATTGGGGGAGTTCGGTAAGCTTTAACGCCGGTATTCATGCTCAACCTAACGTTGACTAGCAATTGGGACTACCGCTACTGTTGGGTACGAGATTCGAGCTTTACCATATATATCCTGCTTCGGATGGGCTTTACCGAAGAAGCAGATGCGTATATGGATTTCATCAGTGATCGATTCCGAAAATCAAGATCTCCAGAGGGCGCTTTGCCGATTATGTTTACAATCAGGGGCGAGACTCATATTCCTGAGCTTGAGCTTAGGTACGTGCCGTATCGTCCTTATACTTCCCAGCTAACAGAACGGAGTCATTTCGCAGGATATCGAGAAAGTCAACCGGTTCGTATTGGCAATGACGCTGCCTTCCAAGAACAATTCGACATTTACGGAGAGCTCATGGATGCTATCTACCTCTACAACAAATACGGCAAGCCTATCACGTGGGAGCAGTGGGTCGCGGTTCGAGATATCTTGGGTAAGTCTTCCTGGCCCCTGCGCTGGGTATCTACTGACCTATACTAGATTACGTGATAACTATCTGGAAAAGTAAGGAAATAAATTTCCCTGTCTAAGCTGTGCTAACGTTACCCAGAGCCCGACATGTCCATCTGGGAAGTACGCAATCAGAAGCAGAACTTCGTCTATTCCAAGGTCATGCTCTGGGTAGCATTCGACCGTGGCCTCCGCCTAGCAGAAAAGCGCTGTCTCCCTTGCCCTAATCGAAGTAACTGGCTCGCCGCTCGTGATGAGATCTACGAAGACATCATGACGCGTGGTTACAGTCAAACCCTGCGCTGCTTTATTCAAAGCTACGAGGGTGGCGACTTGCTCGACTCCTCGATTCTAGTTGCACCACTAGTCTTCTTCATCTCCCCTAACGACCCACGTTTCCTCCGAACCATGGATCGGATCCTCCTGTCACCCGAAAAGGGCGGTCTTACATCAACCGGCTTAGTCTATCGGTACAATACCGACCACTCTCACGATGGAGTAGGTGGTCGCGAGGGTGCTTTTTCGATGTGTACTTTTTGGCTTGTCGAAGCACTGACCAGAGCCGGGGTGTATGAGCAGAAATATCTTACTCGCGCAGTCAACATCTTCGAAAACATGTTGAGTTTCGGCAACCATCTTGGTATGTTCTCTGAGGAGATTGCGAGATCGGGTGAGCAGTTGGGCAATACACCACAGGCCTTCTCACACTTGGCTTTGATCTCTGCGGCGTTCAATTTGGATCGTGCTACAGAGTTCAAGCGTTAGGCAACGATGTAATGAGGGGGTTGGTGGGGAAGCAGCTACCAACATAGCTCAGTTTTTAGGATGACATATTAAAATCGACGATACGAAATTGACACGTAGGCGTTTTGGTAGGCTCAATGGAAAAGTATCAAAATCGCAGAATGATGAGACGGGTTATTGGCGGCTCTTCTAAAGCCGTGAATTACAAATCAATTATTTTGAAAAGGGTTCTTCTTGTTCTTTACTGCCTGGTGAGCCGTGACAATCCCGTTTTCTTGATTGCGTTTGTGTGCCCTTGAAGTGACTGCGCCATTAACCATCAGACTATCCTTTGCAAGAACCCTGGTTGTGAGCAAAGTTCATTTTGATGTTGATCCTTAAGTGAGTGAGAATATTGCTTAGTGGCTGCTAGGCTCTTGTGAAGTTGAGAATTGCTCTAAGAAAAGCCTATAAAAGACATAGTATTCGTGGATATGTCTGAGGCTTTTATCTGTCCTGTGCCTAGGCCGTTTCTTGCATAGTTGAATTGGGGGTTTGGGGATCTGTGATGTTGATGAGTGAGGCGAGGGGGGTTGGTTGTGTGAAAGCTTGTGAGATGTGCGTGCTGGTATGGGAGGGTAAGTGGGGAAGAACACAGTGCTTTGTCTTCTATTGAATCTTTTTTCAATTGTGTGCGGACTGTTGAGGCATTGTATAAGTAGGGTTTAGTTTAAAGGAGGAGGGAGAGGGATTTGGTTGTGAGATATTACTCTGCTGAAATAGGAGAGAGGAAGAGGGAAGCAACTCTTTCGGCTTTTACCATCGAATCCTTTTTTGATTGGGTGAGGATTATTGGGACATTTCAGTTATTGGGTTGGTGATTAAAGGAGAATGTTTTAATTGTGTGAGCAGTTGCGAGGCAATGTGGATTCAGGATGGTCAGAAATTGTGAGACAAGGGAAGGACCAGGCGTTGCGGTCTATATGCACTCTACCGGGTGTGGAAACAGATGTGCTCAGTCATGTGACAAGTGTTCGTGGCGGGACAGCATCTTTTTTTCTAGATACCGCCTGACTGGGCATTATTTACACCTTAACTAAGTAAACTCATCTAGTACTAATGCTTCCAACACTTATGGAGTAATTTTTGTAGACTAATAGAAAAAGGGGGTTCTTATGGTCAGGTGATAAAACACTAAACCTGATCGGGCATCTTTTCACCGAAGCCTTGATTTGGAAGCCGGTCTATATTTTTCTCAAGATAGAGCACAATTTGCATATAAATAAGGACTATTCCCCTCTATATGGAGTAGAATTTCTCTTGAACAACTCCATCTCCCGTTTGCACAGCCTAATATTCATTACTGATCTTACTCCTCGTTCCACGTCCAGTACACCAGCTCCAACCCTTAAAGCTACATCTCCTCATTTCACCACCTCACCAATTATCCATCCATCCACACACCGCATGTGCTCCTCTCTCAGAAATCATTCTCGTTTAACCTATTCCCTCCCGTCGCCTTCCAATCTCGCACCGCCATGCCCCCAGAAGACATCCATCCTCCTATCCAGACCCAACAACCAGCTGATCCTGGTTCGTATCTCCTTTCACTTTTAAATTTTATTTACTAATGCTTTGGTAGCCTACGGACGCTAATTTATGTTTACTGGTGGTTTATCTCCGATTCTGCGGATTTAAGGAGGCCTCGCGTCGGAGGTGAGAAGAGGATGGGAGTGCAGGATGGGAGGGTTGTGGTTTGGGGGGTGACGAGGGCGGTGAAAAGTTCGGTGGGAACTTAGGTGGCTGATTTTGCGGTTGAGGCTGCGGGCTAGAGATGTTGGGTTTCTTGTTGGTTGTTGAGGCTTCTGCCGCGTGGGGGATACATAAGGTCTAGATTTATATTATGAGAAGGGAGTGTGACTCTTATCCTTTGTGTCTTGTCCTTGGATAGAACTTTGCGGACATCGAGGCTAATTTGGGATTCTTGACCTCCCGCCAGGTTTTTGAATTACTGTGCCCCCAGACCCACTTTGCTTTTTTCTGCCTGGGATACCTAATTTATTGGTCAGTATAGGCAGCTTGTGTTTGACTTGTTCATAAGTTGTTTAAGGCACTAGGGTTCGGATGGGATAGCAGGTAATGCTGGCTGCCGCTTTGCTTGTCTTTTCCAAAATTCTACGAAACTTTTTGCAGCGCAAGGAACAAGTATCGAGCTTTGCAAATTCTGTGTCTTACATATGCTGTGTCTGAGTTTTTCTAGAGTTAGCTCATCTTTGATGTGGATAGGATAGCCCTCGTTGCTGTTAGGTGGAATATTAGGGTGAGCCAGCGCTTCATTTCATGTGATATAGGCAAGAGTGCCGAGGCTACATGCTCCACTTATTGCAATTTTTGCAGCTAATGTCTAGAGTGTTCTGCTAATTTACCTCTTTTTTCTAAGGATCTTCCTTATATTGGTTGATGTTGGAAAGTTAAGCGAATTTACCCCTATTGGTCCCTCTAACTTCCACATTCGCGATAATTTTCCCACACCGCTAGTCTATGATATCGGCCGCTTTATAATATGATGTGGTCTTGTTTTGAAGCAAAAGCCGTATGTCTAGCCTTATGACTAAATCGGCCTTTCCATAACCAGCTACTGAGAAGCAGGTGCTATCGACGGATACTTTATCCTAAAGTGTTGGGCTCGAGCTAAAAATTTGGTGGTATTGGATGGACTACCGAAGATAAGATCGCAAGGAAAAGTCTAGAACACGCAGAGTATAGCACCCGAAGACAAACCTCTGCATACGAGCAGGCAAGGCTAGGACTCTGCTAAATATGGATAGTACCCGCCTTTGTACGACCCCTAGGGCCCCAGGAGTCTCTGTGGGTCTCTGTGGCTTGAAGATAGAAATCAGCAACTCATAAAAAAACATATTGCAATGCGGTATAGTATTTCAACAATTTTTAAACAGGTCCGATCACAGCCTTGCAATCCTAAAAGCATCATTCAGAATGAAACTTCTATTTCAGCAGAACTCAAGCTGTCAATTTGTAATTCATGAGGCTGAATTAAAGATCCTTGGGCCATGGAAAATAAGATCGTTCCAAATATGCACCCCGATCACGGACAGGGTTGTGCTTCACCGCAACAAGCCTTTCCAGCCAAAAAGGAATGCGAATTTCTAAAGTCTTAGAAATTCAGGGGTTTCGGTATGACTATTTGTAATCCATAATTGAGACCTCGGTCAAGGGGCAATAATCATGCAGCTCGGCGAGACAGGCTGCAAGGCGCCGAAGCCTAATATTTGTCTTAAAAGTTCGGGATTCTCCAACGGTCATATGAGCAAATACCTCGGGTCTTGTTTCTGTGGGATATACTCTTTGTTGCAAGGTACGAGACAGGTCATATTACTTCGAGTCATGAAATAAGATCTATCAACACTATAAAGCGGTGTAGGATGGTATCTCATACTCCGGACGAGACCAATCGTCCGTCTCAATGTGTACTCCTCTTTGAACGCTTGTGTCGAAGAATTCATTGAGGAAAATCGAGCCTCTAAGTTAACTATCTATCCATGTTATCTCATATGTTGGCATTTGTTGCATTCTGCTCGGATACTGCGCCCTGTTTCAATCGTCTACTTGGTCATTCCTCGTATATTGCGCCTCGTCCTTCAAGAAGGGCTGATGTAATGACGTTTGTTCAGACCGCCTCTTGAGCAAGCGAGAGTTGTCTGTGCTGTTGTGGTGGTGAAGGCTGTTATATAGTGCTCTGTATCCTGCCGATACAAAGCTCTTGGCTCTTGCCACTCTGTCAAGGCCTCTTTGCGCACCCAGTCCCTTCTGAGTTCCGGCGACCTCAAGTCTTGAAATCTCGAAACCCAATCCTGTCCCGCCGCGCTCTTTATTCTCAAGACGTACGGCTTTACCATACTACAGCTTCCTTCCCGAATCTGTCTCGAGCACAAAAATGCCTGAAGCGGAGGAGACAAATGGTGGCGGTGGGAAGCACTCTGGCACTGACCCTTGTATGTGCCATTTCATTCTCAATCCTTACTCGCACTCAGCAGCTGATATCATTCGCCAGTCTATGGCAGATAGGGGTTATGTGGATGTTAGGTTTTGGGAAATATAGACTGGGGCTTTTCTCTTCCAACGATCGATCCGACTACACATATTTCACTTGGGAGGGTGTGGGTCAAGGAACGTGGAGTTAAGCTTCCCCAGAACCGATAGGGCTTGTACCGCATTTGAGCATAATGAATTCAGTGGGCATTCTCAATCTTTAGTATGCGTCAAGGGGGGAGGATCTGATTGTACTAATACTACGCTGTGTTGAAGGACTACTATTCATGTATCTCTTTGATTATACCTTGTTGGAGCTGCATCTATTCAATAGACGAAAGGGATCTTCGGTGGCGTCGTTATCTTTGAGATGTCCTGTAAAGATCTTGCTCCAATATCAATAAACGCTCCTAGAGAACTTAGTTCAGCAAACTTATTCGTGTATTTCCTGGACCCGGTTTCGAATTTGGGCTTTACGTCCCTTATCAGGTGTCGGGGGCCGAAAAGAACAACTGGTAGCCAGGTGGTCGGTGAAACCAGTTAGAACGGAAAACCCCCATAACAGGTGCCATAGGGAATGCTAGTAAGCTGTACTTACGCCCCGCAAATAGGTATTGCGCGAACGCCAAAAAAAATGCGAACACCGAAGCCAGGGTCGTTGGAACTCGCTAGTTTCTCCATATCGTATGCTCCAAGGCTGGGGAGGCACTAGTTGCAGGAGCGGGCTCCTGCAGTGTCACCGACAGCGCTATTTAAGGCCTTCCTACATTGTGAGCTCCAAGGCTGGGGCCTTTGGACGCTGTGAGAATGTCGCTGGATCGCATGGCATTTTAACGAACTTTTGTTGGATCGCTCTAATATACGCAGGTATTGGTCATAACAGTTGTATTGCTCTAAGGGACTATGAAGAGAGCTACGGAGCCTTGTTTCACTAGGAGAAGGGCGATCGGAATCCGCACTTCTATTAGCGTGTTTTGTGCGAGGATAAAGGAGGCTCTGGCTAGTATACAAAGAGCTAGGTAAGCCCCCCCCCCCCTCTCTCGTAATCGACCGGCCCCTAAAATCGGCCGCCTTTTGCACCAAAAATACTGATTTTCAAATATTATAATTTTATAATTTCTTAATTAATATTTTCAAAATTAAAATTATATAATCTTTATATAATATAGTATTTATAAAATAAATTTGATAATATTCTATATTATGTGGGTGAGGTGAAATATTAATAAAAAATGGATTTTTTAATTTATATATAATTTACATCAAAATTTAAAAATTTTTAACGTAAAAGGCGGTCGACTTCAGGGGGCGGCCGACTGGGTCAATCCCGTTCACACGTGGCAATTGCGACTTATTCATAAAGATTGATCTGGCGCTAGTCCGCAACGGTGCTTGATCATCAGCACAAATCAACTATAGGAAGGTTGTAAAATTCTTCAATACCTTACCTATGCATAGCATCGGGCGGTAAGCACGTGGCCAAATTTTTCGAAGAACCCAGCCGAAAAAGATCTGTAATCAATTCGAAGTTCGTTGATGTTGCTGACCTATATACTCCATCCAGATAATCTTCCATATATAGTAGTAGTGCTCTTCGAAATACTATCCGCTCTGTAATATTAAGCAGTTCCGTTTTGCAAAAAGTATTGAGAGCAAATATGCAGCTTGCAATGCCTTGTTGAATGAAACTTGTGGTAGAGACTTGTGGTAGAGACGGGCAGTTCGTGACGACATGGCGTATTGTTAATATCCCTGTTGGGCGGAAAACGGTGGGTAGCATAAGAGGGCACTCGTTTGTAGTGCCTGATAAGCGGCAGGATGCTTGACTCGTTCTAAATCTCAAGGTCAGCTGTAGTTGGCTGGTCGATTCATTTTCGTCACACCTACCTTGTCTACAACAGCGGGATGGAAATCCTTGTTGTATTCTGCGCCACTGGCAATCTTATCTTCCTCGTACCCAGCCTGCTTTCCTCTGTTTGCCTAAAGTTACCCCCGATAGTTCCTACCTACGACTGCAACTTTAATCAGATTTGGCTCATAGTGCTTCCCGCCTCCCATTTTAAGTCGACTTAAATTCCTCGTCGCGTGTCTGTAGCTCAGTAGCGCATTCCTTCAAATCCAAGTTACCGCAAAAAATTCAGAGCTTGCATCAAATCTTTGCGAGAGTGTAACGACTCTGTTGTTCATGTTTACCTTCCAACTTTCATTTTAAGTGACCTTAGCTCTAGACTTGCCCTAATTTCAACAAGCCAAAGACATAAATGCATCCCAGTTAGGACGTCAACAATGGCACTAAGGGCGGATTGGGAAACAATTCTTGCATATCTTCCATTGAGCTTCCCATAATCACCCAATGATTTACTTATTCGACTAGCTGATAGGAGATGAACGCTGTATTCCGCTAATCCTGCTGGAGAATTGGACTGAAGGGGTTTCCGCCTAATGTCGAAGGAATTCGAGGTGGGTGTACCGGTGTTGATAATTCTAAGGAGGCATACGTAGTATGCTAAAGAGACTTTTTTTTTGTTTCATTTTCGGGGAATTGAAGCGTCTAAGTTGACGCATTTCGCTGTGTCAAGGTCCCTAATGAATTATATCACTTATCAAAGACTGTTACCTTCATATTAATTCTGGTATACTTGGAATGGGTTCGCAGCGATCATCAATCCCGCGAGGCAAACTAAAATTATACGAAGCAACGCAAGAGCGATGATCAAAGTCATTGGAAGTCCAGAGATTTTGCCATGATTGACCATAAATTAAAATGAAACACGTCCTCAGCCGCGCTTACTTTCCCTGCTCCAAAGTACTTTGCGTCCTAAAGTCGCTTCTTTGACCAACAGGATTTGTTGCCGTAGTGGACTCCGTCATGCAAGGCGTGCATCTCGAAATAATAGAGAAAAATCCTCCAGACCACAGAATTCGGAACATTATCCTTACATTTCCTCGTCTCTTCTGCATGCCAGCTGCAAGGTTACCTCACGCCACTCGGGAATTCGACTGTGTATCGAGACAAGGCCTCACATACAAATCCCGGAACTAGAAAATGCTGCATGCTTTCTATTTCTTTCAATACCGAGGTTCCACTCGTAGACCATGTTTACGAATGAATCCAAATATTGATTACAACAAGTATGGTAAGCTGGGTGAGGAAAGCCTGTTGATAGGATGGGGCAGGTTGTTTCATTCAGCTCTTGCTGAGACTTGAAGACTTGCTAGCATCATCCCACCAGGAAGAGAAAAGGACCGTGGTCTCCTATATATACTTGCTCTCATTCTTTTAGGCTCATAACCCCTTCAACTAACGTTCCTTAATAGTATTTCTTTGGCTCCAATAGACTGCCCTGCTCTTGCATCTTCTCACATCCACATGCAACATCAATCAACTTTCCACCCATATACTACCTACCCCCAATCAACACGCAAATCATCACTATCCCTTCGACCTTATGACCACCTAGCCTCGGCTTCCAGTTCCACCTCCTGAACGACTTCATCACCTCTAAAACCCTGAACGCCAACCTGAACCCGACTACATTCCTCCTTCGAACAATACCTCGAAATGCCTCAAGAAGTACAAGGCGATGCACCGTATGGCAGCGATAATAGCGATGGCGAAGTTCAAATCTCCAGGCCCAAGGGCTCTGATCCTTGTATACCTCTCCACCTCAAACACGACGCAACCACTCGCTAACCTGCTGTACAAAAGTTTATGGGAGATAGCTTTGTGGTTGGCTAGGCACAAAGCAGAAGATAACAAATCGTTGCCCTGCTCTTTTGTTCTTAATCAGTCCTTACAATGGAAACATGCTGTGTTGGTTATGAAAAGAATCACAACTGAAGCTAGACTGAATTTGGGATGATCACTGCCTACTCATTGATGTTTAGAGAACTCATAGATAATAGATCTCTTCTATCTTGTTACAAAGCTTATTGTTTAGTTGTGAATAATATTTCCAGATTTCTTTACAACTCACTGAGACGTCTCAGACTTTTCTATCTTGCAATCAACCAGACTCCGAATTTAATTTTTGTTGTTATTTGTTCCAGAAATTTTTCAATGAAACTACCGAGTTCAGGTCCTAAACCAATGCCTATGTATATTTTGTGCCAAGACTTGTTAAGGCAACACTGCTAGCTTTAAATTTCAATTTAATATTCATAAATTTTGTTGTCCTTTTTTAATACAATTAATTCTCTGACATTAGGTTTCAGCGCAGGATCCGTCGAGCAGCTATTTTTCATCCTGTCCTAAATACAAAAGTAAAAGCTGCAGGATGCATGACTAATGGGTTCGTTTGACATATTGAGTGCTTTATAGAGCAAAGTAGAAGGGATAATCCACTCTTTGTCAACCTTGTAGCTCATTTTACAAGTGCTTTATTTTAATATGATCTCATCTTTTGATGGCTATATTACTAGGGAGTCAAAAGGTTTCTAAACGGCTTCTATATTTTACAAAACATGGCTATCACAAGGTACATTGTTTCAATTATGGTTTAATCCTAATTACTTATGCACCATAGAACACTTTGTAGGAATATTGAATTGCTGGTTTAGATACTACTGGCTAAATATCGTCTATGACAGTATTACTTACTCGTAGACTGTGGTAGGTCACCTTAAATGTGACTGAGATGATTTGACTTTCTTCTCATTGGTTGCCGAGTTCGTGTAACATCAGACAGCTCTTGTGGCTTTGTACGGCCCCAATAAAAGCATATATGAAGTAAAGTTCAACCCAGGGAAGGAGAAGAGTGGGAAGATATGATAAGAACCAGACATCACCGAAAACCATGCCACCAGAAGACATTAGCCCAAGCGCAGATTCTTGGTCAAACACCGCTGCTGACTATGTATGGAATGTGGGGAAAACTTCAGCCATTGCAGCAGTTCGTTTGATTGATCTTGTCAATCAAATTAGCCCATTATCTGCTCCTGGAGGGTCTGTTCTTGATGTTGGAGCTGGAACCGGCGCAGTAACTCTAGCAGTCGCGGCCCTCTATCCACCAACCGAGATTGTAGCAACAGATATTTCTCCTGACATGCTTGATACGATCAGTAAACGGCGGCTTCTAAATGTGTCCACCGTACTTGGAGATGCTCGAGATTTGACGAATGTCATTTCTTCCCACTCCGGTGGTACAGGTGGGCTCACAGCTTTCAGCCACATCTTTAGTACGTTTGAGCTTCAATGGATGATGGATTCTGTGCAGGCTATACGAGAAATGTACCATGTGATGAAGCCAGATCGTGTCCTAGGAATAGGTATTTGGGGTGAACAGATCAATTCCTACGAGGTATGGGAGCGGGCCTGCAAAAACTTGGATCCAACTTCGGTGATTCCCGATCTGTTTGTGGACGGAGCATGGAGGACACCTGAACAGTTGGAGAATGTTCTCAGAAAAATCGGATTTCGGGATCTGAAAAGCGAAAATATGATGGTTCCAGTTGAATTTATGAGCGCCAAGGAATATGCGACGTTTTGGTTTGAGGGCAAAACTCCGGGTGCAATGAAGGTTATTGAAGTATGGAAAGGGGATTTAAAGGCTGTGGGGGCGGAGGTAGAAAAAATTGTGCAGAAAGACTATGATAATAGGAGAAGTCTTGCACTTCAGATTGTGCTGACTATAGGAAAGAAAGTTAAAGACACGTCATGAATATAACAGAATTGTCAATTATAAGATCTAGGCACCTGACTGAGCTACGTAGTGTTGAACAAGAAAATAACAAGTAGTTAGCTTTGAAGCTGTCAAAATTTGTTAATTTATTGTCAATCATCTCATCAGCAGCCTTCTCCGAAACTACGGAATATTTCCTTCAATTCCCATAAAAACTAATTAGGAACAAGCAAATCAGTAAGTAAATCTGAAATCCAAATGCTTGTTCCCCTCATCTTTGGTTGTCTTGAGGTAGTTCTTTCTCTCCTCTGGGGTCCAAGAGTCCCAAACCTTAGCTCTAGATTTATTTACACATGCATAGTAGAAGTTTACAGCAAGATACAAGAATACATTGTCTACAGCAATTGCAAGCAAATCCCTGTTCCCACAACAATAGCAAGGTACGTCATCTAGGTTTGTTAGCTTCGTCTCTTTTTGGAAATGGAGAAGGGCTCTACCCTTGCTGTAGATGTTGAAATAAACAATAGACCCTGCTTAGCAGCAAATATTATACATAGCTACAGATACAGTTCTGGTGCGGACTGTGTTTGCATTGCGTAATGCCCAGCCTATAAAGTAGTGGTTATCAGAGCCGTCCCTGAAATTTGCAGTTGAAGGGCTATAGCTTACCAACTTGAACAGAGTAATTAGATGAATAACCAAGCAATAAGGTAATAAATAAAACAATAAAAGAAGAAACTAGTTCGAACGAATTTAGATATATAAATATTATATATTATAGTTTATTCTAATCTAGTAGAACTGTATTAAGAATATAAACTATTTTAATATATAAAAGAAAAGATATATATTTGGGTTTTATTATAATTTATAATAAAGATTTTGAAGAAGTAAAGTATATACTTTTAATTAAATACTATTATTTTCAAGATAAAAGCAGATAATAATAGTTTATAATTACTATTTATTTCTATACTAAGATATAAAAGATTTTTTATTTTTAGTTTTAATATTTGCTTTGTCTATAATAAATAATATTTGCGAGATAGTAATCTTAGAAATAGTTAAATCTGTGAAAA
>Ga0182030_10002485_pt1 | contig 39092 bp, 38 predicted proteins | sample 812S3MmetaG_FD_121299 | JGI IMG/M metagenome (GOLD analysis project Ga0182030, IMG submission 121299) | Permafrost microbial communities from Stordalen Mire, Sweden - 812S3M metaG (Illumina Assembly) | ecosystem: Environmental > Terrestrial > Soil > Wetlands > Permafrost | place: Sweden...
ATCTTCAAAACAATACTATTTATATTTACTATACTAAAATAATAATTAATCTATTAAAGACTATTAAAGATTATAAATATATAGAATATATTTATTAGGAGAAAAGAAAAGTTTCTGTACAGACTGTAAAAGTCAGCTGACCTATGTATTTTGGGTCAACCTCGGCCCATATTATAGTATTATATAGAAAGATACAGCTGTATCATGGATCGCGCCAAGTAAGACCGAAAAGTGTGGAAATTAGGCTCGGAGTAAATATTGTAACAAATTAATTCTAAGTACATAAAGAAAATCTGCTGTGTCTGAGTTTGATTCAAGTAATCTTACCCCGAGTAAAGGTGACTCTCAGATATCGGCCGTAGCCCTAGCATTCATTGAACTGGATGGGGTAGAAGTTGCAACTTGTATCCGATTAATTCGTCAGGTACCGCAACCTTCAGAGGATGAGTTGACGCACTAGTGGGTCTAAACTCAGGAGGTATATCTCGAGACCTAGATCCGCGCGTCGAAGCAGATGAATCAGCATATAAATGCCTAGTGCAAGCTTCGATTGTACGATCAACCCATCTATGCGCCGGCTCTTGTAGAAAAAGAAGCTCTCCTTCCAGAGAATGATGGCCGGGATCCAATCGCAAAATCTATTCCATTGTCTCCGACAAGCCAGGCAGTCTTATTTACCTTCCGTTACTCTTTTCTGAGGTGGGCACATACATAGCTGCTACAGCATCTGTAAACCGATGCCGAATCAAGCGCTGATACCACCATCCAATGTAGCAATTCACCGCCATAAAGACCGTAGCCGTGCTACCCATCCATATCCAGTAGATACTCGAATTCCTCGCATCCTGGGTATCAGATGCTAGATTGACAGCTGGATTGATTTTGTTGATATTCCACCAATTCGAAGCGCCTGCATAGCAAATGCAGTTGCGATATACGCCGACGATTTGCATTGTTGTTCCACCGACAGCTGCAACTAGAGAGCCAAACCAAAAGGGTGCGGAGATGATCTTAAAGCCCGACCCTGTCTGGGATTTCGTTTTCTTGTCGTAGTCCTTCTCGCCGTTATCTACAGTACAGCGTATCGTGGCAATTATGGTGACCATGACCTGACAAATGGCATAAACAATAAAGCTGAGAGATCTGCAGCCAATTCCTCGAGGAGGAGTAAAATATGCAACGACACCACCAGTAGCCGGCGGGAGAACAATGAGCAACAAGGCAGGAAACAACACCTTCACAGCCCAACCCGGCCCGGTAATTCTCATGAGATCTTGAAAGTCTTTATTTTTCCACGCCTTTGACTTTTTTATCCATAATAATTTGTTGGTTCCACGACCCCAGAGTGATACAGGCTGAAACTCCGTGTCGTAGGCATTGCTCCACCCCAGAATTTTACGGCTAAACCACTTTCTGCCCCGTCTTTGAGACTTTTGCTGTGGATTCTGGTCGGGCCGCAAATTCGATTGACCACTAGAGGCGCGTTGGAGATTGAATTGTCGTCGACTCTTCTCCAGTGCTTCGTGATCTGAGCCAACAATACCGGCTGATGTGCTAGGATTGTTGCTTGCAAGAAGACAGCCACTAACGATCGCAACGTGCACGATAATCATCCACTCGATTCGAAAGCCTAAAGAAATGGCGGCATCTTGACTGCTAGGATTATTCCGAAGGTCTAAAATGGTGTAGACAAAGGCGCCAAGGTAAAATAAGACAGGAGATCCAACAGCTGATCCGAAGCTAGATTGCGCACCCAGAAGATTCAGGAGACGGGATCGGCTCTTTTCGCTACCTTCACTTGGATCGCCTACCCCAGGTATCGTGATACTTTTCGTGATGGTATCCTGTGGCGAGCCTTTTCCTAACATGAGATTCCCAGATGCAATCGTTACAAGTAACTCTCTCTTCATTTGGAGCTTAGTCGGACCACCTATAGCACTCACATATTTGACGATCCGGTAATCGAGATGAGCCTCGTATAATCCCCCTATGAGCATATTTCCAGCTCCCACGACGATGACTGCAATCCACACAATAGTATCAATGACTACCGGTATCAGGATGATGGAAAAGCAGAAGAGTGAGATAGCCAGTTGAACGAGGTTGTTGACCCAGAGCCATCTCTCCTTGGTAGTTATATTTCGTCGCCAGTCAAATAAGTAGTCGTACTCAATTTTCTTCCTTCTCGGTATTGTCATACTAAAAATCACTGAGGGCAATATGAATTGCACAAGAGGAGCAGCCCATTCGCTTGGGTGGCTGATTTTGGAAAGCCCCATACCGCTGCATTTTAAAGAACAATAAGTGTAATTTACGTAAAGCGGTAAGGAGGCAATGGTATTTGTGCTGTAGGTTTGGCCGCATGTTTGGTTTCCAAAAGGCGGTACTGGGCTGATGAACGCGCTTTCAGATTTTGCTAGCTCGCAACATGTCGTACCATCGTATGCCAGAATTGAGGGAAGGCACAGCGCTGTTACCAGAATCAAGATAACCTTGAAATTCGCCATTGTCGAGCAAAAACTACTGTAATAAGTCAACGAGGAGAACATTTCTGGGGGGGAATCATGATAAGGCTTCACCATATACAAATAAGCACACCCGCCGTCTTCAGCCTCAGCCTCAGCTGAAAGTGATTCTGAATCATTTTCGGAACGAAAAAGGAGGACGGCGCTAAAACAATGCAAATGCCCAATGTCGGAGTTGCGGTACCAATAAAATACCCTGCATTCGGAAATTGTGAGATGTGACGTTGTCACGCGTGCATATGCTAATGCATCTACCCGTATTCTCGACAGCACAAAGCCAGCCTTACACGGAGCACAAAGAACCAATTTGGACATATGCCCGTGTCCTGTATTTCTCCTCATCATAGACTTCTGGGACTTGAAATAATTGAGAAATACGCCATGGGGCTAGCTTGCCCGCCACCTGTTGTCTTCTGGCTGGATTGAAGAAGAACCTGACTAGGAAGTCCTGCGAGAACAGCGTATATCAATGCAGTGGGCTGCAAGTAGAATGACATGTACGGGGGGGCTCATGGGGTGGGGAGATTAACTCCATTTTTTGTGTTCCATTCTCACTTTCATTTGACTGGACAGCCTAAAAGACTAAAATTGGCCTAAAAGCATACTGATATGATGAATTTGATAGGAAATACCCTATATTTCCATGGGTTTTAACCGGATTCTTCATAAAGCCGCTCTGCCCTCGCAATCATTTACAAGTATTATATATTTAAGACGTGGCCATAGTTACATGAGAAATCAAAATATGCGAGGAACTGATGAATGAAATCCCGACTGCTCAGACGAGGTTGCTAAGCTGGGGGCGATTAGTGTGAAATGGAAGGGGAGCAGGTCATGTGACTCGGGGGAGTCCCTAAGATCAATATATCTGTAGATTCTATAATACAAATAAAAATTATATTAAATGCTTATAAATATCATGAAGCTTATAAAACTTTGCTGCTAAGTATTTAAAGGTACAGCTTGCAGAGAACTGTTGGGGAATCATAATCGGATTTTTCCAACGCTATAGTAGTCATTCAACATTGTATTAGATCTCAAACTTTACTTCGCTATGTAAAATCCAGGGTTCCTATATTAGCAGAGGCTCAGAAGATTTATGGGTATGGAGAATCTATATAGTAGTATTCTTGCCAGTAACAATAGTGGGGATCTTATCGGTATAACTAGTAAAAAGCTCTAGTTTACAGGGTTACAAATTTAGTAGTAAGCAGAGTACAATAATTGCATAAAAAGCGCAAGATAAGACGGGAAATAAGGGGCTAAATTACTGATATCACGTGGATTTCTCCATTATTTATACGTCACAGTAGCTTTGGGTTCGTGATTTCTACAATTACAGACAGGATAGTAGAGAGTAGAGTACATATTTAAAGCCGAAAGACTTCCCTAAAGTTAGATATATATAAGAACTAAATCCAGTTAAAGCTGTCCTATTTGGAGCTGGACTCAAAAACATTCTGAAGGAAGAAGGATCTGTATAAAGGTAGAAGAACTATATATAACTGTGAAGCGTCCACTTGGCTAGTCCCCCTAGTTAGCCTCTTTCAGCTCGTCTAATGCGTGTTATGCATTTTTCTACGCCTCACTGAAACATTTTACCCCACTTTTAATTGGATTTTACCAGGAAAAGCTGCTGCCGTAAGGAATTGTTGGAATGGACACATTGCTGATGTTAGAGGCGTTTTTGGCACGGTATACTGACGATCTGTCATTCAAATCCTTATTAATTCGAACTAGGTTTAGAAGGAAAGCTTGTTGCTTTGTTATGTTGATACAAAAGGCCACCCTGTTATTGAGATTGAAGGATGGGGCTGTGTTGCCTAAATTTAGGGATAGTGCACTCGTCATCGGCGAGATTAGTGTGAGCAAGACTAGTCAACATTGTTACCATATAATCTGGGCCTTACTCGCGATCTTGGCACCGCCGCTAAGGCCTAATTCGGATCTGGATTTTGGTGGGAGACTTTATGTAAGCTTATATAAGTGGGGCTTTCTAGAGCTTTTCTGGTAATAAGCGGAGTAAAAAGGGTCCAAATTAGGCCTTAGCGGCGGTGCCAAGATTGCGAGTAAGGCCAGATTATACGATACTATACACTGTGCGACTAGGGAGGCGCTCCCCTCTGTAAAAAAAAAGGCTGGACTCTAGGTTCATTTCATAAATATTTGTTTGTAAATTGAACGGACCAGATCGAGAAGGCGTTGCGTCTAAGTTTAGAAAGGGGCTTGGTTCTAGCGGGTCCGCTCTCAGCCTCTCTCACTTTAGAACATTTTTGGCTAGACTGAAATGTCTCAACGCCTAGCCTCTTCCTTTGGGGCACATGAAGGAAGCGGCGAGAAGCTCTCCTCCCTGCGGTCTAGTTCGTCGCAGAGTGACCACTGATGATTTTTGCATATTATGAGGCAGACCGGGAAAGTCTTCCAATTGACACTCGTCCTCTCCAAAATAATATTGCATTGATTGGCCAGGTAAATTCTGAGCATCGCTTTAAGGCAGATTTATGGGAACTCACCTACATCTGAAAAAGTCATTATGTCGAAATTCAGGAACCTCATTCTGTTTTTGATCCTTCTTCAATTTTGCTTGTCCTTGCCAGTAAACAATGCTGACGGCAATGGCATCCAGCAATCATCGCCAGCCCAAAATATCCCAAGATCTTATATGGTATTACCGAATCCTAGCTTGACGAAAGAAGAACGAACAATGATAACGGAGCAACTAATCAAAATACTGGGGCATGACAAAGCGTCTGCGGTGGGTAATGTTGAGAATGGGATTGTATTTTGGTCGGCAATTATCAGTGATCAACACGTCAAGAATATCCAAGACGCTTGGGGAGACAATGTGAGTCTCAACTTTCTGGTATATTCGTTAGCTAAACCATTGCTTAGGTTTACCTAGTGCCCGATGGAAGCTTTGCAGTCAATGGTCAAGAAAATCAGAAACGGAACGCCGTAGAAGCCAGCTGGGGAGAGTCTGATTTGATCCAGAATCCGTATCTCGAAAAAAGAAACGACGTTGACTACTACACACAGATGAATAGCTACGACGAGCTTACTGTGATATCTCAAAGTCCTGCAGATCTAAATCGAGAAGACTTCTCTGAAGTCAAGTCTCAAATGAGGTATACGTACCACAGCAGCGAAGGTGCTGGGGTCACGGTTTATGTCATAGATACCGGAGCAAATACCGAAACTGAGGTGAGTCATCTTCGGTTAGATATTCCTACTTAGTTTTTATGTCATCAAAATATATGATAGCATACTAAAACAGCATAAAGCAATATAAAACTTTGAAAAGCCCCCCAAGATGGATATATGGAGGTAAATCTCTACCACCAAGTATTAGGAAGCACCAAAGCTACGACGAAGAAAAAACAGACAAAATTGGACATGGAACTTGCATGCTCTCTAGAGCAGTGAGTTCATTTTATGGAGTCTCGAAAGCATCCAATGTCGTTGTTGTCAAGTTGCCCGTGGAAGTTGGACCGGAGGGAGAGCATTATTTTTTCCAATCGTCACTTTTTGAGGGTTTAACACAAATCAGGGATGACATCATTTCGCACAAAATCCCCCCAGGGAAGGGAGTTATCAATATGTCACTGGCTTCACCGGCCAATGGGGGTTTGCATGAGAAGATGCTGATGAATACGCTACGTTCGCTAATCAAGGAATTCACTGAACGGGATATACCTGTGGTGGCCGGGTCTGGAGACCGCGCCAGAGAAAGTCGTCATGAAGATATTGATAGCTATCCTGCCCTTTTTGGAAGTGACAAATCTCTGTCCATTATTGTTGTTGGTTCAACAAACATCTGGGGAATGAGGTCATCATTCTCCCCAGGGAGCAAAAACGATCGGTGTCTTACCACATCAGCAGTCGGGGAACAAGTTAGATGTCCGCCAGCAAGTGGACTAGAGAAAGAAGTGGTAGTTTCAGGGACGTCAGAATGTTAGTAGATTAATCTCTCCCGACATACAAAGTAGGGAGTTTGAGGCTGATTTATAAAAGCTGCAGCTACAGTAACGGGCTACGTTGCCTATCTTCTCGGTCTCCCTGAAACCGAAACTTCTTTCAAGATACATGAAGAGGGTAAGGTCTGCGAGAACGTTAAGATGTATATCCAAACTCATCACTATGAGAGGTACGTGGCCAAGGGGTCTGCGGTATCGATGCCAATGGTCTTTAACCATATTCTCCCACGAAATGTCCCAGGTACTTATAAGAAGATTTTAGGAATTCGCGACAAGTGGGTGGTTGAAAATACGGTCTTAGTGTAACGAGGAGGCTGTCGATCCATAGCACCTAGTCAATGGTGAACTTTCAGTTATTACTTTTGAAACCCCCAATTTAGGAGTTATGTGTACTGCACCAGAAATCTCAGCTCTAAATTATACTTGTGATTCATCAAATGTTCTAAAGGAAGGCCCCTTTGCATAATCTGACAATATAGGTAGTATTTATTTGCGCCAGTTTCTCGAGCTAAGAAAGCAATAGGAGAAATATAGCATATAACGCGATCACAAGCTGAAGAAGTATTACTGACCCTTTCTTTTTGCAAACTGATATTCACCTTAAGGGCTAGCGCAGTTGGAAGCCGGATTTTATTCACTTTAATAATCTGCAAACTGTCGCGCTCGGATCTCGATAAACGTCGCATCGCAAGATAAACAGAACAAGGCCCATCGATCCTCACTCAACTCCATTGAAACTAACAATCATTCTTTGATGCCCCTCCTTCCCGGAAACAACAAGAAAACCATGGCGTCCACTAAACGTGGCAACCTCGCCCAGATTGAAGAGAATCTACAATTCGGGAATATTAATGATCTCTCACTATTATTCGCCAACATTTCATAAGATTCAATGTCACAGAGCACGTAAATCACGTGCTACAAGCACGTGACACGCTTAGCGAAGCTCTCTATAAATACTCTCGTTTCACTCGAGCACCACTTAGTTCAGTAGAATATTATCACATACTTCACTTCTTTTGAAAGAGCACTATAATACGTAACATTCAATTACGATATACTTTTGTCGTTTCCCGAATCATGAGAAGTTGCATTACTTCCATAATCATGGAGGCTCTGCGCTTGGGCCCCCACGTATGACAGCTGCTTTATCACATCCCAAGCCTTGTTTGCGACACCTTGCAATCCGACATGACGGCTTCTACATGAAATATATGTTCATTGAGTTCGCTATGACTGATCATCCCATCGAATCTTTGCAAGGCATCCACAATTCACGTTACCTCGAGCTCAATTTAGGCATCTTGATCGGTAATGACAAAGATAGGGTCGGCACCGGCTTGTTTCCCAGTATCTAGAATATCGTCGCCTGAATTCCCTCCTCCATAGAAGGGCTACACATTCACGCCCCAGAACAAGTTCGAGGTCTATCAGGCCACATGTTTGAATTCCTTGGTCAAATTAACTGGTTTCAATCTTTAAGAAAGATAAATCTGCAGGAGGGCCGAATTCGACTGTCAGGTAAATTCAAGATTAAATATCATCTGAGCTTCACAAGAGAGCAACACCTCAAAAAGCTCTAGGACCCCGTGTGGAAGCAGGAATTGTGATGGTGAGGACGAGTCACCGCGATATTGATAATTTTTTCGATGGTGGAGGAATATAATATGCAGACCACCAAATCTGTGCTGTAGCTATAGCTCCTGAGATATTGAAGTCAATTAGGGGCCATTCTTTCCGGAGTCTTTAGAGATTACGTCAAATAACCGCGAACGCCTTGTCTGTCAGATTTGCCCTCTCCGAATTTCCCATAGCGTCTCCATCCATCGCTGAATGTCTCAAAGAAGCAGGATGGTTTGTCCAAGAGCGGCAACGCCCGAATTGTAAAAGCCACAAAAGTAGAAGGCCTTATATAAGTCCTGGAAGAGCGCAGGAGAAGTGTCGTGGCCACTAGTAGATTCACCGCTGCTTTCGGTCTCAGCTTGAAGCAAAGAATAAAAGCTAAGCGAACGGTACGCAAATTCGTCTTCGATCTTTCAAAATTATTTCTACTAAACAACAGCAAGCGAATTCAAGATGAGCCTCCCTAAGTTTGTCAAGTTTGTCTATCATGCTAATACTGCTGTATATAATACGCGGATCTGATCGAAGATAAAGATGAAGACGAAGGAGCATTAGAGGGATCATTGGAGATACGATGAGATTCTCGCTTGAAGGAGGACGAATGGACGCGCATTAGCGCCAAGATCGAGGAAGTTAGTCTGAACAAATCCAAGTATGAGCAATGGGAACAGGGCATCAGGGCCCGGAACTGGGATGCGACAGTGTCATTGACTCAACCCGAGTCTCTAACACTTCGAGTTCTCAAGTTGGTACGAAGACAGCTACTATCATTCGACTTTGTTGAGAACTCTGGTGCGCGCAAAGCAGCTGCAAGAGAAGGGAGAAGCGAGCCATCCGTTAGCGATGGGAAGTTTGAAGACGGTGGTTTCTCAGACTGAGGAGTTTTCCAAATACGGCATGACCGTTGATTAATTTCTGTCTTTTCTGGGAATTCCTTCAGTAGCGAGGTTTTCGGCGAAGATGTTGATTGATGTCGATTTGCAAGGCGTCCTTGTGCCTTGGAGGCGACGGAGGACTTAATCTTCGAGAATATCAAAGAAATCTCGTTGATAGACTCTAGTCTCGACCACGATACGATAGAAAGATTTTACGTTGTTTCCCGAAGCTTGAAAAGTTTCATTATTACGATGAGTTACCAGACTTTCTTGAGGAAAATCGGTTCGAGCCCCCTCAATTGATGGCGGCATTGTCATAACTCAAGCCGTCTTTGAAAGTATTGATCATTCGACCATCTAACAATGGTATATCGCCCATGTAAAATACCCCATCGGATGATTTTCTGCTTTTAAGAACTTGCGCCGACTGGACCTCGATTCAGAAATGTTGATCGGATAGGGCTGTGAAAAAAAGGTAGCCTGCAAGGGATCCCAAACGGTCAAGATATCGTGGACTGTATTCCTGTTGGTCTCGAAGAGCTATGTTTCGGAACTTTCACCAAGCTTCCAACCTTGCCAGTTCAGATTTTACTACTTCTCTCACAAAAAAGCAAATTTCCCTCGTTAACAAAGCCTGACTAAAAGTAGGAGAGAGTCCAATACGCCCACAAGCCAGATCCCGAGGAGCCCTTTAGCCATAGAGGCTTCACCAAAGAGGAATGCCTGGAGATTTTGCGGGTGTGCACAGAATCAGGGGTTGAAATGATGATGAAAACCTACCCGGTGGATCCCAGACCCATCACTTACTAAAGGGGCTTCGGCTAGATCACCTGGCTTTCTCCCCTTTCCTCAACCACATCGTTGACGCGAGCCTGGGCTGAACTCTCATATGCGCGGTTTTGGATAGTGAGCGACTACCAAAAAGCGCCAACGTATAATGCCACCAACTCGAAACGAGCATTTACCCAACTGTCGTTGATTTTCTGACTCTAGTAGTTGCATTATACAATTTACGAAGAAAGCATTAAGCCCACATAGCCAAGCAACAATATTCCCACATATCGACTGCAACATGTTCTCACTACGTAATATTAGACTGGTTCGTTACAAGCAGAATGATTACAATTGTTCAATAGGCCTAAACTTAACCCTAAGTTGCCACTTCTATTCTTCCCAGACGAACTTCTTATGCACCTCATATAACCTTTCTCTTTTCGGGCGACCAGGATTTCTTATCCTTTCCTTCATATATTCCAGATAGACTGGGAGCATTGAGGCATTCTCTCCCCGCCTTTCATTCCCAAGACCATTTTCTTTATTGTTAGGGTTAATTACATGTTCCACATCGTAGTTAATCAAAATTACCGAAACCCAGATGGCCCAGATGACGAGGACGAGAAGCGTCAAGGGCACAGTGACGGCCCAGTAGACCCAAAAACGGCTGCTGACGATCTTCTTGTTGCCCACATCCCACTGGAAGAAGGGGGTTGCAAAGAAAGACTAGAGAAGTGTTAGCATCACACCTAAATTTGGGAAGAAATGCTTACAGCGGCGAATGTTCCGGGTAGGAAAACCATAGTCACAACAGACAGGACTCTCATGGCGGTGCCGTCTCGCATGCTAGAACTTGCAATGCTTCGACTTAACTTACTTCCTTCCAAACTTAATTTTGTTTGTTCCAAACTTGATTGGTTTGCTTCCAGCGAATGGGAATTGTCCAATTGAGAATAGCAGCTGTCCGCCTTAAGCCCTGCTAGTTAGCAACAAATTAAAAAAAAACACAGATTCGCGTACCCGAGCAAGTATTTGGTCGATGAATCTCGTGGTAGCATGAAATATGGGTTCCACGCTCAGATTTTGAAGCTCCGCAGATTTCATCTGTTGCGCCAGTTGATCCGAAACATCTTTAAAGTGAAAGGGGGGTGGGTCTTTGACGCATCACCAAACCTCGCCAATTGCTAGTTTCATCAGAGGCAATGCATTAGTCCAGGTCTCGGTTTCCCGCCAACAGGCTGTCAGGAATGTACTCTGCAGCATCAATTCGGCCACTATATCTTTAAGTGGAAGCTTAGCAGGATCCTCAGGAATAGACTCCCCGGTCATTGTGTTGGAAAATAGCCGGTCTTGGTCGAGTACATTGCGAAAACATTTTTCATATGTCGACAAAACTCTCGAAGTTTCCATTTCAGCAATCAACGTCGGGAGAAGAAGAGGATGCATCGCAAGCGGTTGGATAGTTCGAAGATAGTCTATTATGCGGTTGGGGCTAGTAGAGCGCCCACCGAGATGTCGGAGATATGCGTATGTTATATTATGTTTGGGATTATAAGAAGCTGCTACACTCCAATAAGGATTTCCACTACTGGATGTGCTAAATATGTAGGCTTCTCAGACATAGTCGTCAGCTCTGTTTCTATGGTGGTGCTATGATGTACTTGCCAAATCGCTGATGGCTCCATCCCTGTTCTTTGGGTGAGAAGCTTGCGAATGAGGTGCGTTCACCTAAGAGCATCTGAGCGCATCGCAGAGGAGGGAGCCTGAAGGACTTTAATATGCATTTTAAACCCTCTCCTGGCCAAGGGACCGCGGGTATCAGGTGCACACCGTCTGTGTCGCGAGTATGTTGGACGCTCAAAAATCGTTAAAATCAAGTGTAACAAATTTAAAGAAGCAGCTAGAAAAGATGGACACAAACATTAATCGGAGCCCTCCCAGTAGTTTCCCCCCTCTCTTCCTCCAGCGTGGTTTCTAAGATAACCAATCAGCTTAACTATTAAAACAGACATGTAAGGGTCGCAGGGGGAGTACAAAATTTAACCAACGACAAAGTCCTTCCTCTTCAAGAGAATTGAGATTGACAATTTTTCCACCCTTTTCAATACTGTCGAAAACTGGAACACAATTTTGACCCTATTCCCCGGTTACCATATAGTGTACATATTATCCTCATTCGGAGGGAGTTACTCACTTCGTACTGCAGAATATCTATGAACCGAACCCAGTACAACGGCTTCTTGAGGCTTTTAATCTCCTTACTACTTTTAAACCCCTCATTCTCTTGCTTAAGCTTAAGTAACGAACTTTCGTAATTTAGGTCAGCAAAAGGGAGAGGGAGCTCATCCAGAGGAGGCTCATCAAGAGGAAGCTCATTAAGAGGAGGCTCATCCATGATGATAAAGAGAATCGCAAGCAAGCGGAAGCGCCTGCAAGGGGAGACAACCCGGTGATTCGTATGTGCAGCTGTGATCAATATGTGACTCTCTACGAACTGTTCGTCGTCCCGTTTGTCTGGCGGATCATGGAATGGGAAGAGAAGATTGAAGGAGGCGGGGTTAGCTGTCGATTACCTTTCTTTTCTTTCGGAGCTGGGTAGCTTGAGCTACGTTTATGGTATAGCCAAATGCACACTGCGCCGTGGGCAAATATCAGGCAAGCCGAGCTGCACGAGTGACGTGGCTCCGAGGGTACGATTAGAATGGCATCACTTTTAAATCCTAAATTTTTAGTGGTCACTGCTCTATAACTCCCTGTAATTTTCAGCGGCTTATAGGGCAAATTATCGGTTGAGGATCATTATCGGTTGACCAGGGATCTCTTGTAAGGCATCACCCGATTCCTAATACGGAATAGTTTCAGAAACTTTTCGAGGGCTTCCTTCTGACGGAGTGAGTGTGGCGCATGTACGGCAAACTTCTTTATTGGATGTAGGATGAATAAATACAAAGGGGCCGAAATCGGCTATTTAAGACTTGCTAGGAACGGTGCCTTGGTGCCTTACTATAAGTAAGGCGCCACAGTGAGATACTTTCTATTCTTTCGAGCGTCGCCCATGTGCACGATGATGGAGGGTAGACAAAGAAACTCCACTGCATTTTGATTTGCATTATATGCTCAAGGCTCTTCCAGCAAAGAGGCCAGCCACTACCAGAGTTTCACTGGCGCGATCGCTCATAACTTTCTGCGATAATAAAGATCAAGATAACAATGATTAAGTGACAGCTCTAAACGATGGGAAAGCAGCCACGTGACTGCTTATAGAAGTTTCTGAAAGAGCGCCACCCTTTCTATAAATTCAGTATAATGTATAATAAATACAACTAGCGTGAGTTTCAATACGATGCTATACAAGCGTAATAAATTCCTTTTTGTTTATTAAGACGCCTAGTGTTTTGTATACCTCTTACTTTGTTCAAATAAACTCGACATACAGATTTCCTTGTGCTCTGTGTCTTCAAACCTTAGAGTCATATTCTCTCCTAATAAAAGCTTTGTACTGTGGTGAACATCTAGCTACATCTTGAATCTGGACCGTTTTTGTGCGTTTGGCTATAGATGTACGTATAGTTAGCTGACTATACAAGTTTATATAATTACATGACTATACTTTAACTATAATTTAAGTTCCCCCTCATAGTAGTCGGCCACCGCCTGAAGTCGGCCGCATTTTACACCAAGAAACAGCGATTTTTACGTATTATAATATCACAAATAATCAATAGAATAAGCTAAAATTAAAAATATATATTCTTTATATAATATTAACAGAACATAAATTTTTTTTTATAGAGTTATAGGTTACAAGCTGTACCTATGTTAACAAAGACTTCATTATTCCTTTCCATCGGTCCTCAATATTCTAAGAAATGGGTAAATAAAATCCAAATTTATTATACACGTCCCATTCCTTCTTCAAACTCCTTAGCTTCTCCAACCTCCAAGGCTCATATCCATACATACTCTCCAAAGTCTCGCTTCCAAAGGCATAGTTCACGTAAACTTGCAAATTCGACCCAGGCGCCTGGCCAGCATGCATCAGACTCCTTGTCTGTTCCCCCCACGCAATCGCCCTTTGATCGAAATCCGGATTCTGATCATACTCAATCGCCAAGGTAAACACAATATTACTTTCGCGATTGGGAAACGCTGTGCTGTCAGGGTGTACAGCCTTGACACCTTGTTGGGAATAGCTTTCGAATATGGCAAAAGAACCCTGGTACTCCGGGTGTATTGTCGTTACGTTCTTAAATAAGTCGTAAAGAGCACGATTTGTGCTCACATTGTATATCAACAGATCTGAGGCAAACAACAGCCGCTCCACTCCCACGCCATTGCATAGCGGATCCGCTACGTCTGTACCTGATGCTGCGGCGATCTGGTCGTACGGTACCTCTCCTTCCTCGGTGGAAACTGGGTTGAAGCTTTTGAAAGGATCGGCGTAGGGTGCTGCAGCTTGTCGGTCACCAGCATAGTTCAAAGTCACCAACAGGACGGGATCGGTGGTGCTGATGTTTAGGTTCCATGCATAGTTGACATAAATGTAGCCTAATTCGGGAGGAAGCGTAGCGTTGGCTTGCCGAGACAATTCCTCGAACACATGCTCCAGCTGATCTTGTGTGAAGGTCCAGATGGCATAGTACCAGATTGGCGATGGCTCGTCATAGATCTTATATGTGAGGCTGGTGACGACGCCAAAGTTGTGACCAGCCTGGAAGAATTTGAGAATAATTAGACGGTGTTCTTTTGGTTGGAGTAGATAGACTTACCCCTCGCATCGCCCAGAAGAGATCTGGGTAAGATGTTTCGCTAACACTGACTTGAGTGCCGTTCCACAGAACAACATTCAGCTCGATCATGTTATCCGCTATCAGGCCGTAGAACCCCTGGAGGCGACCATGGCCACCTCCGAGACCTGCACCCAAGATACCAACACATCCACATGCTCCTGTCGCTGCAAGGAGAGTTAGCAATATCTTCGGCTGGGTTCCAAATTTTGGTCTACTTACCAGTGACTTTATTGTACTTTGCCAGCGCATTGATGACTTGCTTAATGTAGGTGCCACCACCGAGAACTACTGTGTTGCCATCTTCGGCAACTTCAATGGAATCGAGCTGGGTGAGCCAGATCTCAATGCCGTACTGGAGTTTTGCTAGGGTGAAAGGGCTACCATGACCCTGATTAAGAGCGAGGAATGGCATATTTACGCTATTGGCGTATTTAATGGTTGTTGCAACGTCAGCAGCTGTTGCTACTTGTACCACAACAGAGACATTGGGCTCCATATAAACGCTCCATCTGGATGTGGCTGCTGTAAATTGAGAGTTGCCTGGAAAGTACATAGTAGCATGGCTGGATAGCTGTGGTCCTAGGTTTTGCTGTATCTCGTTGGAGGTTTGGCTCCGTGGAGTGAAATGGTCAGGAGTTCGTTGAAAGACATGAGGCACTGCAGAAACCTGATAGATACAGCATAAAGCTGCTACGGGAAGTAAAAAATACATTTTGGTGAAGGTAGGAAGATTGAATGAAGGTGACCTGTTCCATTTTTCATTGATGGAGAAGGTTATGGCTCTTTAAACACCCTTTAACGCGACCAGCTACCCTCCCCGAGACCAGAATTTATACCGAAACCGGACAAACATGCCAACTAGGAAACTAATATTGTAAGGAGAAAAAGGTTCGGTACAAGTTATTACTACGCTAGAAGATTTGAAACATTGTCGGGCCGAGATTCGAGTAACACAGATCATCCGGCTACCTGGTGATTGGGATTTCGAATGTTGGTGGCGATAGATAGGATGGTGATTGGCGAGAACCCTGTGGTACGAAGGTACACCGAGCCGCAAATAAATAGACTAAGATGGAACGAAGATACCAAATGATAGATACTGCTAAATGATTTGCAGGGAAGTAAAATTTATTACCCAAGGATGTGAAGTAAAGGTTGTCAGGTCATTGACGAGGTCCAAATCTGCTGGTTCGAACATTGAAGATGTATGCTCAGACAATCAAAGTCAGGAGAGAGGGGGGGAAGAATCTCAGGTCTCTTGTCCCGGCTCGGCAAGCTAAGAGCCTTGACCGGGGCCCAGAAGGAAAGTGTCCAGAGGAAAACTATCATGCGTCATTTCGGACAAGAGCATGTGGAGTTGAGCTTGCAATGAGGAATACCTAGGACGCCGACGCCCCATGATTTATAAAATTGTTACAAGATAATTAATTCGTCTATTTATTGAACTAGATTTTGAAGTACAGTATTGAACTTTTAATGCTTTTATTTTACATTACTCAAGTGACGATTCTGACCTCTTAAGTGACTCACTGAGTGAGTGATAGGTGGGCTTTCAAATCACGTGAGCCGCTTCGATAGCCGAGGCCAAAACTGTATTTGTAATATATTATTAAATAAGCAAGTTTTAAGAAAATCTCGCAAAGCCCGGCTGGCACAATGTACGATTCTCAACAATAATTCATAAAATTCATAACTAATGTTGGATTTTAGTGGTTAGCGCGTGGGCCTTTTACAAAAAAGATTAGCCCAAGGTTGAGAGTTCGAGCCTCTCGTCGGGCGAACATTAATTTTCTATTTTAATTTTTGTTAATTTTTCCCCCAATCGCACACTCTTATAGTTTAAGCGCTTAACCGGCAACCGAGGCAAGCAAGGAACACCTAAATTTTTTGTCGCTTAGGTACTTTAGCCTCCGTCTAGGCGCCTCACAGCTCATCACTTCCGCCAAGGTTTTTATCATTGAAGATGCAACTCAATCTGGGATTATAATGCACTGCTAGACTAAAGATGAGGGCAATTTGTGAGTTTGGGGATATGCAAAGGAACATCTAAGCATTAGATGATAGAGGTCTTAACCCGAGTTTCCTGCATGCTTTCGACTAGCATTAGCGTGCCGAGGAAAATGACAAGTGGGCCAGAGTGCTTTATAGCGTGCTTTGCATGGCTAGATATCTGTTAAATCTGTTACAAATGCTACCTTTACCACCGTATATTGAGATGATAAAAATTGGCGTTGAGTTATTGTCACTATAAATTGATGAAAAGGGCCAATTTATGAGCATTTTTGGTGAAAAAAATCGGCCACCAAGATGGTAATAAATAAGAACTAACACGAGAAAATATCAATATAGAATATATAGGATCTTGTGGCCCGAAACTATCTACATCTTTGTTCGCTTGGCATGAGAATTTCGAATATCGAACCCTCGCAAATAGATGTCCAGATCACAGAATTCAGCGGCTTTGAGATCATGATCGATTGATATGTATGTATAGCGAATCAATCACGAGCACCGGTATTCAAGGTTTCAAGTGACCTCAATTACGTCCCGGAAAAGAACCGGTAGGTCGGAGAACTTGATTCCATTGCATCGGTCCTCGATAGAAGTACTCTTTGTTCTGAAAGTCTCCTTCTCCTGTTCACCAAATTAAGAACCTTGGCTATAACACGGAGGGAATCTTTATTATTTGTATTCCCTTTTCGAAATATTTTAACCCCTTTTTGCAAACTGTTCTGTTAAACCTTTCACAATATTTATAAAGCTATGGGTGGTTAGGCAGCGAGAACTTTTTGATATAAAGTAAGGAACTCTTCGAATGGAAATTTTATTGGAATGGAAATGCACTAAGACACTGATTAGATCGTGGCGAAGAGTATCGGCCATTGCGAAAGACGTAGCGACTTAAAAATCCGTTTGAGCCCTGTTTGAACGTAGATAAGTTGTATTCTAGATTCCATTACCAGGAGATGAACGACTCTCTTGCTTTCTCATCGAATTCCCCTGGCATTACCCCTCTTGCACCGCACCAAATGGTAGCCTCTCTTTTCTGCAAGTCAAATAAAACCTCTTGCACGACAACCCTCCTCTCGTCCGACACAATTGACTTAGTGCTATTTGAGTCAAAAAAAAAATTTAAATAGCACCACCCCTTCTTCCTCAATTTCCATAATTCAACATGCCACTTTAGAACAGAGTACAGAGTCCCACATACCCTCTCTCTTCGAACTGTGCCCCAATAGATTAATAGCTTCGCGTCGTAATTTCCGATCTCAACAAGTAGTAGCGACAGTGTACAACAGTTGAATAATGCTAAAGTCTAGAGCGAATGAAGCTTTGATACGAGGGTTCGAATTTTTATCAGACTAGCCATCATGTCGACACCCTGCTACGCTTGGGAAATGGAGACGTGGATCAGAACCCCTTATCATATAAAGTCCTAATTCTGTTTCAACGATCAATTCTTTGGCAAGCTCAACAATTTCGCGGAATGTGCCAGTAAGCTTATCGAAATCAATTTCAGTAATCGAGAAACTCATAAGAAAAAGTACTATTCTCATTGATTGTATTATTTTCAGAACACAAATGCGTAATCTTCCGGTTTTGCTGATACATGGCTGACGACGAGATTCAAGAAGGGGTTTGAAAACTTTTGACCATTGCGCGAGTTGCGCTGTGAAACCAGTGCCGGAGTGTCTGATAGAACCGAGGAGCATACTGTAAGGACCGGCGTGGGACCCCGACAGCGCTTCGTTAAAGCGCATCATACGCTCGCATAACGAGAATAGCGCTGAACGGGCTTCTTGGGGAGAAGTAAAGATATCTGGGAGGACCGATGCTTCATCGTGGGATGCAGGGAAAGTATCATGGGAGATATGAGGTGTTGGTGGCGGTGGTGGTGGTGGTGGCGATGACGTTGATTCGATGACATTCTGCGGCGTGAGCCTGATAACGTAGGGATATGGGAAATGGAAGGCCATATCGTAGTATTTGGCTTGGACCGCCAGTCGGGTAAAATCTCAATGAGCTCGTTTTCGATAAATTCGTCATGCTGATGGGTTACAAGTTGCTTGGATCGCTGAAGTCTGCCTCCTAGAAGATTTAAGCCAGATTGGATCTGAGAAATTGTGCTTTTATGGTCTCCTGTAAAAGATTCGAAACAGGTGAAGAGAACGATGGAGATTAATATTGTTCGATCTAGTCTTGCTTCACTGCTCGCTAGAGCTTCTCGTAGTTGTCTAATAGCTTTGGTATATTGTTGTAATGCGAAAAGATAGTGAGCTGATGCTGTAAAGTAATTGTAGTTGCTCTCGTTCAGTGATCCTAGAGGAGAGTCTGACGTCTCTTCCAATGTTTTATATAAAGCTCCCAGGGCCACGACTGAATGCCGTATTGATGCATAAGAGTGACTCTCTTGAAGGACACTTCTCGTCCAAAACTCTGAATCACAGAAGCCTGATGATTCACTCGCGTTATGCGTTTGAAACAACTGAAAATATTGGCCCTCCTGGTTATTGAGCGCAAACCCACCAGGTTCGTACATTGTTGGGGAAATAAAAACAACCCCGGCTTTCTTTAAAGCCATAGAGGATGACAGAGAACGAGGTTGCGTTTCCGTGAAATGAAAACGGCCTTGCTTTTTGGGAATAGCCACAACGTCCTGTACTGTGTTTAAGGCCCCATGATCTTTTGACCCTAGAGTCAATTCTATCCCTGTAATACTGTCTCTGAATCCGCCTTGTTTCTCTGGAAATTTTATTTCCCTTTGCACTGGTGAGAGTATATCTTCTGAGACTTGGATAGAATACCTGCTGAGCACATCCAGATTAGAATGATGGTCGGAGATAGAGGTGTAGATCAAGCTCTCTTCTGAGTTTTCTCCACGCCGGGAATCGTTGCTTAAATATTCCATCGCATTCCCATTGAGAGTCTCTGGGGGCGAAAACTCCAAAATTTGTCAATAATAGGTGTTGATTCCCAGCGAGACTGTAAAGAATAAGGTGTAGAGAATGGAGCTGTGAAAGTTTGAGCGTTTAGATCCCCCGGATTGGGAGACAACGCTGTGGGAATTGGCGATGGAGGAGGCATCATTAGTGCAGGGGAATTTCTGTCAAGAGATTCTGGTCCGGCGTAGGGGCTATTTGGTCCAGGTGTGAACACACTGAAGGCCGGCGAAGGAGCTATATAACAAATTCAGCTACGATTAAGAAGTTAAGTAGAACTCTGACCGTTGACGGGACTTGGAGCAGACAACAAAACATCCGTGGAGAGTTTGTTCCTCTTCATAAAGCGATCAATCTTAGCGTCATCAAGAGGAGCCCCATAAGCCCGAAACTCGCTGTCTTTTCCCTCGCCACGTTTTCGTTTAGCCCGCGTACGAGCGATAGCGATCATATCATCCGTCTTGATATTCTTCGTATCAAGACCCCATTTTTTGACTTTAGTCTTGAGCTGTTTTAACCTAGAGCCCCCATTAGCCTTTCTACATTTTCATGCTAAAAGAAGCAAGGTCAACGAAGACATACGTTGCATGAAATCCAGCCTGGGTCAATATTTGCTGTACTTGTGGCAGAGTGCTATCCTCTTCCGTGTAAAGTCTCTGAATTATGGGCTTCTGCTCTTCCCATTCCATAGCAGTGAAGCGACGATTCGGAACCTTTTGTTGCGGGTCATAAGGCGGAGGCTGAGCTTGCGGAGGGGGCACAGACCATAATCCCACAAACTCGGCCATTTCCAAATCGCCCATTTCAGCAAGTCTATCGAGAGGAAATGGTGCAGCAATGTGTATGAGAAGAATTTTGTATAGAAAGGAAGATACCACGATACTACGGGGAGGAAAGCGAACTAACGAGGAAGCGCGAAGCTGATATATGCTGCTGTTCCAAGTGAGGCGTGGCAAAGTCGCCTGCGAGTTGTTCTAGCGACGATTGGGTGAGACTTCCTGTGGCTGTATCGTCGCATATACGGCTAGGCCGCTTTCAGGCATGTTGGAACTTTTGCCAGTGACACAATAATGTCGCATGGGGCCTTAGTCGGTATTGTTAAGACCGTAAGGAATGGAAAATTAGAGCTGATGAGCAAGTTTTGTGCCACGTCTATTTTTGATTCGAGAACTGTCTCAAAGACAGTATTGATCCGATGCTACCTTGGCATCCTGGGACATACCAAATGAATCGCGATGGAGACCACTTGGAGAATCGAAGACAATTGATAGCATTGCTTTGAACAAACATGAAGTAAGCCGGCGCTACGAGAGAAATATCTGCTGACTCATCAACCGCGGGCTGTCCATATTATCGCTGCCTATTTGGTTTAAAAACTTATTTAAGGCGGCAACAATAACGTTCTGGAAAACAAAAGAGACAGGGAAACAAACTCTGCACATTCGTCAAATCCACACTCAAGATTACAAACGATGACGTCCAAACGACCCCCTCCTCCAACCTTCTCGTTCACATTCTCCCCTTCTCTCTCACCCCTCAACGTCCCTGTGACAACGTACTTAGCCTCCCATCCAGAATACGAAGCCATCTGCGCTTCCGCTCTCATCTTCACCTCCTCCACTCCGCCGAGAATCCTGCTCGTCCAGCGCGCCGCCCACGACTCAGCGCCAAATACGTGGGAGGTCCCCGGCGGAGGCTGTGACGATGAAGACCCAAGTATCCTCCATGCCGCCGCACGAGAAGTATGGGAAGAAAGCGGGCTAAAGGTTACTGCGTTACGGCAGTTAGTGGGTGAAGTTTATACGATCACTACGCGCAGGAATTTGGAAGTGTGTGGATTCTCGTTTCTGGTGGAGGTGGAGAGTACGGAGGAAGTGAAGTTGGATCCGGAGGAGCATCAAGATTTTGTGTGGGCAAGCGAGGAGGAGTGTAGGGCAAAGAAAGTAGTGAGGGAGGATGGTGGGGTTGTGGAGATTCGGTTTACGATTGGGGAGGAGGGGGAGAGGAGGATTTTAGAGGGGTTTCGGTTATGGAATGCGGGGCAGGGGAAGTTGTCTTTATGACGAGAATTAAGCCATATGCTATGTTTGCAAGGGGGTCAAATATAGATGGAAGGCGAGAAGTTCTGTGGGTAGCGCCCGTTCAATAGATCACTAATAGTATTCTGGCTTTTTGAGCTAGGTACGCAACTCATCTATTCTCGGTCTATAAACTCCAACCCCCTGGCTTTCTTATATGCTGGAAGGAGGCCCAGCGAGAATTTGATCTTGACTGGTCATTTAGTTTCTTGCCATCCAAGGCGACAAACTTCTCTAGCCACAGGTCAGGGATCATCGGCTTATCATGGGAAGAAGAGGTGTGCCCAGGAGGGGCATTAGGTTCCTAGCTGACCTAGACAAAAACCGAGCCTTAGTATCTTGTGGAACTATTCAGAGCGAAAATGGGTATTAAGATGATATTTAACAAGCACAGTGCGTAGGGAATGTTATGATACTGACGTATTTATATCAAGGGCAAATACCACCACTTTAATCTTATTGTAAACTTCGAAACCAGCTTCGCTCGTGAGCTAATCCCTGCGTGCTGCTTGCCGTTCTCAGTACAAGAACAATTTTTCCAACTCCCTAGAAGAATCAACCTTTAGACCTTGTTCACGTTCAAAACCTAATTAAATGCATCTCGTTTGATTTTATTTGTAGAAGGTCGCATTTTCATTCATGGGGATTCGATTTGCAAGAATTTCAAAGTCAAATTCGATTCGACCTAGAGATCGACGGGCTGACTTTACGGAGTGCTCTATAGACCGGGATAGTCAAAACTGTGCGTCACGCATCCACTATGCTACCTAGGGATATTTCAGCCAGCTACAACTTAGGGCCATCACCTACCTTTGGCGATATCCAGGTGTTCTTCATGTCACGACCTCACAGGATAGCCTTCTATATAGTATGGCAGCGCCAGGGTTTGGCTTCTCCTTCGGAGACTTCGTCGCAGCCGCCGGCCTTATCAACGACGTTCGCAAGGCTTTACGAGACGTGGGGGGGGGAAGGACGAATTCCAGCAGATATCTATCAAGCTTCAACATTTAGAGATTCTGTTGGACCAGCTCAATAGGGGCTCATGGGATCGTGGAGGGGACCCGGGCCATCTCAATGCTGTGAAGGGGATGGCGCTAGCTTGCCGGGTTCCTCTTGAAGATTTTCTGATCAAACTCCGAAGGTATAGGATGTTTACGGATCGTCGGTCACTTAGCTTTACGGAAAGAATTGGTATGGAGGCGAGGAAGATGCAATGGGTGGTCAATATGAAGGAAGATATTGCAAAGTTCAGAGCCATTATTGTTTCTAAAGTCGTGGCGATCAATTTACTTTTGCAACTTAGTATGGTGTAAGTCTTGCATCAAATGCATTTGATCTATCTTTTTGACAATTCTCAGTTCAGCACTTTCCAGAATTGAGTATCAGGTTTCGGAATGGGGGGAGTCTCACTCACACCTGATTAATTCCACTCCACGGGTTTTCTCAGCAGAGAGTAGTACAGATGTACCAGAAACTCTAAATAGGAGTGTTAATCGTCTTCTTCTAATTTGTTCGGGAACTAAGGTTGGTGTAGAGGACTTTCGTCGAACCCTGAATGAACAACGTCTCGAATTAAAGATTGCTCTTAATACTTTGGGGCGAGTGGAACACAAGCAAGAGCAGGCCTATCAAAATGTAGCATTGGTTGATGGACGGGCCAAAAGACTGGAAGCACTACTGAGGCAGTTGATTCGGGTTTTTGGTGAATTTTCTGCCATTGCGTTACAACTCATACAACGACTTCTGAGGACGGAACTGGAAATATACGCATTACTTAAGAAAGTCCAGAACGGTTTAACCCCTAGACCGGCTTCCAGCGTGCAAGACTCAATTCATTTCACAGATGCTCTCGGCCGAACGCAGGAGCTTCCATACCAGTGGTTCAGACACTGGGACGTCTTTAAATCAATGCTCAAATGCGAGTTCAAAAACCTGCCCGGCGAACAAAGAGTCTTGAAACGCCAGTTTCATATCTTGAATACAAGAAATCCTAACTTGTTTATTGACGAGGCCAAATGGGAAAGGTCCACCTTCCCTGGCTCTCAGACCACGATGTCGATGATTATGTATGGAATCCTCTTTCAGGCCTTCAAGACTATTCACATTCAGACCATAGCTCCTGGTATTATAAACCCATTTCTGAAGTATATTGTTCCATTACCACGCCTTTCTGGGGCGATATTTTCAAGCAGTGGTCACCTTGCTTGCTTCTTTTTTCCGGAGAATGGGAAGCCGAACCATTGTCTTATCATTTATAGCGACTTCGCAAATTAGACGACAATGTTTTTCCCCCGGAATATATGATGAAATATCCCCACAAGGGAAACCCTATCTCTTTATTGTGTAGAAGATAAATGAATGTTTAACAATCAGATATAAAGAAAAGACATGGACTACAAGCTACGCACTTGTGCATTGACTGACTTAATGCAATGTCAGGCTTTAGACTTTCATCCGCAGCGTGCGCGTTCTCGTTTTTGTCTCACGACATTTAGCCTATAGAATAACTTATTCGGATTTCATGGGACTTAAAATGAATTACAAAGATAGACGTTAGAAAATAGCTTTCTAGGCCTCTGTAGCGCTTGACCGCCTAATTTTACGCTATCCATACACTAATGCCAGCGGATTACAGCGCTTACTACATCCACTGATGGAACCGGGCGCACAAACATCCTCCATTCTTTTACCTCAGAAGCAGCACGTGATGCAATGGAAGATGCATTAAGTGATGAGGTCGCAGATACCGTTCTGAAGCAATTTTATGATCTCCCGAAAAAAGGAAATCCTTTGTTGCGGGGCGGCGGGGTCAAAGAGTGGGTTCCGCTGAGTGGCATTGTCGCAGAAGGTGAGATTTCCGGCGTCGTATCTCAAGTACAAAATGCTAATGATGTTTTCAGGAAGAGAGGGTTTGAAATGTGTAGCACTGGCGTAATGTGTCTCTCAGAGGGGTTTGAACGTCTAAGCTGATACTACGTAGGACGGGAATGAAATGTCTATCGCAGAACAAGATCGCTCAAGCCCAAGGTATCGTTCTTCATGATTGGCATGCTGAGATTCTTGCCATTCGATCTTTCAATCGCTTTTTGTTAGATGAATGTCATGCTTTGGCATCATCGAAAAGCACTTCTTCGGAATATATCCGTCTGCGTAGTGAAGATGAGAGGACCGAGTCGCACTTCCAGCCTTTCGCGTTGAATGATGGCATTGATCTCCATATGTACTGTTCTGAAGCTCCTTGTATGTCTAAAATCTCTCATTTAGTATCGCTGTTTTAATTTTTTTTAGGCGGAGATGCAAGCATGGAGCTCACAATGGCTTCTCAGGAGGACTCTACACCGTGGGATCTTCCACCAGCCACAACCACCCCGCCAGAGACTTCAAATACCTCAACCAGCACCACGGTACACCCCTCTCCTCACCTCCCAGGTCGAAGTTACTTCTCTGAATTGGGCATTGTCCGTCGCAAACCTTCGCGTCCAGATGCGCCACCCACACTCTCGAAATCCTGCTCTGACAAAATCGCTCTCAAGCAATGTACATCCCTCCTCTCCTCAGTCACCTCACTCCTCATCTCTCCCGCCAATTGTTATATCAAAACTCTCGTCTTGCCTGAATCGCAGATTTCGTCCACTGCTTGCATTCGAGCCTTTTCAGATCAAGGGAGAATGAAAGAGCTTAGTGGGAAAGAATGGGGAGGTGGATATGCATTTAAACCCGTTGAAGTACGTACTACGAGGAGGGAATTTGAGTATAGTCGAAGACAAACTTTAGCCACCGTGGAGAAATTGGTTCCGAGCAATATTTCGGCTTCTTGGGTTTCTGGACGAGGCGAGATTAGTGGGGAACTCGAGACGTTAATAGGTGGTGTACTGCAGGGGAGGAAGCAATTTGATGTTAGGGGCGCCAGTAGAGTATGTAAGAAACGAAGCTGGAAGCTGGCGCTAGAGATTGCGGCTTTAGTAGCGGTTCCTGGTGTGCAAAATTGCATGGGTAGTAGCACGTACGGGAATATGAAGGAGAGTGAGTGCTTAGAGGGGAGAATAAGTGTCAAGGACGAGGCGAGAGAACTTGGGCTGAAAGGATGGGTGAGGAATTCGGGAGGCGATGGATTTAGTCTTGATAGCGGCGAAATCTAATTTATACAATACCGATATACTTGACGCCTTGAAAATGATCCCCCTAAAAGCACTATGTGAATCCTCTAACACATACCTGCATTGTTGAAAGGGGGCCCCTAAATGTGGGACCCCAGGCTATTGGTTTAGCGAGTCGTCATCGCCAGCCCGCGGCTCAGCCTCGTCATCCGAACATTCCACGTTCCTTCAACAAACAAAGGGAAACCACGATGCTCTATTAACGTTTACACAATTGCGCTTCCCTATGCAATTGAATATATAATATGAATCCATTAAGTAAGTCCTCTTTCTCACCAATACAAAAATGCAGTCCACAAAGCATCACCTAACGCGCCTCGCTTTCCCTTTAGTATCCAAAGCTCGAAAGGTACTCTCAATGCGCCCGTTCTCCCCGCTCTGCTAATAACGCTCCCTCGCAGCCGAAATTTGAACTCAACCTCAAGGTACGTTCCTCCTCACCCATACAGCTCGAATGAAATCAGCAGGGTTAACGGGAGACCAGATCTATGACCTCAACAACGTGCCCCTCGTCTCCGGCACCTCGCACATAAAATGGCACCTACCCTCCTCGACCTCCGCCGAACACCGCGGCCGCACCGAAAAAGCCTCCATAAAAGATCACAAAGTAACTTGGGATTATGTGCGAACGATCCCCGTGCGCCTCACAATCGACAAAGCCAACCATCTCACGGAAACACTGGTACATTTCGAGGTGGTGCAGGATTATAGTTCTGGTGGAAGAGGAGAGAAGATTACACTGGGGCAGGTAATATTGAATTTGGCCGAATATGTGGAGGAGAGTGAAGGGGTGGAGGGGGAGGAGGGAGTCGTGAGGAGGTATTTGATGCAGGAGAGTAAGATCAATAGTACGTTGAAAATTGGGATTAGTATGAAGCAGATAGATGGGGAGAGGAACTTCGTGGCACCTGCGCTCAAAACTGCGGCGGTATTTGGGGGAATTGCGGGAATTATGGCGGGGGAGGCTCAGGCGGAGCAGGATGACCTGGGGAGTATGTTGTCCCTGTTCTGTCGTTCATTGGCAGGGTGCTAATAGGGGATAGCGGCTACGCCCGTGATAATTAAAGGGAGAGATCAGAGTGATCTGCAAGACATGTATCGCCGCGCACTCGCCGCATCCTGGGCCGCATTGCCCGGCGAACTCGCAGCCGACGCGTGCATCGAAGATATATTCTCCGGAGGCGACGGATGGAAAGGTGGATTCGCGAAGCAGAAGAAACTCGGTGCGGTAAAATCGTATGATGAGAGTGGGAGTGGAGACGAACATCATATGCATACACATCATCGGAATCATTCGAGCTCGAGCATGAAGTCACAAAATACGATTAAGGGAACGGCGAGAGGGCATAAGCATTCCAGGAGTAGAGAGCCCGAGACTCCGATTGGGATGATGAGTCCCGACCAGGAGCAGGCGAATAGTGATGGGTTAGAGAGGGGGAGGCCGGGGTTTAGGAAGGCGCATGAGGTTGATGAGTTTGAGGTGAGGGATGATTTGGTTGCGTGGAAGTTACCGGAGGAAGTATCTGCGTGATGTATATGCAAATGAGATTATGAAGGGCAGGTGGAGTGCGGACGTGTTTATAGATTATGATATATGTATGTATGGGATTGGAGCACGGCGTTTACGATGCTTTGCTTTGAATTTCAATTAGGATGTAAATCACCTGCCATTTTGGGATCACAGGAGCCGTAAGGTCCATGGACAGGGTGTGTGATAGCAACAGGACCTCCAAAAGGCTTAAATTATACTAGAGCTTCTCCTTTAAAGAATGATGGAAACGCTAGGACATAATTCACGATTGACACGGCTAGCAGCTAATAATCTAGCCAACTGTGCCAATGTGCGAAGACGCTCCAAACACGGGGAAAGAATTCTGCTCTCCATTCCAGAGTTATCCAAAGCAGTGGAAGATCCTTCAGAGATTGACCTCTCTAGTATTCACGCTTATACTTTTCATGTATTCATATTTGCAGCGATTGTCTCTGCGAGCGGGAAGTTCCAGCGATCTGAGATGTTACATTGATAGCTTTGCGAGGCCCGAACGCACATGGAATATATGAAAGCGCTATAATAAGGTATAATAAGGGTCAATCTATGCGGGGTCAGTTCAAGTATAAAGAGTCACGGATATATTACTTGAAGTGTTTGAAGTAGTCAGATCATTACTCTGGATCGGGCCAACATATTGGAAAAATAGGTTAGATGATTTAGATACTCGCGAAAAGAGATGTAAGAAGAATGATGACAACAAATTCCTAGACATCCATGGCGAGCCGGTCAAGGAGAATAAGCTTGTCTTCATGCTAGCAATTGTTATTTTTTCATTAGTAGCGATAGTTTTAATTTGGTGTACGCTTTCACAGTGGCGATAGAGTTTGGTCTCATCATCCTTAACTTCTCGGCTTTGTTCAATTCTTACTTTTACTAATTACATAAGCCAGGAGCAACTGCTTTCACAACGTTCTCTTTCAAACTTATTCCATAGACTCTCACTAAACTTTTTCTTGGTCTTAATTAATCTACCACATCGCTCATCCATTTGTATGTAGCATCTCTCTTCAAAGGCTTCCCGCTACTTTGATCAACCGTTAAAAAGCAAGCTTCCTCCCTTTCCCGCAAGAAGAATTTCGCATCCTTTTTCTCTTCATCAGATAGTCTCTCTATACCCGTAGGTCCCTGCATCAAAAGCGTACTTGGGTTCGTCACCTCCGTAGCCCCAAACCGGTACCGTACAATGAGGTACATATCATAAAGTGCTAAAATTGCCACTCCTCCCAGAACAGCTCCTACAGCCCATTCCCATGTCATTCTGGGACTAGCAGCATAAACTTGGTATCTTACTGGCGCGCTTTTGGTCATCGCTCCACCAGCATCGGCTTGCACATCCCAAGTGCACATTGTGAGGATATGGCTCAAAGTTGCCCCAACAATTGGTGCAAAGGCTCTGGCATCGGAATCTAGCCCCATGCGGCCTAAGGATACAAAGTCCTGCACTAGACTGAGGAAATGGGCAGATAGATCGGGACCTCGTTGAATCAGGTTTGCGAGGTTCGGATATATATTGTTAAACATATCAGCGGTATTAGAGGCTATCAGGGTATCATATGGAGTAGGGTCCAGGAAGTAGAGTGGTGGGTTGCGAAAATTAAGGTCTGGTGTGAGCCAGGAGGGCTGGTTGAAATTCGTCAGGGACACCACCGCGGGGGTATTATCGATGATCCAAGTTCCGACCGCTTCGGGAATTTAGTTCTTGTCGGGAATAAGAAAGGGGATGACTTACAGAAAAGACCCTGTCGCACTTTGATGCTACATGTTGTACCCGAAAAATTGGTGCTCGCTCCAATTAACAGTGTCAATGTAGCATCTGTTGAGTTGATATCTAGAGGCCGCTGAGCGAGCATAGTCTCATTCGCTATTTGATTTGAAACAGAAGCTGAGCATGTCGTTTCCAAAAACGGAAGAGTAACATTTATCAGTCCTGTCCAGCCCGTTGAATCACGGGCCCAATCATTGCCGGTTTTCGTCTCCTGATTCCACATATCGTTGATCCCAATGTTCTGTAGTGACACCGTGCGCACCATATTATCGTCCGACTGCGTCTGGACATCTATTGCTGTCAAGTAGCTGGTCTGATCATTAAATATCTCGTACCAGCCAGGCTCTGACTGATTGCTATTCATGACCGATCTCCTGGCATGCTATTAGTCACTGTGATTTGACATACAGAATGTACCCACTACTCACAAGTTTAAAATGCCAAGAAATGTTTGAGATGCAGATAATGCTGCTACGACTTGTCCTGTTGCTGCGTTGTCTTCGCCCATCATTGTGACAGCTTGGCCCCACAACCCATCCCAATTTGTATTAACTATGCGTATGAGTGGAGTACTAAGAGTAAGACTCTCATCCGGAACCCCACCAGAGTAGTTTGGGTACCATCTCTGCTTCGGTATGCCAATTGTGTTGACTCCCACTCCCTGAAGTAAGACGCAGAGCGATATTAGAAGAGCTACCAAAAATCTAAAGAAGTTTTGCCAACGCCATCCCTGACGTCGGCAACGTTTGTAGAAGGCGCCGATCGCGAGCCACGGTTTTGACATCTCGTCCTTCATAGCGAGATCAACGGCTCCTATTCCTGAGTATCGAGTACTTATCGAGCCTTATAAATAAAATCAGAAAGTGGTTCAATATCGAAGGGGGATATTCTGTACAAGCCAGCCAAAGTGTTAATACGACCGACACGGCATGTTCTAATACATTTTCGAGCAAGTAGTCCAGGATTTTGTTGAGTAGACCAAATATAGCCAACTGAAAATCAACTGAGATTGAAATATTGTAGAGGGTTCTATCATCCTTTAAGTTGAATGACTTGGAATTTATTCCAAGCCAGAAAACACTAAAATGTCGTCAAATCGAGTCATCCTTCGAGCGAAAATGAGGTGTAGAGTAAAGGAAGCATTGAATAAGAATGTGTTACGAGGCTTCACTCACATTCCAATCAAAGATAGCTGGATAATCCGCAGAAGGAGTGTCCAACCTAGTGTCACCCATCCACGAGGTACCCATGGCACACTCAATTGGAGCTGCTTTTCACTGTCATCGGCTGACAATTCATAATCCCCAACTTCCTTTATAATTTTAATTAGGCCCGAACCTTCCTTTCGGCCTTCATTAAGCCGTTCCCGAATTTTTGAGGTTCTATAATCTCAATCAATCCTTAGACATAGACGAGCTAATAAGATGCCTTACATTGCTGGTGGGAGGAAGGGTTGCATTTCCAGATTCTCGACCGTGATATCTTCACCTTCATTTGACTCATTCGGGGGGTCATGAGCCCCACTCTCTGTATCCATCTAGCTCAAGTATTTGGGGATCATGCCCTGACTAAAGCGAGTATGCTCACAGAGCCCGAGCGCTGTTCGCTCATTTATGAGGAAAATGTAGGAGTGCCTCTCAAATTCTATGAATATATCTTTAGAGGTTATTATTGAAGCGTGTTTAGATTAGAGGAAGCCAAGATAGTTTTGAAATCGAAGCCTGAGATGAAGTTTCTTCGTTTAATTTAACCCTTGTCCATTTGAAAATGGAAATAATCAATCACGTGATAAATCATAATCCTATTGCTTGGAAGCACTGTTTAACTAACAAATTAAGGGGAAAGTATAATTTTCAATGTTATTATTAGTGACAGCTACTTAAAATCTAGCGGCAATGAGTGCTTTGGAAAGAGCAAAAGAGAAAACTCCAGAGTTCGAGTCCTCGTTTTGAAACACATATCTTAAAACCAAGAAAGTTGCTAGTATCACTATCACACTAGCTTTGGTTAGACATAGTCTTCTGGCTACCTGTACCTCCGATGTATTAAAGAAATTCTCAAAGTGAAATATTCGGCTATATCACTTGTCAGAGCCCGAAAATGTAAATATCAACTTTAAACAAACAACAGGGCCGACCAAAGCAACAAGCACTTCATTCCCCAACAAACAAGTTGCTCACCCGCGTGATTTACAAGTGACATTTCACATTATTTCGCCTATATTATATCGTACCATTTTTCCATCTGAGCATGGCGGTTGAATTGAAATTAGAAAAAGCAACGTTTCGGAATCACGCCGCATGCTTCAATGCTGCGCCAAAAATTAACTCAACATCTGCTACAATTCGCCGTCATCAGGCTGCTCTATAGTGAAAGGTCTAAGGTCTTCATTTCACGCTAAAGTCAAACTTCGCTTCGAACACACTGTTTTAGGACATTCAATCTAAGACATTGAACGGCCCACGGAAGCATGTCATATACATGTGATCTCCGAATCTTACGATAGTCATTCCACCACTTCATGTTTATACGGTTTCTAGACCGATACTTACAGCCTATAAGTGCAGCACACAGTAGCAGGATCCATATTTTCTCCAGAATTCAATCTGCTTATAATAAATTCGGATTTCGAAAATCGAGTAAAGTTTAAGCGAAACCTTCAAACAGTAAGATGTGTGTCACCAAGAAGTAAGGCCATACACTAACAATTTTAAGACTATGTCGCCTCCGCAATATCCCGACCCAACGAGTGGCTTTCTCGCAATTCAACCATACGTCCAACCAGTCCTAACCTTTGCTCATGCGCATGAAGCAACAATCTTCCATGAACACACTCCCAATTCAAGCGTGGGCCGAGTCAACACAACCTGGGTCTACCTTCCCCTTCCCGTGGGACTTAAGAATGCTCACTACACGATCGCCAATAGAGGTTTTACGTTCGATTTCGACAGCGAGCACCATGCGGAGGCTTTTAATGACTATATCCACAAGAAAGGTCATTTGAAGATACATATCGATACTACACATCCGAATGAGAACTATTTCAGAGTTAGTTTCAAGCGGCATTAGGTGCGAGGGGTGGATCTCGGAAGGCGGTGGTAGATACGGTTCTTGGTTTAGGAATACGTAGTCTCATGGGGGTAGTAAGGTGGTTTGTACTTCTGAGGAGCAATCTGTAAATGCAGTAAAGGGGACAGTAGATGTTAAAGGTAAAAGGCCTGTTACTTCAAATTGAAAAAGTCTTTGAATCGTACACGTAATGTTTTATTACATCAATACTAACGCGAGCAACCAATGGGTCAGTGAATTCCCAACCCCAGAAATTGTATGACCTGTCATACTGACAAGTCGTACACAGCAGTAATTTTAACTAAGAATTAACTTTATTCAATGCTTCATGGATCAATAGTTCTCAATATTTGAATTAGATCCACGTCAAGAATTAAATTTGAAGGTAGCAATCTCCATCAAGGCTCTTTCTATCATTTCCATCTCTATTGAATCCATCCAGCTGCCTTTTTCGACTCATAATCTTCTAGCCACGATGTGGTAGACCTCCAGGAGGAAGCGGTCTATCGAACCGAACTTCCCGCATAGCGATCCTCATGTCTTCGAGATATTAGCATCTTGTATACACATCTAGAAGAAGTAATCACTGACGAGATAATCAGAAAAGATTCAAAGTTAGGCGAAAGCCTCTCCAAATGAGTTTATCTCCGATCCTAGCAGATGATAGTGTGTCCTAAACTACGTTATATCATGATTTGGCCTCTCGGTGTGGCGTTCCTTGGCCGGCTGAATGAATCCAGAACGAGTGTTAACAAAAACAATAACTGCCATTTCTGTATACATATGCCTCGAAGTGATTCGCGTCATTTTATGCGGCTTTCCTCAGCCAGCTGAATAAATCCGGAACACATTTCGGCAGGCGATCAGTGCTACCTCATATATCCATGCGGCCTGAAGTAGCTCATTTGTAAGTGTGGCGCTCCGTGGCTAGCTGAATGAATCTGAAGTAATTTAAAAAAACAATAGCTGCTATTGCATGTCTGCCGGTAGTCTAGGTAATAGATATATGGTTTTCCCTAGCTGGTTGGATGATGGACTATCAGCAAGCAACATTATCAACGTACTATCCCATCTTAATTTTAGAGAAACAAGATTGATGATCATATATCTCAAACGCTATGAGACCCTGGAAGGACTGTAATCTCTCATCAGAAATTTGCAACTTACCAAAAACTTTCTGAGTATTGCAAGATAGGTCTCCAAGGCCAAGTGAAGGGCCTCTCGGCCTTTCCCGAAGAGACATCCAGCTCTCTTAACAAGAAATATGTTGTTGCTTGCTCGGAAGAACGATACCTGCCGCCGGAAGGTCCTGAATATGAGTATTCTACGGGGTTCAAGACACCAGTACGTTCCAACGTCCCCAAAAGTCAGGCTATTTGGAGCCCGACAAAATCTTGCGAGTGTTAACCAATGCTTTCCCTTTACATAGTCGCTTGATCCCAATAATATTGAAAGACTCCACGGGTTACAACTCGTGGCCGAGTCCCACGACCAAGGTTACTGTTATTACCCGGACGCAGGGAACTGGACCTGGTTCGAACTAGCCATTATGGAAAACGACGAAGCCCAGTCATCCAGGGTCAAGAATGGCATCAAACTCACTTGAGTCAGCCACAAGAACCGTTTCATAGAGGCTTTGTAGGTAGTTAGGACTATTGAGTGTATGTTTCTTTGTATATTAGCAGTCGATAGACAGACAAAAAGGTGGTAATTGACAGTAGACGCGAAACTGCTCGACTAAATTTCTGGTCTATCTGACTTAGATTGAAGTTTAAGCGCCAAAGTGAACATACTGCACCCACAGTAATGGTCGCTTCCGGTACTCAACGCTTTATTGAATGGCCAAAACGGCGTTGTGCATTGCTAAAGCAACTGCCCGGTCGTCTTCCCATAGGTGATGTCTTTGTCCGATGCCGTTGTAAAAGGGCTTTGCAACCTTGACGCATATGCTATCATCCGATGGCCACATGCACCCAAGAACGTGTTGGAACCCAGCAACTTGAAACCCACTCACAGCATGAAGAACTTCATCCTTCAGCCTATCGACTTCATTTTGAGCGGTGGAGCGGGTAGACAGATATGCAATTTATGGCTTCGAAAAACGTGCTTGGAATATCCTCTGCACGGTAACCACCTCCGGGCCAGGCTTTCTGTAGCTGTCTTTGCCCCCTGTAGAATCAGACCGCTCTGCGAAGGATCATTATAATCGGAGACTCCGTGGCAGGTGAAATGGGCGATGCTACAGTGCTCAACCCGACTCAAGGAGCTAGCCACATCTAGGCACTCTAAAATCTCGACAGCAGCAGAGTTTCCAATAAAACCTCTAACTTCAGAAACTCCCGCCCGGGTACCCGGTAAGTCGTCCGCGCCAGGAGTCTCCGGCATCGCTATTATAAGGAAACGAGGCCGATCACGGCCTATCAATTCGAGAGCGCTCTCGACTATTTGAGTGCCTTGATCCTCGTGGTGTAAAAGCTGAGTGCTCCGTAGAATGAACAGATCCGTTATTAGCAGCGTAAAATAGAAATGAACTAGCAAGGCCAGTCTTAGTCCACCATACTCTCAGCAAACTACTTGTAGACGACTGAGCGGAGTAACCAATGTGGTTCAGAACAGGCTTTACGCACGTTCGCCAGAGCCAGGTTAAGAAATCGCGGTACGCCTTGTTTTTCTTTCCGCGGTCGTGTAAGTTGGTCGCAGTGAGATCTTTTCTAATCCAACCTAAAGCATCTCTTGGTCTAAGATCAGGAAGTGGAAATGCCTGGATAGCATTTGGTGTGACAATTAGGGCGTCACTTCTTAGTCGAGTCATATTGACGACGCCTTGTGCCGCACAATCCTCAATTTCTTTTGATGTGAGTCCTCTAAAAAAATTCCGAAAGCCCGGAAGCTGTTGGATATCCTTGACGCACTTTTTGAGCTTTATGCCGATTTGAGCTTGTAAAAGAATTTCTTGGGGTGTCTAAACTCTGTGAAACTATGTTTGTAGTAGTAAATTCGCAATTGACTACCATTTTCGGGTAGTAAGTGCCTCGTAAACTAGTCCTGTCGACTCGTGGTTATTGAAAGATGTTTGATTGGCTTCTTTTTTAATAGGGTTTATGATACTGGACTTAGAACTTGCCTTAATTAATCTAATAGCTTCGTTAAGATGTCGTATCTCTTTTCTCGAGCTATATGATGACTAAGGAGGTTATGGAGTATAACTCTAGTATCAACCTTATCTACCAACTTCTTTCTCTGTTATCTTTCCGATTGATATAGATGACATTAATCTAGAGGTACGAAATATCTTTGAATTGACGCAGTACTCAAGTGCGTCCTGTAAAATTTCCGTAACTCCATCTGCTTTCCGTCGTAGGAGACATAGTGTTTGCTAATGTCGTAGGGCTCAGAAGTACGTTCTTATGAGAAGTCAAGCTTTTTATTGACATCTTCGAAGCATTGTCGTGCCAGGTGACAATAATCTGCACGTATTTGAGAGACTTCTTCGTTCAGAAAACGAGCGAGGCTCACTGAGTTCAAGCGCTTAGGAGCTGATATGATTAAATCGGACTGAGATGGCCGGTCCTACGTCTCGTTGATGGCACAACGTTGATATTCATTGACGGTGGAATAAATTGGATCAGATTCGAAGGCGATAGATGAAACCTACATCGAGGATATGGTGATAAACGACTGCAATCAGCGTGACAGGCTCAAGCCAGTATTAATTGTTGTTTGCGCGAGAGAGCTCAAAGGAAACTATGCAACAACCTCGAGCTATCGACTAGCGAAGCTCAAACAAGATTCACGTCACGCCATGGTGGCACTTCGTCCCTCCCATGAAACTCCCCATCCATGATTCCATGAACATATGCTTCCCCAACTAGTTCGAAAGAGTTTGAGGGGGGTTCATTAGACCCGGGATCTGTTGTTGAGACTGGACGAAGAACAAACGGGACTTGTGCTCCTTGGATTAAGTAGATAATATCACCTTCACGTGAAAGAGGAGGCACTGCTCCGATATAGCCGCGCTTCGTAATACAAAGACTTCGGCCAAACGCACAGTTGGAGAAAAGCAATCCGAACTTAGCAGAGCCATATCTTCCCAACAGTTCAAGCGAAAGAGGTGTCTCCGGGTCTCTAGAAATAGTGGAATATACACCCGTGGCTTCCATATGATTTTGAAAAGACATCCATTGTTCGAACTCGGATTTACAGCTTGCAGGTGCCGGGCGCTGAGTCTGCGTTCGGTCCCCACTGAGAGTGCGCCAATATACATCACGAAGTTCTTGGTTGGGGTTGTGTAAGGATATGGCTGTTTCACACAGTCTGGATCCACAGAATCCAGGATGAGCTTCCAAGATTCCCTAACTGCTTTGCCCTGCTCCTCTTGCTCCGAGACGTCCCACGTTTCTATTGCCTCATTTTTGTCAGCTTCCTCCTCCGTGTCTCTTTCCTTCCTCTGAATTCCGAGTTGCGGTCCCAGGGAACTGATTGTATCGACTTCTTGTCCCCTAAGAACCAACACACGAGACCGGCTGCTATCCCCGATTTCATGCTTTGCATCGCCACCACCACCTGCTCGATACGCCGAGAGAAAGACAGTGGAATCTCTGTAACTCAAGATTCCTAGTCGGGGGCGTCGGCTCAAGTCTGGGCACCATGAGGGCAATCTTTTTCCGGCTGGATTTTGGTATTTCTTATTTCGAAATTTTGAGTTCGGCTTAGTGAAATATCCTATTCCGGCATATGATAACAGACGAAGAGGATTCTCTTGCTTGAGCAGATGCTTTGCCGTGGCCATGTAAACCTTGAACGTCGGTTTTTTGTAGTTGGGAATGATCTTTGAATTTATGATGTAGATGCAAAAGCCTTGAATACTAAATATTTTGTCTCTCGGATCAGTAGATTTGAAAGTATCGCATTCGAACAAGGTTGGTACAAACGATAATAACCCAATGTTGCTTTCCCTGATTTTATTCTGGAAATGAATCATTCTTTGAATATTGGCCACCCCTGTAGGTTCAAAATGTCTCGTATTCGGGTCTCTAGTTGTTTCTAACAGAGATCCAATGGCTGGATATGTGATAGCTCTGCTCAGCGCTGCCGCCAAGCATTCCCACTGGATCTCGGTCCTACCATAGAGGACTCGAATTGACGAGGCTAAAGACACTTCTTGGACAACCCACATTCGATCAAACCAGGGATTTCGAGCCAATCTCCGGAATGCGATCCACCTCGGGCGTCTAACTTGAGGAGCATACTCCCGATAGATGTCTAAGTCCCCTTGATCCTCGTGTGAATCCAGAAAGGCGAGCTCCTCGAGCATATCAGATGCTGCTAATGCTTCCAACCGCTCTATCACTTCGTCAAATGCTCCCTCCGGTATCGTCGCACCCCAAGAACGGAGTTTCTTTTCGACTGGCTTCGTTACCACGTCGAAGGGGGTTTCCGGTAGTTGCAAGCAAACGGTAACGAGAAATGCCTTCCAATAAATATCCCCCATAAGCTTCAGTTGTCGCTCCTTCTCCGTGCTGTTCTTCTCTTTATAGTTCTCATCCTCGCTGTCCTCTTCCTTGCTCTTGTCCTCCTTTTGATCGATGCATATTGAATCTATCCAAAGTAATCGAGGTTTCCAGAATGACCTCCTGTTAGCTAGGACTTTGTGGGCACTTGCGGTGATCTCAAGTCGACGGCCATTTATTCGGATGTTTCGCATTTCTTTCGAAGCACCTCAGGTATAAGAAATCGCTTCATAGCAAGGTGCCTGATCCAGTGGAATCTGAAATAGGGAGCATTCAATATCATTGTCTTCGGTTCGCGGGTGCAAAAGCAGAAGGCGAATGTTTCGCTCATGGTCAAGTCCGGTGTAGGAGAAGGGCGTCTCGTGATTCGAGATGCCTCGAAGTCGATTTCGTCCGGGGAAAGACTTCCATTGTCTGGTCGCAATACCCCCCAAGAATACAAGAGCTAGTTTGGTCAACCTGTGAGATCCATATTGTCTCCATGTTCCGTCGGAAGGACCAACCAGAAGGAAAATGGCACCCCAGAACACGGCGTCTAATATCGAGATAAACACCAGTTCCCCCACACACCAGCCGGTCACCCAAACTATTCGATCTTTGTTCAATCTGACCCAAACTAGTGCCGCATTGCTAGAGATTTCGAAGAAGTTGACAATCAAAAATCTCGCGATACGGCCAAGTCTGAGAAGCCATATGTATATCCTCACCAAGAGGAGTAACAATGGACCGCGAGAGAACATTGCAACTAATGCATAGTGTACCAAATATATCCAAAGATATTCGTCATGAGGGTACACTAGTAGCATTAGCTAATTCGCTTGAGATAGCCTCCATGGACTATCAATACGAAAGAACGTCTTAACTATGAAAGTCCATAGAATGCTCTCTTTAAGCAAGCGGTAGGCGCGACTTCTCGTGTCGGTATCGGAGAACCTCGTCAATATTGGAAACTCTCCGCGACTGACTTGAGGATCAGAGTTTCCCTGACTAGATTCTGTAGCTTCGCCGCGCCATCGGATGATGGGGCGTTATTGAAAAGGGGGGGGAAATAGAGGCAAGCGCTTGGCAAGTTCCGAAGGCTTTTTTTAGCGCCCAATTTCTCATACATTCATTGCTTTTTGATGTAGACAATTCTGTGTAGCGCAGGATCTTAGAACATTTAGAATTAAAAAGCATAAAACACGAAATTGCTAAACTATCTTACTTAAAATCTATATATAATTATACCTAGCTCTAAATAACCTTTCAAATTAATTATTTTAATATTTTTAAGTATATTTAAAATCTTCCGAGTCTTTTGAAATAATTCTTTTAATATAATAAAAAAATATAATAAAAAAAGAGTAAAGAAAATTATGTATTTATAGTTTAAATTAGTTAAATAAAATAGAAAAAGTTCTCTTTATATTACTTGTTTTTTATTTTTTAAATACAATAAAATCTAGTATAATAAAAGAAGG
>Ga0182030_10002486_pt1 | contig 39079 bp, 21 predicted proteins | sample 812S3MmetaG_FD_121299 | JGI IMG/M metagenome (GOLD analysis project Ga0182030, IMG submission 121299) | Permafrost microbial communities from Stordalen Mire, Sweden - 812S3M metaG (Illumina Assembly) | ecosystem: Environmental > Terrestrial > Soil > Wetlands > Permafrost | place: Sweden...
CCAACAGCATCACCGAAGCGTACGTCATGCAGCACTACCTGCGGCCCGACCTGCTGGAATCCGCCGGGATCACCGACTTCGACACCTGGGCCGCCACCTTCGGCGAAACCATCGACCAGATCGAGATGGCCCCCGAAGGCGGCAACAGCTTCCGGCAGAAAACCCGGTTCGCCCGGTTCACCAACGTCCCGGAAATGCTCCGCCGCTGGCACGTCTCCGCCGACATCAAAACCGCCGACGACCTCAAGCTGCCCGTCCCGGCCCTGGCCCCCCGCCCCGCCGACGGCCAGCGCGCCCCCGAAACCGTCATCAGCCAGCCCAGCGACGGCCAGCTCGACGTAATGACCGAGCTAGGCGACCGCGCCGACGCGATCCGCAAACGGGAAGTGATGCCCGAAGAGGACAACATGCTCAAGGTCTGCATGGACGGCCGCAAGGCCGCCCTGGACCTGCGGCTCCTCGGCCGGCCCATGACCGTCCCCGGCAAGATCGGCACCGCCGCCGCCCGGATCGCAGACCTGTGGCACGCCCACCGCGACGACACCTACCCAGCTCCCGGCGGGCAGGCCGCCCCCGTGCACGGCAGCCTGCAACTGGTCTTCTGCGACATCGGCACCCCCGCAGGGGAGGGGTGGAACGTCTACGACGAACTCCGCGACCAGCTCACCGCCCGCGGCCTGCCCCGCGACTCCATCCGGTTCGTGCACGACGCGAAAACCGACCGCGACAAAGGCGAGCTGTTCGCCGCCTGCCGCGCCGGGACCATCGCCGTCCTGCTCGGCAGCACCGAGAAAATGGGCGTCGGCACCAACGTCCAGTTCCGCGCCATCGCCCTGCACCACCTCGACTGCCCCTGGCGCCCCGCCGACGTCGCCCAGCGCGAAGGCCGCATCCTGCGCCAGGGCAACCACAACGACGAAGTGCAGATCCTCCGCTACGTCACCGAACGCTCCTTCGACGGCTACATGTGGCAGACCGTCGAACGAAAAGCCCGGTTCATCGCCCAGGTCATGCGCGGACGCCTCGACGTCCGCGAAATCGAGGACATCGGCGACGCCGCCCTGTCCTACAGCGAGGTCAAGGCCCTGGCCACCGGGAACCCCCTGCTCATGGACAAAGCCGAAGCCGACGCCGAGCTGACCCGGCTCGAACGCACCGAACGCGCCTGGCTCCGCAACCACGACGCGCTCCGCCAGAAAGCCGCCGCCAACCTGCGCCGCGCCGGCGAATTGCAGGCACTCACCGGCCAGATCGACACCGCGATCAGCCGCCGCCGCAACACCCGCGCAGACGCCTTCAGCATGACCCTGGGCACTACCCGGCTCAGCAAGCGGAACGACGCCGGCGAGCAGCTCAAGAACCTCATCGCCGCACTGCACGAAGCCCTCATGAAAAGCGGCCACAAGCGGCTCGCCGAACGGCCCGGCCAGCTCGGAGGCTTCGACGTCACTGTCGTCGTGGAACGCGTCCTGGGCACCACCAGCGTCACCATCTCCCTCGACGGCGCGCCCGGCGCTGAACTGCGGATGGAGCCCGCCGACATCCGGGCGCACGACCCCGGCAAGCTCATCGTCCGGCTGGAAGGCCGCCTGGCGGGCCTGGAATCCCTCAAGACCCGGACCCTCACCGACATCGACCGGCTGACCACCGAAGCCGACCGCGCCCGCGACGACCTGGACAAGCCCTTCACCCAGGCCGGCCAACTCGGCGCCGCACGCGAGCGCGTCCGGGAGATCGGCGAAAAACTCAAGCACGAGGCCGCCCCGCAACGCGAGGACGCCGACTGGACAGCCAGGACCCTCCAGAACCCGGACGACCCCGGCTGGCTAGCCGCGGCAGCGATGCACGACGCCGCGGCCATGGCCGGGATGATGCCCGGCTCCTCCGTCATCGTGCTCACCCACCACGGGCAGCCGCAGGACCCCGTCCAGGCTGCCCACCGCGACTTCCCCGAGACCAACCCGCTGGCAGCACCCGCGGCAGACGGACCACCCGCACCGAAGCCACCATCACAGCCCGCCCACGGTCCCCGCCCCGGGCTGTAAGGCCGCCGTATAGCCGCATCACCGATCGTGAACACGGTCGCCGCGGTCCCGCTTCCGCGCGTAGCGACAGCATCGTGAGCGCGCTCGGCGGCCCGTTGTCTCCAATGCGGGTTGGCCGTAGAGTCACGAAGAGTAACGCACAGGAAGAGTCGCTGACGCGGGCGATGCGCGCGGATCGCCGATTACGAGCTGGGCCGAAAGCGGTACCGGCTACGCGGATGGCCGCGCAGATCACCCATTTCTAGAATTCCCAGGCTCCGTTCTGGTTGATCCTGCCCATACCGCCGACCAATGGCGGCGGGAAGCCGGGTGTGGCGCGAGCGCTGCCTCCGAAAACGCTGCTACGCGGAGAAATGGATACGCACAGCGCGAGCCGAATGTACCAGTTCAGCGGCGAAGGCACTCGGCGGCGTGATCAACGATTACTGTCGTGCAGCGTGGCTAACTTAGTCTCATGAATCAATGGATCAGGGCTCGTGCGATGGGTTTTGAAGCGGTGGGGCCGTCACCGGTGAGGACGAACTATCAAACCGGGCAGCGCTGTCATCGTGCGCGGCACCTGTCCGAACGGGGTCCGTGGATGGTGATGAGGCAACCGTGATGCGTGGCGTTGGGTCATGTCCCGGTGGGCTGTTGTGGCTGGGGTTGGCCGGGGCCCATTTCATGGTGATAGTGAAGTGGCCGGCTATGCCGGTCTTGGCGATGACGGCACCTGCTTCGGCGTCGAGTCTGAGGCCGAACTCGACGGTGAGTTCTTGCGGGGCGAGGGGCTGGAAGGCGCGGATGACGGCGTCGGCGGCGGGTCGCACGGAGGCGAGTGCGTCGTCGAGCCGTTCGTCGAGCTGGGCGACGATATTCCTTCCCCGGCGGCTGACCTGTTGCGGGCCGGCCGCGGTGAGGTTGCCGCTGTCAAACAAGACCGGGCCGGCATTAGTTCTCACTTCTATTAGTTCGCTCATTGATGTTCCTTTCGGGCGTAACTGCGGGATAATCACTCTATGGTGGGGGCTTCGCTGGAGGCCCGGCAGTGGCTGGGCCGGGTCCGTGTCGGCCGGGATGGCCCGGTATGCGGTGCTGCGTTTGCCGTTGATGACTGCCATCTGCTCACCTGCGCGCATGTCGTGGAACACGCCGGTGCCGACGGCCCGGGAGGGACAGTATGGGTGGACTTCCCCTGGTTGTCCGGCTCCGCAAGCCCCGCGGTAGTCCTAGAGGAGGGGTGGGCGCCTGGCGCTTTAACCAGTGGCGATACCGCGCTGCTGCGGTTGGCGGAGCCCCCGGCCGGGATGGAGGCAGTGCCGCTGCGGTCCATGCCCTCGCTGGCCGGTCACGCGTTCGCCTGCTATGGCTTCCCGGCCGGTTACGACACTTCGGTACCAGCTGAGGGGCAGCTTGGCCTGGCCGCTGGCTTGGAGTGGGTAACGCTGAAAGTGTCCGCCGGGGTGCTCGTTGGACCGGGGTTCAGCGGTGCCGCGGTGTGGAGCCAGGATGCGGTGGTGGCGCTGCTGGTGACCCGCGATGCGGCCGGCCGGGGCCGGGTCGCGTTCGCGGTGCCGGTGCGGGTGATCGCCGCGCGCAGCTCAGTGGTCGCGGATGCGCTGCTAACGGCGCTGGACTTGGATCCGGACCGCGAAACGCACTGGGGTCCGCGGTCTCGCGGTGTCAGCCGGGACGACGGTGACGCAGGCTGGCTGTTCACCGGCCGGCGGGAAGCGCTGCAGGACCTGGCGGGGTGGCTGGCGGGCGGGCAGCCGCCGGCCCTGCGTGTAGTGACGGGCCTGCCGGGCTGCGGGAAGTCCGCGGTGCTGGCCAGGCTCGTGACGGCTGCGGACCGGCACTACCGGCGCCGCATACCCGGTCTCGATGCGGCCGACCCGGCGGTGCCGCCTGAAGGTGCCGTGGACGTAATGCTGCGGGCTTCAGGTCAGACCGTTACCGCCGTGGTATCCCGCATCGCCGGTCTGGCCGAGGTTTCCGCCGGCACCCCGGATCAGCTGGTGGCTGCGCTGGCCAGGTCTAAGCGGCGGCTGGTGATCGTGGCCGATTCGCTGGACGAGGCGCGAGAGCCGCGGGAAATCTGCTCGCTGCTGGCTGACCTGGCTAGGGTTGCGGGCGCCCGCGTGCTAGTCGGCTGCCGCGAGCACCTGCTCGGCAGGTTGCCCGACCCGGACCCGATGCGGCTGGATCAGCCGCCGTACCTGCAGCGGGCGGACGTCACGCGGTATGTCACCGCGCTGCTCACTAGCGTGCCATCAGCTCAGGGCGTGGCGGACCTGTCCGGCCTGGCCGGTGAGGTGAGCGAAGCGGCGGCGGGAAACTTCCTGATCGCCCAGCTCACCGTACACGCGGTCACCGTCGGCGGGACGGTCAGCCGGCCGTTCCCGCGTACCGTGCGGGACGCGCTCGACCGGTTGCTCGACGCGCTGCCGCATGGCGGGCGGCTGCGGGACCTGCTCCTGCCGCTGGCCTACGCCCGCGGTGATGGGCTACCGGCCGACGAGTTGTGGCTCACTGCGGTCGCTGCTCTCCGCCGGACGTACCAGCGGGCCGACCTGGAGGATCTGCTGGCTAGCCCGGCCGCCTCGTTCTTGACCACTTCGATGGACGTGCCAGGCGGCGGGCGGCGGCGGCTGTTCCACCAGGCCCTCGCTGACACCCTCAAGGCGAACCGTGACACCAGCGCCGATGAGCAGCGGCTGCTGCGGGCCTGGCTCGACCTGATGACGGTCGGTCCGGACGGGCGGCGTGAATGGCGGCAGGCGCCCGTCTACCTGCGGCAGCATGGCGCCGAGCACGCCGCCGCCGCCGGCCGGCTCGATGAGCTGCTCGAGGATCCGGTGTACCTGGCCGAGGCCGACCCGGACCGGCTGCTGAGCGCGCTTCCGGCCGCGACCACCAGCCGCGCCCTGGAAGCTGAGCGCCTGCTGCAGCGGGTGGGGTCCCGCTTGCGAGGACGGTGGCCGGATGACCCGCCTGTTGAGGAGCGTGCCGCGGTGCTTGAACTCGGGGCGCGCCAGCTCGGCGCCGGCTGGATCGCCGAGCGGCTCGCAGAGTTGCCGCCGGGGCGTCGGCCATGGTCGGTCCGGTGGGCGCACCGGCATCCCGTCGGCCACGACCGGATCCTGGGCTGGCACAACGGGCCTGTTCGAGCCGTGGCGGTGGGCGAGCGAGACGGGACCGCGGTGGTCGTCTCCGGCGGTTCGGACGGCATGGTCCGGGTCTGGGACCTGCGACACCCCGGCCGCTCGGAGGCGGAGTGGCGTCACGGCGAGGGCGGTGTCGAGACGGTCGCGATCGGCCTAGGTAAGGACGGTCCGATCGTCGTGTCTGGTGGTGAGGATGGGAAGCTGCGACGCTGGCGCCTGGCAGACGGCTCGCCCCTTGGCGAGCGACTGGACACCCCCGCCGACACCTGGGGCGAGGTCACTGCAATGGCCGTAGGCGATCTTGACGGCCAGCCGTTCATCGTGGCGGCATATGAGCACGGTGGCACGGTCGGACTTTGGGATCTGGGCACCGGGCAGCCGATGGGCGTACTTGAGTGGGGGCCCGATTTCCCCCGGCACGAGTACTTGTTTGCGCATGTGCACGGGGTCGCAGCAGGTCGTTGCAATGGCAGGCCGGTCATCGTGGCGGGCCACAGCAAGGGCGCCCACCGGTGGGTCCGGGCCGCCGGTAAATGGGTCGCGGAACGGCTCATTTCGGAGTATGAGACGACCTGGGCGGTCGCGCTGGGGCTGCTCGGCGGGCGCCCGGTCGCCGTCTGCGGCGCCGACGACAGGCTGACCACCCTGGACATGGAGTCCGGCGAGCGCGCCATGCCGTCATATAAGTCTCCCGACGGGTTCATCATCGGGGTCGCGACCGGGGAAGTCGACGGGCGTCCCGTCGCCGTGTCGGGTAACTTCTTCGGGACCGACCCGGGACTTCTGCGCGTGTGGGATCTGGCCGACGAAGAGAAGCCGTTGCGGGGCTCGCTGGTCGGGCATTACGGAGGCTCGAAGGCGCTGGCGATCACCTCGCTCGACGGCCGGCCGGTGCTCGTGTCCGGCGGGTTTGATCATGCGGTCGGCGTCTGGGATCTCGCGGCCAGCCTTCACCGAACACCAGATCGCGTCGAGCATCAGTACGTCGAGTGGCTGCAGGCGTGCGAGCTTGGCGGCCGCCCGGTCGTCGTCTCCAAGAGCTTTGCGACCGTCTCCTTCTCCAAGAGCTGGGTATGGCACAAAACGGTCAACGAGGACCTTGAGGATCACCGCAAATCGGGCGATAGATCGTTTCTCATCTCCTGCGGTTCAACTGTTGAACGTGAGGACACCGAGGCCTCCGCCAAGCCGGTCATCCGGGTCTGGGATCAAGCTGACGGGTCGCGGGTCGATGCCCGCTCGGTGGATCTTGACCGCCTCGGCGGCGTTTGTGCCGCCGGCCGTGTCGGCGACGCGGTGTTTGGTGTCAGCATCGACGACAGCGACAGCGACGACAGCGACGACAGCGACGACATTCACATCGACAGCGACGACCTCCCCTTCGACTGCTCGGTCAGACCTGAGCGTCTTGGCGCGCGCAGGAGCACCCACCTCAAAGTGCGGGATCTGCGCAGCGGCGCGCAGGTAGGTGATCTGATCCCGATTATCGGCGACGCCAGCGGTGTCAGACACTCGATCGCCATCGGAGGGCTCGGCGGTCGGCTGGCGGTCGTCTTCTGCGATGCCCTCCCCGGCGACGATAGCCTGCTGAAAATCAACTGGCTTCAGGTATGGGACGTCCGCGCCGGAAGGCTGGCCTGGGAACCGCTACCCGCCTACCACGACCGTGGCGGGCCGGTCGTCCGTGCCTTCGGTACCCTAGCCGGGCAGCCAATCGCGGTTGTCACGGCATTGAACCGGTTCGGGATATGGGACCTGCAACGCGGTGAGTTGATAGCCGAACCGCCCTCTATGCAGGGAGAGATGTGGCTGCATCCTCCGGTAGCGATCGGCGAACTCGCCAGCCATCCCGTCGTGGTCTACAGCGGCTACGGACGGCCGATCCGGATCTGGGACATGAGGGTTGACCGTGAGTGCAAGCGGACGATCGAGGTGAACACAGAGATTCAGGCCATCACGATCGCACCCGACTCGACCATCATCGCGGCCGGACCCGGCGGTGCCCTTGCCATTCGCGTGGACGCCACGTTCTTCGAGCCATTGCCAGCGCCTCGCGAACGACGGACCAAGGCTGTCGGCGCCGAGGTTAGAGTGTTTCCCGTGGCTGGACCCGCCGACCGAGCCTACCTAGCCTCGGTCTCCTCCGGGGAACCGCTTGAGAAGGATCTGGAACGCTACGCAGAGCTAAGGCGGCATCTGCCGCCGGTCATTGATGAAGACGAGCTGCGTTCCGGTTACGATCGTTTCGGAAGGCTGGTGCTCTCAGGGACAACGGAACGTTATTCCGGTACTATGGAGACCTTTTTCGCGGTGGGATGGCCGTTTTTGCGCATGGAGTACCGGCCGCTGTGGTCGGGCTGCGATGAGGATCTTGACGATGCGGCTGTAATCCGCGGTGGAGCCTTCCTGGGAGGCCGCGCCGTCTACATTTTCCTCCCTGATGAGCGCATCGATCTGCTGCCCGCGGAAAACAACCTTGGCTGGACTTTCAGTTGGGGTTACGGCGGCAGCGGCCCGGGGCGACTGGAAATCTCAATCTGCCGGGCGGCGGGACTTCTGCGGGGAAGGTGCCAGAGTACTTATCCCGCATTTGAGCGGTGGCTTGAGGATCTAATCGAGAGGCAACACGATACGGATCGGCCCCTGGAGATTCCTGTCGGCCTGATACGGGCGAAGTTCCGGCAGCTGCGAGAGTCTCCGGGTGAATAGGCCACGATAGGTCCCCTGTAGTTTCCCAGCGTAAACCAGCGATTAACCCGGAATTCTCACCGATGAGCAGTGCGTGGCCGCGCAGCCGGGGTTTCCGTGATGTGCCGACGGACTGCTGGCTACGCAACCCCGAGGCGGTGGCTGACACCGGGCAAGCCGAGGGCTCCACGCTGGAAGGCGTGGAGGCAAGATGCACCTAACCTGCCGGGCCTGCTCCATCTCTCCAGCTACCGACCGGTAGGCGGAAGCGTACCCGGTGTGGGGTGCGACACCATCGCGCGGGTCCGCCCGGGGTCGACGGGGCCCGCAGACCACTCTCATGGTCGTCGTGACTAACGTTAGCGCCACAGTTCTGGACTGCTGAACTTCGCCGCGCGCATTCGCCAGAAGACAGCCAACGCGACAGAAAATGCCGTTCTGCGCGCCTCCATCAGACCGTGCCGGAGGGATTGTGCCAGTACAGAACGGCGGTTCCCGCGCGCGTTGAGGTCGCGGTCAGTGACCGCCTCGCGGCCATCGTCATCGGGGCAGCCGCGGCCCTGTCCGTCTGGCGGTTGGGCCGCCAGACGGAGCTGCTAGCCGATGGGGTTACCTGGCGGCGCTGGCGAGGTAGGCGGCGACGATGTAGGTTGCGTGCCGGTCCAGGCTGCCGCGGGCCCGGTCGTATCTCATGGTGGTGCGCGGGTCAGCGTGGGAGGCGGCCTCCTGGACGTCGCGCAGCGGCACGCCGGCGTCGAGCGCGGCGGTGATGAACGCGTGCCGCAGCGTGTGCGGCCCTACGTTCTTGCTGATCCCGGCGTGGCGGGCGACCTTGCGGACGATCCGCCCGGCGCCGTGCCGGTCCAGCCGGCGCCCGCCGGCGGTGAGGAAGACCGGGCCGTCGCAGCGTTCGCCGGTGGCCAGGTCGATCGCCCGGGCGGTGCGCGGCGCGAGCGGGATGGTGACGACCTTGCCGCCCTTTCGTGTAATGGTCAGAGTCCGGTGGCCGCGCTCCAGGCCTAGGTGCTCGATGTCGGCGCCGGTGGCCTCTGAGACCCGCAGCCCGTTCAGCGCGAGCAGCGAGATCAGCGCATGCTCGGTCGGTGGCCCGAGCCCGGCGGCCACCAGCAGCGCGCCGAGTTCGTTGCGGTCCAGGGCGGTGGCATGGGACTCGTAATCCAGCCGTGGCCGCCGGACATGCGCGGCCGGGGAGTGATCTAGGAGTTCTTCTTCGACGGCGTACCTGCCTGTTAACTGAACAACGGAACATCACCACAGTTCAGAGGGCTGATCTACCCTAGCGGTGGTTCACAACTCTGACCGAAATGTCGCAATCGACATGCTGGAGTGGCGGTGACCTGGCCCTCGGCACCACAGAAAGTGGACATACGGCGCTGAACGGCTCACCGCCTTCTCCTCGCTGCTGCTTGTAAGCACCAGCCCGACCCGGCCGTAAGCGTTCGCGTAGTTCCCCTGACCTGCCACAACATCCAAACCTTTAAGTCCATGTTGATTGTTCAGAGAATGTAGAACCCGGCGATGGTGGACAGCCGCCGGGTGACGGTGGCGCGGGCGCGCCCTCTGGCTTCCAGGTCCCGGGCGAACCCTTCGATGTCGGCGCGGCGGGCGGCGAATAGGGGCAGAGATCGGGTGTGGCACCAGCTGGCGAATTGGCGCAGGTCCAGTGCGTAGGCCTCGCGGGTCAGCCCGCGGTACCCGGCCAGGTAGCCGGCGAGGGCGAGCCGTTCGGGGTCAGTGAAGGCGGGCTGGATGGTGGCGATGGCGGTGGATGGGACGGCAGTGGTCATCGGGTACCTCCGGGCTTGGCTGAGACCCGGGAGGCTGGGCCGGCGGCGGGTCCCAGCGATTGAGCGGAAACCCAACGTAAGCTTTTCCTGGCGATCACTCCATGTCACAGGCCGCCGGAACCTGGAGCGAGGTCAACTCCCAGAGAAGCGCTCCAGATCGCCGAATAGGTACTTGTCAAGCAGAGCGATCTAGTGGCGCTATGTGCACCACAGAACATCTGTTACGGCGCCGCTCGCCAGTCACCGGCAGATTATGAGTCCGACCGCTATGACTGGATTTACCAGGCAGTACTTTCCTTTTGCCGTCTTAGCCGCAAAGTAATTCGCCGCATATTTCCCGTGCGGTTTCGCCTGCCTATCGGACGATAGGCAGGCCTGGGTCGTAGTCGGGGTAGTGGTGTCCGCAGACCCAAAGTAGATCGCCTCCGGGGGCCTGGACTCGGCGCAGTCCGCTGAAGGCGTGCAGGGGTCGTTTTCGAAAATGATGGCCCGGATGGCCCGCAGGGCCGCGCCCTGTGCTGTCGTCAGCCGTCCCGCGCGTTCCGGGAGGCCGTCTCCTATCCTGTCTTCCTGGCCGGTGGGCAGGGCAGCGACGATGTCCTTCATGATTTCCAGGCGGTTCTGCGCGTCGTTCTGCTGGGCGGCAGGCAGGGCGGCGATGGTGACCGCGCCGGCGAGGGGGACGGCGATCTGGAGGATCTGGACCACGAACCGGGCGTAGGGGGCGATCTGCGTGAACCATTCCTGTGGCCAGGGGAGGACTGGCGCGCCAGGATCAGAGAGGCCATCGTCCGCGACGCGCTTGCCTTCATCGCCTGCTTCTCGGGCAACAGTGCGAGAACGACGCCCGCTACGTCACCGCGTACCTCATGGACACCTGGCTGTTTTATATTCCGGCCCGCCGGGATGCCCGCCGAAAGTAGTCGGGATATTTCGGGCTCAATTGGACTAGACCATGAGATGTGTCCCCCGTTAACGTAAGCCGGTGGTGTCAAAATTCACCCAGAAGCTAGGAAGCCTAGGAGCGGCCCTGACGGTGGCCCTGCTGACCGGCGGACTGGCCGCCTGCAGCGGTGGTCCCCCGGCCAAGCCGACGGTGATCCAGGTCAGCGAGCTCAGTGGCCTCGCGGACCAGGCCATCGGCATCCGGGTCACCGGGCTGTCCGCGGGCGAGCGGGTGACCGTCAGTGCGCAGGCGGCCGATGCGAAGAAGGGCACCTGGCGGTCCTCGTCCGTCTACACCGCGAGCCAGGACGGGACCGTTGACCTGGGAAAGGTCGCTCCAAAGTCGGGGTCCTACCAGGGCAAGGATGGGATGGCTCTGTTCTGGTCGATGACCCCCGTCGCGCCAGCCAGCCAGGACCAGTACTTCACGCCCCCGACACCGCAGCAGCAGTCTGGCTACCCGGTCACCCTGACCGTCACCTCGTCGTCGGGGGCGAAGCTCGCGTCCCGCACCGTGACCAGGCAGTGGATGGCGAAGGGCGAGACGGTCCGGACGCTGACGCTCGCCAGGGACAAGGTCGCCGGGGAACTGTTCCTGCCGCCGCCAGGAACCCCGCGCCACGCCGGGGTGCTGGTCTTCGGCGGTGCGGAGGGCGGCATGAGCCAGGTGTACGGCGCGGCGCTGCTGGCCGCCCACGGGTACCCGGCGCTGACCGTCGCCTACTTCGACTGGCCCGGGCTGCCGCCGGCGCTGGACGGGATCCCGCTCGAGTACTTCGAGACGGCCGGGAAGATCCTGGCCAGCCAGCCACAGGTCGACCCGGCCCACATTCTCCCGATGGGCTACTCGCGGGGCAGCGAGGCCGCGCTCCTGCTCGCGGATAACTTCCCGAAGCTCTTCCACGGGGCGGTCGTGTACTCGCCGTCATCGGAGGTGAACGTGGCCGGGGACAACCAAGCGCGGGCCGCGTGGATACTCGGCCCCAGGGTCGTCGACCCGGGACCGATCGACGTGAGTCACATCAGCGGCCCGGTCCTCGCGGTCGCGGGCAAGCAGGACTCGATCTGGGGATCCGCGTCGTCGGCGAACGCCATTATCCTGCAGCTGTCCGTAGACCACAGCCGCTACAAGGACCAGGCCTTGGTCTACCAGGACGCGGGACACGGCGTGGGCATGCAGCCGTACCAGCCGGCCGGAAACACGACCCTGTTTAATCTCGGCGGCACCCGGGCCGGCAACGTCGCCGCCCAGCGGGACGGCTGGCCGAAGATGCTCGCCATGCTGGCCGGCCTCACCGCGAAGGGATAACCGTCGGGCGAACAAGGGCAACATGCGGCTGAAGACCTGGAACATCTTCGACAAGCTCCGCTGCTGCCCGTCGAGTAGCCGAGGACGCATGTCCGGTAGAAACCGGCAGTGACGGAGAACCGGCGGGACACGGTGGAGGGCTTGAACCGGCGGATCTCCTGCATCCACCGGATGTACAGCTCCAGGTGCGGCCGCCTGGCGTCGAGGGATCCAGGCCTTGCCCGGCGTACCTGGCCAGGTAGCAGCGCAGGTCCGATTCGGTGTGCTCACGCGAGGAGCCCTTGAACCGGGCGAGGTAAGCGGCCACTGCCAGCCGCAGCCGGTCAGTGAACGGCTCAGGAGGACCGGAGGACGTGAGGGCCATCTGGATGAAGGGAGTCATGCCATGACGTTGCAGCGGCTCACTGTCACCGTGAAGCTTGACCAGCACGCACCTGCCGCCAGCAGCGGTTGATGGGGTAAAGCCATGATGGGCTGTATGGGTCACGCCGCCAGGGAAGTCGTCCTCCGTCTCACCCGCGATGAGGCGCTGGTCCTGTTCGAGCTACTCCATCACTGGGAGGACCAGGACCGTGTGACGCAGCCAGAGCACCATGCCGGCCAGATAGCGCTGTGGAATCTGTCCTGCCTGCTGGAACGGGAACTGATTGAGCCGTTCGACCCAGCCTACGAGCGCCTGCTCAACGAGGCGCGAACCCGGCTGGCAGGCGAGTCCCAAGACCCTTCATGATCACTCTGAAGGCGGCATGAGCGGATCAGTCCCGTGATGCAACCCGTAGGGTCATGATCGCTCAGTAGCGCCGAATGCAGAGCCGCCGTATGCGCGTTCGCCGAGCGTTAGGCCGCATCACGAACGCAGAGGCAACCGATCCAGGAACGGGGCGACCATATCCCGCGCGTCCTGGCTGTTCTGTGCCCACAACGTTAGAAAGGCATTCTTGACCACGAGACCGGCAAGGAAACCCAGGTCTTCGCCAATCTGTTCAAAGATCATGTGACGGTCGATGTTCGTTAGGGCGCGGTCCTTGACGACTTCCTTCACCCATTCCTGTTGTTCGACGCGCAAACCCAACATGACCGTAAGCTTCGCTGCTAGCGGGTCGATGTTGGTCAGGATGTTGTCGAAGACATAGTTCTCGGGATAGGTGGTGCCCGGGAGGACGAACACGTTGTCGCTATGGTCCGCCGTCTGATCGCCGTCGAGGATGCAGATCGAATCAAACGTTCTCGTCGGGTCGACGTTATGCTGGTGATTTACGGTTCGGGCGGGCACGGCCCCACCCATACCGTGGATCTTGATCGCGTCCAGTTCAATGTTGTCGACCTGTCGAAGAGCGGTGGCGACCATCAGCTCCGCAAAATCGTCTTCCACGAAGATCGCTAGTTGGGCCTCGACCTGCCCCGTAATGGTGCGAAGTGCTCGAATATCTAGTTTCCCTTGTAGCAGCTCACCGTTGTATGCTGCCCAGATCGCGCTCGGTGGAAGCGGCGTTAGCGCGTCGTTACTGTGAGTCGTGAAGATGACTTGAACGCTCTTACGTCGCGCTGCGTCGACGAGGTACTCGACTAGGCGCTGCGTAGCAACGGGGTGAAGGCCGTTCTCGATCTCCTCGATCAGGATGAGGCTATTGTCCGGTGCAGTCTCAATCCCACTGATGATCTTGATGATGCTCGCTTCGCCGGCACCGAAGTGGAACTCTGAGTACGTTCCTCCCTGCGCAGAAACTGCATAGAGCGTGATCTTCCCCGCAGAGTCGACAGTCAGGCTTGCGTAGCCTGTCATCGGCTTGCCAAGTACCCTTTCTGCCGCGGTGACTACGGCAGGGTCGAGCTCTGTCTCAGACTTTGCGGTGAATCGGCTTCCTACGGCCTTTACCAGGTCACGTCGTTCGCTGGCTGGCACCGTGCGGCTAATACCGAAGACCCGGACCTCCCTAGCAAGAGCTGTGCGATTCCACTTGGCGCGACGGAAGCTCGCCGTGCGTTGAGGATTCGATCGGGCGAGATCGCGGTCGATGACGTCGTACTCAACAATCCAGTCCTGCATGCTCCGGTCGTACTTGCCGGACTTGGCGAAGAACAGTCGCGGCGGCACACTTTGATAGATGATGCCTGCGGCCCCCAGAACGGTCGTCTTGCCTCCGCCGTTCGGGCCAATGAGTGCGGTGACAGGGAAGTCGAACGACACGCGCCGATCGTTGAAACCTCTGATCTTGACGAGCGTCATCCGGCGGAGGTATTTCCGATAACCCTCCCTGGATACCCTGTCGGCCAGCGCAATGATGTCGCTATCTCGAATCTCACTGCGAGCGAGACCAGTCACAGGATGCACTCCAAACGCTCTGAATGATCAAGGCCCTCGTAGTCTTCCACAGCCGTGTGCGGCGCCGCCGCCGACGAGCCGCCGACAGTCATCGAACCTGAACATGTTCATGGGGTCCGAGACAACCCGTGCTCCGTTCGACTTGAGCTCCCCACTGCTGAGTGGGTGAAAAGGTCGGCCCGGAAACTGAGCCGGCCGCCGTGCGTCACCGCCGCCGGCATGCTCCGCGCTGACGCCGCCGACCTCGTATGGCAGATGGCCGGGCCATGCGGACTGCCCGACGCGCTGCGTCAGGCAGGCACCCTGGCCTGCCTGAGCCGCCGCGATACTGAACAAGCCGTGCCCATCACAGCCTTCATCGCGGCAAATGAGGATATTGAGCTCATGCCTGGGTTGGAGTCGGTCGCGGCCTGAATAGGTGCTGTTATCGCTACGAGTCTAGCTCGAACCTCTCGGTCAGCCTTTCGAGCGTGAAGCTGTTGCGGAGTTTGCATGCGCTGTTCTGATTCGCGAACATGCCTTTCTCCTTGATGGCTTGCTCGCGTGGGAGAGTCCTTATCCAGTCGACGCGGACCGCGTATTCCATGTTGTCCGGCTGGGTGTACTCAGTCAGCGACGGAGCCTTCAGCGGCGCATCGAGCAGACCCTTGCGTTCCCCGTCCACATCCACCATGAACTCGGTGACCGGCTGGGCGGTCTCGGTCACAGTACCGACGCCGACATAGCCGGTCCCAGGTATATAGGCAAACACCCGGCAGCCGACAAACAGCTGGTTAAGCGGGCTGGTGTACTTTTTCCCACCGCCCGACGAGATATACCCGTACCTGACATCGTCGTCCCAGTTCCGGTGCCGTCCTTCACCACATGTGACGTAAAAATCTTGGCCGTTCCATGGTCCTCTGACCTTAGCCTTACCTTGCTTCGGCGCCGCAGCGTCGGCCACGGCCGGGTCGTTGAGCCAGGTCCGCGCCAGGTACTCTCGGCCGCCATCGACGTAGTACCGGAAGAAAAGCACACTGACCGGAACCGAGAACTCCCCGGACAGGTACAGCACGATCCGCTCAGTGCTGCTGTCTAGCTCCGACGCCACGATCACCAGGTGGTGGTCCTGGTTCAGCGCATCCGGCAGCACGTCGCCGAACCGGCCCTCGAACCCCTGCTCGAGCCGGGCGCCGTCATGATGCTCGCTGAACAGGGTCAAGATATCCTCATGGCCCAGATCCTTGACCCATGAGCCGTAGTCAAGGACCTGCGCCACCACCTCACGGGGCGTCCGGTCACGCTTAAGCTCGATAGCGTATAGATCGCCACCGGCATCGACCGCAAGCAGATCAATGCGCTTCCCGTACGAGGTCGGAACCTGTCGTCCGATGACCATCACATCGAGCCCCAGGATCGAGACATCGCGCTCGAGGATGGCTTCGAGCCTGCTCTCGTCACCAAGTTTGGCGAACGGGACCTTGCGCACTTCGCCGTCGATCCGCCACAGCCCGAACTCAACAGGCACCGCATCCTCCGCACCATTGAACCGCAGGCGGCCCAGCGGCCATACGTGGCTCCTGGACCCTTCGACCAGCTACGAGGAACGTTATCCGACGCGGTACGCGGCATGAGTAAGGCCGACCCGGCCACACGTGGGCTGCTCGATCTGGTCAAAGAGTTGCTTCACGACGCGATCCGGATCGTAAAGTGTCCTCCGTGGCGAACACCGTAGAGCATTCAGATATCAGATACGTGGTGTACCCGGTGCACCTTGACGGCAGTCGAACGGGAGCGGAGCCCAGACTGCGGCATGACCCCGGCTGCAGCCACTTCGAGTGGCGAGACGGCACCATTCTGGGTACGCCCGAACTGGCGACAGAAGAACAGATGCATACTCTTCGAGCGTGTAAGACGTGTATCGCCACCCGCGCAGAATCTCCGGAGGACGCGCGATCGAGCATGAAGGATGGAAGAATCGGCGAGGTCTGTCCCACTTGCAATCAGGCGATGTCCTTGACAGGCGTCTGCGATAACTGCAGCTGGTAGTCAGTCCGGCCGGGGTCCGCGACGATGATCGACGCCGCGGATGCACCGGAACGCAGCAGAAGCGGATGTTTGGTTTGACCTGAGTTGGGTCAATTAGTGCGCAAGCCGGGAGCGGTAGAGAGTGGTCGAGTGTATCGTAAAGATTTTCTCGTAAATGACTCACGCCCCTGACCTGCATGTCCGCGTATGGTGCCACCCTCTCAATGGTTGGCAGAGCTGGCTGGTGGGTCAGCTCGGCAGGCAAGCTTAGTGCGCAAGTTTGGTTGTGACGAGCGACAAACCTGCATATCAGAGCCTTGCCCGTCCATCCAAAGTCAAGATGTGACCCAAGTCGGGTTTGAGCCTGACAACTCCACGATCATCTGTTTCCATGCCTAATCGTCTTTCTGCGTGGATCTGATGCTCGGCTGATCATCGTTAGGGTCCGTGAGGCTTCAATAGTTACGGGGACTTCAACTCGGCAAGTGTCTTGGCGAGGCGAGTTAGTGCGTCTATTAGGCGCGAACGATATTTTTCCGGACTAACAGCTTCTAGCTCTTGATAAATACTAACTGCTTCTTGCTGGACGGATAGCGCGGTATTAAGTCGCTCGGCCCTTAGCAATTGAATTCCTAGTTTTTCTAGCGAGTCGGCCAGGAATGGCTGGTAGTGCTGGAGATTAAATGCAGCCAACGTTCTGTAGAGTCTGACCGCTTCCTGGGCAGTCATCAACTCCTCCGCGGGATCAGTTAGATCTGAGGTCTCAGCTCCTGAACTTAGAGAGGAGACCGACCCGCCCGAGTTCTGATGCGATGAACGAAGCGTCGATTGTTCATGGTAAAGCCGAGTTGCTTCGCGGGTAACGTCCAGCGCTTGTGAGGAAAAGCCCAGCTCTGACAACCTGAACCCGAGACTGTTGAGCGAGGCGGCAAGGATAGGGCGGTATCGCTGAGGATTGTCCGCTGCCAGTTCCCTGTACAGGGTAATCGCTTCCTGTTCGACAGCAAGCGCTTCTGTAAGATGACCCAATTCAGAGTGCAGGGCCCCAAGGATCATCAAAGCAAGAGCCAAATTTGGCTGATACCAGCGAGGGTCGTCCGCTGCCAATTCGCGGTAGAGGCCCACTGACTCCTGTACTGCGGAAAATGCATTGCTCTGGCCACCTGATTCAGACAGCTGATTTACTAGGCCGATAAGAGAAAGAGCCAAGTCCGGCCGATACCCATCGTCGGCTGCTACTAGCTCGCTATAGAAGCCGAGTGCCTCCGGGGCTGTTTGATATAGGCCAATTGCATTACGCGTGAGAGGGTCTTCGGGATCCTCGGTCTCAAGCTCAGAACTGGTTCCCGAAGAGGTAAGGATTGAGCGCCGCTGCGGTTCCATTTCCTCTCGCTCAAGATAAATCAGGACCGCTTCGCGAGTAGCTACCAGCGCGTCAGCCGGGCGGCCCAGCTCGGATAGTCTAAAGCCCAGACTCGTAAGGGATGCAGCAAGATCGGCTCGATACCGCTTCGGATTATCCGCTGCCAGCTCACGGTAGAGGCTAATGGCTTCTAGTTCTGGTCGCAGCGCCTCGGCCGGGCGATGCAATTGCGATAGCTGTGTCCCCAAAATCATCAGACCGAGTGCTAGGTTCGGGCGGTACCAGCAAGGATTCTCCGCTGCTAGCTCCCGATAGAGGCTGATTGCTTCGCGTTCGGCGGACAATGCCTCTGCCGGTCGACTCGATTGCGACAGACGGGCTCCCAAAACCATTAGGTACAAAGTGAGGTCACGCTGGTAGCGAGTTGGATTGACGACGGTTAGCTGCCGGTAGCGGCCGACAGCTTCCTGAGTCGCAGCTACTGCCTCCGCAGGACAGCGTAGAACCGAGAATACATCTCCAAGCTTGGCCAGTGCGGCGGCAAGGTTAGGCTCATACCTATCAGGTTGATCGGCTGTTAGCTGACGGTAAAGGCTGACAGCTTCCTGAGTCGCAGCTACTGCCTCCGCAGGACAGCGTAGAACCGAGGATACATCTCCAAGTGTAATTAGGGCAGCGGCGAGGTTTGGCCGGTACCATCCCTGGTTCACCGCTGTCAGTTCGCGGTAAATTCGCAACGCTTCCTGCACGGCAGACGATGCCTCCTCTGGATGCCCAAGAGCCAAGAACTGGCAGCCAAGATTAGCCAGAATACCGGCAATGCTCGGTCGGTAACGATCGGGATCAGATGCTGCGCCACTTTGAAGAAGGCTAGCTGCATCTTGACTCGCAACCAGTGCCTCGGCTTGACGTCCCATTTCTGAAAACCGCGCCCCGAGTTGGGCCAGCGCGGCCGCGTGACCGGGCCGGTACCGGTCGGGGTTCGCAGACGCCAATTCTCGGTAGAGCCTGGCAGCCTCCTGTGTAACCATAAGTCCCTCAGCGTGGCTGCCTACATCTGAAAATCGGGCTCCGAGATCGGCAAGGGTGGAGGCGAGTTCGGGCTCATACCGGTCCGGATCGACTACGGCGAGGTTATGGAAAAGGTTCGAGGCGTCCTGTGTAACCATAAGTCCCTCAGCGTGACTGCCTACATCTGAAAATCGGGCTCCGAGATCGGCAAGCGTGGAGGCGAGTTCGGGCTCATACCGGTCCGGGTAATCCTCCGCAAGACTCCGATAGAGGGAAAGTGCTTCCTGAGTGGCCTCAAGCGCCTCGATCATATGGCCCATTTCCGACAATCCGATTCCCAGATTGGAAAGTGCTCCAGCGAGGTCAGATTTGTAGCGGTCAGGATTAGCTGATGCCAGCTCGCGATACAATCCAACTGCTTGCTCAGTAACTGGAAGAGCGTCCCATGGACGGCTTAGCTGAGTAAGCGTGAGCCCACGGACCATTAGCCATCGAGCGTACTCTGACGGATGTGCGCGCGCAGCGGGGGTATCTAGGATCCGACTTGTTATCGCCGCATGCGACTGACCTAGCGCCATAGATGGATAAGGGATTGCATTGGCAATCGAAACTAGGGTTTCCAGTGGTGCTTCAATATCTTCAATCACTTGTGCTACTAGCGGAAGCAATCGTCGCAAAAGTCGTTCAGCTATTTCGTCCTCGGTGGCCGCTCGGCCCAGCAGAAGCAAAGCCTGACGAGCCTGACGTTCTCCAAGGTCACTCAGGCAAGCCTGAGTCAATTCTTCCGAGCGACCAAGTTGACTGATCACTAGGCGCTCTGCCAGGCGGTCCGGCTGAATCATTCCCAACCATTCGTTACTGTCCCGCCCTGGGGGGTACAGCTCTCGCAACCACACCGCCAGCGCCAACATTACTGGCTTAGGTACCGCCGGTACCCGGCCTAGCAATGCCACAGCTTCGTTCTGGTCTTTTGCGCCCAGCAGGCAGCCTGCTGCGACCGCCTGGCGGAGCGTTGTCGGAGTTATCCCGGTCGAGCCATATATCAATCCTTGAGCCAAGGCGCTACGAAGCCAGAATCTCTCCTCATGCTGCAACAGTTCATTCAATACCCCACCGAGCTCAACCCGAGGTTTCAACTTGGGAGCCAAGATCCACTCCAGAACAGCGACCAACGCCGCGGCGTGCAATTCCAGCACCCGCGCACGCTTGGGTCGGGTTCCCACTGCCACATACTCCGGCGGTGACACTCCTAGCTTCTCCGCAAAGACTGGTATAACGCGTAGCACCTGCTCCTCGTCGCTGACCGTGTCATCAAGAACCTCGCCCAGCGGGATGCCACCATGGTCATTTTGGACAATAAGGTCCCGAATCGCTCCTTCCCCAGCGGCGAGTTGCTCCCACCACTGACCTGCACTGCGAGCCAGTAGTAGCAGCCGGATCTTCCCGTTGTCAGCCACGACACCACGGAGGAGCTCTTCCAGCCCTATCCGAGTCTCGGCATAGTCCGCAACCAAGAGCACCGGCCCTGGGCTAACGGCCCGGATTGCAGCCAGGACGTGCGCTTCTTGACGGTCGCCCACCCATTCACATCTCCACTGCAACTCCTTCAGCTTCGTAGTAAGTTGCAGTGCCAGTCGAGTCTTACCGATGCCGCCTGGCCCCGTTATCAGTCGCAGTCTCCCCCCCGAGTCGTCCTCACACCAGGTAAGCAAAGCAGCCAGCTCATCGACACGTCCTATGAACTGGACCACGCCGTTTTGCGGATCAAGTAGCCGTGCAGGGCTATCTCGCAGGCGGGGCAATTGGGTGGAGAGGTCAAGGCGATTCGGGGTCTGAATCTTGGCGGCAGTCGCCGTGACCTCGGTAAAATAGTCATAGCGCACCTGCCACATCTTTAGGTCACTGTACTCGGCAGGCACGTAAACTGGCGGCTTGCGCTTCTCTGCGAACGTTAGACAACCGGCAACAAAGGCCTCGACAGTCTCAAACCGTGGCCTGCCACGGCCGTGACGGACGTTGTTTGCTGTGCTACGCGCGAGCCGATGGCCTGTAAGGGACGCGTAGTGCTCAAGTTGACGATCGTCGGGTGCACCGACCAAGACGTGCAGAGCAGTCAATGCCTCGGGCAGGCTAGCTGTCGCTCCCTTGGGGGCCGCCACTCTTCCTCCCTTGCTTCGGTCAGGTAGTCGGTTGCGCGCTTCATAGTAGAACTGTCCAGTTGTCCAGACTGTCCATTCTGGACCAATCAGGGCCGTAGTGTCGGCAAGCTGATGGGCGATCACACCGTCCCTGGAGGTCCCGTGCGCAGTCCTCGCCGCCTGGTAGCCATAACTATCCGCGTGTCGGCACTCTCGTATCTGATGATTGGCGAGCAGTGGCTTGCCGTCCTCGCATGCATGCTTCTTGTCATGGCTGGCACTATTGCAGCTCTCCTCCTGCTCCCAGCAGTGTGGTCTCGAAAAAAGTTCCGGCGAGACGCCGCGAGTGGGCTAGCTAAGCTGATCATCGGATCGCAGAGGTCGTAATACGACAACCACTTCTACCTCCTGGCCCACTCTACTCATCAGCTCTTTGTTGTAAGATATATGCCAAGCGCACAGGTATTTATGCGGCAAGATTTGCCACTCGGCAGAATCGGACGTCGGCCAGTCCTGTCGGCCGAGCGCATAGCTGCACGGATTACCTCGTTATGCGCGGCCGTAGCCAAGCGGGTGCCGTCGCGCCCGTGCGTACCGAACGGTGGGACTGTGCGCGTTCTCCCTGTCCTCACGTATCACTCAGCGTGATGCCACGACCGGGCGCGATGCACCGGGCAGCTGTACCCTCTTGCACCCCGGCGCCCGGGACCGCAATGGACAGATCCTCTGCTACGTTCACGGGCGTCCGGCCGCCGCCCGGAACCGCGGTCTACTCGATGGTCCGGGCTGCGTCTGCCTCCCGGCCCCGGATCGCCCGGGGTCGGCAGGAGCCCGGCCATCCCGGAGCCCCGTCCTAGAGCCCGGCGGCATCCGGGCGTCCCGGCAGGGCTCCCGTTCACCCCCTGCGCCGTGCCCGTCGATCAGTTTCACCGCCAAGGGACGGTCTCCGTGCGGCATGCACGACGAACGGGAACGCAGCGCACCACGGCAATCCAAGAAGACCCGGTCTGCGGCATGAGCGAGCGTCTTCTCGCAACCGAGTCGATGTTGACCATGTTGGCACGAACTGTCAGAGACAATGACCCAGTGACGACTTCACCTAATCTCCCGGCGACGCCACTGGACCTTCCCGTCTATCAAGCAGTTGCCGCACGACGGATGCAGTGGGATGCCCTACTTTGGCAGGTTCCGTCCCTCAGCCTGGCAGCGCAGGCGTTCCTGCTCACCATTGCCTTCGGGCCAGATACCAGCCGTACTTCCCGGCTACTTACATCAGCTCTGGCAGCAGTGGCTGCTCTGTTGTCTTTGCACTTGCTCATACGGCACCGGCAAGCTGAAATAACCGACGCCCATTGGCTTGCGGCGTACGAGCAGCGGCACTTTGGAATCACGGCTCACGGGCCTGAGTGGCGAGACCGAAGGAACGCAACAGTCATTCCAGGCCATCTCGGCGCTCTCGCCCGAATCCCGGCCTTCCCTCTGTGGCAGGCCGCGCTCTCACTCTTCGGTGTCGTCGGCCTGATTGCGTTTTTCTTGGTTATCTTCGATATCGGCAGCCTCCGCTAACTCGCAGAAACTTGGTTCGCGCGCCCTCCCAGTGACAGAAGAGTGAGTCTGCCAGGTGCAAGGCGTACACCCAGCCACCAGCTTGGCTATTGTCCGGACAGGAACCTGTTCTGGAAGCGCTCTACGTACAGAGCATCGTCTCGGAGAATTCCGATCTCAATCTCCATCGGATAGGCGCTGTCATCCTCATATAGGAGATGCCCAAAATAGAAGGCGCCAGGAATGGCCGCTTCACGTTCCAGCGCCCGGAATCGCCTGCCCTCCTGGGACCAGCCGCGGTTCAGAGACCGGTCCTGGCGGAAGATATTAGGCCCGAATTCCCCGCCGGACAGGTTCGGGATCAGGTGCCCCCTATCGACCGAAGAACTGCCTGGATCGGCAGCAAGCGGGAAGCCGCGCTGGTAGGAGACATCCCGTTTGCTGATGGTAGCGGGTGTAACGATCCAGGCCGCCACAGTGCGATCCTCCTGTCCTGCACCAACAGAACTGGCAAAATCGAAGAGATAGGTCGCCCCAGACTGCGTGAATTGCACCAGCGAGCAGTCCGGGCACAAGCGCTCGTAACGCTCTGCGACTGCCCCAAACAGAACGTTGCCAACCTAGGCGGGGACCAGCGGCACAGCGAGGTCTCGCACCAACCCTTCGTATTCCATTGGCAACTGGGTCACAGACCCGTTCTACCAGCTTCGGCCGGCAGGCGGCCTCGCCGATCTGGATCAAGTGTCCTGAACTGCGCCCTTCGCACGCGCACCCAACGCGGCAGAAGCGGACGCTACCGACCTGGGGCCGGAAGCATCAGTTAACCTCACTCGTCGTGGGCGCTGGCGAGGCTATAATTTGTTAGTAAATGCCGAAGCCATCTCGTAATCGATATACCTTTGCAGCAGTACTGGCTCTGGTTGATTTTTAAAGGTAACCCGGCATATTGCAAGAAATGCTGATCCCCATGAGCTTGTATTTATACCGATAACGTCACCGTTATTAGGCACCTTAAAGATTCTGTCACTCCACCCCGAACCGAAATAGAACTCGACATAGTCGATGTCCGTGAAGCCTTTTGTCTGGTCGCTGAGGCTGCCGCCGCGGATATGCTTAGTAATATATATAGAAATATCGTAGTCCTGGCCGGGCCTAGTCGATGGCCTGTATCTATGCACTAGCTCAAGCCAGTGGTGGCGCTCGTATTCCTGCTGACGGTAATCGGTCCAATCTGGGCGGGCGGCCGATGCAGTCGAGCTACTGTCCGGCGCGCGAGGCGTAATAGACAGGCCAGGCTTCAGTGATGGGGCTTCAATGGCAACCGGCCCAAAGCTGACCTTGTGTATGTAGCCGCTGACTATCAACCCGACCAGGACTGGTACCGCTGCCGCTGCCAACCACTGTGGCGGCAGCTTCAAAATCGAAGATCTCAGAGCCTGCAGAGTGAGGGCCGCGCCGAGAAACGCAAGCGAGAACAGTCCGCCGATCACCACGGCTGCTGGTTTACCCTTAGCAACCTCGCTCGCAGTAGGCGATCCACGGTCATGCTTGCTGGATGCGTTCAAACCGGCCTCCTCGCAATTATGTCTGGCGGAATTATAGAACATCAGGCTGATCTACCGCTAAGGTACCCTTGGCGACAGCTACGCGCGGTCATTTCGGTTCTTCTCTTACAGGCCAGCGCTTCTGGCGGCAACGCTGCTACCCACGGGCTCAGTGGTGTCTCACAGGCCGACGATTTGTCAACAATTTGGGCGCCGCCTTGACTCCGGCGAGTGAAGTTCTCTGCGGCGATCGCGCTTAGGACCAGAGACTGTCCTGTTCATCCTCGTCAGCTTGATCCCGCTCGCTACTCCGGACCCGTGAGACGACTCACCACAGATCCGTTTAACTTATTCCTCTCATTCGCAAAAAATATTACGAGACATACTCACATCGGCATGAGCGGACGACTCGGCTGCGGCTCGTTGCGGCAAGTGCCCGGTTCGCCGCGGTGCTGGCACTCGGCGATCGCATATGGAGTGCGTACTCGTTCGCTGGCGGTCTTGTCCTTGTAGCCAAGACGATGCTCGGCGTCTTGGGTTCATCGCGGCCTTCGATCGTTTCTTCCGTCTCAGTTTCGGACGCGCATCACGCGGTGCCAGTCCGGACCTTGGACTTCGGCACGGGGCAGGCACACTCCGCTGTTACGCCCAGGCGAAGATCATCGACATGGTCTTCTTTCAGGGAGGCTGCAAGCGGACCGGAAGAGTGCGGCGCTGATACGGCGCGCGGCTCGTGCGGGCTGCTGCCTCGCGGACGGGGTTGTTCCTGGGCTTGCCGGCGGCTTTGCGTTCATACTGTTGTTGCGTCGTTGCGGAGACATCATGGACCCGTTCATCACGGCCGTTATCGGCTGGGCAGCCAATCAGGCTGGGTCCGCGGGCGTGCAGGGGGTCCGGCGGCTGCTGGGCGACAAGCAGCGTGCCTCGCTGCGCAAGGTGGTGCGGGCGGCGATTGAGTCCGCCGCCGGTGAGCTGGCGGCCGACGGAGACCCGGCCATGGTGCGGGAGGCGCTGCTGGCGGGGTCAGCGGTCGCAGACGCCGGGGGAAGGGATCTCCTTGACCTCCGGGACGCGATCGCGCGGCAGGCCGGGCCGTCTCTGGCAGCACTCAGGCAGCAGGGATGCGAGCTGGAGCCGGGGCGCCTGGCTGATGTCCTGACAGCGGAGATCGTCGCGGGAATCAAGGCCGATGCGGCGCGCGGCGGGCTGCTGAAGCCCGTTGCCGAGCTGATGTGGCAGGAGCGCGTCGCGGCGGCCCTGGAAGCTGCCAGGGCGCCTGACCCGATCCCGAGAGAGCTGCCCCGGCCGGTCGCTGACTTCACGGGGCGGGCTGAGGAACTCGCCGCCGTGTGCGGTTACCTGGCCTCAGCAGGGGAAACCCGCGTGGCGGCGATCTGCGTGGTGGACGGGATGAGCGGCGTCGGCAAATCAGCCCTGGCCATTCAGGCGGCCAGCATGCATGCGGGCAGCTTTCCCGGCGGGCAGCTGTACGTCAACTTGCGAGGGGCTACTCCGGGCCTTCCGCCGCTGGACCCGCTGGAGGCTCTTGGCCACATGCTGCGGGCGCTTGGCTGTGATCCTGCCGCGGTTCCCGGCCGGGAAGAAGAGGCGGCTGCCCGCTTCCGGTCGCTGGCCGCAGGGCGCCGGCTGCTTATTCTCCTCGACAACGCTGCGAGTGCCCGGCAGGTGCGGCCCCTGCTCCCGGCTGAAACGGGCAGTGCCGTGCTGATCACCAGCCAGCGGCCGCTCGGGACGCTTGAGGGCGCACATGCGTTTCATCTGGATGTGCTGCCTGAGCGGCACGCGCTGAAGTTGCTGGCGCAGATGGCCGGCCCAGAGCGCATGGCGGCGGAGCCGCAGGCGGCAGCCGCCGTGACGCGCTGGTGCGGGGGCCTGCCCCTGGCGATCCGGATCGCAGGAGCCAGGCTGGCGGCTCGTCCCGCGTGGCCGGTAGCGGCGCTCGCGGAACTGCTCGCTGATGCCAGTCGCCGCCTTGAGACGCTGGAGTCAATCGCGACCGGTGACATGGCAGTGCGCCGGAGCTTCGATTTCTCCCTGCTCGCCCTGCAGGAGAGCCCCGATGCGGCTGACCGTGCCGCAGCCGCCGCCTTCAGCCTGCTGAGCCTTGCGGACGGGCCTGACATCAGCACCGAGGCCGCATCCGCGATGCTCTGCCAGCCCGAACCACATACAGCGATCCTCCTTGAGCGTCTCGTGGACGCGCACCTGCTGCAGGCATCCCGGCCTGGCCGTTACCAGTTCCACGACCTGCTGCGGCTCTGCGGGCGGCAGGTCGCAGCCGGGCTCCATCCCGCGCAGGACCGGCTGGATGCCGTCACCCGGCTGACCGTGTTCTACACGGCAACCGCCTGGCGGAGCCTGCAGCTGCTCAGGCCCGGTGACTACCGGCTGGCGACGGCCGATCCCCGGTGGACACGCGACGCGCAGGCCCTCCGCGATGACGCGCAGGCTCTTGCCTGGACACAACTCGAACGCGGTAACCTGCTCGCCGCCGTCGGCCAGGCCGCGTCGGCGGCACCCGCCCTCCCCGCCGAGCTGGCAGGGCAGCTCGCCCGCGCCCTGACGGCGTGCCTGGACCGGGGCGGGCACTGGCACGACCTCCGCCGGGCCTGCGAGATCGCGCTGGAACTCGCCCGGCGAGGCTCCGACCCCTCGGGCCAGGCATACGCTCACGGTGACCTCGGCTTTGCCTGCCGCCGCCTAGGGCGCTACCGGGAAGCCGCCACCCACCTGGAGGCGGCCCTGTCCCTGTTCCGCGAGCTAGACGACCTCCCCGGCCAGGCCTACAGCCTGGGAAGCCTCGGCAACGTGCACAGCGCAACGGGACACTATCCAGAAGCGATCGACTTCCAGAAGCAGAGCCTGCGGCTCCAGCAGGACCTCCGCGACCCCCTCGGCCAGGCAACCTGCCTGGTCAACCTCGGCGACGCCTACCGCAGCACCGGCCAGCATGACGCCGCGATCCCGCTGCTCCAGGAAAGCCTGAGCATCTGGGCCCGGCACGGCGACCGACGCGGCCGCGCGACCAGTCTCGGGATCCTCGGCACCGCCTACCGCGAGCTCGGCAGGCCGGACCAGGCAATCTCCTGCCACCAGGAGAGCCTTGACATCTCACGAGAACTGGGCGACCGCCGCACCGAGGCCATCAGCCTGGATGATCTCGGCTGCGCTCACGCAAGACTGGGACATACCCAGCACGCGCTCAGCTTGCTCAGGGAAAGCCTGGCGCTATTCAGGCAGATCAGCTACGACATCGGCGTGGTCGGGACACTGCGCGATCTCGGCGACACCCTGCTCGCCTCGGGGGACCCAGCCCAAGCCCGCGCAGCCTGGCAAGAAGCACTGAACATCAGCCAGACCCTCCAGGCAGCCAGCAACGACGAACTCATCAGCCGGCTGAATACCCGCCACTCATAAAGACCTAATCTGCACGCCCGGTGCAATCGGCGGACAAAGATCCGTAGTCACCCATAACGGCGGCTACGGGTGCGGGCGCGCGAGGACTCATGTTGCTCTCCGTGACCGTCTTCCCCGTTAATCTCCGTCCCGGCTGGCAGAGTCACGCTGCCGACTGACTCGTGAGCATGGCCGAGGTCCCCACCTTGCCCACGACTCTCGACCCTGTCAGCGGCATGACCGGAAGTCCCCGCGGAAACGCTTGACACAATTGCGCAGAACGTCTCCGCACAGACGCGGCAAGCACCCGCCCTGTCCGCGGACCGATGATACTGCGGCTAGCGTAGGTGCCGGCCGGGTCGGTGTGATCATGATGCGAGCACTTACGCTGCGGTAGCGTGTCGTCGCGGATACGGGTGGCGACGACAGCCGTGAGCCCACCGATGCCGAGGTGGACTCTGATCGTCTAATGGCTCTGCGAACGGCTTGGGCAGCAAGATCGTGTAAAACTAAGCGCTGGTGCCGAAAGGTGGTGTTCCCGAGCGGGCTAACAGCCAGGATGGGCGCGTCAAGAACGCGTCAAGGTTTATACCGGCGCTGACAGGAACTCGTCGGCCGTGACCTGGTACGCTGCCATACGCTTTTCTTAGTACGCGGATCGTTCCTAATTCATGACTGCGATCCGGCAAGACCTGAGTGACAGTCGAAGCACACACGAGAAGGTGATCACGCACCTCGGTGGTACCGGCCTGCTGGCAGTCACTGATGGTCACGAATCGTGCCAAGCGCGCACCTGGCATGTCTGTTATTCTGGGGACGCCAGCAGGCCAGCAATCCTGGGGCTTGGGCGGTGTAGCCTCAGAACAGCGGTTTCTGATGGCTGCCGGTCAACGACAGTAACAGTAAGAAGCTGGCGCCGTTTCCAGTTTGACATTCGATAGCGGCCAGCTGGCCCTATGCAGGTTAGTGCCTGGATTGACCTGATCGCGGTGCCGCTACAAGACGGGTGGGTGCGAATGACGGTGGAGAGCGCTGAGCTGAGGGTCTCGGACTATTCACAGCTCGGGTCACTGAGGGATTATCTGCGGCTGATGGCGCCTGCCGCAGGCGTGACGCGGGCTGCCGGCCAGCCTGGGCGGGGGGAGCAGGGTGCGCTGGACGTGCTGATGATCCTGGCTGACAGCAGCGTCCTGCTCGCGGCGGTCAGGGTACTGCCTGAGTTCCTCCGGTCCCGGAAGACGGGTTTGTCGATCACGATGACGGTTAAGGGCGAGCCGTTGACTCTGACGGCGACCAATATCGATGAGGTGATGCCGATCCTGGACAGGCTTCTGCGTGACTGACTGGCCGCCGTTGCATGACTACAGCCATTCCCGGGCTGTGGTGATGGGTACGTGGACGTACTCGTTCCTCGATTCTGTCCCGGCCGCGCGGAATAGCTGGTACAGGATTGTGAGCCTGCTGACCGGACCACTGTGCGGCTGGCCAAGGAACCGGCTGCTGCTCTTGGATAACAGGCATTACCCAGGGGACCTCCCTGACGAGCTTGTCACCGCTTTTGAGGATGTCACCGATGTAGCGCTCTTTTACTATGTCGGTCACGGGCAGATCGACTCTGACGATCAACTGTGTATGGGCCTGACCGAGTCACGGTCTGAGCCGAACCGGCGCGCTACGACCAGCCTGCAGTTCTCCGCAGTACGGCGGGCGCTGCTCGACAGTGATGCCGCCACGAAGATCGTGATCCTGGACTGCTGCTTCGCCGCGCTGGCGAGTCGGCCTGCCAATACCTTGGCCGGGCTGCCCGGCGAGGTACTGGACATGGCGGCCGGCACGGGCGCGTATACGATGACTGCGACTAGCGCCTATGCCACCGCGTGGTACGAGACCGGCTCGTCATCAAAGCTGCCGCAGACATACTTCACCAAGTACCTCATCGACCTGATCGAACGCGGCATCCCCGGGCAGCCCGCTGGCCTGAAGTTGCACCCGCTGTTCACTCAATTGCGGGAAATCCTCGCCGCCGACAAGCGGCCGGTTCCCGAGAGCCGCAGCATCGACGCGGCCCGCGACTTCGTGTTCGCGCGCAACGCTGCTTTCCCGGAAGCTCAGCGTGATCCCGAGCTCGGGCTCTCGCGCTTCACCCGGCGCCTCGCCGAGACCGAGGCAGGTGAGGCAGCGGCAGAAGTCCCGTCCATCATCACAGTAGGAGACAAAGCCAAGAACGCCCGGCGGCGCCTCGGGGTGGCAGGAATCGCTACCGGAGGAATCGGCGCCCTCGCTGCGTTGCTGATATGGCTGGTTTACCCCGACTACATCGCGTCACCACACGTCACACGCCCGCCTGCAACGGTTAAGGCGGGTCCTACCGCCACCCCGCCCGCGCGCCCCAAGACCACCCTCACCAACCCTGCCACACGCGGGGGTGGCGTCGTGGTGTTCAGCCCCGATGGCAATACCATCGCCACCGCCGATCTGAATGGCAGGACCTATCTGTGGGATACGCCCACCGGCAAACGCACCGGCACCCTCACTGACCCTAGCAGCCTCGGTGTTATTGCCGTGGCGTTCAGCTCGGATGGCAGTACCCTTGCCGCCGCCGATGATAATGGCAGTACCTTCCTGTGGGATACTGCCACCCGAACGCGCGCTGCCACCCTCGCCGATCCCGGCAGCGTTATGGATGTGGCGTTCAGCCCGCACGGCAGTACCCTCGCCGTCGCCGATTTGAATGGCAGCACCTATCTGTGGGATACGGCCACCGGCAAACGCATCGCCGCCCTAGCCGATCCCCGCAGCAATGGCGTGGGTGCTGTGGCGTTTAGCCCGGATGGCAGTACCCTCGCCGCCGCCGACAGCAATGGCAATATCTATCTGTGGAATACGGCCACCGGCAAACGCACCATCACCCTCACTGGCTCGGACGGCTTTGGCATTTATAAAGTGGCGTTCAGCCCGCATGGCAATTTCCTAGCAGCCACCACCCCCAACGGCGGAAGAATCACTTACCTGTGGGATACCGCCACGGGCAAGCGCATCGCCACCCTCGCCGATCCCGGCAGCGTTATGGATGTGGCGTTCAGCCCGCACGGCAGTACCCTCGCCGTCGCCGACTTCAATGGCAGCACCTACCTGTGGGATACTGCCACAGGCAAGCACATCGCCACCCTCGCCGATCCCAGCAGCAAAGGTGTTTTGGATGTGGCGTTCAGCCCAGACGGCAGGACCCTCGCCGCCGCCGACTTTAGTGGTAATACCTATTTTTGGAACATGAACTGGCTTAGCACGTGAACTAGAGAAAGAATACAAAACCGGGTGATCTGCACGCTATCATCTATCCCGTCGACACCATTACGATGCATTCCTATTCGGCGTTCAGCGCATTCTGGATAAGAACGACTGGGCTAGTTGGCGGTCTTTACAAGAGCTAGCGACATACAAGCCAGCGCATAAGTATATGAGAACGCCACACCCGCTATTCGGCAGACTCGGGCGTGCCAACCGTTCGGGCTATGCGCGTAGCGGCATACAGATCAGCTGGTTCGGCGCGTCATCAGGCGGCCATCTTGGCGACCGGGTTGCCGATCATATCGGCGGATCTAGTGCGCCAGCGCACGGGGAGGCCGGTAACGAGGTGTGAGATGGTGCAGCCCCGGCGCGCAGGTCCGGGCCGGGTTCGCTGACGGCTGACGCTGACGCCGGGTGGTGCGAGCCACCGGGGTGGAAAATGGCGGCATGGCGTACCGGCAGGCGGCTTTGGTGGCAGTGCTCGCCGATATCCACGGCAACCTCCCGGCATTGAGCGCAGTGCTCGCGGAGCCCGATGTCGCGGCCGCGGATGCTGTGGTGCTGCTGGGTGATATCGCGCTGGGGCCGATGCCCGCCGAGACCCTGGAGGTGCTGGCGGGGCTGGGTGAGCGGGCGGTCTGGGTGCACGGTAACTGCGAGCGGGAGATGGTGGCCGCCTTCGACGGCACGACGGTGCCCGGGCCGGACGGCCCGCAGGCGGCCGCGAGCGCTGCGCTGATCGGCCGGCGGCACCGCGACATGCTGGATGGCCTGCCGCTGACCGTGACCCTGCAGATCGGCGGCCTTGGCCTATGCGGGTTCTGTCATGCGTCGGCGCGCCGCGACGACGAAATGCTGCTGGTCGACAGCCCGGCCGAACGCTGGGACGCCGGCTTGTCCGGGCTCGGCCGCGATGTGGAGACGGTCGTCTGCGGGCACACCCACATGCAGTTCGACCGGCTCGCCGCCGGGCGCCGGGTCGTCAACCCGGGTAGCGTCGGCATGCCGTACGGCCCGCCGGGTGCGCACTGGGCCCTGCTGGGGCCGGGTATCTGGCTGCGCCGCACCCCGTACGACACGGCTGCGGCCGCCGAGGTGATCGCGGCCAGCCGGTACCCTGACGGCGCGGAGTGGGCCCGCGAGTACGTGCTCCGCCGTTACTCCGATACCGAGGCCCTCGCGGCGTTCACCGAGATCGCCCGCCAGCAGGAGGGCCCGGCCCGGTAACAGCCTGACCTGCACGGCCCCGCCAGGCAGCACAGACCGCGCTGCCCCGGCCCGGACGGCGGGGCAGGGCGTGCATCACTGTCCGGGGCCAGTCACGCACCGCTAGCAAGAACCGCCTGCCATACGACGCCGAGCGCCGAGTGTGCACAGGCCAAGGCCGCGCGGACGACGCTGACGGTCCGGCTCAGATCATCCTGATCTGAGCCGTTCAGTCCCACGGTCGTGCTGTCTAGGCCTCTGAGGCGCGCGGACTTTGACGTTTGTCCTGAGTTTTGACCTCGGGTTTCTCCCGTGTGGTGAGCGGGCGGGCAGGGGTTCAGGCCGCGCGCCCGAGCCGGGCGGCGGCGACGGTGCTGTCGATATGCCGGGTGATGGTGCTCCAGGCGGCGCGGACGTCTGCGGGCGCGGCAATGGGCTGGTCGTGCGCGGTGAGCGGGTAGAGCACCTTGTCGTGCACGCGGCTGTAGATCAGGGCGAAGGTCAGGCCCTCGGAAGTCAGCCGGCAGGTGTTCGTGCGCGGTACCCGCTGGATCAGGCCGTGGCGTCGCAGCCGGGCCAGATCGTATGATGCCTGGTTCATGCTGCAGGGAGTGCCGAGCATGCCGGTCATCCAGGCGCGCAGGCTCTTGTTCGTGATGCCGGTGACGGCCATGTCCCATACGGCGAGGCAACCGGCCAGGGCCTGCACCCGGGGGTCCCCGAACCGCATGGCCGGGACCCTTCGTCCCGCCGCATCCGCAGATGGGCGCGCCGTCCGCTCGAAGACTGGACTGGCGAGGATGCCGCTGCCCTGGCCGGCTATTACAGCATCCATCAGCCGGGCGTTGCATGCACGCGCCTTGGCCGACAGCTCGTCCAGGTGCTCCAGGCTCCGTTTGCAGCCCAGGTCACCGGGGTCGTTGATGACGGTCTCTACCCGTAGCGCGCGGTCCTCTTTCAGGTAGATCTTGATCCGGGAATGCTTGAAGGACAGGTTTATGGTGACCTGACCGGGGCGGTTCAGCAGCCGGGTGGCGGACTCCCAGCGTTCCAGGCGCGGCAGCTTGGAGGCGAAGATGATCTGCGTGTTCTCCGGCCGGCCCAGGTCCATGTTCCCGGCCAGCAGCTGCCCGAACACGGTGCGGACCCGGCGGGGGTCATCGAAGACCAGGGTGCGGGACACCTCGATCTGCCGCATCGCCAGCTGCCACCAGCAATCGTGGTCCCGGTCCGCCTGCGTCAGCGGCACCGGGATCCGGGCCATCCACTGGTCGAAGAAGAGCTGCAGCGTCCCGGCCTGCACCATGTCGCACAGTTCCTGCAGCCGCGCGGGATCCGAGGCGGACGCGAACCCGTTGGCCAGCGGCGTCACGGCGATCCCGGCGGCGATCGCCTTGCGGCGGGCGATCTCGTGGCCGTTCAGCCAGACCTTCACCGGGTACGGGGCGCAGGTGCAGATCTTGATGAACCCGCTGCCGCACCGCTCGTCCCAGATGTAGAAGTAGTAGCAGGTGACCAGCCGTTCGGTGCGGTAGAACCGGAACCACACCATCCCGTCCGGGCCGGTCTGCCTGGTGGCGTCGAAGACCCGCTGGAACTCCCTGGCCTCCCCGATCGCCACCACCTTGGAGGTCCCGGCCTGCTCGGCGGCGTCCAGGTACGGCCGGATCACGTCGATCTTCCGGTCTCCCTTGGCGAAGGTAATCCACGGGATCTGGTTGCTGCCGGCGTAGCGGTGTACTGCCTGCACGAACAGTTCCTTGTTCTTTCCCAGCGCCGCCGGGGACGCGATCGGGAACCCCCGGTAATGCAGCCACCCCGCGACCTGTCCCGGAGTCTGCAGCGCCGGCACCCACCCGTTGAGGTAGATCCGGTCGAACCCCTCGATCTCCAAGGACACGTGCCCCGCCACGATATCCGTCAGTGTCACCGGACGCTTCGTCATGACCACCCTCCGCAACCGACCCTACGGTTGCCAGGATGCGCCTACCCGCAGCCCCGTGTCCGCGGAATCGTCACCTTGATGGGCTGGGGCGGAGCCCCGTTAGTCATCCTGTGGCGAGGAAACGTCCGTCCGGGAAGGCCACACCCGGACTGTATCGGTATAACCGCCCAGTTCGTGCAGGTGCTGCACGGTGGCCGGGTAGCACAGTCGCGCCATGCCCGCCAGGTCGGCCAGCCGCGCACAGTGCCCGGGCAGCCAGGGTCTTCAGCGCTTCATTGCGCTGTCACAAAGCGGTCGGCGAGTGGGCCAGAAATCAAGTCATCCTCGGCGAAGCCCGCCAGCTCCCCTAAACGGTCCTGCTCGGCCAGGCGAGGTGAGCCTGTTCGTACAGGCCTCAATAGTGGCCTGGACCGTTTTGACCTGCTGGGACCGGGTCGGCGATGTTGCGCTGCCGGGCTGCCCCTGCCTGCGCAGCAGAAATATGGAAATTATTTTCGTAATTTAGAACGGCGCTTTGGCGCACCAGCGCCTGGTTCGCGGCGCGGGACGCCGATACCCGTCACCCAGACGTCCGCGGATATACATGGATCTGTCCACCGCGGAGGTCTACGTGCAGAACCCGCATGCTGATGCAAGCCCACGATCTAAGCGTCGGGGCCGCGCCTTGTCGGAGTGAAGCGCTGCTTAGATCTCATGCGCGAAAACCTGTTACTAATGACATTCTCGCTGAGATTAATTTCGGAGCTGATCTCGCTAAGCGAGTACCCCTCCGAGCGCATGATGGCGGCAGTCCTCATTTCCGGTTTATCGATGCCGGCCAGAATCTCATCCTTTGCTTGCTGTGTATCAAAGTCCGCGGCGGTTGGATCGGACCAATAACTTTCCTGCGGAGGAAGGTAAGCCTCTCTATCCTCGACGCTTGCACTGAAGTCATGGACCTTATCCCAGCGCCCTTGGGTCTTAGACCACGCGTTGAAGTGGTTGGGGAACTGCCTCTCGCACCAGTTCGCAAAGAAGGTCTTGAGGGATGACCCGCGGTCCACCTTCCATTGGCCGTTCTTGAGGACCTTTTCTATAAAGCTGGCAAGTGCCGCCGCTACGGTGATGTTGACGATGCTGCGGCGATCTTCATATGTCCAGAAAGTTTCGCCTTCTCGATTGAAAATGGGGATCGGGCGACCGAATTTCTTGCAACGGGCGGCTATCTCCCCCGACCGCGTGAGACTCATCAAGACGGCGATTCCATGAGCAGCCAGTTCTTCGCGCAGTTCCTCGTACTCTCTCCCGGCCCATCCGCACTCAGCGATGCGCTTGAGGCGGCCTTGGTCGTGGAGGCGTTGCCGTTCGCGCCGAGCTTCCCGGGACTCACGGTCGTCGGAGGAGCCCAGTTCTGACGCATCAGGCTTGTCACCTGGCACCATCGGTCCTCCCGTCTCAGAGTAGGCATGAGGTAGGCCGGGCAGTCCTGCCCGTACGCATAGTACGTAGATACCGCCGCCCTCGCGGATCTCACGTCATGGCGCAGAGATTTTTGGGCCAGCATGTTCGCAGCACCCTGGGCATGACCCGACGCATGGCGGTAGCCGCCGTGGACCGCCGCATCTATGGCCACGGTAGCTGCGGACATCTGCGCCGCGACAGCCGTGCCCCTTTGACCGGAGTCACCGATGCCCGTACCGACGTCACCGCGCCGCAACGCTCAGCGCGATACTGCGCGCCGAGACGGGTTGCCTGATGAGGCCGGGGAAGGGCGATCCTTCAGCTTCTTCGAACGCCTCCGCGGCGGTCTTGGAGCGAAAGGCGTCCTCATGGCGGGGATACCAGGAGTATCGGCTGCGGCGGTCTGGGCCTCAGCAAGGACTGTGACACCGCCTGTTATCGTCGTTGCCTGCGCGGTTGTTGTGGTTGCCGCTTCGGTTGTGGCGATCTATAGGTCACGCCAGGAAACCCGGCGGAAGGAGATCGATCTCCATCCGGTTAACACTCTTGCCGACGCGCTGGCACGATCACTCGATGATTCGCACAGGGCGGCGCCGTGTTCCACTCCAGAGGAGGAGATAGCCGAGGCCGAGCGTGTCAGGCGGAGTGCGCTCAAGATGCTTGCCATGCTGGGAGACTCCCTTATAACTGAGCTGGCAACCAAAACTCACGAGGACGAACCAGCCGACCATGATCACGCCTAGGACTAGCGGCACGGGGAACGCAGGTGACCGGGCTGCCACTGAGCGGGACTGTCATGGAACTGTGGGCCACGGCTGGATGCTTGGGAGGGGCCGTGGCGACGACAGGTATTGTCGTTGACGAGAGCGGCCTTGTGCTGGTCGCTGAGGGAGAGCGGATCGGGCCGTGGCGTCTGGTGTCCGGAGCTGATGCGGGGTTCCTGGCAGACCTTGCGACGCGGTATGCGCAGGCGGTGCGGGCGTTTTCCGACAATGAGATCCTGGTGGAGCTGGGCCGGGAACTGTTCAGCTGGCTTGACGGGGACGAGGGGCAGCTCAGCGCGCTGCTGAAACGGGTGCCCATACCGGCGGTTTTCGAGGTGAGGGGGCCGTGGCAGCCGTCGAAACGAGCGTGGGCGGTGCTGCAGGCGCCGTTTGAGCTGCTCGCCCGTCCGAGCGGCGCAGGGTTCCTGGCGGGGGACACGCTAGCCCGGTTCTGCGTTGTGCGGCGGCTGGACGCAGCTGGGCACCCTTCGGCGCTTGACGGGTTCCGACTGGGGCTGGCGTTCATGGCGTCCTCGCCCCGAGGCCAGCACGAGCTGGACTTCGAAGCCGAGGAAGCCGCGATCCTCGCCGCCGTCGGCGAGACCAACCTCGACCTGGTGGTCGATGACACCGGGGACCCTGAGCAGCTGGCCCGCCGGCTGGCTGGCATGGGCGGAGTGCCGGTGCTCCATCTGTCATGCCACGGGGTGAATAACTGGCCGGTGCGCCCGGGAGAGCCGGGTGTGCCGGTGCTGATGATGGAAGACGAGCTCGGCGGCGGCCGCCCGACGACAGCGGCTGACCTGGCGGGGCTGCTGACGACGGTGCCGCGGCTGCTGTTCGTGTCGGCGTGCCTGACCGCGACCGGTGCCGACGATGCCGACCACCTGCCGACCGGAGAAGGCCGCAAGGGCGGCCTAGGCCCGGGCGCGGGCGGGCTGGTGGCGCATTCGCTGGCCACCGCGCTGGTGGCGGCGGGGTTCCCGGCGGTGATCGGGTGGGACGGGTCGGTCGATGACCAAGCGGCCACGGCGTTCGCCGGGCGGCTGTACCGGAACCTGTCCAAGGGCGCGGATCTTACGGTGGCAGTCGGGGACGCCCGCCGGGGACTGCTGGAATCAGACGATCCCCGCGTGCGGGCGGACTGGCATCTAGCCCGGCTATGGCTGGGCCCGGCCGGCGGCGGCCCGCTAGTAGCGGGTACCAGGAAACGGTCACTGGTGACCGCCACCCGCGGCACCAAGACGTTCCTGGACCGCAAGCAGCAGGTACCGGTCGCTGCCGCGCAGATGTTCGTCGGCCGCCGCCCGGAGCTGCAGGCGGCGTTGCGGGCGCTACGGTCGGGCCAGTGGGCCGGGGTGCTGCTGCACGGGCAGGGCCGGCTGGGCAAATCCAGCCTGGCGGCCCGGATCTCCGACCGCTGCCCGGACATGGCGGTAGCTGTTGTCTTCGGCGACTACGGGGCGCTGGCCATCTTGGACGCGATCGCCGCGGCGGTCCGGACTGACCCGGCGGCCCGGCAGCTGATCGAGGCCCGGCTGCCCGAGGTGCGGCAGCGGCCCGAAGCAGTCGAGGCGGTGCTGGTGGATCTGCTCGCCGGGCCGTGCGCTCAGGTCGGCGACGGGCAGCGGCCGCTGCTGCTGGTCATCGATGACCTGGAGCAGATCCTGGTACCGGACCCGGCCGGGCCGCACCGGGTGGCCCCGGAGCATGCGCCGGTGCTGGCCGGGGTGCTGCGGGCGTTCGACCCGGCAGAGACTGATAGCCGCCTGCTGGTCACCAGCCGGTTTACCTTCACCCTGGATGGCTTGCAGGACCGGCTGGAGCCGGTGCAGCTGCGGCCGCTGTCCGGCGTGGCCCAGCGCAAGCTCCTGGGCCGGCAGCAGGCGCTGACCCCTGCGGAGCGGCTGGCCGAGCGGGCCGGGCTAGCAAACCGGGCGGTGGTAGTCAGCCGCGGGAACCCCGGCCTGCAGGACCTGATCGGGCTGCGGCTGGTCTACGGGGAACAGGTGGGGCTGGAGCGGGCCGAGGCCGCGGTGGCCGGGATGGAAGCCTACCTGCGCCGAGGTGACCTGCCCGCCGATGCCGAGGTGCGGGCGTTCCTGGAGAACCTGACGCTGGATTCGCTGCTGGCCGAGGCTGGGACGACAGATGTCGCGCTGCTGCGGGCGGCCACGCTGTTCACGCTGCCGGTGCCTGGGCCGGTGATCGAGGTACTCGCCGGACAGGTGGGCGGGTCGGCGGCCCGGCTGCGGGGCCTAGGGCTGCTGGACCCCTACCCGGACCTTCACGATCCGGCCCGCATGGCGCTGGCGGTCAGCCCGCTGGCCGCCGGGCGGATCGAGCCGCTCAGCGCCGGGGAGCAGGTGGCTGTTGCCGCGGTGGTTACCGGGCCGCTGTTCGCAGCGTGGGGCGGGACGGAACCAGTGCCTTTCCGTGACCGGGACCTTAACCTGCAGCTGGCCCGGCTCGCCCTGCTCGCCGACGACCCGGCCGTCGCCACCGCATGCACCCCCGATGCTGTCACTGCCTTGCGCGCCGGGCCGGCCGCCGACGCGTTCCGGCTTGGGCAGGACGCGATCGGGCTCCTTGATCGCCACGGGCAGTCCGCGCCGCTTGATCTGCTGCGGCGGTCAGCCGACGCTGCCCTGGTCAGCGGCGACGGTCAGGCAGGCGAGGCCCTGCTAGACCGGGCGGTGCGGCAAGCCGAAGCCGGAGACAGCAACGCGGACCCGCTCGGCCGGGCCCGGGTCATCACCGAGTGGGCCCGCCACCTCATTACCCGCGGCGACCCCGAGCAGGCCGGGCAGTTGCTCCGGCACGCATACCAGCTGTTCACGGCCGCAGGATCCGAGGCCGAGGCCGCAGCGGTGACAGGATCGATCGCCGACATCGCCTACCTGCGTGGCGACTATGACGAGGCACTCCGCATACGCCGCGAAATCCAGCTGCCCGCCTTCGAGCGGCTCGGCGACATCCGCTCCGCCGCCGTCACCTGGGGCAGCATCGCCGACATCGCCTACCAGCGTGGCGACTATGACGAGGCACTCCGCATACGCCGCGAAATTCAGCTGCCCGCCTTCGAGCGGCTCGGCGACACCCGCTCCGCCGCCGTCACCTGGGGCAGCATCGCCGACATCGCCTACC
>Ga0182030_10002487_pt1 | contig 39073 bp, 37 predicted proteins | sample 812S3MmetaG_FD_121299 | JGI IMG/M metagenome (GOLD analysis project Ga0182030, IMG submission 121299) | Permafrost microbial communities from Stordalen Mire, Sweden - 812S3M metaG (Illumina Assembly) | ecosystem: Environmental > Terrestrial > Soil > Wetlands > Permafrost | place: Sweden...
CGTACACTAGGCTTAGAAGGGATATAGGGATATAAAAGGCCCTTGATTTTCATAGACTCTGAGTTCAGACTTATTATACACTATACATTTGAGTTCTTCGTGACAAATAGCTAGGGAATGGTGGTTTTAGGTTATGAGTAATATTGGTGAATGAACAATATTTGCAAAAATGAAATTGTTTGTAGTAGGTGATAGTAGGTAGTTGTGTGGGGGTGTGTGAGATCGGGGTAGGGAATGGGTAGGGAATGGGATTGAGATGATTACCTATCTGAGTTGAATGAATACACGGCATGTGAAATACTGTTAGATAGGTATTGAATTGAGGACTAGTTCGTGAGTGTGGATGGGTAGGTGAATTATTGGTAATATTCAATGGAGCGTATACCTATATTCTGTCAATTTCTTTAGTGTTGTGAAACAGGTACACAGTTACCGGAGGTGTTTAGGAACGACATGTGGACTTGTCATCAAATGAGGTGGTAAATAACCTGGAACCTTTATTAGGATAATGGGGGCGAGGTGTTGGGATATTCATATACTGTAAATGAGGACAAGCAGCGCTACTGACTGAGATTGAAAGAAACGAATGAGGTGGATTGAATCTAGGGGTGGTCATTATGGAGATGGTGTTGAGAGTGGCGAATGTATGGGATGATGGCGGAGGTGCTGATATTGTAAAGGATTACCCAGGACTAAATTTTTAGCTGCTTATATGTATGTACAGTGAGCATTAAGTAAGGCTTTGTTGTCATATGGTAGTTAGGAAGCATGTGTATGTGTTTTTACATTCAGGACTCATAGGTGGTAAACTTATCTGCAATCACCTAGGTTTGGGTTTCTCATATTGCCTGCAGGCCTAGCAGCATATGAATATAGTAACTAACATACCTCTCTTCTTTCACAAAACTTGATCTGCTTCTCAGGGTCTTTGCCATTCATCTCATGATTCTTTGTCCTATATTACGGCATTCTTTGACTCACTTCCATAATTGAAACACCTTGATAAGGTCAATGCATCGATCGCCGGAACCGGGCACAAAGAAACCCCATTCCACATATATCAAGATGAACAAACAAGAACGAACTTTCGTTCTCTCCCCTCAACAACTCGCATCACAATATGGCGAAACACTCTTCCAACCACGGTGACACCCCCCGCGAACTACGGACCCCTATATGTCCGCCCGACGCATACATTCCCCACCACCGCAACCTAGGACTCAAGCCTTGGGCCACCGACGCCGAAGTCAGATCTGCATGGCGCACCCTCACCAAACAGGTGCATCCAGATAAGATCCATGATCCGGCGCAGAATACAAATGCGACGGAGGCGCTTCGGCTTGTGAATGAGGCGTATGTGTACTTATATAAGAACAAAATGAATCAGGGGCCAAAATACATTTATCAGTATAACTGGGTCGAGGACTGGAGCATTGATGAAGCGGAACGAACGCGCCGTCAGCAGGACGTGGCCGCGAATGCGTGCGGACCAAAGAAGCCCTGGTTTGGGGAGTACAAGACGTATGCTGAGTGTGCGGCACATGGAGATGTGTTGTGTGATGAGTTCTGGGTGAATCTCGTGCATGGCGTGGTGGATAAGATGCTATTTGTTGAGGTGAGCGATGGGCTCTGGAGTTTGGCGGAGAAGCAGGAGCAGAAACAAGTTCTGGATCTTGAGTTTTATGGACCTTGTGATGAGGTGTTCGTGGTTCATGTTCCGGCGGTGGGAGGGGGGGATGAGGAGAGTAGGTGGAGTTATTGTCGGGGCACGGAGGCTTATGGGACGCCGCTGAGGATGGGGAGTTGGGATGGGGCGGTTTTGATTGCGAATTTGTGTCTTGTTGTGTTCGTTTATTGGAAAGTGTTGAAAGGATGGAGAAACCCTGTTTCGGTATTTCTCAGAAACGCTATTGGTACAGCTGCGAAGTCGGTTTTCAAGGAGGTTTTTATGTTTTGGATTTGGTTCGGCATATTTCCCCGTGGCATCTGGAGAGGTGAATCTTGGGATGGCCATTATTCCAATACCAAACCCATGTACGATGATGGGAACTCACTGGACAACCCGTTTGACACGCCCTTATTTCGAGCTCTTATAATTCCCTATTGGATCGCCATCACAGTGCTCTCAGTTAGGTATATTGCACACTCTCCGCAAGATTTACTACTCAAGATAGTGAGGGTAGTTGCGTGGATGGTACTCGAATTTATGCTTTTCGTCTCCAGCGCAATCGAGCGTGACAGCATAATCACGTTGGTGTTGGTTATGTTGTATATCCTCGGACGACTCCTCGCGTACATAGGTAAGATAGAGGATATGTTTACTGAGGCGTATCCTGCTTGACCTGTAGCCGGAAAATGGGTGTTCAGCCCTGCTCTTCCCGAGAAGTTCAACCTTACATTTCTAGTCCCTGTAGGCATCCTGGTGATTGTGCCAATTTTGTTCCGTCAATAGATTATTTGGAACCGGCGGCAGAGAGAGGGAGTTTGGAGGGTGGGGCTAGGTGGTACAGCCACTGTCAACTGCAATTTTGAGCCAAATAGCAATATTGTTCTTATCTTTCATCTACAACCTGCATCAATAGAGTTGAGTTTGATACTGCGCCTCATTTGATGCAGGGAGGCATTCTATGTGATCATAAGTCCCTCGATCAGGTCGTATTGCGCAGCAATTGTCCATCGTCCACTCGGAGGAGAGATTTGGGATCTAGAATGCCCAAAGATTACCTCATTGCATATTTCTCGACCGAAAAGGAAGCTCGAAAATGCTGAGTGAATTTCTTTTGCTTGAACGATCATTGTCCGAGCAGTTGTAGACCGCTGCGCCTTCGCAGATCTGTGAAGTCTCCTTTTCGGGGAAAAAGAGGCTGTACAAATCGAATGCAACATGGTGAAGAGGATCCATCCTCGTGTGCAGACTTAAGCCCGATGCGCAGTAGCCCCCTTTTCTCCTGCATCACGTGGTTGCCACTCGGCAAAGTAATCCGAGGGCCAAGGAGCGGGAGCCTAGTGCCAAGCTCACAGCCTCCCCAAAGTCAGCGATCAAAGGAATTGGATATGATAACCGTCCTATGTGTAATATTTGCCGTGGTATAATCTGATGCTGCCAGGCTGATTGTCGCAAATGCGTAGCGCATTCTTGTCTTGTAACCTAGGAGGATACGATATTGAAGGCTCTCATCGGGGCGGATTGATGCATGCATGCGAATTGATGGCGGAGAATTTATGATTGGAGCCAGGGACAGAAATGAGGGGTTCTCTCCACACCCAGGTGGGATTTGGCAGAAGGCCACGACTGCGCCTCCACATAGAGTACCGTAATCTGAACGTCTTTTGCTGTTTCAATGAACAAGAACGCGCTATGAAAACATGATGCATATTTACATGATACATGAAAATGCTTTCGTAAACACTCTCGGTCATAAAATTTTCTCATACTTCTCGAAGATCAGACGATGCAATGGGGATCTCACTGCCACGGTTAGCGAAAGGATCATCCCATGGCAGGGCTGAGTCTCCTGGACATTTTACGCTGATCAAAGAGTTGACCCCGAGAAATCCCCCAGGGTTGTGCGTCAGGAACTGTGCGGCAGATTTGCTACTCGCAAAGTCGTGAACGAAGTGATACTTTGCCACTATCGCCAAGACGCAATGAATTAGGCAGGCTTCCAGAAGGATTCTGACCTTCCATGGCTGGGGCGGCACGACAACAGATTCATGAGATGTTTTGTATGTTTGTATACGGGAGCTAAGCCCGGGCAATTGGCTCTCCGAGAATCGTGATGGATGATGGGAATTGTCGAATGAGAAGCTTCGAGTGGCATGATGGTGCCCGAGAAGGTGAGGGAATTCTTTCTTTTTTTTTTTTATTTTTTTTTTATTTTTACCTATGGCCAGAGATGGTTTACCTTATCTTCTGATCATTGTCGTGGGTCGTGGTGTTGCAAGGGGAGAAAGGATAAACGGCATCGAGGCAGTGCTCCAAAGGTCGTAAATCGTATATCCGTAAGATTGCTTGTCAGACGTGAAGAAGTCGGTACAAATTGTTTGGCTTGGCCGACCAAAGTAAGAAGTAATGATGTCGTCCAGGGTGATCAGTAACTGGAACGGGCACACACTTAAGGGCATATGACAAGGTTGATAGGGGTGTTTTAGTGATGCTAAGCTTTTGTGGAGAGTAAATAGCGTAAATACCGTAAATACCGTAAATACCGCACAGAACACACAGGGATACCCGCTAGTTTCACAGGGCGCAGTTCAAACAACGACTGATATCTAACTAAGGAATTTGGATTTTGGCTGGGGAGAGAAACGGTCGGGCGCCAAGAAAGAGGGTTCATTCTCCCACATTGGCGTGAAAGGACACTTGAGCCCATTTGGGATTGATCCCGAAGTCTCTCACGTTTCCCTTCTTCTCCCCTGGTAGATAAGAAGCAAAAAGAAGGAGGCAACGGAAAGAAGATATAAAAGACGTCTGTCTCAGCGTCATCATTTGATACTTCACTTGTCTCACTCACATACCCAATCGACAACCGCCTATATCTATCATTTCATAGAAGAAAAAAACGAAAAAGTGTTTTGTTTTCCCTTGCTCTGACAAATAAGATAAAAAATTTATAAAAATCATTCTCCAATCCGCCAAGTCCTCGGTCGTCATTTGATTCCAAACGATCAATTCGTGTCGGCCCTCCCCCGCATACCTAGCATAGCCTCTATTACGACTAGCGCCCCAGAGCTCCTCCATATTTAATCACGAGCTCCCCTCCATCAACACACCACACCACACCACACCACACCACTTCTTCTCCATTTCTCCCTTACAATCCTCCTCTTCACTTTGAATTCTCCTCAATACCGACCTTTATCATGTCTTCCAGTCTTGATAACGGTGTCGCCAAAGATGACAGCGTTCATAAAAGTGCGCCAGGTGGGTCATCGAACCTCAACGGTGGATTTCGTCCATCTCACACCCCAGGCCGGAGCGACAATCCCATGGTAAACGTGCAGCCACCAAGAAGAGAGGATCTCCAACCCAGCTATGCGCAAACTCTGACTGGCGAGAGCGACCAAGGCAATCATGGCTGGTATGGAAGCATGAGTAAGTTGGCAACTCTCAATGGCGCATACCATCTGCTAACTTCGCGCCAGTCAATACTCTAGGTTCTTGCATTGGAACTATGGGTGCCATTCCCTGCTGTATTATCTGTCCTAACCCCTACAAACCTGTCTCGCAGGGTAATGTCGGTCTGGTCACCAAATTCGGTCGATTCTATCGTGCGGTTGATCCCGGTCTCGTCAAGATCAATCCCCTCAGCGAACGCCTCATCCAAGTCGATGTCAAGATTCAGATTGTTGGTACGTAGAATCATAATCGCAGGCACAATTGCAATTGCTAATTCTATCTGCAGAGGTTCCCAAACAAGTTTGCATGACCAAAGACAACGTCACTCTCCATTTGACCTCTGTCATCTACTACCATATTACATCACCACACAAGGCCGCCTTCGGTATCTCCAACGTCCGCCAGGCGCTTGTTGAGCGCACACAAACCACACTCCGTCACGTCGTCGGTGCTCGCGTCCTCCAGGATGTCATCGAGCGCCGTGAGGAAGTCGCGCAATCAATTGGAGAGATCATCGAGGACGTCGCGTCCGGCTGGGGTGTACAAGTCGAAAGCATGCTCATCAAGGACATCATCTTCAGCAACGAGCTCCAGGACTCACTTTCTATGGCCGCCCAATCCAAGCGGATCGGAGAATCCAAGGTGATTGCCGCGCGTGCCGAGGTCGAGTCCGCCAAGCTCATGCGCCAAGCCGCCGACATCTTGTCGAGCGCCCCCGCCATGCAAATCCGATACCTTGAGGCGATGCAAGCCATGGCCAAGAGCGCGAACAGCAAAGTCATCTTCTTGCCAGCCGCCAGCCAAGTGGGAAGCTCGATGCAAATGGCGAATGCGTTTGGAGAGGGATCAGAACACCATGGAGGACCTACTGCATCGCAGAAATTTGATAGTGACTTTGGAGGTCAGGATTCCGGTTTCCAGCGGGCTATTAATGCCCACGTCGTCGAGAATATCTAAGATCTTTTAAAGAAGATTGATGCTGACGGTATGGTGGTGATGTTGTAGCTTGGTCTACTTAAGTTACTCTCCCTCGTCGCAAAAACCCTTTTCGCACAACTGATATTCTGGCGACGCAATTCTTCAACCATTCGACACCTGGAGCAACGCTTGTACTTTTAATATCCTGCCTTTCCTTTTGCGGTTGGCGACGATCATATGATGGTATGGTGGAGTGGGACCTAGTAATGATGAATGGGGATGAATTTCGCTTTGGTCTTTTGTAGGCAGGATACCCCGGTCGTTTCACGCAGCTTTATGGGTATGGGTAGTAAAATGATACCACTTTCTAATGATATTTGATACTGGATACTGAGTTCCACGTGAAAAGTGACCCAGATGATGAATGCGGGAGTTCCTGCACCTTCTTGTTCTACATTTACATACGAAGTCTGCCCGGACACAGAGATTCCTCAAATAAGCCCCAAGAAAAACTCCCCCACATACTAGTATAACAACAAATACCATTAAACTCTCACGCCCCACTCCAGCATGAAAGTAACAACACTACTTCCATCTCCCAATTGTCGCCTCTTATGTTAAATAGGGAAGACAAACCTTTCTGCATCTAGCAAAGGATTCGAATATCTGAAAGGTTAGCGGCTCAATTGGATTACTTCCTGCCCCGGATCATACTGCTTCAATTGTCCCAGAACAACAGACAATCATAACTCAAAGACATTATCCATTAAACAATGCTATACAAAACGTCTACGCCCTACCCAGTCCAAAACGCCAACGTATGCCGCGTATAAAAACTCCCATCATGACCCTCAACCTCCTCTCATTCAAAACCCGCCCACGCCACCCGCCCCAATAATCTGTGCGCGCTGCAACGCGTTCCCCTCCAACTTCTCTTCGTATTCGTTTAAAACGCCTTCTGCGACCTCGGCATCGAAAACGTCCACACTGGTACTGGCGAATTTCCGCGCCGACACCCCTCGCTCAAACAGTAAATCGAGTTCTGCAAAACTGCGGCCACTGGGTTCGGGGACGCGGAAATACGTGTAAATAATACAGCAGAAACAGATGCCTGCCCAGAAAAACCCGGTGTAGTTCCCCCAATTCCAGGCTCCGGGGTTGAGCATGTAGGGTGTGAGGACGGAGCAGATGATGCCGACGATGTTGTAGAGGTTGCGGCCGAGGACGACGGTTTTGATTTGGAGACGCCGCGTGGAGAGTTCGGCGACCAGGGAATAGCAGACGGTGCCGACGGTGAGTTGGTAGAAGAGCGCCCAGATTAACATTATGGAGCCTGTTGCTAGTGAGGCTTGTGATTTATGCTTGTGTGGGACGAGGCCTAGGAAGCCGAGGATGAAGAGCATGGAACAGAGTCCACACAGACCATATAAATACAATGAACGTCGACCGATGCCTCGCGACATAAGGAACCAGGCACCGAACACTCCAACCATATTTATGCCGTATTGACCGAGTGCGAAGTCGTACGCGGAGCTAGCTCCCAGGCCTGCTTGTTCGAGGAAATAGGTCGAGTAGCCGGAGAAGGAGTTTCCGGATAGGTTCTGGATGGCCCAGACCATACAGACGATTTCTGTTCTGCGCAGGTTGACGCCTCGGAAACAGTCGAGGTAGGATGCTCCGTGGGTGATTTTTTCTTCGAGGGCCGTGGTGTGCACCATCATGGAGATGGTCTCGTCGGCGTCGAAGGAGGTTTCTTTGTTGAGGGAGGTGAGGCGGAGGAGTGCGCGTTTGGCGTCTTCGGTGCGGCCCTTGCGGACGAGCCACCAGGGGGATTCGGGCGCGAGGAGGATGCCGATAAGGAGCGGGACGGGCCACATCCATTGGAGTGCGTAGGGGATCTGGGATTTTTTAGTTTTGTGGCTGAGAATCAAGCAGGGAGTACGTACTCGATATGCCCATTGATCTGTACGGCCTAACATAGATTTGATAACCCCAATCCCAATCACCTGCCCCAAACCCCAACAAAAGTTCACGTAGGTAGTAAGATATCCTCTTAAAGCTACAGGACACACCTCCGACGCATAAGTAATCGTCAGCGTCTGGAACACCCCCCACGGAATCCCACATAGTATCTCCGCAACCTGCAAACTAACCACCGATTGCGCCGTGAAGAAAATAGCCGTAAACGCAATTATCAGCGTCAAACATGTCATCACCGTATACCGATACCCGAACCTCTCACTCACATACCCATTGATAAACAACCCAATTATTTCCCCGACATTGGCGCCGTTACTGAGGCCCGCTTGCCAGGGCGCGGGGACCTGATATGTGCCGTCCGGGAGCTGCTGGCCGTATTTTCTGTTGAATTGCGGGAAAGCGTAGAAGTTGGAGAGGAGGCATACGTCGTACCCTTCCATGCAGATGCAAGTTGAGATGAGGATGGACCAGCCTACGGCCTTGGGATATAGTCTGATACCCTCGAACAACGTCATCTTGTGCTCCTTGTCCGTCGCCGATTTCGCGTTGTTTATCACCTCGTTCATCTCCTTACTGTGCCCGAGGGAGTCTTCGGGTGGGAAGTGGAGCGGAGACTCATGCGGAGAGATGTCGTCGCCGACCTTTTCGGACGCCATAATTGAGAGGAGGTGAGGGGAGGGCGGAGAGGAGACGTCGCCGAGGAGGTGAGGCGCTCGTGTGACGCCGGGGATGGGGAATGGAGGTCGTTATGTATATGCATACATGGGAAATTGTTCAACCCCACTTATCGATATTTTTTTTTGACAAGTGCGGGCGCTGCGGGGAACTACAGGGAGCGGATCGACCTCATTGACTCTAGTACCTGGACTAGTAGTACGCTCCTGCCTACTTGGGCTAGGAGCGTCAGGTGATGCCATCACTTGAGCATCTTTGTAGGAGGGATAGATTGTATATATTGTGGAGAGGAGGAAGGATCCGAGGATGCGGTTACTTCGTCGGTTACGGTTGGTGTCATGTGTAACGGCTCGGGTCAATGAGGACGAGGTGAGACGGCACAGGGGCTCGCTTATTTGCCCCACCAAAGTCTGCATTGATCAGATCGAGGGGAAGTTGTGCTAAGCTTGCGGCACCAGGAGTAGACTGCCAAAAATCGGCCTGTTCGGAATTGCAGAAGAAAACTAGCAAGATATAGAGGTGGTCGCTGTTGGTGGGAAAGCATCAAAAGTTCCGTCTTTAGAGTGCTCTATTCCGTTGGTTGTAGAAGGTGCCAGGGGTGGTGAAAGGCGACGGCACTTGGGATTAAGGAGCCGCTTGCCTTATTTAAGGATTGTGGGGTAGGAAAGCGAAAGGAGGAAGAACTCATCCTTTCTACCTTCGCTTAAGGACTCAAATTACCCCTTTCTGATGGTCGCCTTTTCAAGTCCACGACTTCTGATATTCCAACCTTTCTTTCGACTATGTACATTCTATTTCGAGACGTCTCCTTACTCTCAAATTCTTCTCTTACCCTTTTCCTTTCACCTTTCCTGATTTTCATTTGAATATAAATTCGTACAATGTCTCAACCCAATTATCACCGTCCTCTCTGGAGCTCATTGTCGCATCAGCCACCTACCATCAAAATTGCATATTCCCATCGATAGCATATCGTCAAATCATTTTACCTTCTTCCGAAGAGACGAAAACTCTAGACAGATTCTCTCCAGTTTTCAATCTTGAACCAGCGAGCAGTTGCCGGCAAAGTCATGTGCACAAACACCAAAGTCTCACATGCTGAGTGTCATCACATTATCAACGACAAGATCAAATGCAAACAAGCTCGCAAGGAGGGCCTATGCACCCCGGGACCGAGACTAAAGAGTTTTATACGAACCGGGCGTTGTGTCGCGTGTCGAGAGGTGATGATTGACCGAGCTCTGAAAGCATTAGATTTATTATGATTCCTCCACTATCGATACCGAGTCGCAGTACAGGCATTTGTTGGAAGCGAAAACGGGGTGGGAAGGTGGAGTCAAGGATTGTATTGAACTGTTAGGCGGAATGAGAAAGGAGAAAGGAGAGATCTCATAGAAAGGACGAAAGGCGAAGAAGAATAGGCGAAGGCAAGGTGATTAATCCATGTAGTTCTCTTCGAAATGATTAGTCGTCCCTTAAAAATGCTCTCTCTGAAATCTGCTGTGATTGGCTTGGTCACGTGACTCTGGGGTTCGCCTTCCGCCTTTCGCCTGTTGCCTTTTACATGCCTTTTGACTCCGCCTCACACCAAGCCACCACCCTCACCGAAAACTGTAACAGACTCAAATAGCAGCCTGATTCCCAGCTGAAAGATGGATCTGCATTTTCGTTTAGCCAAAGCCTTTCAGCCGCACTATCATAACCGACCAGACTGCGATAGCGATGGCTATACCTCATGACGAGTCATTTGGCTCTGCAAATGGCGTTGCAAATGGCGTCGAAACCATCTCCAACTTTGAGCTGTCAAGTCTCCCAACGGCACATGAAAACCAGTTGTTTGGTTATGAGATTCTACAGTCATCGTGCTATTCGACATCCAACGTCCCGAGAAGCCATCTTCTAGATGGTGATTTGCAAGCGGTTTTGTCTCAAAGTAAGTCGGGGTTTCAAATACCCCAAACAGTTCATTGCAAGTTGACTCGAATCAGCCCTCAGCACATATTCTCCGGCTTCAGAGTACGGAAGCCTCAGCACTTCGTGTGATCCGCCCATGTCTTTTCGGGATCGACATCGGTTTCTTGACGCTGTTTACAATGCCTACCCGGACCCAGAATCCATTTCTGCCAAGAAGCTTGAGAGCATATCTCAAAAGGCTGGCCTTTTGATGGAAGAGGTTTTATCGTGGTTCGAGGATGAAAAACTACGTCGCTCAAAGCTTCTTGGCACAGGGTTCCAGCCAAGGTTAGGATTGAGATCTCCTCCGTCACCCATGAGCATGTCTGGTTCCGGGCCAAATGGCACGGTAACCATGAATATACTCACTGAAAATACTATTCAGACCGCAACCTTAGATTTTCAAGGCACATCTTCGCCACCAGCTTTGCCAAAGGACCGTCCCTCAGTGTCAAAAGAGCGTCATTGTAGACGAGCCAAGAGGCATAGTTCAACGAATTCCGATTCTACGTCCGCTAAACGGCAGAAGATCTCCGAAAAGTATCCTTGCCCAGACTGTGGCAAAGATGTTCCAGTTAAAGGATATTCTGAGCATGTGAAGCGAGTACACTTTCCCGACCACGTTTGGGAATGTCCAAAAATCAGTGGGAAGACGGGAGAACGTTGTGGAGCCAACCCATGCTACAGGCTTGACAATTTCGTCACTCACTTAAAGGGCGAACATGATTGCAGTGATACGGAGGTTAACAACCTGAAGATCAAATGCAAATTCCGAGTCGTCAACTTCTTCCACTCCAATTGTGGGGTTCAAAACTGCGATACGACCTTTACGAGTCGAGATGAGAGCATTGAGCATATTAAAGATCATTGCAGGAAAAATTCTCAGAAACAGGACCCGGCAATGGATTTGATTGCTTCTTGGGAGGATAAGTGTGGTGCCCCACATAAATTACAGCGAGGCATTCATTATCGAAATGAAGAGGATGCTGGTCTAGATGGCCTAGATGGCGGTCATGATCATGATCATGGCGGAGGACCAAGCCAGGGCGACTCGCAAGACAGAGGTCCACAAGATTCTCATGGTGATAAACCACACTCGGATGGAAATGGAGGATCTTCTGGCAATGCTGGCTCTTCCACTAACCAGAACTTCGGCCAAACAGGAAACATTTCATTCTCGTTGCATCAGTCTCTCAATTTGGCGATGGATAAGTCCTCGGAAGATTCCGCATTAGATTCCAGTTTCGGACTTGAGGGATTATGTCTACCCTTTCGATCTATTCGAATACTAGGTAGTGGTGGCCATGGGTCAGTAGATGAAGTCGTCAGCTCGACCAGAAAGGAAACATTTGCACGGAAGACAGTAATTCGAAAGAGGAATGAGCACAGCTCCTCTCAAATGGGCCATCTGAAGAACGAACTTGCAGTCTTGAAAGACCTTAATCATCCCCACCTCGTGAAACTGATCGGGGCCTACACCGATGCGAATCACTCTCATATCATCATGACTCCTGTTGCTGACCAAAGTCTCGCTGATCATATGCGCTGTACTCAGAGTTCTGCGCCGGATGTTTATCTTCAATGGATGGGTTGCCTGGCCTCAGCATTGGCATACCTTCATAAACGACAAATACAACATCTCGACATTAAACCTCAGAATATACTCGTACATGGAAGCAACATACTCCTCGCCGACTTCGGAACTTCGAAATCGTTCGTTAATGACAATCTTTTCGATGCTGAAAAGTTGGCCCTAACTCCAATGTACACTGCTCCTGAGACCATTGAATACGGCACTCAGGACTACCCCACCGACATTTTCTCCCTTGGATGCGTCTTTGCTGAGATGGCGAGTTTGTACTATGGCCGCTCTGTCGAAGAATTCGAAGAGTTTCGCTCCGCAGCCGGGCAGAAATCCTTTTATGCGACACTGGATAAGGCAAAAATCTGGCTCGCACAATTGCATGAAAATTCTCATTCAACCGCCCTGTCTATCCTGATAATGACTGAAAAGATGGCTATCATGATGTCAAAAGATCCACACATGAGACCAGTGTCAAGCAATGTGAAATCTTTCTTTGCCAACTCGGCTCAAAATTCTTGCATGGCATGTAAAGAACCATCTCAAAGCACAGAAGTCGGCGGAGAACAGTTGTGGAAAATAAACTCTGGCAGTGCCGCACCTACTCATGAGCCAACTGAGAATTCTAAACAATCCCCGCCTTCAAGTCCCAGAAATATGAATGAAGCCCTCCGCAAACTATTTTCTCCCGAGCTTGATGGAAAGCTGTCATATAGTGGAGCATCTGCCATTGAAAGTGAAGGTGCTATGGTGTCTGTTACAGACTTACCATATACCTCCTCCGCCTCGAGACTAGCTCATGAAGACCACATGCCACGTTTTCCGCAAACTCTAAAACCATCTACAATCTGTTTCAACGATCCTCCGGGGCGTACCCGTTTCGACGAATCTGAGTCATCAATCGGGTCATCCGATGGATCCGTGTTCTCGTATGATAGCGCTTTATACCGTGAATATCCTCACCCTATGTCCCGAAGTACAATATCCATGACACCGGATGTCCAATCGCCATTTCAGAATTTACAGTACATTTCAGACCCCGATCTTCCTCCATGGCGACCTTCCATTTCGTCTCACAGACCACATAGCGACCTAGAAGATTTCAGCTCCGAAGTTTCTAAGGAGAAAGGAAGATGCACCTATCCAGAATGTGGCAAGATTTTCAAGGATCTCAAAGCGCATATGCTTACTCATATGATCCAACGTCCCGAGAAGTGTCCCATTCAGACTTGCGATTATCATATCAAGGGTTTCGCACGAAAATACGACAAGAATCGACATATCTTGACTCATTACAAAGGGACCATGGTATGTGGATTTTGCCCTGGCGATAACTCAGCTTCTAGAAAATCGTTCAATCGAGCCGACGTTTTTAAGCGTCACCTGACGGCTGTTCATGCTGTAGAGCAGGCACCACCAAACTGCCGGAAAAAGACAAATATCAATAGGAGTACGAATTTATCAGATAATACACCAGGTGCTACTGGGGAATGCTCCACCTGTTCAATCATTTTTAGCAACGCTCAAGATTTTTATGATCATCTTGACGATTGTGTTCTTCGCATCGTTCAGCAAGAGGATCCATCCGAGGCGATCAACGCTGCGAGACTTGCTGAAGTTGAGCAAGATCGCGCAGTTCACGAAACACTGCGCAGAAATGTTTTACCAACAACCACCACTATTGTATATCCGGAAGAAGAGGAAGATGATGAGAACGATGTTGATTTCTCTCTTCGCCTGAAATCGTCTAGCAAAGGTCGAGGCAACGGTCAGCGCAACCCCGCAAACGGAGTACAAAAGTCCCGAGGCCTCACTCACTCCAAGGGTGGTGTGACATTAAACTCCAAGGGACGGAAGAAACGCAAAGACTACCCAAGCTCCTGGGGCTGTCCAACGACACAAATGAAGATGAAGAAGCGGGTTTTGTGCGTATTTGATAGTGACGGACCTCGTCGTCTTTGGAAGGATGACATGATGCTGGACACCGACTATGAGGGACGGATCAAGCTGATTGGAAACAAATCTTATGTGACGGGTCTAGATGTCACAACGATGCGGCGCGCCGATGCTTTCCACCATGCCAATGAAGCAGAAAAGGGGCCTTGGATAGCGGATGATTTGACTGGCGTGGACCCGGAGAATGTGATGGCGGTCAAGACGTGAAGTACTAAAGTCCCTTCACGGGATAAATAGATGAAGTATAACGCATCCAGGAATTGTTACAATTCCAGACACTAAGTTGAAAGTTCTCTCTAAAAGCTTTTGTTTGAAGACCACATTTCTAGAGTGACTATCTCAAGCTCACAATTTCCGGCACGTTTAATTCGACATAAATTTCCTTTCCCTAAAGAGCACTGTTTCATATATAAGTTCTCTTAGTATAAGTAAATTATCTGTACTATTGGGACCTTTCATATCCCTTCCCGTCAGTAAAGGGGGCTAATCGTTGAGTTTACACTGTTTTATGATGATTAGTCGCTAAATATAGCGCGTCTCCCGTTAATATACATTCGATAAAAGAGGCCCAGCCAGAAATATTATCGTGGGAAGGCTATTCAAACAGTGAGGTAGGCACTGAGTCAAAGAGGTGCAAACGGATTGTAATCCAAAGCTAGTCAATCATATATTCATTCACATTGAAAATCATCTAAATAACCATTTTGAATTATTTTGCAGATTTGATTGAGTTAAGGGTTCCAGGGAGTAGATGCCCAACATCTCCAACATGGATAATCGACTTGCTGATATTGACCTGTACAGTATTTCATCCTAGGAAACCTCTCAAACTAGATCGACAAGTACTGGTTTGCCACTACGCTTGGGATGTTTCAAGGCAGCCTTTCGATGCTAAAGCGTTGTGAGAATTATAAACAAGGCAGGTAGATAGGTAGCTTCTGGGATATCTTGTACCACGTACCTAACTAGGTAAATACCGGATTCGTTCTAATGCAGGGCGGGAATCAACAACGACGACCCAAGGTATTATTGCCCAGTTTCGAGTAGCAATGCTCAGTGAGAATTTGAGAGCTCAAGCGTGTCTTTCTAAGATCAAATGCGACCATTCCATTTTAATATTCTCTTGTGGGAAATACATTGAAGACTCCCTTGCAGTCCATCACCAATTCATCGCGGTCCAACCGTTCTCCTTGTGCATCACCCATCCGTCGTAATTCTGGGAGCACTACCAAGCTGAGATTACCATCTGAGACAAGTGCTTCGCGCCTGCTTCGCACAGGCACGTCGCCTGACTCCGACATGAAAAGGAACATCTGACACCTTTGCTACCCTATCTCCAGCCAGAACCTCGCGGCTCTCTTCACGAGATCGCTCATTCTTTGCTCGACTTTGTCTTTCATGGGTGGAACCCTTCCCAGCTCCTGTATTAGCTCTTTTGTGGCGTCCTTTAAGGAAAACTCTTAGTCTTATTTGATGTTGTAACCGGACTCCGCTTCGATGAGAGGTTGGCTGTTGCTTCAGCACTTTACTTCATAGCCTCATACCTCCATCTCTCGGAGTCTTTAATTAGTCGTGGCCATGATTTCCAATCTGATTCGACGACTTAATAGTCTGCGCTTATCACTACAAAAAGGAGCTCACCATGGCCGTGCAAATGAGTCCATTGGCTCTCCAATGACTTTCCTTCATTTCCGAAAACGCGGAAAGGCGTACAGAAGATTCTTTCAAAGAGAATGACCCAGACGCTGTTTTGGATTAGGTGCTGCTTAGTTCGCCGTTCATTCTCCGAATTTTGTAGCATCTGGTTAGGGAGTGGCTAGCTTGACTCCAAAATGTTATCCCAAGAGACTCGAGTCGAGCAAGATAATCAATCTCAAAACTAACATCTTTGAAGCAATCCGCGATTCCCCTATTTCAATTCTTTGAAAAGTTTTGTCTTCTCCAGCACATGCCGCTCTCCTCTTTTGCGCGTGTCAGCTATATGTTCTGACTTCAATGCGTTGATGTCCTTTGTTTTTGCATCTTGTTCCTAACGATGTCGTTCTTGCGCTGGTCCCGGGGCCCAATACGCCTGTGCCGGTGGCAGACCCAGTGGGGTATCATACAGGCTTTAATGCGGTGTTAGGGTTTTGCCTTCAAGATATTGGGGACAACAGAAACCAGAGAAAGGGAAATTCTTTAGATGGAGAAGACTTGGGACGTGCTTTGATATCAGAAATATTTCCAACTGGTATTGTTTCGTGCAAAGTAAGAATTTGGCGTTGCATTTTCAAGTGTTGATTACCTCACCATCAGATGCTGTATTTAAACTACGGTAGATTCCCCAAATCTACCACGAAATCTGAAAATCTACTGTAAATTTTAAGATCCACAGTAAACTTAAAATATTATACTTTATCTAGATAGGTAGCGAGTAGGGCACTCACGATACTATGCATAGAATCCGATGTTTACAATAGCCACTAAATATTTAGACGGAACCCAATCTCCTACAAACCAAACTCAAATCTTCCCATGCTGGACCATCCTCCCAGAGTCGTTGTTCACTCCCCGCCCCCACCCGCCGCCCAACGGCCCCCGACCGACCCCAACCAGAACCAGCAGTCGATTTCCACACCCACGTGTATCCCATGCTCGAACGATTATTGTAATGTTCACAAACGCAATATCGGAGGGTTTCATCACTTCTTCAACTACGAGCCAGTCGCCAGGCTTGCAGTCTTTCATGCTTCAGATGTCTACATCAAGCCCCATGAGTTCGCGGGCTTCTATCGAAAATCTTGTGTCCCTACGTGAAAAGTGGAGTTTGATCGCTAAGTGGTAACTGTAACGGCAGAGGTCGTAATCTAGCGGCGGCATTTGGGGTCGAGATTTGGGAATCATTGAGCTGATTAGGCCCGCTTGGGAGTGAGCTGGAGGACGAGCCTATTGACTTGGTCGCTGAAAACGCTGGCAAACAGCGAGTATGGGATTGCACATCGCAAATGGTTCTTGGAGTGACGAGAACAGATTATGCTTGACAATAATAACAAGTCTTTGATTGATCACCACAAATGGCACCCTGTTGGAACTACCTAAGGTAAGCCACAAAAATAGTCACGGGGTGGTGATCCAGGACTTCTATGGCTCTTCTGTGCACCTACGTAGATAATTTGTGGTTCTCTATCTTGCAATCTAAACTTGATACACATAGACGACTTTGGTTTGAGATAATTAAATTATCGTCGAAATTTCTTAAAATGTAAACATTAACAAAAAGTCACAAGCAAAGCTTTTCTAGACTATACATAATCAAAAGCTCTGTTCTATGAAGAAATGTTTCTAATACTACCAATATTTCCCAAAGGTTGACTTTCGTAAAGTTATTCACCTTATTCTTCTGGTGCTATGATGTTCCCAGATATAGGTTTGCGGCCGTATACAACGTAACTGCAACAGTGAGCAACAACACTCAAATATATGTTGAGTGTGCAATCAACTTAAAAAGGACTTACAATGGGTAATAAGCATGGTATCTCTGGTTCATAATGTCCTTCCTGACGCTCGAACAGAACAAACTCGTCTCTTCTGCACTCCACCCAAGTCCCTTCTGGAAAAGTCTCAAACTCATCCCATCTAGTCCAACGAGGAAGTTTTCCAACTCAAAAGCACCGATTAATCTTAGCCTCGGATTTTTCGCCCACGGATTCGAGGGAATTTTGAAAAATTTCTCTACGACTGCCTCGAAACCGGCGGCTTCAAACCACCCCTTCCACTTATCTGGATCTTCGAGTGGAGTTCTCATTGCAGTAGCTGCGCCTCGAGTAAGTCTGTCGAATTCTCTGAAATTGCTATCTGCGGGGAGACTGTCATCATCGCAGCCAAGAACACCGTAGACGGACTGGAATTCCACCCAGCCTCCAGGTTTCAGATGCCTGAGCTCATAGGTTAACCTAAAATGGCAGACAAAACGATGGATAGACATACTCAAAAGCTTGCTGGATTAATTTTGGCCAGTCACGAATCGCCATCAAAAGATCCCGAGAAAAGATGAAGTCGAAGCTTTCTTTCTTCCACATCCATAGCTGTTCGATATCGTCTACCTCAAAACGACAGTTTGAAGCAGTCCTGATAGTATTTATCAACTAAGGCACTAGAGATGGCTTCTATTGACTCGATCAGATCTTACCACTTCGGTTGAATAGGGGCAATATCAACACCGATGACCTTTAATATCGATCAGCAAATTTGATCCAGTAGAAGAAAATGAATAATCACCTCAGCTGACGGATATTCGTCCGCGATATCAATGCTCCAGATGCCTATAACTCCTTGTAAGTAAAGTAAATGAGATACAAGAACATGACAGTCCAACCTGTGCCGCACCCAAGATCTAGGATCTTCTGGGGATGTTCAGATATTGGTGCCAGAAATCGTTTCTTTTCCAGCAGCATGAAATATTTGACATGCGACATGTCAATCCGATCCATTTCCTGTTCGTCCATTGGCATTCCATACTCTACGAAAAACCTTTAGCTTTATGCAAAGTTGACCTTAAATGTAGGGGCGACTCGCGGACCTTCTTTCCCATATGTCGCGTATGTACGCCCATTTTCTTCCATGCCTCGTATGGTGCTAGAACTTAGTGAGATGAGTGTGCTTTGCGCATCCTCGATGCTAGTTCCCTGCATCAGGTTAAAAGGGGGTCTATTAATCACAGGTAGGAAAGACTCGCTTCATCCTCAAACCCTTCGTCATTTGGTTCGATGAGCTCTACTCGCTCCGCGGCTTCAGCCATCGCCTGACTACATACCAAGAATAAATAAATATCAAGAGAAATGGCGTCGTAATCAATCGTATAAATCTAGAACAGTTCCTTGAGAGCGACAGTTGAGCCCACCACCTTTAATCGTGATTGTGCGCGACCCCGCAAGAAGAAAATCCGAAGGTAACGTGCGGGCCAGACTTCCCAAAGAAGTGAGACAGGCAGCCGTCAATGTAACGGGAGATATCAATTGCCGTGCCACCCACGCACTTTTGGTTGAAATTGATCCAGATCTGCTGGCAATGCTCTCTTTCAACCTGTTTGACTATTAAACACTAAAGTCAGCTAGAGATCTCACTACAGGTGACAAGCTTTAAGATGGATTTAGTAGCAGAGCTAGTATTTAATGCTAAAGTGCGAGATTACAGTTCCTGATAATTGCGTCTCACAGGGAATTAGTGCGGGTTCGTCAACGCCAAAAGCGGCGACCCTCCCGAACAAGTACCCCGCGCCCACATGCAGATAAATATGTGATCCCTGATGGCATATTACGCGATTGCATTCTCTCCTGCGACACGAATAAGATTTTGCAAATATGCCAGGACCTAGCAAGAATTCCGAACTGATCAAGGCTGCAGATGACTTTGCTGCACTGGTCAAGCAGTATGATGGGGATCGATCAACGCAGTTGAACTTGCTGAGGCAAGCCGATAGGCTCCGGATCTTGCTCGAAAGCCCGCTGGATACCATTTTCAGAACGAATGAGAGCGTAAGGACCCTTGATCTTCAGCCCTTTCGTTCCGGCTGCGAATAATTAAATTTAGTGCAATGTTATCGCTGCCTTACATTTGCTTATCGAGACTGAGACTTTAGAGAAAATACCTGCAGAGGGACCTATAACGACCAAGGAGCTCTCAACTCTAGTGGGAATTGATGAATCGGCAATAGGTTAGAAATTTAATATGGCGCTTAAATTGTCTACATACTGATCACTTCTCTGAGAACTAGCTAGAGCTTTGAGGCTCACCGTAATGGATGGCATCGGTGTAGAGACGGAGCCAAATACTTTTGCACATAATGAGAAGTCACGCGCATATCTCCGAGGAGGAGCAGTGGATTTCTTCCGAATTTGGTATAATTTCTTAGCCACTATGATAAGTGAGGGACTAAAAAAATTTCAATTAGCATGGAGCAAATGCAAGCATTCATCAAACTTCCAGAGTACCTCAAGACACACGCTCAAGAAGACCTCTATGACTTGAAAAAGTCGCCATTTGCATATGCATTTGGGCTAGAAGGACTCACCTACTACGAGGCCATATCCCATACTCCAGAACGCCTCAACATGTTCAACATGACAATGACGCAAATGGAGAAGTCTGTACCATTTTTGGGAATGTTCCCGTTCACAACTCTGAAAGCGGAAGTTGAAGCGGATACTTCACGGCCATTCATTGTTGATATCGGTGGTGGAAGAGGGCAATCACTAATTGCAATTCAAAAAGAGGCCCCTGGTGGATTTGGTGCTAAGATGATACTTCAAGATCGACCAGATGTTCTTGATACTTTAACACCTGAAGACATACCAAATATAGAGAAGATGCCTTACGACTTCTTCACTCCGCAGCCTGTCAAAAGTATGTTCTCGGTCATCCCAGCACTTGGACACACTAAATATCCCTAGATGCTCACGTTTACTTCCTTCGCCGGGTCCTACACGATTTTTATGAACCAGTTTGTATCCAGATCTTGAAGAATACCGCCACTGCCATGGGACCAACATCTCGCTTAATAGTAGCGGATATGATCATTCCAGAACGAACGGAGATGGGAGGAGATATGACTATCTACTGGATGGATTTCTCTATGATGATGCTGAACGGAAAAGAGAAATCTAAAAAGGAGTTTGAGGAAATTCTGGACGCTGCAGGATTGGAAATTGTAAAGATCTGGTCATGCACTTTCGGGTCGCAGGCACAGATTGAGTGCCGGTTGAAGAGTACGTAAAGAGCTTTAGGGAACGAAACGACACAGAACACGAAGTAGATCTTGATAGAACGTGGATCGACTTTGATCTGGTTCTGTCAGAGGCGGGAAAGGATCAATTCAGTCTTCCACAACCTCACATCGAAATCGAGTTCAATACAATGCAAGTCACTGAGCGCAAGATCTGGTAGATCGTAATAGGAGCCTTTTTTTTATATAGCAAAATTACCTCTAGCTATTCTTTGTACACGTTATAGAAAGCAATAATCCGTGCATCTCGAAATTATTATAACACATGTAGAGTAATTTAGAGAACCTTAAGGTTGAAAGTGACAGCCTTGAACTCGCGCCTAGAAAGCCATTTAGTTTGATCTGTAAGTCACTTCTTAACTACAGTCGACTGGGTGGTATCCAAATCCATGGTCGAATTTACACGGCATAAGAAGTTTGGATCACACATAGAAAGGTAGTATGAACTTGGATTCTCTTTAAAACCCTGTGATATATGATTCATGTGTAGTTTATATATTTTGGTAACATTACGATTAGAAGAGCTACGAAAAATACGGGAATAGTTGCCATCTATCGCAATTGACTTTGTGAGACAAATTTTTTCAATTAGTAGTGATTGCTTCTATGCAGTCAAGAACTACCCCCTTATTTTATCGCTAAGTTTATCCTTTTGGCTGCCACGAATGTTGATATATCCTAGCGACCGCTAGAACAACGACTTAGAAAGGTCACATCAAGGAACGCAATAGATCATCGCATCGCTAAAATAATAGCAGACTTTATCTTATCAATCACTGAATTACATGGCAGAAGGATGGATCCCCGGGCAATGATCCCATCCGAACTTGCTCAAACCCACTCATTAAGGCGATGAAGAAATCGATCTTAATGAATGTTCTTCCAGTCGATTTATTCTCCCGCAGAGATGCGGGTATGCAATTTCAGGTCAAATGGTGATAAGAGCTATGCGGTAGTGAGCTCAATATTTCTGGTTGCTCATCCGCTCGGTTGTCGCCCTCCCGATCAATGCACACAACGCTTCATCAGCTTTATCTGCGAATTGAACGAACGCTGCATCTCTGAAAATTGCAAGTGCGAGTTGAGATCCGGCACCATGTACTCTGCCATGTACTTATACCGAGATAGAAAGCTTACACTGCTCTGTCCATCTCTTTTCTCGACGTTGCAGGGTTGCGAATTGGTGGTGCGGGATTGGTCCAGGAGAACAAAACCGCCTCAAATGCCCTCATAGCATCCTTGCCGCTGCAGCACCGCTATTTCGCCACAGCTTCCGGAGATAATAGATATATGAAAGTATGTGGGTGGAAATCTCTCAGATTGGCATTACCTTGGGTCTTCCTAATCGGACACACGCACGACTGCTTTTCTTCACTCCCAAGCCTATCTATCAGAACCTCAGCTTCAAACTTGAGGTATCAGTGGATAGCGCTCATCATGAAGCTTCTTTCGTCTCCGGCCGTTTGGTCAGCATGTCTACTGGCCATTCCTGTCCTCGTTGTGGGCCAAATCGGCGGACTCACTAGATTTCCAGCGAATGCTTACGATCCGTACTGTGCCATGAGCTGCTTCCGGTCTTTATACTCCTTGACACTCAGCTACTCCAGTTCAAGCTCGACCCTTGGGATGATGACCTTTACGACATCCTCATCCTGTTGGGCGAGCAACATGCCTTACCTTACTACTCTGGCCTGGTGTATGGTGTATGCACGTCAAGTGTTCCGAATTCGATATACCAAATTCAAAGCTCGAAATTTTTGGGGAAGAAGAAGCCACCGGGCAGAGCACTGCTGGTGTCAAGACTGTCCCCGCGAAATGGTCCTACTCAGAGGCCCTTGCAAACGTGACCCAACCGCCAACGAAGCAGCTTAGTGCAGACGACACGGAGCTCAACACCACCTCTCTTGTCGCGCCTGCTGTCTACCTAGAGCAATGAAATGTCTTGACAAGTGTTCAGCGGGAAGGAAAGGTAGAGAATGGCTACGGGTAAGACTTCGATCCTGCATTACACTTATTGGACAATACGTTCGATGATATCCTAACTACCTTAAAATATAGCATTGCAATGCTCGTTACTGGTTTTGGCACACCTCTATTATTTACGTGGCTTGGATATGTACCGTTCATCTCCGGGTTTTTGAGGAAGCTTAAGCCTTATCTAGCCTGGCCAAGCACTATTGGAACATATTACGTTCGCCCGCTTCCTTACCTACTAGGAAATGCTCCTACAGTCGGCCAAAGTCTTTCCATTGGAATGTTTATTATTCTAAATATTATACTAACCTCAGCCAATTACCAATCTCGGCAGCCAAGCGCATGGTACTCGAGTAGATGGCGGGAAATTATGGCTTATGTCCTTTGCCGCTCTGGGAATTTTGCGTATATTATGGCTCCTCTTATATTTCTTTTTGGCGGGCGGAATAATATTCTACTCTGGTTAACAAATTGGTCGCACTCAACTTTCCTTGTGCTACACCGATGGATAGCCCGCATTTTCGCCGTACAGGCCCTTCTTCACTCTATCCTTGCTGTAGTACTGTACAAGGCTGAAGGTACTTATGACATGGAAGCCACCATGCCATACTGGATCTGGGGTATTGTAGCCACTCTCTGTGTCGTTGTCCTCACATTCGACACCGGGCTCTATATACGGAGTTTGTCCTAGGAGTTCTTCTTGATTACGCACATTGTGCTTTCTGTAGTTCTAATCGTTGGCTGCTGGTACCATGCCTATGATTTGTACGCATTCCTTGGAGGATATGAGGACTGGATCTACGCTATGTCTGCGGTCTGGTTTTTCGACCGCCTAGCACGTGTCGCGCGTGTGGCCATGGTTGGCCTACGTCGAGCTAAAGTCACAGAACTCGGGGAAGGCTACGTCCGAATCGACGTCCCCGGAATCCGCTGGGGTTCTGAGCCCGGCAAACACGTCTACGTCTATTTTCTGACCTTGCATCCATTGCGACCTTGGGAGAACCATCCGTTTTCGGTTCTGCCGACGGCTTTGCTAAAGCGATCTCACCGGCACAGTATCTCTGAATCTCGGAGCCAGAGTTCGACGGGCCGGCCTGAGGAGAAAGATTCTGATGTAGAACAGCATAACTCGCTCCAGCCCCGGGTTGGAGCGGTGCAGAACAGCAATCCTGCAGTCGGTCTGACGCTCTACATAAAAAAATCAAAGGGCGCGACAAAGGCTTTGCGCACAGATGACAATCTTCTCACACTTTTAGAGGGCCCCTATCCGAGCAACTCAACTAAGGATGTCCTCCGTTGTGATCGATTATTACTCATTGGTGGGGGTATCGGCATCACGGGTCTCCTGCTCTTTGTCAATAACCATTGGAACGTCAAGCTGGCGTGGAGCGTCAAGGAATCGGCTCAATGCTTGGTTGATGACTTGAATGGAGTTTTAAGCGGCATTGCATTAACGGACAAAGATGTGAGAATAGGCAAGAGACTAGATATCGGGCAGCTGCTGGCTGAGGAGATGGAGGCCGGGTGGGAGAAGGTTGGCGTGGTTGTGTCGGGACCAGGAGGCCTTTGTGACGACGTTAGGGCAGTGGTTGTTGCGGCTGGTAGGCTTGGGAAGATTGAGTTTGAGCTTGAGGTAGAAGCTTATTCGTGGTAAGGACCGTGCCTTATTGGTGTTTTTAGCTGGTCAATACATTAAGAATGCGACATTGCAAGCCGAACGAGGATTTGAAATGCTACAAATCTGTTGAAAATATTATTCTGTACCCGGGTGTAGCATGTGAATAAAGGTCTCGCAGATACCACGCATGAGCAGGACGATATCTAGGTCCATCCTGCCATGAACAAGAAATTGGCATCAATCACGTGACTATTTATATAAAAATTGGTAAGGCTCACCTGCGATACGATAAGTCTTCTGACACAAACTGCTAGATGTGAATACTGATAGCCCATGAAGCGCCTAAGTAGTATAGCCTTGGGATGCTTGCGTCCCTGGAAAAGTGCTTGATATTGGCCTCCCGCTTGGCAGCCAAATTAGGCTAGCGAGCTTTATGAAGGATTTACGTGCCGATCTGAGACTGGAAACTTTGAGCCTAGCTCTCACGATACCCATCTAATATGACTCTATATCTAAAACATTCGATATGTACTGCTTCAGTTGGCTGAATCCTAGATTGATATCATATAGCAATGAACAGTGCGACCGCGAACCCCGCAAACGAGCCTTCCGCAGACGGAGTCTCCCTTGATGAGCGTCACGTATCCCCTATTGAAAATGAAGTGCCGCCGACAACAGCTGCTCTAAACAGTGACGAGCAATCCTTGTCCGAGGGATTATTTCTACCATTTGGATTAGAAGACAGCCGATTCTATCGCGATGGATCGTCAAGGATATCAAACCCAGAACCGGCACGAGCTGCTAATGTGCAGATGAGGCAACAAGAGGCAGGTGGGTTCTACGATGGATTAATACCCGTGGATGAAGATGAAGTGTCGCCGATTACCCCAATTAGTCCCTTTCCTGGCTTGAATCATGAGAATGGACCACTGGAATCCAACCTATCTAGACTTCTCGAGCCACAACATTTCGCTGCCCCGGCTCCAAGATGGACGATCCCCCCTCAATGGCTGCAATTCCAGATGTTGAGGAATTATGACGACGGCTTGATGGTAGCTGAGAATCAATCAGAACCCCCGATAAGCTTTGGGTTGACAAGATCAATCTACCCGGATGAAGTTGATAGACAGGTGCAATTCAATCTCAATGGTCTGTTACAGCAACGATCCGATACGGATGCTTCTGCTCGGTGGGAAGTGCTCCCTCAATGGCTTCAAACGTCACTTGATCAAGACAGTAGATCATCTATTGAGCCCCAGACGCAGGAGTTCGACGATGGTTTGATAGCGGTTGATGAGGAGGCTGCTAGTCAGGTTCTTCCCGATAGAGAAGCAAGTATCTCTTCGGATGAAAGACAAATGCAAGAAAATTTATTGAGTTTGCTACCACCTCTCCAGGCACAAACGGGAACCAGATCGCCCCCGCCTTCTCTTTCACCGACGACGCAGACTGCTGAGAAGTATTCACTGCCGGAGGTGACTTGTCATTTTGGTCTGATGAGACGAACGGGGATAAGAGACCGAAACTTGGAATTCAATGCCGAAGGATTCTCTTCTTCGGACAGGTCTCAATTCTCTAAGCGGTTACATGCTCACGCCTCGAAGTCTATTGGGTTAATGTTCCTGTAAGCTTGAGATTTGTGTTAAAAAAAAGTCTACTAATTGGAGTTATTAGCATTGTCACGGATTGGCAACTTTGGTTTCTTGATTCGTTCAGATCTGCTTTACCAGATTTCCCCATACAAATATTGTTACACCTTAGTTCACCGAAGGCGAGCACCATGCTCCCTACAATTGACCATAATGAAGCAGGTAACAAGTTTCCTAAATTCATTGTTCGGCGGATGCTTACACGCAGGGAATGAAGAGCTTTCATGCATTATGGAGCATATAAATACACGTGATAAAACTCACGAAAAACCCGACAACGAGACAGAGATAGATGTTGGTCTCACAAAAGCTCAGTGCTTACCACTCGGTATGATTCTTCGACCGCTATATGGTGCACTGGTTGACACATTTAGTCGTTTGGACTCGAGCCGAAAGAGCGATTGAGGGGCGTCCAGATCAACCTCTAATCGTTGTCGTCAGCAGATGCAAACGTGATATTAGTTCTCAAATCACTGGACATTACTCGTTCGACGACTACAAACGATGGGATCGACTGAATGGCAATCATGCTTGGGTCTATTTGGACATGTATTTCCTGTTCACCAAATGGGATCGTGTTTGGGGAGCCGTCAAGCAGAATCTTAGCCTGAGAACTGAAGTATTACTTCACATCTCAAATATTATCGGAAATACTGATGTAAATCTAGGAAGTTATTCATGGATACAACTCGGTCATGCCAATAATGGAGCAAACTCGACTACTACACAAAGACAACAATGTCATGATAAGCCTGCGAGAACATGTTAGGATTCATAAAGCGTCTCTAAAGATAGTGAAACAACGGGTAGAGAACTTTCTGGGAGGCCCGGAATGGCTCGATACGCAGCATCTTAAGGGACGTCTTGGCGATGCTTTCGAGCTATTGGATTATTATGATGTTACGGCAACAACTCTGATGGAGCAGCAGCAAAACCTTCTAAGTCTTGTCAGTCCCCACTCCCAAAATGTAGACCTGAAACTGATTAATGAAGGCTTTCAATTTAGAGAACGTTGCTCAGGGACAGGCTGTTGCTAGGCTTAACGTCCTGGCTTTCGTATTCTTACCACTTAGCTACGTGGCGGTAGGTTCGCAATCAAAAAATTTCACCTAAACTTTACTGAGTAATATATAGTCAATTTTCGGCATTACAACTTTCACCGCGTCCCCTAAATGGTACCCTGCAGCAGCTGTTCCGGTGCTTTTGACGACCATATTCCTAGCGTATATAGCCCATCAATACTTCACTTCAAAAGCAACTCAAACTTCGTCAAATACAAGCCCCAATCGCGGGCATCAAGCAGATATTGAAAGGCACACTCGCGGGAAAACACAATTATCACCCCTTTGGTCAAAATTGACGCGTCCATTCTCCAGATCTCGTCCGTCTTTGGTTGAGAATCAAGATATGCCGTCATTCGACCTCAATAATATTACCGTCAACGACCCTTCACGTATCGTTCGACGACCAACAGAGCGCTCACTCGCCGAGAGGCAATTTGTACCTCCGAAATCTACGGTTCAGTATTTGCCGAATGCGTATGATCTTTCTTCGGGTCTGATTCCACCTTTTACCTTAGAATCTCAGACGCAGGATACCTCGATCACAGCTACGGCTGGAGTGACCAACGGCCAAAAAGAGATTATCAAGCGTGTTAAGATCTCATAGCAACCTTAAATTTTTGAGGGTTTGAGACGACCATTTGATTTGCTTCCTAGATAAGGAAGACTCGTTTTGAAGCATGAGATGTTGATCTGTGATCTACCATGCGGTCTGCGCCCTAATATGGTTGCAAGCGAACTTGGAGGGAGGTGTTTTCACAAAACGAAGATAGTATCTGATCGCTTCCTCGACGCCGCTCCAAACCCTCGTTGACCTCGGTATCTGACACAATTGAAGCTAGATCATAGTCCGCTAGAGCCACTAATATAGTGCGGTTTGTGGTTTAACGGATTGAGCTCCGCCATCATACCGCGAAACATTGTACGTCGAATCTCGCTCCGTCTGACGAGTAAAATTGACAGCTACTCACAAGCTTCAATGAAAGCTAGACCTAGCGAAGGAACTGCTCGAGGCTCTTATACGTGATAGAAAGCTCTGGCGTAATAACTAGAATTGATCAAAGAGCTTAAGTACAGAATGTCTTCCTCAAGTTTGTTCTGCAAGAGCAACTCAATTCATCAGACCTCGTCAAATGCAATGTCACCATCAAAAAGCAACACCCCGTCCCAATTTAACATCATCATTGTGGGAGCCGGCATCGCAGGCCTCTTAGCTGCCCTCGGCCTCCAGCAAAAAGGTCATAATGTCACAGTCCTCGAGCGCCATGCTGATACACAGGCTCTTGGAGGACCACTCAATATGAGCCCCTCTGCTACGAAAGTCCTAACGATGTACGGCTTGAAAGAGAGAATATTGCAACATCTCAATCCGAAAGAACACCCTGTCTCTTTTCGACGATGGGCGAATGGCAAGAATTTGGGAACCATACCGCCTGGAAGCTCGGAAGAAACCTTTGGTTCACCGTGAGTAATGCTGACGTGCGTTGATTATGGGATTAAATTAATGAGGGTAGGACCTGGACGTGTAGTCGATTTGGGTATCAAAAGATTTTCCTGGAGGTTGCTGAAGAGAGGGGAATTCGAGTTGAGTTTTCGTCGCCAATTGAGACGGTCGATGTTGAAAATACCACTGTCGTGTTGAAGGATGGACGAATGCTCGAAGCAGACTTGATTGTCGGTGCAGGTGGTACCCACCTCAAATCCATCGACATTTCGTAAAAATGATTTAATACTATAAAAGGAATTGGCTCCATTATCCGACCTCTCGTTGTTGAATGCCAACTCGAACGCCGTCCACCTGTCGGAGCAATCAGCATCGACGTTCCACTCTCCCGCATGCAATCGGACCCCGACCTCGCCCTCCTTGCCACCGAAAACCAAAATTTATGGCACGGCCCAGGGGGGGCTTTCGCGGGCGGTGCGGTTCAAGACCGAGAAGTCTACAATGGCTGTTTCACCACCGAGGAAAGGCTCGGAGTCCAAGGAGATTGGTTCGCAAAATGTGATTTGGGGACGGCGATCAAGAAGTATGAAAGTCAAGGCTGGGATCCTCGATTGGTGAAGTTCCTAAAGATCACGGAGCCAGATGATTGTTATATGTGGAATATCACGGATTTGCCGCCCTTGCCGACATGGTTTAAAAAGAGGACGGTCGTTATTGGTGACGCGGCACATGCAACTTTGCCGTTTATGGGACTCGTAATTTTCACCTCCAACCTCCTAACTTTTGGACCCGCTAAAGAATGGACAGGGAGCAACAACAAGCGTCGAAGACGGCGCGAGCTTAGCCGCATGTCTCGATCGTGCATCCAGCATCAACGATATCCCTCGTGTCCTCTCCGCATTCGAAACACTTCGCAAGCCACGATGTGAGAAAATTATTGAGCTCAGTCGACAATCAATGAGTTTCTGGCACATGCCTGATGGAGAGGCACAGGTTCAACGAGATGCTTTTTACGGCAATATGAACTCGATCATGGAGGGTGTGGAACCGTGGGATGGGATACCGGTTGATGAGCCGCCGACGGATTATATGGATCCAAAGAAGGAGCACTATTTTAGGGGGCATAATACTGTTGATTTTGTGAGTGTTCGGTAATGCAGTGATTGGTGTGGGGAAATGAGAGCTGCCTTTGGTTTAGACGAGGAGGAAGTTGGATGAGATGGGATTCTGAGGTTGGGATACTGAGAGCCTGTTTATTGGGGGCACGTCTTGCCTTAAGATCCGTTTCAATGTCCCAGAGACGCTAGAGACTCTAGCGATTACAAATTGACAAATTCCCCAACTTCGATGTCTGCAAACATTTGAGACATTGAGAACCTAGAAGCTTGGGTTCTCGAGTCCGTTATATGCAATATAGGAGGAATGCTTTGTGGAGAAGGGTCGTTTTGGAAGAAAGCTTCAATTCTGAGTACCAATGAACTGCTGCGCTTGAAACATCTAGGATATTAAGAGACTTCTTTTTAATTTGGTACTAAGCATATTTTCGGGCGTCAAGATATGGTGCGAAAGGAGGCTTAACTAGGTGATAGGTCGTGAGAGTTCTGGGATTAGGACGAAATCCTCCTCATATTACTGAATGTAACTTCTTTCAAGAGATCGACATATCAGAATACGAGTTGACTTCATGTCTGACGGCAAACCTAACAAATATCCTCAATTTTCTGCTCCACACCATCATGAGGGCCCAAATCCAACTTCAGCGTCCTCCCAAACAGCTCCAGGAGAATCTCAAAGCAGATCTTAGAGATAGCGGGGTCGTAACGCCCCTTCGAAAGCTCATCCCTAATAAACGCATCTATAATCATTAGTCCCCTCTCCCTAACAAGCAAATCATCACAACTCACGCTGAGCCCACGCAACCTCATACCAACTAAACACCACCCCTTTCTCCCTCAGCGTCTTCCTAATCAAATCTCTTCCCTCAGGAGGGACATGATTATCTTTGACACCGTGAATCAGGGCTAATTCGGCCTTGATCTCGCCTGCGCGGGCGAGACTATCGTCTTTTTGGCCTAGACCGAGAGTGGCGCTGTGGAGATCGGTGGCGAAGTATGTTACGCCGGCTGAGACGCGGGGGTCGAGCGCGCAGCGGTAGGCGAGGTGGCCGCCGAGACACATGCCTGTGGTTCCGATGCGCCCGTTGCAGGTTTTGAGGGAGAGGAGGTAGTCAATTGAGAGAGTGGAATCTTCGTCGTAGCCTGCTAGAGTCTGTGGGAGGGATTTTTAGCACTTGCCCAAGGAGCTGATGGCTGAAGAAAGCGGAATTAGGTGACTTGAGAGCATCAGAATTCCACGTGATCGAATCTGAAAATTCTTCCAGCCTACTGTTTACTTGTGCTGTACCTGGTAGACAGCTTCAAAATTCCAAGCCAGACATGGGTAGAAGAATTCAAAGTCAGAGAAACTTTGTGTTTACCTTCTTGATCTTCCACTCGTTCCCTGCATCTGTTCCTGGAACATCGTATGCGAGAGGTTCAGGTCCGGTAAACTCATGGTAAGAAGATGGTGCCGCAACGATGTAGCCCTGGCCAGCAATTTGACGAGCAAATCGTGCTACTGGACCGGTGACTATGGTGGATAGATTAGCTGGAGCCAGAATGCCATTGTCTGAGAGATACACCTGATAACATTCTAACAACTCGACGCTGAGGACCTAATTCGCTGGAAGGAGACCAACCATGGGCCACTTGCGCAAGTTGGACAGAAAGACCGATGGATATGCAAATAATTGGAAGTGTGAATATAAAATTATTCCTCAGACAGGGCTGGAACGTTCTTTTCATCTTCTTGACTCATGAGCGTAAATAACCCACCTTGATAGATCTCACTGAATAGGACAACACCAGGGAAGCGTCTGGAGAACTTTCAGCCATGAACTTTCCATATCAGAGCTTGATATCCACCTACGCTGAGGGGTAATTTGGAATGGTGGGGTGAAAGAGGAAGATCCCTTAAAATTGTCAGCCTTGCCGTGTGATTGAGAGATGGAATTTACTCATTGAACCCTCCTTGCCGTCGGCCTTCGTAGGGACATCTTTATGAGTTTCTTGGATCAACATCTCGTTGAAGATATTCTATCAAATCCTTCAAAGATGGTCTTCTTTGATGATCTGATTGCACATCCCTGAGCATGACGATAGTGTGGTCCCAGCCTGCCAATTGACGCGCCTCGCCCGAGCGTGCCGAGAGTTTTACGATTTTATCCATGCAAAAAGGCTTGGCGTATCTCCCCAGGAGTGAATGCACGCGATAAGGATCCCTTTCCTTTAAACACATCCAACTTGATCACCTTCCTTCTCAATACAATCTTCCTATTTTCGAAGATTCAAGTCCTCAAATCTTTTGCTCCTTTCTGCAATCTTGCAACAGGCTTTTAGGGTTGGATCCGAATCATCTTACGAATTCGTCAGCTGCAAATTAAAATAAGCCAAATAGCCCAATTTTCAACTTCACGACCGACCACGCGCCAGCAAACCACGATCTGCGAATAGAATTCGATAAGGGAATATGTCGGGCGTGAGAACTCGAAGGCAGGCAGCTGCGGTGTCGACACCCTCTACTCCAACACCAGCACCTCGAAGAGAACAGGTTACAATGAATGGGAATGGATCAGCTCACAAGGAGGATTATCCAAAAGAGAACATCTTCCTCTTTTGGCCAAACATCATTGGTCAGTCACTCCCATCTAAGAGCTCGACAACCATCACTGACGTTCTGCAGGCTACTTTCGGATCGTCCTCGCTTTTGCGTCGTTATATTACATGCCACTTCATCCTCGGACATGCTCCCTCCTTTACAGCGTATCTTGTCTTCTAGACGCCCTTGACGGATATGCCGCACGATATTTCGAACAATCAACCAAATTCGGGGCAGTTTTGGACATGGTGACGGATCGTTGCACAACAGCTTGCTTACTCGTCTTCCTCTCTTCCGCTTTTCCACGCTGGGCGCTCATCTTCCAAGGACTTATTTCTTTAGACCTTGCGAGTCATTACGTTCATATGTACGCAACTCTTTCTATGGGAGGTGCGGACAATAGCCACAAGAATGTCGACAAGTCTCGAAGCCGGATCTTGAACTTGTATTATACAAATAAGGTATGTATCCCGGAATCTTCATGGACAAGGATGCTGACTCGTCCAGACGGTTCTCTTCCTCTTCTGCTGTCTCAATGAGGTCTTCTTCATCGCGCTATACCTCCTATCTTTCTCATCCCCCTACCTCTCTCCATCCCTCCTCCAGGTCGCAAATGGCGGCAATTCTACAAGCACACTTCAGCCAGGAAGTCCAGCCGGTAGCCCAGCATCCCTCCTTCTCAACCCATACAGTGCTGGTGCATTGGAATTGGCTCGAGCAAATAAGATGGACTCGTTCTGGCCATGGGTGATTGCTGGTATTAGTCTTCCGGTCATGGCGGGCAAGCAAATCATCAACGTAGTACAATTAGTCAAAGCCAGTAGATGGTTGGCCGAGGGAGATATTCAAGCCAGGAGAGTAGCGGGTCTTCCAAGAAAGAGGAAGATGAAGTGAGAGGCCGAGGCATTATAGTCCATTGGGTGGACTAGATTGCATACTGGGGCGATCAGCTTGGTTTCTGAGCCTTCACATTCGTTCTTGTACTTTATTGCCTTTGAAGCTGGCATGCTCGTATTGGCCCTTTATTACATTCGTTCTTGTAATTCTCTTGCTTTCCGCTGTCAATCATAGGGCTAGAGGATCGGCGTCTGGACGGTTGCAAATTGCATTTGCTTACAAACTTCATAGGACTGAGTAATCAAGTGTATACATAATAATAATATTTGAAAACCTAGGTGGGATATTATCATGACCAGAGTATTTGTACGGTGAGTACTTTCATCAGATATTGCACTGATTGTGACCAAGTGATCATCTCAGATTCGCAGGCTCGAGACTTGTGGTCGAGTCAAGCCGCACATCAATACAATTAATTCGATGAAATTTGTTTCCCAAATCAGAGAACCAATTCCCTGCAAGAGCACCGACCAAACTTTCGCGTTCAGGTTGGAAACTAGGTACTAGGTAGGTACTTTAGATTTTTTCTAGACTTCTTCTTGGCGCCAGTTACATCATAGCCCGCGCCTACTCAAAATGTACCTTTATCAACAACACTCCGCAGATTCCGGGCTGTACAGATAAAAATCTGGTTGAAAGAGACGTGGAGTTCTCTTTCCCAGACTCCTTGCTATCTCAATTGCCGGATCTCTCCACTCGTTTCCTACCCACCAGCGAGGATGTTCGATCTCGCTCCGCACCCGTCCGCTCCTATAAAAAGGACGCAGACAACAAATAACTTCAAATTAAGTAAGGACAGAGGATTGCCCCCAGGACTGCAGGGCGAACATGAAGACTATCTAGTAGAGTTGACGGGCGAAGACGATCCCGCCAATGCTAAGATCTGGTCTTTTCCTCGCAAGATGCGGACTGCCGCTGTCCTTGGATTCGATACCCTCGTTGCATCCTGGGGTTCCTCTGTCTATTCCTCGGCCGTCGAACCAGTATCTATGATCTTCGGAGTCTCGAGCACTGTTGCGATCCTCGGCCTTACATTGTATATTTGCGGATTTGCAACGGGACCGCTGGCTTTTGGACCGTTGTCTGAGTTGTATGGAAGGAAGATTCCTATTACCGGGGCGTGTTTTGTGTTTACATGTTTTATGTTTGCAGCTGCTACGGCGAAGGACTTCCAGACACTGATGCTGACTCGGTTCTTTGCGGGTGTGTTTGCGAGTTGTCCACTTGCGGTGGTGGGAGGTGCGTTCTCGGATTTGTTTGGGAATGAGACGAGAGGGATAGCGATTGCGGGGTTTTCGGCATTGGTGTTTATTGGTCCTTTCATTTCACCTATTGTTGGAGCTTTCATAACACAATCGTATCTTGGATGGAGATGGACTGAGTATATTACTGGTATTATGGGAGTACTTGCTCTTGTGCTGGATATCTTGTTCTTGGAGGAAACGTATTTGAAGACGATTCTGCAAAAGAGAGCAGCGAACATTAGAAAAGAGACGGGAAACTTTGCAATCCATCATATCAGTGAGGAGGAAGTCATTACATTCAATGACTTGGTTGGAAAGCATCTAATCCTCCCACTCAAACTGCTCTTTGGCGAACCAATCGTCTTCCTCATCACCATCTACACTGCCTTTATTTATGGAATCCTCTATCTCTTCCTAGAAGCCTACCCCATTGTCTTCGCCGAAAAACGAGGAATCAACGTGGCTGTCGCTACACTTCCTTATATCGGCTTGATCCTAGGAGTCCTCATCGGCTGCGGTATCGTCATATATTTCGAGCCGCGATATAATAAGAAACTGAAGGAAAACAACAATATTCCGGTGCCTGAACAGAGACTGCTGCCTATGATGGTCGGCGCGGTGCTTTTCCCCATTGGGCTTTTCTGGTTCGCATGGACAGGAAACTATTCCAGCATCAACTGGGTAGCTCCCACTTTGTCCGGTCTCTTGACTGGTGCAGGAATCATGACCATCTTCCTGCAAGCACTCAATTACCTGATCGACGCATACCTTATCGTCGCCGCGTCTGCCATCGCCGCAAACACCTTCCTCCGTTCATTCTTCGGAGCAGGCTTCCCGCTTTTCGCAACGCAGATGTTTCATAATCTAGGAGTTGAGTGGGCGGGCACGTTGTTGGGCTGTTTGGGGGTGGCGTTCATGCCGATTCCATTTTTGTTTTATATTTTTGGGGAGAGATTGAGGAAGAAGAGTAGTTATGCTCCGACAGATATGGGGAAGAAGAGTCAGGATGAGGAATCGCAGACTGAGGGTCAGGGTGAGGGTTCACAGCTTGAGAATAAGGAGGGAGAGTCGCAGCCTGATGATAAGAAGGAGGAGTGAGTGGGATGAAGGGGCGGCAATGTGGAAATAATGGGAGAGATAAGGCCCTAGGAGACGGCTGGTTAAGCCACAATTGTTGGTCCTCAAGTTAAATTGATGCTTGAATAGCGTTGCTGCATTTTGGAATTAGTTAGCATTTAGGAGTACCCTGGATATAGAATCACGAATTGTAGTGAATAGAGAGTATGATTTCAATTTTATTAACGTACGATGGATTGTAGCAACCTGCATGCGTGGCTAGAGCCTTTGATCGACAATCGACCTAACGATCCCGCTTTGACCGGACCCTCCCGATGTTTCGTTTTCCGTCTGATAAAAATAGACATCTCTCACTGGCTGAGATAGGAGAATATGCACAGTGAGTTTTGAAATACACCTCGGATTAGATTGTGGCTTGTAGGACATTAAAATAAGCCCCTTGAGTCCGGGTGAGACCTCCCAATCAACGCCGGCTGATTCCGCAACGGGGATTCCTATCTGATAATTCTCGAAAAACTGTCAAACTTGACAGCACATTGAAATCGCGCAAAAAAAGCAATGACTAACGCCTTTCGTTGTTTATACCAATCTAGCCCACTTTCACCTCCTCGTGATATTCAAATTCTTCTTTGGATAACTCAGCATTCTCTATAATTACGTACTCAAACTCTATCTCCCCGCATCGCAATATCAGGTGCTGAGGTGGTTGAGAATTGACATGCGGTCCACTGCATTCACACTACCCCAACCGGGATAGCCATAGCCAATCACTGGTTCGCCGTTGTTGACCAGGGCCAGACTCAGCATTGGCGTCACTCCTTCGTCCAAAACCCCAACCAAGGAGCACGCATAGGAAACTACACCGTATTTTGATCACAAGCGCGAGCACAACAGCATTTCTCTGACATTAGAATGCGCCCAATTATTCATGAAAATACCGATTGAGAAGGTTACGAAGCTTCCCATTCATCAACTCAACGAAACACGATGTCAGAGCCGTCTCCCCCGCCTGCGAGACGCTTCCAGGCCGTTCCAATTGAGGAGACGGTAAAGAAGGTTCGACGATTTGCTCCTGATCCTGTGGAAACGACTGCTCGAAGTAGTAAGAAAGACAATGGACATGATAACAATGACACAAGTATTGAGAGGAAGGATTTCGCGGGGAAGAGACGATTTCTCCCGACGCCTGTCGAGACAACATTCAAAAGCAGTAAGATGAGCGCGGGAAACCCTTTACCAACCCCAGAACCTACCCCGACATTGGTTCCCCGAAGTCCGCCACCCATAGAGACTCCCAAACCTAGGAGACGATTTGCTCCTGAATTGATTGAGACTTCGAAGAGGTCGAAGAAAGCTGGTGATGCTAGGCCAGCAACGTTACCCACTGATAAGGTCAGGGCTTGAGCTACTCCCTTTCAACTTTACACATGCTAATATGTATGGCATTCTTAGACGGACCTTACCCCTGGAGTACCGAATATCTACACGCGAGACCTAAAACGAAGTATACTTCCCAACGGAGGGACCCCCGTCACGAGAAGTATCTCGACTATAATATTACCACAACCTCCCCGAAGACAAGGCTCTATGCGTCCACATCTAAATACAAGGAGGAGTACACGGCAAAGCTCTTTTCATCCAGATTTGGACACTATCAAGTCAGCAGAGAACTCGGATGAGGATAGAAGAAGTGATGGAGATTCTCCACCATCACTCTCAAACTCGATTGGATCTTCAGAGGACTCTTTGATGAGATTACAACTGGCACGTACGAGGGAAAGCTGCGATGATCGATTTTCAGGTTACCTACTTGAATTGGCGGCAAAGGCAGCAGAGAAGCAACTTAAGGAACAAGCCCTGGCAGCGTTCCCCAACGAAAGCTTTCACGAGATAGTGGAGCACTTCTACGATAGGGAGATAGATGCAGCCTCCGACGAGGAGTCAGTGGAGGGCATCGGAATGTTACTCAACGAGACCCCAAGACCACACGAGGTCCGGCGAAAATCTACAGAAGTTGGATGGGCAGTAAAGGAGATGCAGCAGCATCAAGAGAAACTCGCCCGTCTCCGCGAAGAAGAAACCCACAAGAAACTTGCCGCTGAAGCCACAAAACCAACCTTTAAAGACCCCTTCTGGACCAACGGAATGACCACCAAATCCCCATATGCCCCGCACGTCAACCCCTCGGACAAAGAAGCCGAGCTTCGCTGCATGCGTTCCGCAGCATCTCCACCTATGCTCGGCAGCGACCTCAAATTCCGCATGTGCCCGTCCCCCAAAGCTACGAAATTCGAAACCGACCAAAAACACGACGTGCAGCCCAACAAATCTGAGAGCGGTGGTGGCCTGTGGGGCGGCTACTGCGTTGCGGATGAGCCAGGGGAGTTCCTCAGTCCTTCCAGTAAAGGCCCGGCGTTGATCCAAACCCCGCATTCCGAACGCGAGGACCCGTTTTCTTCCGCGTTCGCGAATGAGCTTCCTGCAGGTGCAGGGGCGAAAACGCCTCGGAGCACGCAACGCGATTCAGGGATTAGGATGCTCACTGGTATTGACGAGCGGTTGAAATCTGAGGTTGCGAAATCGAAGGCCGAGGATGCGTTGTTGGTGGAATTCGACGATACGTTCGTGACGCAAGTTTATAATTACTTATCACTGGGATACCCGGTATTAGCGCGCCCTTATGATGAGGAGTTGGCGCGTATAAGTCGTATTACACCGGAGGAGTTAAGGGGCGACGATGAGAAGAAGGATGCGAAAGGTTATATCGGAATCATCGATCCTTCGAAATGGGATGAGGGCGGAAGTAGAACGCCAACGAAGAGTGTGGATCCCAGTGCGTATACCGCGAGGTGGAAGGCGTTGAGGGTTTATATACTGGAGTGGGCGAGGCAGCATCCGAGTATGTCGAATGGGGCTGCGACGCCAGGAGCGTGGGGAGTTACGGCTAGGAGGGGGAGTTGGGCGATTTAAGCCTTTACCAAATTCTGAACTCTGACCTTTTAATAACAGGAGAAGGCTTTGAGGGGGAAAAGGAATGGGATATAGATTGACATTGCCATACAAAGACCAAAAGTGGCACTGGTGCGGTACAAAAGGGAAACAATAAGCAAGCAAGCATGGCGTTCTGGTTGGGTTTTGGAATAAGTCGTTCCATCAAGTACATATATTTTTGATGACAGAAAGGACCATGTCATTTTTTGACTGTTCGATTCTTGTGCTTATTTCGTGTTCATCTGTATATTTTTATTCCTGTCCCGGTTTTGGGGGAATGAAAACATAGTTTGGGATTGCATGGTATGGAAGAGGGGATGTGCATGGAAGGGTCGCGGAAAAGATAGATTGGTGGGACAGTCACGAAATTCGTGACGCATACATGGTTGGGGTTTCAGAGACAGACAGAGAGAAAGGTATATAGGACAGAACTGGACCACAAATGTCTTGGGGTTGGCGAAGCTATACGCTGTAATTAC